>Ga0206107_1000659_pt1 | contig 12243 bp, 13 predicted proteins | sample 2B0metagenome_FD_148652 | JGI IMG/M metagenome (GOLD analysis project Ga0206107, IMG submission 148652) | Enriched microbial communities from leaf-cutter ant dump, University of Wisconsin, Madison, United States - 2B0 | ecosystem: Environmental > Terrestrial > Nest > Insects nest > Nest dump...
TGTCCGGGCCAAGGGGGTGGTTCAATTATCGACCGGGTTACGGGGCATGCCCGAACACGGTCGGTGGCCCGTACCCGATGACTGCACTGTCATGGCCAGCCAAGGGTGTTGCCGCGATGTAGTCCTCACCCCAGTTGTTGATGAAGTTTCCGCGCCCATCGGAAACTGCCACATGGCCCCATCCGGATCCGATGCGGGAATCCCAGAACAGCAGCATGCCTCGCGGGACCGGTGTTCCCGGGGTGTACGGGTGCAGCAGCCCGGCAGCGGCATAGGCGGCCCCAGCCGCCGCGGCATCATGGAACATGCCGTTTTCCACTCCGCCGCCAAGGCTGGCCCAGACACTTTCAGCATTCTTGAGACACATGTGTGCAACATCCCCGGTTTGCCCGTCCCACCAGGTCATGGTGGACGCCCCGATGAGTGTTTCGTACAAGGTTGCGTAGTCCGACCAGTCGGAGGTCAGTACCCATCCGGGGGTCAGGAACCCGGTCAGGTCCACACGAGGCACAACTGCCTGTTCCATTTTGCGGGCGCTGGTTAACGCGGCCCCGGCAGCCGTCAGCGCGGCGACAGCCTGCTGCTCGTCGGCGGTTGCTGTGCCGGCAGCGGCAGCGGCACTCGCCCGGCGAGCTTGCGCATCGGTGAGGTCTTTGTTGTAGCGGGACAACACGACCGACGCCACAGTGCTGTTGTTGGCCACACTGCTGGGGTCATCGGAGAGAACATAGTTGACCGCGAACAGCAGATGAGGGTCCGTGTTGTTGATGTAAACGCTTCGAGCGAGGCGGGAGAGGGTGGTCTGTGCGCTGGCGGTGGCCGCGTCAGCTGCTTCGGCTGCTGCACGGGCAGCGGTAGCTCGTAACGCTGCGGTATGCGCGGCTGTCTGCGCATCAGTCACCGCTTGGCTTGCTGCGGTGACGGCGGTGTGCGCTGCTGCCACTTGCTGCTGATGTAACGCTTCTGCCAGTTCTCGTGCTTTCTGTCGAGCTTCACCTGCTGCCTGCTGCTGCTTCCTCTGCTGTTTTTTCCGCTGTTTCTTCTGTTCCTGCTTTTTACCAGCTGAGATATTCGTATGCCCACGTGATGATGCGGGCAGTGGCGCGGGGTGTGTGGCCGCTGAAGCGATCGATGGTGCCCCCAAGGTGAACAGGATAGTGAAGGTGAGGAGGATCGTTTTGCTGCCGGTGAGGGTCACCGCTGCGACTGTGCCGCCTGTGCGGTTTTCGTCCACGCCACTGCTGGTGGCCAGGCCACTATGTCAGCTGTGCATGCGGGCTGTTTTGAGGCCGCGGGTGCCGGGAGGTGAGGATGCTGACAATGGTGTGCGGGTTGGTGGGCAGTAGCTCGGCAGCAATAGCTGTAGCGGCCACGAACAGGTCGACCAGACTCAACGGCGTCAACGACGGCGCCTGCGGACTATCGGCGCAGTGAGCGAGAACAGCGAACACGGTTGCGCTGCCGATGGCGCTGTCCCAGGCGGACAAGTCGGTGACGAGCTCCTCGGCAAGTGTGTGCAGCTGGGTGTCACTGATTGTGCTGCCGGCTGCCATCTCCTTGAGCATTTCGCGGATACCGTGGTATGTGGCCGCGAGGGCGTCGGTTGCGCTGTGTTCACTGACGTTGTCCAAGCTGGCATCGAACCAGGTGAGGTTTCGGGCTTGGATCGACAGAATGGTGTTCGCGATGTCGTTTTCTACGGTGGCCACGTCAATCGCTACCTGGGGATGATGGTGGCGCCGTGAATGATCGTCCAGGTGGCGCCTGTTCGGTCATTGGTGACTGTCAGTTCTTCGTCGGTGTCCACGCAGGCGCGGAAGAGATCATTGACGGTGATGTGTGACAGCGGAATGGCGGGTACAACCGGGGCTTGTTCGGTGTGACGCACAGCAAGAAGTTCGATGGTGTTCGTGGTTGTGGGGATGGCGATGATGCAGGGAGCATTGGGAACTGCGGTGCTCGCAGGGTCGTTTCCAAGAGCTACCCCGATGGGTTCATCAAGGAAAAGTGGTTCACCAGCGGTTTCAGCGGTCAGCGCTTTGTTGTACCGGACACGTTCCCGGATGCCCATTGTTGGCAGCGGTGCCTTTTCACGTGTGTACCGCTGCCGGATGGAATCGGTCATACTTAACGCCTCAGCGGCGGCATCAACGATCCGGGCAAGCAGTGTGGTGAACATGCGGCTCCCTACGGGTTGATACAACGGGTATCAGGGTGAACTCTTGTGAAGGAACGTGCCGTGACGAGCCGTTTTGGCACACATTGCCGCAGACCGCTTGGTGCGGGTTCACCCCGTCGGGCAACAGGAACGGAAAAGTGGGGGCAGGTTTAGTAGGTGTAGTGGTATCCGGTTGTCATTGCGTGGGCAGACCCGTCACGGGTCATGTCTATGGTTCGACGCTCGGAGTGCGCCGCCGTGACGTGCTGCTGCTGGGGTGTGTTCAACGCTCGACGCATCTGGTGGGCGGAAAGCAGCGCAGCAGAGGGAACGATGCGGATAACCCGCTGGGCTGATGCTGCGATTGACATGAAGGTCACCGGTCCTGTTCTGCTGCTGGTGGTGGTAGTGACTGTGTGCGCGGTGCCATGTTCGACCAAGCTTTCAGATTGATTGCTGTGATGGCGGCCAGTATGAGTCCGGTGGAGATCGCGGCAGCGGCCAGCTGGTAGTTGGCAGCTAGTTCGGAGATGACGACGACACCGGCGGTGGCTGTGACTGCGGACAAAATGTTGGCGACCATGCTGGTGACTGTGCGCGCGTGGGCATGCTGGTGCTGTGCTCTGCACGGGTGAACGCGAACCCCTAGTGAGTGCTGGTTATTTGCTGGTTGCTCTGCGGGTGTCACCGAGTTTGTATCGTGCAAGCATGACGGGATCTTCGTAGTAGCGGTGTTGACGGATGATGAACGGGGTCATGTTGTCGGAGAAGATCAAGACGGTTCCGTCGGGCAGTTCCTTCACTGCGGCGACGTTGGCTGCGGCTTGCCGTTCGCGTGAAACCGACTGGGATTCGTTGGTGACTGATCCTGCTTTGCGGGAGTGGGACACTTTGGTGATGGTGCGTTCGCCAATGATTTTCGCTAACGCGTCAAGGTGGTTCACATCAGAAATTCCGGGCAGCACCACCCAGGTGCGGGAGTTGGACACGATCGTTTTGGAGTCGTCTTTGCCGTAGGCGGACTCGATTTGTGCGTCGTCTTGCCATGCGTGTTTGACGAAGAATCCGGCGGATCTGACCAGCGATAAGGTGTGTCCGAAGTTTGGGATCGCTCCAACGTTTTTGACTTCGTCCAGGTTCGCCAGCACAGGGTAGGGCAGTTTACCGTTGTGTTCACGAGCAATCCGCTGGGCCTGTTCGATGAGCCAGGAGATGAATGCCGCGAACACTGGGCGCATACGTTTGGCTTCACTGGCTACTTCTGGTGCGATGATGTACAGAGTTGCTGCCGGTGTGGTGAAAAAGTGGTCGGGGTCAAACATGCGTGGCATGCTGATGTCTGAGGTTGAGGCGACTGACTTTTCGTCGTTGTACGGTTGCAAAGCTTTGCGGATGGATCCCCAGACACTGGATGCTTCCCGCGGGTCCTTAGTGAAGATTTGTTTCATCTGCTCCACGCAAATGTCCTCACCGGTGGATTCGGCGTAATCGTAGAGATAGTTCATGACGGTGTACATGTTCGATGCCGGGTTCACTGTCCCGTTTTCTGACACCATGTCGGGGTTGGTTGCTTCTGCTTCAAGTGTCATGCACCATTCGTACACTTTCTTGAAGGGTTGCCTGCCGATGGATGCAGATAACAGCATGGGACCTAACACCAGCAGCGCTTGTGAATGAAAATAGTCGTCGGTTCCCGATTTCGTTGACGATTCCTGCTGTTCGCTGTCCATGAGAGCCTGCGCCACTTTGGACGCGTCGTTGAAATTGCGGATTTCACTCAACGGGTTCCATCCGACCCAATGGTCGCGGAAGGCTGGGTAGGCACCCATCGGGTCGTAGATGTAGCAGTCCGTCGACAGGCAGTGACGCCACTCTAACGACACGTCGACGTGATCGTTTTTCACTGTCGCGGAGATGATGGGTCCGGGCCAGCCGATACCGTGACCGTCTGGGGAGTCGGCAGTCGACCCGTTCCAGAACAGTAGGCTGGGATTCATTTGACTGGCGCCTTTACCGGTACCGGACGGACCGTACACGATCGTGTGGTGTTCTGGACGGGCGTACACGTTGTAGGTGTGCCGGCGCAGCAGATGTGTGACCTTGTGACACCCGATGAGCATCCTGTCGCCTGGCTGCGGGCCGTGCGCCAAGACCAGCATGCCGTTGCTGCGGTACAGCGGTGCTCCCGGCCGAAGGGTGTTCAATGTGCTCGCCAGCCACGGATAGACACCTAAAGGTGGTTTACCGTCAGGTGTCCAGATCCCCAGTGCCGCCGTCTTCGGGGCGAACCGTTTGAGTGCCGGCTTGTCCAGGTCGTTACGGCCGGACATTTTGTACCAGTCGATGATGTTGTGCACGATCAGGAAATAGATGCCGACGGTAACAGCGCCGATGCACAGTTCCAGCCACCACCAGCCGGACAGGTCAACCGGTTCAAACTGGGCCACCGGGTGGAATGGGTGGATGATCGCGTACATGCCACAGACCCAGCCGCCGCCGGCCGCTGTGGTGGTGACTGTCCCGTGCAGCCACCATGTGTGCAGATTCGCCCACAGCAGCAGTGTGTAGGAGCACACCAGGTAGATGCTGATGATGCGCACGAGTTTGCGTAACGGTGCTGTGCGGGTCATGCATGTCCCGCCGGCAGCTGGGTTGCCTGGGCGCTGGGACTGCTTGATGCGGCCGTACCGGCACCAATAACCTGTTCGAGGGCAGTGTTCGCTGCGATGAGAGCCACGACTGTGATGACCAGCCCGACTGGTAGTTGCCGGCCCCATTGCCGCAGCCGTGACACTGTCCACCGGCCCCGGCCGGCGGCCGGTGACGGTGTCGTTACCGCGGATGTTGTGTGGCTATCAGCAGAACCCTGTTTTGCTGATAGCCACGGTGGGGTGTGCCGGGTGCGTGTCGGCCAAGGTGTCGCCGGCGCGTAATGATGGTCAGCGACAGCAGGTGAGGTGTCGGCGAGGGAACCGTGACGGGTTGCGGGGACATTGCTGCTGGTCGGCGGCTGCCCGGCTGCAGCATGTGACACGGGACCACCCAGTGCGTCGAGGAACTCGGCAGGCAGGCCAGCGGCTTCGACCGCTTGTTTGAGGGAGTCGGCGAGTTCGTCTCCACCGGCCGGTGAACCGGCACCGGCCGGGTGCGTGAAACCGTTCAGTTCAGCAAGCGGAGGCGGTGGGAACCATTCACCGGCACCAGGTGACGGTGTGGTATCGGTATGTGCCGGTGGCCACGATGCCTGGCCCAGTCTGGCTGTGCTGTTGGTCTGCGGCGATGCTGGGTGGATGCTGCTGGCATCGGGTCCAGCAGCATCCTGTGCCGGGTTGTGTGCTGCTGGTGCCGTGGTTGCCGCTGTCCTGGTGTGCGCGGGGGGATCCGGGCGGGTGCACTGCCATGTTCCAGTGTCGAAGTCCAAGGCCCAGATGATGCCGTCAGCGCCCGGCACGGTCAGGGAACCCAAAATTGTGTGCGCTTGAGCCGGTGTGGTGATGCCGGCGTCGACCGCTGCACGCAGCGACAGGTACTGCGTGTAGGCGTGCTGGGTGCGAGGGTAGTCAGGCGGTCTCGGTGGCGGCACCAGCGTCTCCTTTCACATCACCGGCAGCTGTTCGGTATGCCCGGCTCGTAGTGTCGGCGCATACCGAACAGCTGCCGGTGGCATCGACGAGTTACCTGCCGAATGTGCCTGTTGTCGGCGACGTTCGTGAGCTGATGCAGTGATGGGTGTGCAGGGTCTTAGGCATGGTGGCGTGAAGGTAGTGCCTGGTCTGGTGTTCGCGCGCACAGTGTGTCCTCAGCAACCCCGGACGGTTTAGGTCCGGAATGCCTGCACGCACCACCACCACAGGTGGGTGTGCCCATTGGTAAGGACTACAAAAATGACGACGCAACAAACTGTTGTTGTTGGTGACCATGAGGTCACCGTCAACTTCCTCACACGCTCGGATTTGTCCGAGGACGCTGTTGACACCATCAACGGTGCCTGTGCCCGCGCTGATCGGTCAAGTTTGGATACAGAAACGGTCTACGACCAGACGCTGGTTCCAGTCCCCGATGCGATCATCGGATCCGCGAAAGTGTTACGCAGGGTCACAGTTGATGTGGACGGTGTTGCCCACATCAAGGCCGGTGACATGGTGACCGGTGTCACCTATCAGGGTCAGCCTGGGTGCTGGGTGCGTGACTTGAACGTCGACGGCCCCGGCCCGTCACGAGTGATTTCGATAGCTGCCCGCTACGGTGACACGATCGACTGCTGGGTCATCGACACTGCCGGTGTTGATGACCGTGTTCTGCAGCGCATGCTGACCGGGTTGCACATGTGGGGCTGGAACACACGGTTTGATGACCGTGTTCTGCGTAATCATGGTGTTACCGACCTGACCTGGTCTGACGCCATGATCGCTGACTCCACACTAAGAGCTGGTGCCGCCACCGGCGTCTACCGGTCCTTGGCGGCGGCAGCGAAAGCCTATGTGAAAGTGACCCTGGACGGCAAAGACACCACCCGGGTGTCCTACGACGTATCCACACCGTTAACCGGTGAACAAGTCCGATACGCCGCCAGTGACGCCATCGTGACAGTTCTTGTTGCTGACCTGATCTGTGGGCGCGCCCAGCGGGTGAACCTGATGGACACCATCACCGCTGACATGGCCGGGAAACCAGTCATTGACGCGTTCGTGTCCAACGGGTTCCCGATTGATCGGGTCGGTTACATCGACGAGCAGGTTGAGCCAGCGAAACTTGCCGCGGCACGTGCTGGTGAACGGTTAGCGTACGCGACCACTGCCTCACAGGTTGTCAGTATTGTTGCCTCGTGGGCTCGCGCGCATCAGGTGCATGATTCAGATGCTGATGATCAAACGTTGACTCGCATAGTGATGGCGTCGCCGACGCTGTGGGATCCCTTCATGGAGTATGTGCTGGGGCAGGAAACTGTTCTAGCTGACGCGGTCGCGGTCGCGGCCGGCGGCAGCCTCAGCGTTCCCACACTGTTCAGTGAGAATAAGACTCCGCGGGTCGTGTGCCCGTTCCCGATCGGCGATGACAGTCGAGTACGCAAGTGGATATCGGAAACATACCCGTTGTTCGCGCGTGCAGTGGTTGCAGCGTCCATCAATCCGCACATGTCCGTGGATGACATTGAGGCTGCGGCGTGTGAGCATGAACGGTTTCACGCGTTAGCCAACGGTGGGCAACGAATACTGGTCAAACACGATTTGGACAGTTTTGTGTTGCCGTGGATGCAGCGCACCCCACTGGTCGGTGCGCACGGCAACACGTTCGCCTCAGCGTTGCGTGAGTACCGTGCACTCAACAAGTTCATCGCCAGCTACGGGGTGCTGACCGCGCCGGTGCATGTGAAACCGGATTGGAATGTGAACTCGGCGCCAGCGGTGAAAACGATTCTGAACACCTACGCCACAGCACGGGTCAAGGACTACTTCACCAAACTGGAGGGAACTGCCCGGCTGTTGAGCAAAACGGACTCCGTTGACGGGGACGCGTTGAAGATGATCGGCGGAGAGATAGCCTCAACCATTTTGGAGTACCGCAAATACGACAAAATCGTGTCCACGTACGGGGTGGAGCTCCTCGATCATGTGCATCCGGCGACTGGCCGGATTCACGCCAACTATAAGCAAGGGTTGACCGGGACGGGACGGCTGTCGTCGGAGAACCCGAACGCGCAGAATCTGCCGCCGGCATCGAAACCGTACATTCGCCCGCTGCAACCACGGCGTGTCCTGGTGTGCGGTGACTTGTCGCAAGCTGAGCTACGGTTCGGTGCCGACCAGTCCGGTGACCGCAACATGTTGGCCGCGTTCGCTTCTGGTGAAGACTTACATGAACGCACAGCATCGCTGATGTTCGGTGTGGATATGAAGTACCTGTCATGCATCAAGACGGGTGCACACCTTCCAGTTTCTGAAGATCAGCAGGCGACAGCGAAAGCCAAGCAGCTTCTTGATGAGGCGTTGGGTGAACTCGTTGATGAGGCCACCCGCGAACAGCTGTCTGAAAAGTCGTTGATGGATGCCGACTGGGATGGCGAATATGCCCGTGTTCATGCAACGGTCGCGGAGCAGTTAACGGCCAGGGCAGCTGCCGGGAAGGTGTATAAGGGGCTGCGGCATAAAGCGAAACGTGTCGCGTTCGGGTACGCCTACGGTTTGGGTGCCCGCCGGTTGGCGGATTCGTTGACGATTGAGGGTGTTCCCACCACGACCGAAGAGGCCGCGGAACTGATCAAGGCGTTCGACCGTGCCTATCCGCAGTTCGCTGCATGGATGGCCGCGCGGGTTGCCACGATCAAGGAGATTGCATCCAACCTTGCCAGCGGACGTGACGACACCATCGACTTTGACAGCGCATGGAAACATCACATGCTGTTGGTGAAGGTGAAGGAAGTCAAACCGAAAGCAGGCTCTGACGCTGACCCGTTGACGTTATCGACGTTGATGGCTTCTGATGAGGATTTGCGTGCCTCGGGAATCTCTCGGCAACAGCATGCTGCTGATGTGGCGTGGGCGGTCGACACCGAACCGTTCCTGCATACACGTCAGGGACATTCGTGGGCGTTCACATCCACCACAGCCGGGGGCAGAATCCGCTGGTTCCCGATCCGTTTAGCTGACTGGGAGCAGGGGATGGTGAACGCGATTCTGCGTTCACGTGACCCGCGTGTGAAAGCCGCTGCATCGCAATGGGCGATTACACGCACCGACTACGAGGCCGGTGTCGCTGCCCAAACCCGAGCGTCGGGTAAAACAGCTCATGATCCTGCCCCGATCGCGTTGTTCACCTCGAACGGGCCGATTTTTGGTGACGTGTTGAAGAAAACGTTCGAAGATCGCAGCCGGCGTACCGATCTGGTTCGCACGGTGCTGCAAGCAGCACCGGATAAGGCGACGGCATTATTTCGGGCTGGTGCCGCAGATCGTGTGAGCGCGGCTGTCAACCAGTTCCGCAATCAGCCGATTCAGGGGGGTGTCGCGGATGCGATGGTGAACACGTTTCGGTTGCTGGCCGGGCAGCTGCAGGCTTTCCCTACCGCGTTACCGATCCAAAGCGTGCACGATTCGCTGGTGATCGAATGTGATGTCGAGGATGCCCGCGCCATTCAGGCTGTCCTGAAGTCTGTGATGGAAGAAGGCATGCGCCAGTACTGTCCCGTTGTCACGTTGAAAGCGGACGTGGACATCCAGTTGTCGCTGGATGATAAAACGATCATCTCTGATGAGAAGCTAACGGAGTTGATGGCGGCGTAGCCGACTATCGACTGCATATACCGGTTTCATCCTTTGAGGCGGCACACCACTAGTGGTGTGCCGCCTCAACCCATGTAGGTGGCCGGGTGCACTGTGTCGTCCTCGATGCCGGGCACCGGTGGTGGTGTTAGGAGGCTGCCGGTTGCGGATAGTCCCCGTGTGGTGTGCGGTCGTCTTCCGGTTCGAGCCTGTCCCGTACTGCCTGGTCAATGTTGTGCCCGTCGAGAGGAGAAAAACGTCAGATGCATGTACGGCCGATGATGTGCCGCAGCGGCTGCGGCGAACGTTTGCCGAATGCCCGATCGTTGTCGGCAGCGCCGCCGGCAGTTAACTGTGCAGTCAATGCACTGGTCGTTTCGTCAACTGTGGCCAGGATGCGCCGGTGGCGGGTGAGGAGGTCATCTGCGACCTCGCGTGTCCGTTGATGCAGTTCGTCGGGAAGGTGTATTCCGAAGATGGCGCGGTGGACGGTCACGTAATCGGGTTACTTGATTTTGGTACGCGAATCGGTGCCGCGGTGGTGAACAACAAACCCTTCGGCCCTGATGCGGTCTGCTCGTGCCAGCGCAGCTGACAGGGTGGTGTCAGGGAAACGTTCAACGGTCGGTCCTGGCCACAGATTGGACAGTTCGTCGGCTCGGATGCTGATGCCTGTGGCGATGTCGACTGCTGCGATAAGGAACAGGTCATCGATGCCGGCGTAGTTGAGAACTATCCGATTGTCTGGATACACGATTTCCCGCGGCAACGTCAGGTGGTGAGCAAGGGTGAGTGTGCTGTAGCGGGTGTTCAGCAGGGTGGTTGCATGCTGGGCTTAGGGTGAGGTGAATGCAGCGGGGGTGCAGACCAGCGGCCCCGCAGGGTCCGGTATTCCGGTCCCGAGGGATCCGTCCCTTTTGGTCGGTGACGGCCAGCGGGTAGTGGGCGCCGATGGTGCACGGACGGTGTCGTTGTGGTTGAAAAACTTTCGTAATGGCCCGGCAGCGACTGTTTCGTGGGGGCTTAGGCCGGCCCCCGGGGCTGGCCACGTGTGTGACCAGTCCCCGGCCGGTCATGGTGCCGTCATCCCATTGACTACGGTGTTGGGTCCTGGTGGTGTAGTTGTACACGGCGTAGGGACGCCACGGGTGCAGAACCCGGGAGATGAACCCGTTAGTGATCCGTGATTGCAGACTGCTGTAGTCGACGATCGTGTCTATGCTCGGATGTGTCACAGGTGCGGCTGGCCTAACGATGGGGGTGTGCTGCCGGCATGTGTGCCACGTTCCCGGTTCGAGCTCGTTGTCGTGGCTGTGCCTGATGCCTGTGGTTACATCGGAGACACGATGGCATGGACGGGGCTGTAGACCGGCTGCTGACGGTGTGGCTGCCGGGCGGGTGCGCTGACACCGCCGGGCAGCCCACTGGTGGTGACACAGATCACTGTTTCCCCGACGAGTTGTTCGATGTGCCGGTAGGTGGCGGTGTCTGTGCGGGTGTGTGCTGCTGTGGGGAATGCGGTGCTGCTCGTTGCCATGGCGATGACACGTTGGTATTGGCTGTCGCTGAGGTGCCGCAGCCGGGTGGGCACGACACGATGCGGATAGTTGCCGGCCAGGCTGCGTAGTTGATCAATGAGGGTGTTGGCTGCACGGTTGAGGTCGGTGACGTTGGTGATGCCAGTCAACCGGTACGCCAGATCAGGCTGCGGCAGCAGCCATGGCCCGTAGTGCAAGGCTGCTGCGACTGTAGCGGCGCCGATGTGCGGTGGGCATGACAGCAGGGCGCTGGTGGCGTAGCGTGCCCGGTCGATGACACGGCGAACGCTGTCCCATGCGGTGTTCCATGCGGTCATGATGTTCGGGTTGGTTGACAGGTCGTCCAGCGCCCATGATTGCAGGGTGTCTGTCAGATACAAGTCGGTGTAATGCTGGGTGGTCACCGGAACATTCTGACGGTCGATCAGTGTGGTGATGACCCGGCTGATGAGTTCGGGTTCGGCAGTGGCGATCATGGCGTAGGCCCGTTTAATTCGCCGGGTGCGGGTGGCCCATCCGTGGGCAACATGCACGTTGTGGACACCATGTTCGGTTGTGGTGATGGTGCCGTGGCCGCTGCTGATGGTGACAGTGCCGATGTGTCTGCTGGATTTGAGTATGTGCCCGATCAGGGTGCCCATGGCTGCGCAGGCGTCCTGCAGCTGGGTGGGGTCCACACGCGTATGGGTGGCTACCTGAATCAGTGGGGTTCCGGTGGTGATCGCGGTGGCTGTGGTTGTGAGAACGTTGCGGAGTGTGCTCTCCCCGGATGCTGGTGTGACAGGTGTGAGTCCTGCCGGTTTGACGAATTCGGGCAGCGTGGGCACATGATGGATTGGTGTGGTGGTGTCTGAACTCATGCAGCCATCGTGACGGACAGCTGTGACAGTGGGCATCAGTGTGGTTCCGGATTTTTTTGTGCCAAACAGGTACGGAGAATTCCGTACCTGTTTAGGAGCCGGCGGCGGGTGCGGTGATGTCGAACAGTGTTTTGGCTCGAGGTGCGACCGAGTGCCCGGTGACGGTGACGGTGACAGGGTTGTACCGGGGTGCTTCGCACAGCAGATAGGTGGTGGTGATAGCTGGTCGTTGTCTGCCGAGTTGTTTGAGTGCGGTGACGTATCCATCTAAGGTGCCGGATTCGATGATGATGGCGGCGATGGTGGCTCCTGCGTCGGCAACAGCTGCGGCTGGTCCGGTGGGGTTGGTGACGGTTTGCGGGTCGGGGTGAAGCAGGACAGGTGCTGTGGTGTTGTTGACATTCACCGCGATTTTGATCGGTGGGGCC
>Ga0206107_1000661_pt1 | contig 12216 bp, 9 predicted proteins | sample 2B0metagenome_FD_148652 | JGI IMG/M metagenome (GOLD analysis project Ga0206107, IMG submission 148652) | Enriched microbial communities from leaf-cutter ant dump, University of Wisconsin, Madison, United States - 2B0 | ecosystem: Environmental > Terrestrial > Nest > Insects nest > Nest dump...
CTTCATCTCTTGAAAATTGTCGCTTATGGCGGTTCTGCACGACATAAAACTCACAGCCTACAATAGGTTTTACGACAGGTTCCCGAATTTCTTTTTCCACACCATTTTCCGTTTTTGTACCGGTTACTTTGGTGTTTTTCCAGGCTTGGGCTACAAATTCAAATACGCCGAACATATTACCGTGATCCGTAATAGCCACTGCCGGCATACCGTCTTTCTGTGCTTTTTTATACAATCTGCTAATGGATGAAGCACCATCTAAAAGCGAAAACTGGGTATGATTATGTAAATGAGAAAAATCCATTGCTATAATTTGGGGATCGGTGTTGAACGAGACCTACGAAATAACAAAATTTACCCGTAATACCGGAGAAAAGATATGCACAATGACCCAAAATGTTGATACAATCTGAATGTATTTAAAAGTAAATGAGTGCATTTCAAAACTTCGCACCCGCATACGCCTTCTTGTATTCTAATCTAAAGGACGTGTATAGATCCGTATCATCAATAGGAGTGGTTTTAAACCCACTCCTATTGATGATACTATTGATGCTTTCAGCACGACAAGGAGATTGCAGGGACATTCTGTTAGCAAAAAAAGAAATGCATCCCAAGCAAATGCCAATGAAATATTTTTAGACAACCTGAATTTCATCTATTTAAAAACGATAACAATTAGTCCCGCCCATGCGGGATTTTTTGGCACGCCAAATAGTAAACTCGAAATGACCTTCAATTTGTTTATCCTACGCCTCATATTTTTTAATGAAAACACTCATTTTAAACATAATTTTTCCGTTACTTTGCATTTTATATGCACCTACCCTATGAAACACCTGAATATTTTTACCCTCTGCCTGTGTATGGCAGGCATCTTCGCATCCCTTAACTCCTGCGTAAAAAAGCATTTCGATGCGCCGCCGGATAACAGCAGCTATGATCCGATGATTCCCGTTACGGCTACTATTGCCGAATTGCAACAACAGCCGGAGGGTGTTGCGTTGCCGGATAGTCTTATCGTATCGGGTATTGTAGTCATGGATGACCGCAGCGGTAATTATTACAAAAGCATTGTGATACAGGATGAATCCGGGGGCATTCCGATTTTATTAGATCAGAATAATCTGTATAACGATTATCCTGTTGGTAGAAAAATATACGTACGATGCGGTGGCTTGTTTTTAGGTCGTTACGGCCAAAATCTGCAATTAGGCTACAGCCCCGATGCTTCCGGGAATGTCAGTGCCATTCCGCTTCTTCTTATGGAAAAGCATATTGTAAAAGCCAATTTTCCCAATCCTGTAATTCCGGATACTTTGAGTTTGCAGGTCTTGTCTAAGCCCGACAATGCAGCAGTTTATCTGAATACATTAGTTGTGATCAAAAATGCGGAATTCAGTTCGGACGAATTGGGTGGAAGTTATGCGCAGCCCGCCAGTTTAGCCTCGGCTACCACTCGTACTATACGAGACTGTTCGGGTGGCAACATTTTGCTGCGAACCAGCGGATATGCTAAGTTTCAGCCGGAAAAAATCCCGGAAGGCAATGGTTTGATCAGCGGAATATACACCCGTTATAATCAGACTCCGCAATTGGTGATTCGGGATACATCGGATGTGCGGTTTTATAATTCTCGTTGTCCGGAACCTTCCCTTATATTTTCCGATGGTTTCAGTAATCTGGACAAATGGAATGCGGTGAATATTACCGGAGATCAGGTATGGCATACCGAAAATTTCGGCAATCCGCAGCCTTGTGCCGTAATGAAGGGATATGAAAACGGCAATCATGAAAATGAAGACTGGTTAATTACGCTTCAGGCGGTGGATTTATCCGGGTATGCAACCGTTCGTTTTTCGGTAGATTATGCGGGAAAATATAATGGGGATCCGCTGCGCTGTCTGATCTCTACAGATTATTCTGGCAGCGGAGATCCTCGTAATGCTTCATGGACAGAACTGGCGGTATTGCACCAGAATAATTTTGAATTTACAGCAGCAGATATTGATATATCGGCCTACCGGCAAGAGCAGGTTTTTATAGCTTTTCAGTACACTTCTTCTGATAGTTCGGGTGCTACTTGGGAGGTGGACAATGTAAAAATTTGGGGAGAATAGCGTGAAGTGAAAATTTTAAAAAAGTAATGAAGGGTTGACAGGGTTAAGTCATAATGATAAAACAACTCAACCGGGTAAAGGGTGGTTTATTCGTTTATTTCTGAAAAAAATGACTATGGGTTGTTGAGATAAATAAAAAAGATATAACTTTATCCACTTATAAAGTCTCTTATTGTGGAAGCTTAATTCTAATGATTAACTTTGCTTGGCGGTGGATTATTTTCACCACTTAGATTTTTTACAGCTACTTTAAAAATATTGTTTTTTTACATACTAAATAGTCTAAATAAACTTAAATTCAAGCCCCTGTCCCAACTATTCTATTTGTGTTTACGTCTTTACAAAAGCATTGCAAATAATTTACCATTTATGCAAATAATTATGAAAAAAATTATCCCTGTATTATTCACATTCGGCACGTTTATGGTGTCATCCGGGCTTCATGCTCAAACCACAGCTTCATTGGAGGCAAAAGCACAGCAGTATGCTAATGAGGTATTTCAGGATTGTCCGCAGTATGCACAGGCAGAATATCTGAATGAATATGTAACGATGATCGGGCGTGTAGAAATAACTACTTTAGCCGAATATGGTTCATCCAACTATCAACCATTATCTGCTATTCCCTTAAAAAACAAATGTAATGCCGGGTTAACTTATGATTCGGCGGAGAACTTTAACCCCGAAAATTTCAATCCGTTAAAGTATTTTTTCAACTTTCATGCTCCAACTGATCAGGCTTATTTAGTGGATAATACTCAGTATATTATTTTAATCCACCATGCTCAGTAAAAAAATATTTATTATACAAATAACAAACAATTTACGGCAAATGAAATCACTATTTACTTTTTGGTTACCTTGTTTAGTCGGGTTGCTGTTTACAGGCCAATATGCCGCAGCACAGTCGGATGGCCCCTGCAATGCAAGCCCGTTCTGTAGCGACAGTTCCTACTTTTTTGCGAATGTTGCAGATGGCTCTACAGCTGTTTCCGGACCAAACTATGGCTGTTTAGGAAGTGAACCCAATGCGGTTTGGTACTTTATGCAAATCGGAACGGCTGGTACTATGGAGATAACCATGGTACAAACTAATACGGGCGGAACTCAAATTGATGTGGATTTTGCAATGTGGGGACCCTTCACTTCGTTAGAAAGCGGATGTCAGGAGATTATGGGTGGAGTAGCACCGCTCCAATGTAGTTATTCTGCTTCAGGAACAGAAACCATCGGCCTTGGTACGCAGGGCGGATATGCCGGAGGTCAGTCCACTCCTCCTCCCGCACAAGTTGGCGAAATCTACATTGTAGTACTTACCAACTATAGTCAGTCTCCGGGTAATATTAGTTTTAACCAAACCGGGGGGGACGGTTCTGCCGACTGCGGCATCGTATGCGGCTTGTCTGCCTCCAGTTCCGGAAATACCTGTCAGGGTCAACCTATTGCTCTTTCCGCTTCTACCACAGATACCATCAATTCCTTTACTTATTATTGGACTGGTAGCAACGGGTTTTCTGCTATCGGTAAAAATGTAACGGATGTTCCTCAAAGCTCCGGTACCGTAACTTATACCGTAATGTCTATTAATCAGGAAGGAGATACCTGCTTTGCTAATACAACAGATACCGTATTTCCTACCTATCATAATATCACCAATCAGGAAATTTGCTTAGGAGAAACCTACACCTTCTTCGATCAGGTGGTTTTCCAACCCGGAACTTACGATTCGATGTTTACCTCCATCAATGGCTGCGACAGCCTGATTACACTGAACCTTACCGTTAATCCGCTGCCGGAAGTTACCATCAGCGCCTCCGCAAACGGTATATGTGAAGGAGATTCTACGGTGATCAGAAATGAACATCCTTCTTCCTTCGCTACCTACCAATGGTATAATAATGATAATCCTATTCAGGGTGCAACGGCTGATGCTTACGCCGCTACGAATCCCGGTAATTATTTCTTTGTCGGTATCAGCGATAAAAACTGTACGGATACTTCCAATACCGTGCCGCTTCAGGTATATCCGCCCGCTGTAGCTGAAATTATCGGAGCTTCGCGTCAGGATGTCTGCTTTGAAGATACGGTGTCCGTTAGCGCTAAAGCTGTAGAAAACAGCCAATATCATTGGTCTCCGGAAAAGGTATTCCGCTCCGATGCCAGCTATTTTTATCAAAATGCTACGGCTACCGTTACCGACTGGAAGGTTCCCGTTTATCTTATGGTAATGAACAGCTACGGCTGCAGAGCTTTTGACACGGCTATGCTTACAGGCCACCCCTGCTGCGACGTATATACGCCCACAGCCTTTTCTCCGAACGGTGATGGCCTGAACGATTATTTCATGCCAAAACTGCGCCCTTATCAGGTGGTTTCATCATTCACTATTTTCGACCGCTATGGTAATTTAGTATATGAAAATACCAATCCTAAAAAAGGTTGGGACGGCTATCTGCCTTCCGGCGAACAGGCTGCTCAGGATACTTATATGTACATGATCCAATACACTTGTACGGATGGTCAAACCTATACGGACAAAGGTGATGTAACCTTATTGCGATAGACTGTCGGTATTAACAATTAACTTTGCCGGGTAGGGGATAAATATTCGCTACCCGGCTTTTTTATGATATTACAGGCTTTTCAAAAGACTATCCGACAGAACCATTTGGAAGGAAAAAAATTTCTGCTGGCGGTTAGTGGCGGCGTGGACAGTATGGTGCTGACCGATCTTTTTGTACGATCAGGGCTTCATTGTATCGTGGCACATTGTAATTATCATTTACGTGATGAAGATAGTAATGCAGACGAACAATGCGTAAGTGATTATTGTCTGAAACACCATATTCCGTTTTTTGTACAGCATTTCCCTTTAGCGGAACAACAGCCTCCTGTAAATATTCAAAATGAGGCGCGGAAACTGCGTTATGCCTGGTTTGAACAATTGAAACAGGAGCAGGGCTGCCATATAATCGTAACCGCCCATCATCAGGATGATGCCATAGAAACTTTACTGATGAACTTTTTTAAAGGTACCGGAATAGCGGGTTTGCATGGTATCAAAATGCTGCACCATGGCATTTTTCGTCCGCTGATTCGTATGGATAAACCCTCGATTTATCAATATGCTGCTGCGCAAAACGTCCTTTGGCGGGAGGATAAATCTAACCGGAAAGACGATTATACCCGCAATAAAATCCGCAATCACTTGCTGCCGGAATTAGCGCAAATTTTTCCACAAATCAGAAGTAATCTTTCGGAAAATATAGAACGCTTTGCAGAAGCCGAACTGCTGTATGAAGAAGCCATTGCCAGATACCGAAAAAAATTGTTGCAGGTTCGCGGAAACGATATTTATATTCCGGTGCTGCGGTTAAAACATTGCCATCCGCTGCCCACTATTTTGTACGAATTGCTGCGACCCTACGGATTTTCTCCTCAACAGCTTCCCCATGCACTCGAACTGCTGGAAGCGGAAAGCGGGAAATATATTTCGTCTCCGGATCATCGTTTAATCCGGGATCGGAATTTTTTAATCATTACTTCGCTGCAAACAACGGCAAGCGAGCATTTGCTGATTGAACGGGATCAATTGTCTTTCGATCAAAAATACAGCATCACAACACCGCATTTTACCCTTGAGCTGAGCTTGGCCAAGGTGTCGCAGCAGGGCTTGGAAAAATTTCCGGATACTGACAGCGCATGGTTAGATATGGATCACCTTATTTTTCCATTGATATTACGCCCACGTAAAACCGGAGATTATTTTTATCCCTTGGGAATGGGTAATAAGAAGAAAAAAGTAAGTCGCTTTTTGATTGACCAAAAAATTCCTTTGCATGAAAAGGAAAAAGTTTGGGTATTGGAAAGTCGGAAAAAGATTGCATGGCTAATCGGCCAAAGGATTGATGAACGGTTTAAGATCAATACTTCAACCCGGCAAATCATAAAACTCCGGCTTGTTCCTTAGGAAGAGATGCCGGTATAAGTCGGATGTTTCACAGCACCTCCAAAACCTTTTCCATTTGTGCAGCTCTTGATCCCTTCACTAAGATTAATGCATCCTTCAGGGGATGCTCCCGGATATAGGCGGCGGCGGCGGCGGCATCTTCAAACCAGGAAAAATCATGTCGGGTATGTTGGTATTCTTTCCCTACTAAAATTACATGTTCAAAACCCAATTGCACCGCCAGATCCACTAATGCCTGATGTTCGGTTTGTTCCTCCTGACCCATTTCTTTCATGGAGCCCAGCATCAGCCATTTATAGCCGCCTTCCATTCCTGCAAAATTGAGCAATGCCGATCGCATACTGGCAGGATTTGCGTTATAAGCATCCGAAATGATACGATTGGTATCCCGCTGAATCATTTGAGAACGGCTGTTGGAAGGGGTGTAACTTTCAATAGCCTCCCGGATAACATCAATCGTTATTCCGAAATAATGACCTACAGCAACGGCGGCCAATACATTCGGTAGATTATAATCGCCTACTAATTTTGTAGAAATGACGGTTTCCATTCCCGCACTCCATACAGCAACCGAAAGAAATTCGTCTTGATGCAGGGCACGTCCCGTAATTTGCGCATTGGCGCTACCATAAGTTATTTGCCGGGAAATAGATTTCGCCATTTTTTCCAAATAATCCAAATCGGAGCAACGGAAAACCGTACCGTCCGATTTTCGGATAAAATCATACAATTCTCCCTTAGCTTTTCGCACGCCTTCTATACTGCCAAATCCTTCCAAATGTGCTTTTCCGCAATTAGTAATCAGTCCGAATCCGGGTAATGCCATTTCGCAATAAGCCGCGATTTCATTTTGGTGATTCGCACCCATTTCTATGATGGCAATTTCCGTGTCAGGTCTGATCTTTAAAAGCGTCAGCGGCACACCGATATGATTATTCAAATTGCCTTCGGTAGCCCGTATTTTATAGGTAGTTGATAATACCTGTGCTATCAGTTCCTTGGTCGTTGTTTTTCCGTTAGAGCCGGTAATGGCTATTACCGGAATATTCAATTGTTGGCGATGGTGTCGGGCTAATTGTTGCAAAGCGGTCAATACATCTTTCACTAAAAAAATCCGGTTATCTGCTGTTGTAGCTTCGTCAACTATTACATAAGCAGCGCCTTTTTGCAGGGCATCATGAGCAAAACGATTGCCGTTAAAGCTGGGGCCTTTAAGTGCGAAAAACAAATCGCCCTGCTTCACTTTTCGGCTGTCTGTACAAACGGAAGGGTGTTGCAGGTACAGCTCATATAATTCCGGTATAGTTATGGTACGCATAATCTCAATTCAGTAGCATACAAATATACGGGATGCGCAACGATTCTGATTGTTTATAATTATGCTGGGTGCATTTCAATTTTTCGCTAACAGAACGCTCCTGTAATCTCCATATCATGCTGAAAGTATCTATACATGTCCTTTAGATTCCTCGTGTTAAGTAAAAAGTCAAAATACAATGCAACCCCGAATGATCGGGACAAGAATGCAAAACAATAAGAATCTGATAATCAATATAACAAAGCCTTAAACATACAGATAATGTATTCTTGACTTAGCACTAGAATACAAGATGGTGTATTTGGATGCGAAGGTTTGAAACGCACCCATCTACCGGGAGGAGTGCTTATCCTGTTAATTGTATATACGCCTTGCCCTCATGGTTTTCAATTAATTTATAGGCTGGAGTTTGTGTAAGGGTTATAATACAGGCATGATGAACGCTAAGCACCAAATCCTGTAATATATGATCTGACTCAAGAGCTGTTATTTTCAAACCGAGCTTGTCTTTTAGAATGTCAATAGAAAGGTGTCTGTCATGGGAAAGCGTTAATGCATGGCTTGCAAGTTCCGCTAAAATTGCTTTAACCTTTTTGTCCTTGTCCGCTTCTCCATCAAACATATTAGCCTTTAGCCATTCGCCAACCATACTTTCCGACCATTTGATTGCTTTTTCACATTCACCAATTAGTGTTGGTGAGTATCTTGATAAGATAGTTTGCCATACAGGAATTGTTTTGGGGTTAGCAGCAATTTCTTTTTTTGCGGTATTGAACTCTTCTATTATGCCGTGTGTCGGCAGCCCGCCAATTTGAGGATCAATTGGCCCTAAATTAGAATGCTTACCCATAATAATTTCTTTACAGGAACAGGCTATCATTGTACCTGCCGACATGGCTATCTGTGGAATTATTGCTCTGATGTCATTTCCAAACATAGACTTCAAATAATGAACAATGGATTCAGTAGCACCTATTGACCCTCCTGGAGTATGAAGAATTAAATCTAATCCTTTGTTTCTGTCAAGACCGTTAATAGCGGACATAAATCCCATTTTATCGGCATCAACAATATCAAATCTGAAACCATGGTGAGCAAGGTTGCCTTTTTGAAGCCATCCTGAATAATATACAATGAGATTGCGTTGCGTTTTTTCAGACAGTTCCGCTAAATATTTTCTTCTGATGTGATCAAATGCATTGGGCTGTGCACTGATTTCTTTAAGCAGGTCATTCCATGTGGGCATAGCAATTCCTTATTCTACAATACAGCCAATATCAGAGTTTATGGAAAGTCTTGTCCAAATTAATTTATCCTTTTTATCTTCTTCTTTACGAACAACAAGTGGATCAGTCAGAAACTTGCCAAAGTATGTAGGGGCTATCTGCTCCTGATTGTAATTAATACCAAGTTTTAAGAAAAGCTCTTCGGCTTCTTTTACTTTGTCTATTTTAATTTGTTCAAGGTTCATCTTAGGACTCAGATATGAATTATGTGTCCAAAAGTAAGAATTTTTTTAAACAAAAATATCTTGACCCTTTTATAGAAATATGCTCTATTCTTGCTACGTTTTGTTGTATGACATTCTATTTTCGCATCTATACTGTAATTTACAAAAGGTATTCTTATTAATTCCTGCGACAATCGAATACACAGTATTTCATTGCAATGCGTGTTGTACGCTCTGGCATATTTTTCCAAAATCCCTTTTATCTTTGTGCAATGGCCTTACATGCTACAAAAAGAGAAGACACCTATTTACATCAGGGACGCCGCAGAAAACTGATAGATACATTAAGAGAAAAAGGCATTACAGACGAAAAAGTATTGGCTGCCATGGAGAAAATCCCAAGGCATTTTTTTCTGGATCCTGCTTTTACTTCTTATGCCTATCAGGATCAGGCTTTTCCTATCGGATCAGGACAGACGATTTCTCATCCTTATACCGTGGCTTTTCAAAGCCAACTGCTTCAAGTCCGTCCTTTTGAAAAAGTGTTAGAGGTAGGCACCGGAAGCGCTTACCAGTCCTGCGTATTAGCCGAAATGGGCGCCACGGTTTATACCATTGAACGGCAGCGCACGCTATTCGAATACAACAATAATTTCTTTTTCTTAAAAAATTATCTCAGTAATATCAAACGCTTTTACGGAGATGGTTTTGAAGGTTTGCCGGCTTTTGCACCCTTTCACAAAATTATTATTACAGCCGCTGCACCTGCCATACCACTAAAATTGATAGAACAACTCATGATGGGTGGTATTCTGGTAGCGCCGGTAGATAGCGATATTCCGGGAATACAAAAGATGATGCGCTTTGTGAAAACACCAACAGGTTTCGATCAGGAAATCCTGGGTGATTTTTCTTTTGTACCCATGCTGAGTGGAAAAGAAAATACCGAAAAAATTTAAGATGGAGCTGCAGTTAGAACATCTTATTCCTGAACCTTTAAAAGGTCGTTTGGCTGCTCAGCCATCCGATGTCTGGGCACAGGCTCTCCGTTTTTCCCCGGGAGAAAAAGTGTTGTTTCGCGCCGCATCCGGTAAGGGAAAATCAACCTTCCTGCATATCCTGTATGGTTTGCGTGACGACTATGAAGGCACAGTAACATGGAACGGTACAATGTTGCGCAAGGCTTCAAAAACGCAGTTGGCCGCCTGGCGACAAAAAGAACTGAGCATCGTTTTCCAGGATTTACGATTGTTTGAGCAAATGACTGTGGAGGAAAATATCCTGCTTAAAAACAGCCTTACCGAAACCGTTAGCATACAGCAGGCCCGCGATTGGTTGCAGCGATTAGGTCTAAAAGACAAATGGCATCAGTTGGCGGGAACACTCTCTTACGGCGAGCGGCAAAGAGTGGCCATTGTACGCAGTCTGCTGCAACCTTTTCAATGGTTGTTGTTGGATGAACCTTTCAGCCATTTGGATCAGGGAAATATTGCAAATTGCATCAGCCTGATCGGGGAGCGTATTCGTGAACAACAAGCCGGCCTGCTTTTGGCAGATTTGGAAGATAATGACTGGTTTGATTATTCGGGGAAAATGGTGCTGTAGTAAGCAGGAGCGTTCGTCAGCCTTCCATATTTGCCCGCAACCATTTACGCAGTTCGGCTTCCGGCATTTGCTTGCGTTGTAAATAATCCTGAAACTGATCTTCCATAATTTTCCCTACACCAAAATAGCGGCTTTCGGGATGGGAAAAATACCAGCCGCAAACAGATGCGGCAGGAGCCATCGCCAGATTTTCCGTTAGTTGTATGCCGGTGTTTTCGGTAGCATTCAATAGCTGAAACAGCTTCCGTTTTTCCGTATGATCCGGGCAAGCCGGATAACCTGGTGCCGGTCGGATGCCCTGATATACTTCTTTGATCAGTGCATCCTGATCTAAGTTTTCATCTGCGGCATAAGCCCAGTATTTTTTACGAACCTGAAGATGCAAATATTCCGCAAAGGATTCCACAAGACGGTCGGACAATGCCTGCAGCATGATTTTATTATAATCATCATGCTGCTCCATGAACCGTTTCAGGTGCGGCTCAACACCATGAACCGACACGGCAAATGCACCCATATAATCATCCGGTTTACCATTCGGAGCTAATGGACGAATATAGTCCGCCAGCGAGAAGGCCGGTTGTCCTGCCGCTTTTTTTATTTGCTGACGCAACATTTCCAAGCGCAGTATTTCCTGTGCATGTTCATCGTATATGCCGATCGTATCCGAACCTACAGCGGCGGCATTCCAGAATCCGATAACGCCATCCGCCTTCAGCCATTTTTCCCGAATAATGGTATCCAGCATGGCGTTGGCGTCGCGATACAACCGACCGGCTTCTGCTCCGGCATGAGGATCGTCAAGAATAGCAGGAAATTTTCCCCGCATTTCCCAAGTAATAAAAAACGGATTCCAGTCAATATACCGGCGGATTTCTTCCAGATCAACATCTCTAAAAGTTGTGATCCCCATATACTCCGGCTTTACCGGTATCACTGAAGTGTGGTCAATTTCCGTGCGTTTTGCCACAGCATCTTTGTAAGAAATATATTGTTTGATACCGGCCTTTGCAGCAAAGTCTTTTCTTACCTGCTCGTATTCTTCCTGTATTTTTTCCAGAAAATCACTTTTCGTTTCCGGCTTTAGCAAGCGACTCACAGTGGTAACACTGCGAGAAGCATCCAGCACATGAATAACACCTTGATCATATTGCGGCGCTATTTTCACCGCAGTATGAATACGCGAAGTTGTGGCGCCTCCGATGAGCAGGGTTTGCCGCATTTTTCGGTTTTTCATTTCTGCGGCTACGTGTGCCATTTCATCTAAGGAAGGGGTTATCAAACCGCTCAGTCCGATCACATCCACCGACAATCTTTCTGCTTCATCCAGTATTTTTGCAGCAGGCACCATCACCCCCAAATCGGTTACGGCATAACCATTACAAGCTAAAACCACCGCCACAATATTTTTACCGATATCATGCACATCGCCCTTTACCGTAGCCAGCAGAATTTTTCCGACCTGCTGCTCAGGTTGAATATTTTTCACTTTTTCCGCTTCAATAAAAGGCGTGAGATAAGCAACACTTTTCTTCATTACCCTTGCGCTTTTCACGACCTGCGGTAAAAACATTTTCCCGCTACCGAACAAATCTCCCACAATATTCATTCCGTCCATCAGCGGGCCTTCGATAACCTCTATCGGTTTTTCAAATTGCTGCCGGGCTTCTTCCGTATCGGCTTCAATAAAATCGGTAATGCCATTGACCAATGCATGAGATAAACGTTCCGTCACGGGAAGTTTCCGCCAGGC
>Ga0206107_1000664_pt1 | contig 12171 bp, 6 predicted proteins | sample 2B0metagenome_FD_148652 | JGI IMG/M metagenome (GOLD analysis project Ga0206107, IMG submission 148652) | Enriched microbial communities from leaf-cutter ant dump, University of Wisconsin, Madison, United States - 2B0 | ecosystem: Environmental > Terrestrial > Nest > Insects nest > Nest dump...
CTGGCGACGATAGCGAGCGGGCCCCACCTGACCCATTCCGAACTCAGTCGTGAAAACGCTCAGCGCCAATGATAGTGTGGGGTTTCCCCATGTCAAAGTAGGGCATCGCCAGGATTTTTTCTTAATTACCTTTGTTTCATTATGCTATTCCCGCTCTATCGCGGGTGCACTTCATTCGCTGGCATAGCTCAGCTGGTAGAGCAACTGATTTGTAATCAGTAGGTCCCGGGTTCGATTCCTGGTGCCAGCACCAGTGTTTTCTAGGCGCGCTGCGCGATTCCTAACTTAATTTTTCTAAAAATTCTAAAAATAGCGGATTAATAATACCCTTGCTTGAAACAAACCAACGAAGCTTGTACACTGTTTTACATGCAACATATTACCCAAAGAAGAGCAAAATTACAGGATTTGCCTCGTATTGTAGAATTGCTGCTTGAAGATGAATTAGGTAAGCTGCGTGAATCTGTTAGCCAAGAATTAAATAAGCGTTACATTGATGCTTTTCATAGAATAGATAACGATCCAAACCAGTATTTGATGGTAGTAGAAGAGACAAATGAAATTATTGCGGCTTGTCATCTTACCACTTTACCATCTTTGACTTTTATTGGCAGCTCACGTTTACAGATAGAGGCCGTTAGGGTGGCGAAAAAATATCGAGATAAGGGAGTTGGTCAGTGGATGCTGAACCAGGCAATCGAATATGCAAAAAACCACGGAATAGATATCATACAGCTTACAACTAATAAAAAACGCGAAAGAGCAAAGCATTTTTATGAAAAATTGGGTTTTGAAGCAACTCACGAAGGCATGAAATTATATTTGAGAAACAGATAATATTATCTGCAACAGAGCCAATTGATAATTAAATTAATCTATGTACATAATTGAAATTTGATATTTTCTACATAATAAAATAGAGAACGGTCAAATGGTAAAAACAAATACCAAAAAACTCAAAGATCTCAGAGAGCACATAACGTTAAACACATTAGAGCTTCTGAAGATTAATCTCCCTTACTTCATGGTTGCAGGGGAATCAGAAGCTGGATTATTATTAGAAATGCTAACTGAGGAGATTACTGCTGTAGAAGAGGTATTATTTCCATTACTTACAATTTTTGTCAGCGACGATACATACAGGAATTTGATACACGTTTTATTAAATAGATTAAACAGAAACATTGTAGTACGTGAGAATCACCTCGGTACTAACCTGCTTATACGGGCTGCAGCATTTGGAGCCAAAGTTATAGTACAATTACTTTTGGAAAAAGGTGCCGATCCTTTGCAGAGCGACCATTACGGACATACGCCTTTGCATAAAGCAGTAGAGACAGATCAAGTAGAAACAGCAAAGCTGCTTATAGCAGCAGCTCCTGAAGCTATCAATATACAAGACAATCAAGGATTTACCCCTTTACATATTGCTGCCCTTAAACAAAACAATGCAATTGTCGGCGATCTTCTTCGAGCTGGTGTGAATCCAAATTTGCGAATTTACAGTGGAGCAAATTATATTCAACTTTGGAAGCTCGCGGCAAAAGGTGCTTACTTGGAACCCCTGGTGTTGACTCCTATAAATTTAGGTGATTTTAATATATCGCGTGGAGTAGCCAATTATTTCAATGCTATTCTCTTTGACAATGAAGACTTCTTTGCGGAAGCCATACAGGCTTTTCAGTTAGGATTAAACACATTACCTAAGGATGCTCGAAATCATGGTGATGCAGAAAAAGCATTGCATCTTTTAGTTGATATATATGATATCTTCAAATGTGAGGGTAATAATGAATTGCAACAATACATTATAAAACACGCCTCTGATTGGGAAAAACCGCTTATTAAAGCTCGATTATATTGCAGCTTATGCTCAGAAAGTTTAGACAACTATGCTTACGAAATGGCTGAAGTTTATGCCAATGAAGCGCTTAAAGCTTATCAACAGCAATCAGAAAAAGGACCACAACTCCAACATGATATTTTCTTTAACCTCGGACTTTGTCATTCTCTCTTGTATGACCTTGAAACAGCGTTTTATTGGTTTGAAGAAGCAGCGAAAGTGGCTTTTTATTTTAAATTGAATAAGGTTGAATTCGCTTTAAATGAAATAGAAAGAGTCCAAAATGATGATTTTAGGCGTTTGTTAGCTATAACCATTTGCCTTCACACCCAACAACCTATTGATATTGATAAACTTTTGAGAGACTATGAATTTTCATATTTCAACGAACAATGGCTGGCTGCCGCTACGGATGGCGAACGTTTTTTATGTTTTAATATTCTTGCAGCAATTGATTTAAGTAATAAGAATTATGCCAGTGCTGTTAGCCAGTATAACCAAAGTCTGCAATATTGCACTTCTAGCGGCAATATAACAAACCAACTAGGTAAAATTCTTTTTACTTGCAGGCAAAGTGATGCCTGGGATACTGGTTTGGTTTATATCCAATGGTTCTATCAGCAGTATCCTGAGGTTATGCAAAGCAATGACTATTTGCTGAAATATCAAGAGCTTATTTTTTATGAATACCATCACCAATTTGGTCAAGCAGATGATTGCCTTAATGCTATTACACAGAGTGAATGCCCAGAATTTATAAAACGCAACATTCTATTTCATGCAAAATTTATTCGCATAACTACTGAAATAGAAAATAAAAATTATGATACTGCGCTTGCAGGAGTATCAGAACTTGATATTGAAAACAGAGAAAAGCAGCAGCTAGTGCAGTTTATAGAAAAGCTGATAAGACAACCTCAGGAAGAACAAATATCACTAATACAGCTGCCATCAGAAAACAATGAATATGCTGCTCAACAACCCATTATCGCCGAAAGCAAAATTATTCCTGATGCAATCAACGAGACAGAAAATACTTTGTGTGAAAATACTGAAAAGGATCTTCATAGAGCAGCAAATATTGCTGCTGCGGCTATTGATTTGACACACGAAGAAGATATTTTCCTTTTAGAACCTAAAGCCATTCATCAGTATTTTCAAAAAAAGAAGCAAAGTCTTATACATCAAAACATTGTAGAGAAAAACAAGGCAACAAGTTATGTATGGACAAATGAGGAAGGTAGATATCCTGCTGAAGATAGAAAAACATATGAGATCACAAACGGTTGGTTCGCGGCTATAGACAGCAAAGTAGAAGTAACCTTGGACATACGGCAACTTGAGCAATTCAGGCAAACTCTACAAGAAAAAAAGATAGTCAGAAGAGAACATCGCAGCAATGGAATAAAACTTATACCGAACAAGTGTATAGAACTTAAAATCAATGCAGATATTCGTTTGGTTGCGACTCAATTATATCAAAATGCTGATGGACAGCATCTCATCATCTTTGATAAAATAATGAACCATGAGAAGGTTACAAAACTTACAAAAAACTCCGCACCAAGCCAAATATCCAATATAGCCAGAAGTTTAAGTATATGGAATTTTGATGATTCCAAAGCTGGCGGCGAGGACACCTGTAAAAGTCGTAGACAAAACTGCAGTTAAAGAGCTTATAAAAGGGTTGCAGCCCTGAATCTGAAGTTATCTCCTGTGCGCTAGCCGTCGCATTGGATTCGGGAAATTCCTGAGGGCGATCATCATCTAACTGTAATAACTGTAAAGTTTGATCTTTGGTTTCTTGTGCATGGCTAAAATCATTGAAAGCCCCATTAATACAGGTTGCTTTCTCTTGTTTGTTGATATCCCCTTTTTTCTACCAAATAATGTACCGCTTTGAGTTAATCCTTGTACGCTGTCCAAATTAATGCGTTATAGCCATTACTCCCGGTTTGACGAAGTAAATATGTTTACTAAACAATAAATTTTGATTAAGATACACACTTGTAAAATTCTAAAAAGTATGAAAAGATGGTCGCGTATTCATAAACGTCATCGTGATGTGCATGTATAGGGTGTTACAAGAAGGTTTGTTCTGGGGGAGTTTAGAGAACATGATGAGACGAGTGTCAAATTTTTTTAATGCAACCGCACATTTGAACGAGGGATTGGTTCACCATAATAATGGTCATTATGATGAAGCTATTATATGTTTTAATCGCGCGTTGTTCCTGAATCGAGATTTCGCAGAAGCTTATAATGCTCGAGGTCTTACTTATTATAAACAGCACCAATATAACAAAGCGCTGCGGGATTATGATAGGGCGATACAATTAAAAGCGGATTTTGCCGAAGCCTATCATAATCGAGGGTTAGTACATCATAAGTTTGGCCGCTATGACGAAGCGCTGCAGGATTATGGTAGGGCGATACAATTAAAAGCGGATTTTGCCGAAGCCTATCATAATCGAGGGTTAGTATGTTATACGCTTGGCCGCTATGACGAAGCACTTCAGGATTATGATCAAGCATTACGTTTGAAGCCTGACGATCCAGAAATTATTTGGCTTCGTGAACAAGCCTCTGAATTACTTCGAAATCAACGAAGTATTCCAACGACTTTAAGAAGTTCTCAACATACTCTAAAAGCGGATTTTGCCGAAGCCCATTATGAGCAAGGGTTGGAATATTATACGCTTGGTTGCTATGACGAAGCGCTGCGGGATTGTGATAGGGCGATACAATTAAAAGCGGATTTTGCCGAAGCCTATTATGGTCGAGGGGGAGTATATTATGCGCTTGGCCGCTATGACGAAGCGCTGCAGGATTGTGATAGGGTGATACAATTAAAAGCGGATTTTGCCGAAGCCCATTGTGATCGAGGGTTAATATGTTATACGCTTGGCCGCTATGACGAAGCGCTGCGGGATTGTGATAGGGCGATACAATTAAAAGCGGATTTTGCCGAAGCCCATTATAATCGAGGGTTAGTATGTTATGCGCTTGGTCGCTATGATGAAGCGCTGCAGAATTATGATCAAGCATTATGTTTGAAGCCTGACGATCCAGAAATTATTCGGCTTCGTGAACAAGCTTCTGAGTTACTTCAAAATCAACAAAGTATTCCAACAACTCAACATACTCTCTTGAACGCAAGTGAATCTACTGCCTCAAATAGATCAGCTAGAAGTGTTAAAACTTCTTCAGCTTCTGCATCGAAAAAAAAATGGACAGCTGCTTCTCGTAATATAGAATTTCAGGTTGAAGATAAATCGCAGGCGAATCTGCTGACGGAATGGGAATCTTCATGGTTATCAAATTCGTTTCTTCAGTCGGCTTCTTTTTCTGAACAAACAAGCAATACAACCGTTTCATCACCGGAACAACATTCTGTTCACTCTGGTGTACCTATTGCTCAACCTGTTGTGCCGATGCTTCTTGAAGAAAAACCAGAGGTTGGGACAACAATTTCTTCTGGCAATACTGAACTGAATATGGCAATCTCACTATTACAAATAAAAATTGCACAGTTGGAAGGTGCTGTAGTTTTGGATGCGGAAGGGCATGTCATGTTGAGAAGCTGCTTGGACCAATATCGCGAAATGACCGTAGAAGAAGCAGAAAAAGCGTATATTGAGACACTTCAACCAGCTGGTGATTATTACCGGAATTTACAAAAATACCTTTTATGTTGTTTTACAGCGGCGCAAACTATTTCGAGCCAGTACGCGCAGATTCAGCTTGGCCGTGGAGCTCAGTTGAGCAATACCATTCATAACATTTTAAGTAACCTGTTTCCTGGTATCAGTGTTGTTACTGGGATTTTTAATGCTATCTTTAAAGAACTCTCAGAAAGAAAGCGGCGAATATTTCTTGATAAACTCCTCGATATTGCGGGTAGGAACAGCGAAGCGGAAGCACTGATTGAAATGACAACTCGATGTATAGTACGCGCTAAGATTCATGCAAGACAGGAAAGTACCTTGAATGCTAATCATGCGGAAGAGGATGCAAAAAAACTTCTAGAGGCAATAACAACTTACTCAGGTATCTATACGTCAGACGGTACGAGACAGAACCCATTGCAGCGTTATTTGGTGAGTATTATTTGCGGTAACGATGCTTGTTTGGATCCACTGCCTGTACCTGGATATTTACTCGGCACAGTTACTCAAGCCAGTGCTATTACTATCAATACAACAGATTTTCCTGTAATAGAAGCGTTACCAGTTGATGAAGCCATCGAGTTAAGAAGACGCGTTGAAGCAACTGATCAGCGGCATTCCATCATAGAAGAAAAAGTTGAAGAAGGTCGTCAGGCATGGTTAAGAATAGAAGAACGCGTGGAAGAAAATGTAAGAATGGCACAGCAAACTCACCATAAACACTCAAGTATGGAAGAAAGAATCATTCAAGTGTCTGAAGATTTAGAGGTAGCCAAAAAGAATATGCAGCGGCTTCAAGAAAATAAAGCACGTGTCCATACAGTAGGTTCTGGCCATTTACAGCAACTCTATATGTCTGCTCAAACAGAAAACAATATTCATGATACAGAGCTTGAAGAGGCGATGGCACGAATCAGTCGGCTTGAAGCACAATTAACTTTGATCACAACAGAATTTGCCGCAATGAGGGAGGGTACTGAGTTAATGATGGAACGTATTGATCTGATGTGGGAAGGATATGAAAGGAGCAAGCCAAAGCAGTCGATGGATTACGGGCGATTTTCCCCTGAGCTGGCTCTAAAAACCGCGATATCTCGAGCAGTATATGATTTTACGCAAACTCGTCGTCCAGATCCGGCTGTTTTGCACATGGCTAATGAATTGAAAAATGCTATGGTGGAAAGCAAGTCATTCAGCGCAGCAATTCTGATACTGCAAGAAAAATTGCCTTTACTGAACAACTTAGCGTATTTTACATTCGCTCAACTCTGCTTGGAGGAATTGCAGTGTATTCCTTGTGTGGCTTCCGCAATGACGGAGTATGTTGAACCTGCTTTCTCAACAGCGGCAAATAATCATCCCAGGTTTTTTGGTGGGCGTAAAGAGGCTGATAAAGTACAAAGAGTGCATAGTGATCTTCAGCGTTTCATCCAAATATTGCCAACATTGAATCACCGTAGAAGCGAGAGCGAGAGTCGATCTTCTAATACAGAAAGTACTCGGCAACAGGCCAATGCACTTAACCGAGATAAGCAAATATTGTTTCAAAGCTGATAGATAGGGAAAAGTGCAGGCTCAAATTATCAGATAAGTTGCTTTATCAATATGGAAAAAATAAATTTGACAGATGATAATTGATAATGATATAAAGTCATCAATTCCAACAATAATAATGAATGAAGGAGCGATGCAGTGACAAGTTCACCATCACAGGTTACCAAAGACACGGCTATATTCGGTGTGCGCAATGCAATCGTAGTCGTAGGTTTCTTTGGTCTGACTAAAATCATGTCTTCTATGGGAGAGTCTCAGGCGGCAGCAGCAGGCATTATCGCTTCAATGCAAGGTTTAATGATAGGGCTAGGAGTGGGTTACCTTACTACCGTAGGCAGCGAAATTTCAGCAGCTCTTGGCACTCTCGAAGGAAACAACCGTACTCAGGAAATTGCTTCCCTTATACGAATCGGTTTTTTCAAAATACTTTGTATAGCCGTTTTAAGTTTTCTATTCTGCTGGAGCGTTCGGCTTTGGCTGCCGTTTGTACTGGAAGATAATGCTACTGCTGAATTTGTTGCGCAGTATATGGAAGGTTATTCCAGTGCTCCCCTTGCAGAATATTTCATGATTGTAGCAGGCCAAATTATATTTGCGTTAGAGCAAAATCCCTGGGTTGGTTTTGTTAATTCCGGATGTTATCGGTTAGCCAGCATTGGTGCAGCATACATTTTGGCGAAGCAGTTGGGCATGGGTATGTATGGCGCAGGTTTGGCATGTTCGGCAGTTGGACTATTATGTATAGCCGGTTCTGGATTGTGGTTTTTACTTCGCAATATTTATCGTGAAATGGAATTATTCAAATTAAAGCTGGATTGCGACCGTATTTCAAAGCTTTGGCAAATAGGCTGGAAGTTTGCGGCATATCGTTTCACAGAGTGGGGAAACCTTTTTATCATTGCCCAGATTATTGGCGCATGGTCAAATGAAAATTTGTTGGCATTTGAGCCAAGTATGCTGGCACTATTGCTTTCCGGCCAGTTGCTGGAAGGCTTTTCGCTGGCAGGCATGTTAATTGCCAACAAAAACATTAAAATGCTGCAAAAAACAATCATGACTATCAAAAGCAGGCTTGATGATACGCAAGATGAGTCGGGAATAGAGCCATTGCTTGGTTGGACAACAAAAATTCAAGATCCAGAAGAGCAGTTAAAGCAAGTAAAAAGACATTTTTTAACATTAAATGTTTCTGGATTTATCTTTAACCTTGTTCTCGTCATCATCATGTTTGCAGCACGCAATCAATATATTGATTTTATTATGCCTTCAGATACGCCTTTATCCGTTAAGCAGCTTGCAGAGGGATTTTTGTTGCTTAATTTATCAGCAACATTTCCAGATGCGCTTCGTGTCCTTTCCGGAAGTTCTCTTAGGGCATGGAATGATCTTTCATTTCTTATACTAAATAGTTTAATCAATATCACCCTGATAGGTATTCCAGTGGGATTCTGTATTGGTATATTCAACAATAAGGATATCGAGCCGCTTTTTATTGTCCGATTGGTAACGTTGGTTGTTTCTGCAGGATTAAATATTTGGCGAAATATGTCGCATCTTCAATCCTGCTCACAAGAAATTGAAGCCTTTAAGCAGAACAGACGATACGGTGAATTTTTTCAGAATAAGGAAAATATTACCGGAAGAGCAAGTCCAATTGAATATGATGGAGAAATAGACTATGTCAAACCATAAAATTTTTGATATATTGGGTATTGGATTTGGACCAGCCAATATTGCTTTAGCCATAGCATTAGAGGATAATCTGAGGCATATCAATTGTAAGTTTTTAGAAGCATCTTCTGATTCGCTCTGGCAAGGGGAAATGCTTCTGGATTCTTCAGATATTCAGAATATTCCTTATAGAGATTTAATTACCCCAATTAATCCTAGAAGCCAGTTTACCTTCACCAATTATCTTGTGGAAAATAATCTATTCTTTGACTATATGAATCTTATGGTGAAATATCCTTTTCGAAAGAATTATGCACAATATATCAAATGGTGTGCGGATTTTTTCTCAAATTATGTGGATTATAATACTAGGGCAGTTTCAGTTTATTTGGGAAGAGATGAGGTTACTGACGAAGAGGTTTATTTTATAAAAAGCGATAGTGAAATCATTTATAGAGCACGATCGTTAGTTATTGGAACGGGAAGAACACCATATATTCCAAAAGAATTCACCAAAATAAAAAGTGAAAAAATTGTCCATTCAACGCGATATTTATCTTCAATAAAACTTCTTGAATCAAAAAGGGATGAGAATTTTAGTATTGCTGTTATTGGGGGAAGCCAAAGTGCAGTAGAAATTATCCTTGATTTATCAAAAAAATTTCCTAATGCAAGGATCGTTAGTTTTTTAAGGAAATTCAGTTTTATTCAAAAAAATTTAAGTCCATTCAGTTACGAAATGTTATATCCTGACTTCATTGATTATTATTTCAATCTCAATCAAGGTGAAAAAGAAGAAGTAAGAGAACATTTATATACGACAAACTATTCTAGTGTAGATGCTGATATACTTGATGAACTTTACCAAAAAATATATGAGCAAAAAATAGAAGGAAACCAAAAAATATGGATTAAGAAAAATACTTCAATAGAAACCTTGGAAAATTTTCAGGAAAAAATAAAAATAAACTATAAAGAACGTTATACAAAGGAAGAATCTGTTGAAGATTTTGACTGCGTGATTTTAGCAACAGGATTTAAAGATATTGGACTAAAAGGTAATCAGGAAAACTATCCGCCTATCTTAAAAAATATCATCAACTATTTCTGTTTTAATTCAAACGGGCTGCTTGATGTGAGGCGGGATTATTCGCTTTCTGAAAAACCTTCAGATCATGTGCTACCTCCTTGTTATCTAAATGGTTTGTGTGAAACATCTCATGGATTTAGTGATTCAGGATCAATCAGTTTATTATCATTCAGAGCAAAGTATATCAAAGAAAGTGTAGTAAAATATTTAAACAATTTTAATAAAAGAGGTTAATCAATATGCAAAGAACAATGTGTAAAAGTAAAATTCATCGAGCAACTGTCACTCAAGCAGAGCTACATTATGTAGGATCAATAACTATTGATAAAACTTTAATGGAAGCTTCCAATATTATTCCCTACGAACAGGTACAGATTGCCAATGTAACCAATGGAAAACGATTTTTTACCTATGCTATTGAAGGCGAAAGAGACAGCGGAATTATTTGTATCAATGGCGCTGCTGCCCGGTTAGTTCAACCTGGAGATTTGGTTATTATCATTTCTTATGCGCAATATAATGAAGCTGAGCTTTCAAATTTTAAGCCTAAGGTTTTATTCGTGGATAGCGAAAACCAAATTGTTTCAGAGAAAGAAAATGAATTGTTTGAGGAATTGAGTGAACTCATGTGGTCTGCTTAAATTTTAGTTAAAGTGAGAGTCAAGAAAAGCATCTTGGGTTGTAGGTAATATATACCCATCGTCTTTCAAAATGGTACTTTGTTGCAGCTTGCCTCGTCCCCTTTTGAAATACTCGGGTATAACTTTGCATTTCCAAAGATCACGAGTATATACTCAAAATCCTTGAGAATGCTGCTTTTGTGAGTCGCCTCTCCCCTTGCGGGAGAGGCAGCCGCGAAGCGGCGGTGAGAGGTATAGGATAAGGCGAATGAGGTATTTATTATATATTACAACCCCTCACCCGCCCTCCGGGCACCCTCTCCCGCAAGGGGAGAGGGGAAAAGAAGATTTCGGGCACCCTCTCCCGCAAGGGGAGAGGGGAAAAGAAGATTTCGGGCACCCTCTCCCACAAGAGGAGAGGGGAAAAGAAGATTTCGGGCACCCTCTCCCACAAGGGGAAAGGGGAAAATAGGAGGCATTCTCAAGTAACTTCAGTATATACCCAAGTTATTTCGAAATACTTTTTTCTGGATGCCGCGAACGAGTCGCGGCACGTAGAGGTAGGTGGTTGCGGCACGTAGAGGCAGGTAGTTGCCAGGGTTACTATGGCATGTAGTCAGAAGATAATTCCACTCGCGCCTATGTCCTGATGTTTCCACAAATACCTACGCCTCGTGGTTTCCACAAATGCTTACGTCCCGCGGTTTATCCGCAGGATCCAGTGTGATACTCGTATTCCCAAAGATCTCGAGGATATACACGAGTTACTTCGTAAATAGCACTTTTAAAAAAAAACATAAAATGAGGAAAATAAAATGGAAAAATATTTTATAGAGTCTCCCGCACCAACACCTAATGGGAGGCTGCATCTTGGACATATAGCAGGTCCTTACCTTGCTTCTGATATCTTTAATCGTGTGCAACGATCAAATGGAAATATGACTTTTTTCTGCTGTGATTTAGATAGAAATCAAAGTTATGTACGCTGTGCTTCTTTGGAAAATGGCATAGAAAGAGAAGAATTTATAAGAAAAAATGCTGATAACATAAAAAACACTTTTTCTGATTATGAAATAGAGTTTGACCTTTTTAATTTATATGATTCTGAAGAAAGAAGACAATTTATTATTAATTTTATAAAGCCTTTATTCTTTTCTGAATATTCTGAAAAAAGAACTGTAGAATTCTATTATGACATTAAGAAAGAAAAATTTCTTGTGGAAGCATTTATCAGTGGAGTTTGTCCTAAATGTAAAGAAAATGTAAAAGGCGGATTTTGTGAAATATGCGGATATTACAATTTTTCCATAGATTTGGAAAAGCCTTTTTCAACACTTAATCCAGAGATGGAACTTGTTAAAAAATCCTGTGAAATTAATGTGCTAAACATACAAAAAATAGCGGATAAAATTAAAAACATTATTCATGATTCAAATATGGATGAATCCATAAAAAAAACCGTTATTGATTTAATGAATAAAAATACAGTTTTTCCTATCACACTGCCTTTGGAGGATGGTTTGTCATTAGATTCAGATAGAACGAAACTTAGCCCTTGGATTGAAGTTCTGTGTGGAATATATTATATGAAGAGCATAGCGAGACTGTTTTTAAATTGCCATCAATATGAAGATATGCAGCATGTTTGTTTCAGCGGAATAGATAACAGTTTTTATTTTACCGTAATATGTAATGCAATAAGAATTGCTTTGGGATATAAAGATT
>Ga0206107_1000666_pt1 | contig 12153 bp, 14 predicted proteins | sample 2B0metagenome_FD_148652 | JGI IMG/M metagenome (GOLD analysis project Ga0206107, IMG submission 148652) | Enriched microbial communities from leaf-cutter ant dump, University of Wisconsin, Madison, United States - 2B0 | ecosystem: Environmental > Terrestrial > Nest > Insects nest > Nest dump...
CCCTGAAATCCCGATATTGGACGGTAGCGCCGCAGGCTTCATTGCAGCTATTGATCAGGTGGGCATTCAAATTCAGAATGCTAAAAAAATGTATTATTCCATTGATACCAATATCCATTATTACGATCCGGTAAAAAATGTGGATATGCTGGCCATACCCGCCAATAATTACCAGATCACCACCATGATTGATTTTAACTCTCCGGTATTGGGAACACAACATGCGGTATTAAAGCATATTGCAAATTTCAAAAAAGAAATTGCCAACAGCCGTACATTTTGTTTTCTGCACGAACTGGAATTTTTACTACAAAACAATCTGATAAAAGGCGGTGATCTCAGCAATGCCATTGTAGTGGTAGATAAAAAAATCAGCGATGCCGAATTGGAAAAATTAGCCCACATCTTTAATAAACAAAAAGTAGCGGTGCAATCCGAAGGCATTCTGAATAATGTCAAACTCCATCATAATAATGAACCGGCACGGCACAAACTGCTGGATATCGTAGGGGATTTGACATTGACCGGATATGCCATTAATGCACATATTATTGCCAGCAGACCCGGCCATACCACTAATGTAGAGTTTGCTAAAAAAATCAAACAATACATCAAAAAGAACAAACATCTTTCTGCCATACCGGTGTATGACCCCAATCAGCCACCGGTATATGACATTACCCATATCGAAAAATCTTTACCCCATAAATTTCCTTTTTTATTGGTGGATAAGATTATTCACATGTCTGATAATGAAGTAGTAGGCATTAAAAACGTTACCTTTAATGAGCATTTCTTTCAGGGGCATTTTCCGGGCAATCCCGTTATGCCGGGAGTACTACAGATTGAAGCCATGGCTCAGGTGGGCGGCATTTTAGCACTCAACAATTATACCGATCCCGAAAATTATGATACTTACTTTTTAAAGATAGATAAAGTAAAATTCAAACAAAAAGTAGTGCCCGGCGATACGCTGATTCTGAAATTAGAACTGACAAACCCGATTCGCCGGGGTATTTGCGAAATGCATGGCACAGCTTTTGTAGGAAATAAAATCGCCACTGAAGCAGAATTAGTAGCACAAATTTTACCTAAAGCAAAATAAGCGGATAAAAAATTATGTCCCGACCGGAAATTATTAAAACATACTATTGATAAGTCAAAATGCATAATGTAGGTATGCTTAAATTTTTATTGATCGGATTATTAACCGCCCGCTGTTTTGCATTTTTACTTTTTACTTAAGCTATGATCCACCCGCTAACGTATATACATCCCGAGGCCAAAATAGGCAAAGATGTTACTATTGAGCCTTTTGCCGTTGTTCATAAAGATGTGGAAATCGGCGATGGCACTTGGATAGCCTCCCACGTTACTATTATGGACGGCGCACGCATCGGCAGCCATTGTAAAATATTTCCGGGAGCTGTTATTGCAGCTATTCCTCAGGACATGAAATACAAAGGTGAAAATACACAAGTCTATATCGGAGATTATTGCACCATAAGAGAATGCGTTACCATCAACCGAGGTACCAGCGATAAGATGATGACGCGCGTAGGCAATCACTGCCTCATTATGGCATATTGTCATATTGCTCACGATTGCGTTATCGGAGATCATTGTATTTTTTCCAACAACAGTACTTTGGCAGGGCATATTACCATAGGAGATTATGTTATTCTGGCCGGATTAGTAGCCGTACAACAGTTCGTTCAGATAGGGCGACATGCCTTTATCACCGGAGGTTCCTTAGTACGCAAAGATGTGCCACCTTATGTAAAAGCCGCAAGAGAACCGCTTTCTTACGTAGGCGTTAACTCCGTAGGTCTTAAAAGGCGCGGATACAATATTGAGAAGATTAATGAAATTCTCGACATCTACCGGATCTTATTTGTAAGAGGTTACAATGTAGCTCAGGCCATAAATATTATTGAAGCCGAAATTCCGGTATCCGACGAACGGGATGAAATACTCACCTTTATCCGGGAATCGGGAAGAGGCATTATGCGTGGCTTTACCCGAAGAAGTAATGAAGATATGCCTTAAAAACATCAGCAAACGGTATCACCGGCACTGGATTTTCAAAAAAGTCAGCTATGTTTTTGAAGATACCGGAAGCTATGCCATTTTGGGTGCAAACGGATCGGGAAAATCCACACTGTTGCGCATCATCGGCGGTATGCAAGCCTTCAATGCCGGCGAATTGACTTATACCTCAGAAAATGCCGCAGCGCTTCCTCCCGAAAATATCTTTGAACGCATCAGTTATTGCGCTCCGGGCATGGATCTGATTGAAGAACTCAGTCTCACGGAATTTTTAAAATTCCATTTTTCCTTTAAAAAAATAATACCCGGTTATAGCATTGACCGCGTTATTGAAGAGATGCAATTAGCCGGAGCTGCACACAAACTCCTCCGCGATTTTTCTTCCGGCATGAAACAAAGAGCCAAATTGGCACAGGCTTTTTTTTCGGATACACCTTTATTACTACTGGATGAACCTTGTAGTAATCTGGATCAACAAGGTGTGGATTTATATCAACAATGCCTGCACGATCATACCAAAGGAAGAATGACGATCATTGCCTCTAATGATTTGCGGGAATATCAAAATGCCCGGATTGCCCTTACTATGGACAATTTCAAAGAAAATATCTGAGGGCGCTCTTTTATTCGCATTCCATAAATTCAGAATAAGTTTATATTTGCGCCTGATTTTTTCAAAATGGCTACAACTTCCACACGCCCAAAAAATGCGCTGGTTTTCATCTTTATTACGCTGCTGATTGACATCATGGGCATGGCTATCATCATTCCCGTTATACCAAAATTAATTGAAGAACTGATACAGGGTGATGTCAATGCTGCTTCCCGGTATGGCGGCTGGCTGTTGTTTACTTTTGCCTTATTGCAATTTATATGTTCGCCTATTCTCGGCGGGCTGAGCGACCGATACGGGCGCAGACCGATTCTGCTCATCGCTCTATTGGGTATGGGTGTGGACTATCTGTTTCAGGCCTGGGCGCCCACCATAACCTGGTTGTTTATTGGTCGTGCCCTAGCCGGCGTTGCAGGAGCCAGTTTTACTACGGCCAGCGCCTTCATTGCGGATGTGAGTACGCCGGAAAAACGCGCACAGAACTTCGGACTTATCGGTGTGGCATTCGGTTTGGGATTTATTATCGGCCCCGTGATCGGCGGCTTGTTTGCTACCTTTGGTTCACGAGTTCCTTTTATTGTCTCCGCAGTATTTGCATTTGCTAATTTTATTTACGGCTATTTTGCCTTGCCGGAATCCCTGAGTATCCGGCATCGCCGCAGGTTTGAATGGAAACGCGCCAATCCCTTAGGTTCCTTGCTGCAATTACGCAAATACTCCGTAGTGTCGGGCTTAGTATTGTCTTTTGTGTTTGTTTACTTGGCAGGCTATGCCGTGCAATCCGTTTGGACCTATTATACCATGTACAAATTCGGATGGGACGAAGCAAGGGTGGGCATTTCCTTAGGCGTAGTAGGTGTGCTGGTGATGTTTGTACAGGGCTTTTTAATCCGGAAAATCATTCCAAAGTACGGACAATCCCGATCGGTATTTGTCGGTTTTATATTTTACGCATTAGGGCTTACTTTATTTGCATTTGCCACACAAGGCTGGATGATGTTTGTATTTTTGATTCCGTATTGTTTGGGCGGCATTGCAGGTCCGGCATTGCAGGGTATCATCTCCGGGCAGGTACGATCCAGCGAGCAGGGAGAGCTTCAGGGCGGCTTAGCCAGCATTATGAGTGTTACTTCCATTGTAGGGCCGCTGATGATGAATTATCTGTTTTCTTATTTTTCAGGGGAAAAAGCACCGGTTCATTTTCCGGGTATGCCCTATCTGACTGGAGCCGTATTTATGATCATCGCAACCATACTGGCCATTCCCACGCTTAATCATATACGCGACACCCATCAATCCGATGCTGCAAAACAAGATTGATCAGGAGTGGAAAGCGGGGAATGGAGCGTTAAAATTTTCAAGGTTTCGATGATGATCCTTACGTCCCTTTTTGGCTTTGTAATGATGACGATTTAATTTTGGCTTTTTGCTTTATACGCTATGCACTTATTCCGAAAGAAGAAATTACCACCGCCCATACAACGAATTTTGATCATTCGCTTTTCTTCAATCGGCGATATCGTGCTGACTACGCCCATTATCCGTAATCTCAAAAAAAAATATCCGGAAGCGGAATTGCATTTTTTAATTAAAAAAAATTTCCGCACCGTTATTGCCGGCAATCCTCATATTGATGTTATTCATGAACTGGATCAGGATTTGAATGCGGTTATTCATCAATTAAGAAACATACACTTTGACTATGTCATTGATCTACAGAAAAATTTCCGAAGTGCGCGGGTACGACGTGCAATAGCGGCCAGATCCTTTACCTTTCCCAAACTCAATATTCAAAAATGGCTTTACGTCAATTTCAAATGGAACACGCTCCCGGATAAGAGTATCGTCAAGCGTTATTTTAAAGCCGTGGAGCCATTAGGCGTAAAAAACGATGGCGCAGGTTTGGATTATGATATTGCCGAAGAAAAAGCCACGAAGCAGGATGATATTCCCATGGGTCATTGGGTAGGTTTTGTGGGATGCGTGATCGGCGGATCTTTTGCCACAAAAAAATTTCCCATAGAAAAATGGAGCGTATTGCTGCCGCTGATTCCTTATCCCATAATATTACTCGGAGGCCCTGAAGATCGGGAAGCCGGGAATCTCATAGCAGCAGGCATGGAAGGAAAAGTATATAATGCCTGCGGGAAATTTAACCTTACCGAATCCGCGCATCTCGTAAAACGTGCCAAAGTAATTGTCAGTAATGATACCGGCCTGATGCATATTGCGGCTGCCTGGCAAAAGCCCATCGTATCGCTTTGGGGCAATACCACGCCTTGGCTGGGCATGTTTCCTTATTACGGGTATAATGATATTAGCCATACGGTAGCGCCACAATCGGTAATAATCGAAAATAACAACCTGTCCTGCCGCCCTTGTAGTAAAATCGGCTATCATACCTGCCCTAAAAAGCATTTTCGTTGTATGAATGATCTGAATGAAAACGAAATTGCAAAAAATGTCATTAAACTTTGGGAAGCAGTCAAAAAATAATATCTTGCCCCCTAAATACATGTTCATGATGATTTCACACAAGATATCCGGATGGAAATTTCCGCTGATGGCTTTATTGGCCGTATGTTTATTAACCGCTACCTCCTGCGCTATGTTTAAGAAAAATGCAGACAGCCTGCAATCGAGTCCATTAACAGGCACCAATTGGGAGCTTCAAGCTATTACAGGATTCCAAATGGAAAATAATATGCAGAAAACCGCATCTTTAGGCTTTTCAGATACCGCGATGCGCGTGAGCGGAAACGGCGGTTGCAATGGATTTGGAGGAGATTACACCCTTAAAGGCAAAACTCTTAAATTCGGCGCAATGATGAGTACGATGATGTACTGTGAACACGGTTCCCAAACCGAAAAAGCTTATTTGAAAGCATTGACACAAGTGAATACCTATAAAACAGAAGACGGCAAGTTATACCTGCTTTCCGGCGACAATATTTTACTGGAATTTAAAGCAATGACAGCGAATCAATAAAAATAATTTGGTGCAAACCAAAAATGTATTAATTTCGCGCAAATTTTTATTGGATATGTTTGCAGTAGTATCAATAGCCGGACAGCAATTCCGGGTGAAAGCCAACGATGAAATATATGTACACCGCCTTGAAGGAAAGGCAGGTGATACCATAGAGCTGAAAGATGTTCTCATGTCAGGAGACGGTGGGAATATTACCTTAGGCGCATCAAACTCCGTAATTAAAGCGGAAATTTTGGGACACCTTAAAGGAGACAAGGTCTTAATCTTTAAGAAAAAACGCCGGAAAGGTTATCAAAAACTCAACGGGCATCGTCAATCCCTGACTAAAATAAAAATCAGTGAAATTGCCTGATTATTTTTTTGATTTTTCAATTTATTATTATTTAACTTTGTAACAACTTTTTAAAAATGGCACATAAAAAAGGTGAAGGTAGTGTAAAGAACGGACGTGATTCTCATAGCAAACGCCTCGGCGTTAAAATCTATGGAGGGCAGCCTGCTATCGCCGGAAATATTATCGTTCGTCAACGTGGCACCGTATATCATCCCGGCGCGAATGTAGGTATTGGAAAAGATTTTACCCTTTATGCTTTGGAAGACGGTATTGTGGAATATAGAAAAACCCGAAATAAAACCACTATTTCAATTCAAGAAGTAAGTACCGCGGAGGCTTAATAAAATCCCCGCGGTTTGCCATATCATAAAGAGCTTTTTATTTTCTAACCCCCTAAATTCAATTAAGTATGGCAACTGCAAAAAAGGCCGCTCCGAAGAAAGCTGCCGCAAAAAAAGCTGCTCCTAAAAAGGAGGCTGCCAAAAAAGCTGCTGCTCCGAAGAAAGCTACAGCGCCCAAAAAAGCTGCCGCTCCTAAAAAGGCCGCTGCACCCAAAAAAGCTGCTGCTCCGAAGAAAGCCGCTGCTCCTAAAAAAGCTGCCGCGCCCAAAAAGGCTGCTGCGCCCAAAAAAGCTGCTGCTCCGAAAAAAGCCGCTGCGCCTAAGAAAGCTACAGCTCCCAAAAAAGCTGCTGCGCCTAAGAAAGCTGCCGCTCCGAAAAAGGCTGCTGCACCCAAAAAAGCTGCCGCTCCGAAGAAAGCTGCTGCGCCTAAAAAGGCTGCTGCCTCGAAGAAAGCAATGTAATTTAAAGTATCTGATACTTCAACTTTTAACTTTATCCCCGCTGCCCAATAGCAGCGGGTTTCTTTTTTACCTATCCTCCGAATAGAAAAAGACACACAATTTATTTTCAATATCCTCGTTTAGGAAGCCTTGAACTATTCCCTGATGAAATTATTCCTGTATGTTTGTCTGATGTGCTGTTCTGTTGTTTTACAGGCACAACAGCTTTCCGGTATCATAAGTAACCGGGAAGAAGGCAGCCCCATATCCGGCGTTTTTATAGATAACAACACCAGAGGTACTGCTTCAGTAAGCAATGAAGACGGAGCGTATCATATTACCGCTCAACCGGGAGATATCGTAATATTTTCCCTGATGGGTTATGATACCGTACGTATAACCGTGCAGGCTGCCGCCTCTGATAATATGATCCGTAACATCAGTATGCAAAGGGCTGTGTTTACCTTAGACGAAGTACAGGTCAACAGCCGCTATACCCCTTACCAACTGGATTCTATGGAACGACGCCGCACCTACAGTAATGAACTCAACTGGCAAAAAGAACGCTCGGTAATGAGCCCCATCTCTGCTTTGGCGGACAACATCTCCCGGAAAAGCAGAATGCGCTGGCGCTTTCAACGGAATTTCGGAAAATGGGAAGCGGAAAAATTTACAGACACCCGCTATACTCCCGAATTAGTACAGTCGCTAACGGGATTGGAAGGTAATGATTGCTACCAATTTATGGCAGCATATCCCATGGATGTAGATTATGCCCGCGTGGCCTCCGATCTGGAAATCCAAATGTGGATCCGCTATAATTACCGGAACTGGATAAAGAAACCGCTCAAAGAACGCATTCAGGTATTGCCCGATTCCATCCCTGAATAAACATGGCGATATCAATGCAGCAATTTTCAGGCAGGCTTTTCGCAGCTCATCCCAAAACCATCATGAGTGCTTTTGTGATTTTTTCCTACCCAACAAACAAAAGCACTATAAGCACAACGTATTTATTTTGGCAGATTTCCTGTATTAAATGCCCTTTAGATGGTATATTTGCAATTAACCAAAACAATGAAGCTGATCCGGAAAATATTGGACAACAAACTATTGCTGCTCATCATTTGCGCAGGGTTATTTGTGCTAAAATCAACTCATGGTCAAACACTCCACGGATTAGTATTGGATTCAGCAACCAATGCTCCATTGAAATACGTCATTGTAGAAAATAAAGAAACCGGCCAACTTGCTTATTCTGCCCTGAACGGAACATTCGAGATAAACTGCCGCGAGAGCGAATTGCTTTCTTTTTCCGCTGTAGGATACCGGCAAGTACTTTTAAAAGCAGGCAATCAGTTTCAGGTTACCGTTCGCATGGCAAGGGAAACAACCCTAACTATTAATGGCGAAACACTTCCGGCGCTCAGCCCCTATCAGCAGGATTCCATTGAACGCTATCAGACCTATCACAACGCATTGGAGCATCAAAAAGATAAAGCAAGGGTTATTTTAGCACCTGCCGCTTTAGTCATTTCCAATCCGATATCTTCATGGATGCAATATATAGCTCCTCAAACCCGGCAAATACTGCGGTTTCAGAAACGATTTGCCCGTTGGGAACAGGATGCTTACAGCGCATCACGTTATACAATTTCTTTGGTACAAAATCTGACCGGATTGCCGGCAGACAGCGCTGCGCTTTTCATGGGAGCCTATCCCATTGCCAATGATTATGCCGCGGTGGCCTCCGACACCGAAATCAAGATGTGGATCATGCACAACTACAAACTCTGGATGCAAAGTAAGAGGAGAAAATAGAACGTGTTAAGTAAAAATGCAAAATGCAAAAAGTAAAAAAGTAAAAAAGTTTACTTTTGACTTAACATTAGTATTACCTGCCCGGTCTGCTCATCAGTCTTTCCGGCCAAGGGAAAAGGTACAAAGCCGAATTGCGCATACAGGCTGTGGGCATTCTGGGTGGTAAGGATAAAACGCCGCAGTCCGAATTTTCCCGCTGCATCACAAAACATCCGCATCATTACAAAAATCGGCTTCAACATTTCCTTTTACTTAACCGCTAAAATCACGAAGTATATAAAAGAGTGAATTAAAATACATTTCGTGTTTTTAGTGCCTTTTGTGGTAAAATATACTTGATTTAGATTGGTCATTTTATTGTTTGTCAGCGGCGGTTCAACTTTATTTTTTTATATCATTTTTCCACTAAATAACTGTAGTTGTAAAAACAATTTGTATGTTATTGCTCAATTAGAGAAAAGACATTTTTAATTTTAGCAATAGGATTTTTTATTACCTTTATCCTAAGTACAGCACGTTTGCTTTTTTGTTAAACATAATATTATATACTATGATGAGAAATTTTCTTCATTCCCTTGTATTAATTTTATTGTTTTCTAACCCATCCTTTTCCCAGCGCTATCTTGTAAAATACGGGGTGAACGATTGTATAAACTGCAGCTCCCAGCTTACGGAAATCCAGAAAATATTGGATACGGCACAGGTTACTTTCATTTTTCCTGAAAAATTCATGCCGGATTCCTCTTTGGTAAAAGAACGTTTCGGACTTGATATATTCAATTATAAAATGGCTTTTTCAGACGAGCTGTTTGAAAAGTATGTAAAGGGAGGAGAGAGCTATTTTATCATTGACTCGGATACTGCTGTATTATTAGCAAAGGTAAAGGAGGTTAATATTCCGGAGTTAAAACAGATTATTGACGGAATGCAACAAAAAAGCGAGTCCGTTTGTCTGCAAAGACAGAATAGTGATGATCAGTTTACGTTGTTTGAAAATGACCTTATTATTTCTTCAAATAGCGCTTTGTGCAGATACACCCTGCATGATGCTGCACACAAGAGCGTTACGGAATTTATGGCTGATTCCTTATGGACGGAGGCTGCTTACCATACTTTTTATGAGGGGAAAGATGATGAGGAAGCGCTTAGCTTTATGAAGGCGCTGCTGCGGGCTAATCCCTCAAAGCGTCCCACGATAGAGAAGGCAACAATTTCCGGAAACCACCTGTATTTTCTGCTGAGTGTTCCCTTTGTAAAAAGCAAAGACACTGCTACCCGGAATGTAGTGTTGGGGACGAAGCGTTTTATCCGGGAATATGATACCAGGAAACAAGCGTTCGGTCGCTGCCTTTTCATTGATGAATCTTCCGTATCGCCTTATGGTATCAACACGTCCAGTGCCTTCTTCCGGAAGGATAACAGCTTTATTTTCTGTGTGACAGCAGGCGACAGTATCCGGGAAAATGATGATGTCCTGGCTTCTTGTGCAGACTCGGGAGGAGCACATTTAAAGATGAGTCTGCTGCCCTTTTCCGCCCCTCATTCCTATCCTTCGTACGGTTTAACTTCGGGGTTTATGCACCTCAAATGCTATCACAACCTGTTGTCATTTTCGCTGTCCGATAAAGTTTATGATTTGAAATCCGGAAAGGAATATACAATTCCGTTTCCTGAAGGAACTTTTGCCAATTTAGAAGGTATGGTGGCTCGTGCCATGAACGACTTCATGGAAGGCAAAGCGCTGGAAAATAATTTTTTCTGGATTTATGATATTAGGGACGAGGGCTATCAGTACAGGATATTATACCAGATGCCTGATGGTGTTTTTGCAGAATTGAAAGTGGACAGAGCCTCCGGTGAAGCAAGCCACAAAGCGCTGTCTATAGATGTACATACGGTCAAAACCATTAAGTATAATGACCGGTGTCCCGACTGTGTTTCTTTGTTTAAAAAAGAAGATACCTGTTTCCGTTTTATGAAAATTAGTGAACTGTAGCGTTTGAGTGGTATGTTGAAAGCGCATTATGGGCTTTCCTGACTTTCAACGGAGTTATGAGCATTATAACTTCGGGCTTGTCGTGGTCAGCGTTGTTGGGTGCATTTCAATTTTTCGCTAACAGAACATCCCTACAATCCCCCCTGTCATGCTGAAAGCATCTATACATGTCCTTTAGATCCTAGTGTTAAGTCAAAAGTAAAAAGTAAAAATGCAAAACAATAAAAATCTGATAATCAATATAACAAAGTCTTGAACATACAGACAACATCTTCTTGACTTAACACTAGAATACAAGAAGGAGCATACGGGTGCAAAAGTTTGAAATGCACCCGATAATATTTTCCTGACTTAGCAATAGTTTCTTGCCTTAATTTTTTTTACGCAGCCGTTTTTGGTTGCTTATAAATAGCAAAAATCATAGATAACCAACCGGCAATCATCAATACACCGCCAATCGGCGTAAGCAGCCCCAATTTTCCCAAACCAATATCAGAAGTAGATTTCAAAGCCACTAACAAATAAATAGAACCGGAGAATAAGATAATGCCTCCGATAAATAACCAGGTAGCCGATTTGATCCATTTATTGGGAAATGTGCCATACAATATACCGGCGATAGTTAGCGCAAAGCTGTGATACAACTGATAGCGCACCGCGGTTTCGTAGGAGTCCAACAAACCGGGTTCTAATTTACCTCTAAGAGCATGAGCGCCCATAGCTCCCAATATGACCCCAACAGCAGCAAACAGAAAGGCCGCAGTTAATGCCGGCTTATATACATTTCTCATCATCGTTACGATTCTAAATACTATTCGGCAGTCTGATATAAAACAAAAGAAAGGGATGCTATTGAAATTTTTACCCTAAAAAATCAAGAACTGCACAAACTGCGCTAAGTTATAGAAACAAATGTAAAGACCTTCAGAATTTATCATAAAAAAACGAATCGCCGGTATGGGATCGGGGGAGAATGGGAGGCATTTCAAACCTTCGCAACCATACATTCCTTCTTGTATTCCACAGAAATATAAAGGATGGGTATAGATACCCGTGGCGTAAATTGTGCAATCAATTGTGGGCATCAATAGGAGTAAACCCACTTCTGTTGATGCTTTCAGCATGACATGAGGATTGCAGGGACGTGTTTTGTTAGCAAAAAATTGAGATGCACCAGAGAGCAAGAGCTATGAAAACCTATCAGCTTGGGATGATAATGCTGGCAGATGGCAATGACCTTTCCCCTGACATAGAAAAAATGCAGAAAAGAAAGCCCCTCTTGAGCCACCCTGCCGTACAACTTGAATTGTCAAAAGTTGGGGCTACCCACTTGATTGTTTCAACCCGAGCATTCGAAGTTTGTATCGCCGCTTTCGCCAAATCGAACTTCATTGCGTTGAATATCAGGACAATTACATCAATACCCCATTTGAGGACATTCAGGGTGCTGAGGAATTCTATTCATATTGCCAATCTGATAAAAAGTGGTACATTTGCATCAATGGCATCTGCATTGCTTCCCATCAGAACAGCTTGTGGTTTTTTGATAAGATAACATTTTCTATTA
>Ga0206107_1000667_pt1 | contig 12150 bp, 7 predicted proteins | sample 2B0metagenome_FD_148652 | JGI IMG/M metagenome (GOLD analysis project Ga0206107, IMG submission 148652) | Enriched microbial communities from leaf-cutter ant dump, University of Wisconsin, Madison, United States - 2B0 | ecosystem: Environmental > Terrestrial > Nest > Insects nest > Nest dump...
TTGTATAAATATGCCACCCACACATCTCATACATTACCATGCCGAACGCCTGCTTGAACACTCCGGCGAGCGGATTTTGGGTATTTATTGCCTAAGGCAATAGCATAAAAGCTGCGAAACTAAAAGTCTTATATAGCTAAAATTAAATGCTGTGATTATCAGCATATTGTAATTTTAGCTGTTCTCTTGTTTTTTATAAGGCTGGGGCTTATTGGGGGAATTTCGTAGAGCAAAGATAACGAACTATCTTTTCTCTTGCAGTGCAATCAATCTTTCGTTCAGCTTTACAACGCTTTCCATAAGGCGAAGCATTGTTTCGGTTTGTGATTTATCAGAAGTGTTGTAATTACTTGTGCCGCCTTGAAATGCTATTGGGGAATGTTGGATATTTTCAAAAATGTTGCTAGGTGAGGTGGTGATGAGTTGTATCGGGTCAAGCTGTAATGCTTCTGCTACTTTCTGTACAAAGTCTATGGTTATAGCAGTTTCGCCACGTTCATATTTGGTGTATGCGGCTTCTTTCAATCCAAGTTGCTGCGCAAGGTCGAAGGCTTTTATGTCTTTGAGTCTGCGAAATTTGGCTATGTTTTTGCCTACGGTAACATTATCTAAAGCCATAACGGAAAGAGTTGTGTAATACTATTATTAGCGAGGGTAAAACTACTGCTAAAAATTAATATTTTATAGTGTAGGGGATATTTTTGTGGAGAAATTTACTTTGAAAGTAAAATGTCCATTTCATTATGAGCTTAAAATCATTATTAAAAAATCAGACTTTAAAAATAGATAATCATCAAAGAGGAACAGGTTTGGCTAATGATTGGGAAACGAATGGAGATATTCACATTGATAAGATAACAAAGGAGTATCGCGTAAACGGCAAACCAACAATAGTACAGATAAGAATCCCAATCAATTCAGACAAGCCGATAACTTGTGAGATTGGTGGAAGAAAAAGTGATATTCCTAAAAAGTTGGAAAATGAAATTAAGAATGCGCTAAATGACAATGCCAAAAGAAAACCGTTTATTGATGACTTGGTAAAAACCATCAGAAATTATAATGAGGTTATGAACTCAGAAAAAAATGCAAAAGAAGCAATAGAACGCTTAGCTAAGCATTTTGATTTGAACTGGACTGAACAAGAAATTGCAACTTATGCGAACAAACAATTGATAGCTATCATACGCAATTATGAAGATAAAAGTGGCAATCGCTTTTATGTCAGTTTCAGCCAGCGGTATATTAAGTTGGGAGAAATTGATGCTTGGTCAAAAAACGAAATTTATTTAAATAAAATATTTAAACATGATTAAATTGGGCAAAATTAAAAACATAATCTCTTTTTTAATTTTAAGTTTTATATCTTCTTATACATATTCACAAAGTGCAATACAGCACCTTACAAAAAATGTTAGTCCGCTTAAAGAGAACTTATTTTTGTTATTGCATTTTAAGGGCATAATGAGAATGGATCCAGATGTAAACACAATTCTATCAACTGTAGGCGACCAAGATATTGATGTGAAAATATCGATTGATGCAAATGGAAGAGGAAAAATTGTAATTGTGCAATTCAACGATTACAGTTATATAAATATTTCAAAAACAATTAAAGCAAAATTGGTGTTTAATATCATAAGAACGATTAAAGCAAATAATGAAGACGGCGTTTATTTTTTCGAACAAGAAGGTTATCCCGATAATGTGATAGGTTTAAAAACTGATAAATATTTAGCAGGTATTATCTATGACAATGTTCAGTGGACATTTACTAAAGAATAATCGGCTCAAAGCCCAATTGGCATTTTTAAATTAAATATCGGCTCTTCGGGCTTTTCCGCAACGCATCCCGAAGTACTGATAAAGCAGGATTTGTAATCCTGCAAAACCCCATGCTGCCGTAGTGCCCAAGTGGTCGTTCGATGTAGTCAGAGACTACATCGCAGCGGTAAAAAACTGACGACAAACTGCGGCAAACAACTCCCGTTTAAACACCACAGCATCCTGATACTGCACAACAATGCCCCATGCTATACCGATACCACCTCCACTTTGCTCTTCCCGTTTTGAAGCTTGCTTACCCTGATTTGTACCGGTATGCGCTCGGTCATTTCCTGAACATGTGAAATAACGCCCACCTTTCTGCCCTGGTTATGCAAGCGCTCTAAAGCATCCATGGCAATATGCAGCGTGGCGGGATCCAGCGAACCGAAACCTTCGTCAATAAATAAAGATTCCACCTGCATACGGTTGGAAGAAAGGGAGGCCAGTCCTAATGCCAGCGCTAAGGACACTAAAAAGGACTCGCCGCCTGAAAGGGAAAAAACGGTGCGCAGCTCATCGCCCATATCCTGATCCACTACCTGTAATCCTAAGGAATGGGGAATGCGCTCCAAAATATAACGCTTGCTGAGCGCTTCCAAATGCAGATTGGCATAACTGAGCAATACATCTAAAGTATATTCCTGCGCAATTTGCCGGAACTTTTTACCATCGGCAGAACCGATCACCTCATTCAGCTTGGCCCAATGCTCTACGGTTAATGACTGTTGTTCTATTTCCTGCAACAGCACACCGATTTGTCGCCTGTTTTTTTCATGTTCCTTTATCCGGAATTCCGCACCATGCAGCGTTTTTGTGTTTTCTTCCAATGATGTTTGCAGCTCCTCTTGTAATTCCCGGAGTTGTTCCATAGTCTGTTCGGAAGGTTGTTGTTTCCAATGTTGCGCAAGCGATTTTTCCCGCTCTTTAAAAACGGAAGTGGCTTGCAGCAATTCATGATCTACACTGCGCAGGCTGTTGCTTTCTTTTTCCATCCAGTCGGAGCTGAGCATTAATAAAGGTTTAAGCGTTGCCGTTGTCAGTGTTGTTTGATATTGCTGATTGTAATTGTACAGCCAGGTGTCAAGCTCTTTTCGGTAGTTGATGATATGCTTTTCCTGATCGGTTTTGTTTTTTTCTAATTGTTGTTGTTGCGCCTTGTTTTCCGCAATGCTGACTTGTAGTTGTTCCGCATATTTTCTGGCTTTTTCCAGCGTTTGTCTTGCTGCGGCGATCTTGTTTTTCAAAAGGGCTTCTGCTTCTGCCGCGGAAGCACCATGGAATAAAGTTTGCCGTTTGCGGAATAAATGTTGCTCCTGTTCCTGAAGTTCGGATAATTGTGTTGTTTTTCGGTGCAATATTTTTTCGTTTTCCTCCGATTGTTCGCGTTTGCTTTTTTCTTTTTCGCTGAGGGTATTTTGCTCTCCGGTCATTTGTTCCAAAGCGGCAACATTGGATTTCCATTGTGTGGCAAAATCGGTGATGCTTTTGATAAATGTTTCCGGATGGCTTTGCCAGTTTTGGAACCATGCCGGTGTTGAAAAATATTTCCCTAAATCCTGTTGAATGTGTGCTAATTCGTTTTGTGCCGCTTTTTGCTCGCGGATATCATTTTCTTGTTGATCCAGCAGGGATTGCAGTTTTCTTTCATGATCCTTGATGCCGTTTTCCGATTGATTCAGTTGCTCATTACATGCGGCAAGTTGCGTTTTGTATTTTTCGAATTGATCTTTTTTTCGGTGATACAAATGAAGATGTTCCTGCAATTCCTGCTGCTGATTTTTATACAGTAATAATTGTTGCCGCAGCCAGTCGGAGGTGGTATCCAACGGGATGCCGGTGCTGTGTATGTAAATTTGAAATTGCTGCCATTGTTTTACTGCATCCTGAATTGTTGCGTTCAGATCTGTGATGTATTGTGTTGTGGTGGAAATGCTTTTTTCAAGGCCGGCACAAAGCTCCGCTAAACGGCTTTGCGTTTTAAGTTGTTCGTGGTATGCGGCATCGGCAAGGGCATAGTCTGCTTCTAACTCGGGGAGCAATTGGCTCATCGCAGGATCTTGATGCGCATAAGGATGGGTGGTACTGCCACAAACGGGGCAAGGCGCTTCGGGCTCCAACTGCTGACGAAGCTGCTCCACACTTTTTGCGGCAATTAACTTTGCTTTTTCTAACGATCGTTGTGCGGCTGCTTTTTCAATTGCGCTTTTCTCCAGCAACTGATCGGTTAATTTCAGTTGTGCTTTCTTTGTCGTCAGCTCGTTGTGAGATTGCTCCAAATCCTGCTGATATTTTTCGAGATCTTTTGTATTGCGATAGTACAATTCCCAATGTGCGGAAGCCCGAATGATATCTTCCACCGCCGCATCTGCAGTTGATTTTGCTGCTTCCGTTTTTTGTAGGGAAATGCCGGCTAAGTCGCTCTGCAATACGGCACAATCATTTTGGATGTTTCGGATGTCTTGTTGTATCTTTTCTTTTTCTTGTTCCAAATGCGCGGATTCCTGCCGTATCTTTTCTTTTTTTTGTGCAGCTTCGCGAATACGGCTGTTGTATTCATCCGATTTTTTCAACAGTCCGGAGGCATCGCTGAGTTTGGATACGATGAGGTTTGCTTGTTCCGCAATGGCTTGACGTGCCTCATGTTCCTTTTTCCATAAACTCAATCTGGAAATTTCCTGACTTAGAAATTCTGATTGTTGTTGCATTACAGTCCGGTCTTTCGCCAGTTCATTTCGGCGTTCCGTTATTTCCTTATGTTCTGCTGCCGCTTCCTTGATTTGAAGTTTTTTCTCGTGGAGTTTGATGTCTAAAGTTTTCGCTTCATCCAATAATGGGAGTGCCTGTTCTTCTTCCTGTAAAGCCGCTTGCAGCGCAGTGTCGGCATTTATAATTGTTGTGTCTGATAACGCTTTTTGTTGCAGTAAATCCGATAGCCCGATTTGGAGTTGCTCCCGCTCTTTTGCGTTGGAGGCCAGTTGTTCCTCTGCATGTTGCAGCTTATGAACAAGGGGTTTGGCCGGCTGCACCTGTTCGGCTTGTTTCAAATACTGAGCCCTGTCTGATACGGCTTCTTTTTGTTGCTGAGCCTTTAGTTGTTTTTGTTGAGCGATTAGTAATGCTTCTTGCAATTCCGCTCGTTGTTGCTGCCAGTTGATGGCTTTTCGAATATCGGCTAATTGTTGTTCTTGCTCTTTTTTTAGGGCGGATAAATCTGCTATTTGTTTTTCTAAAGCTTCCAGCTCTGTTTGGGGGAGCGTAGTAATGTTTTCCCGCTTCTGGTTCATATCCCGGAGTTTTTGCTGTTGCTCCCGGTGGTTTTCAAAGACGCGTTTTGAAATTTCCGAGAAAACAACCGTTCCGGTAAGTTTTTCCAGTAGGGAAGCTTTTTCATCTTTCCCGGCTTTCAGGAAGGCGGTAAAATCGCCCTGTGCCAGCAATACCGATCGGGTGAACTGTTCGAAATTCAGGCCGACCAGTCGTTCTGTTGCTTCGAGCAGTGTGATTTTCTTTCCGGGAATATCCTGATGTGGATTGGTGCTGATATTTTTCAGGCTCATTTCAGATGCCTGTAAATTGCCGTCGGCTTTATTTCGGGCTCTTCTCACGCTCCATCTGGCGCGGTAATGCTGTCCGTCCACGGCTTCAAAATCCACTTCTGCGAAGCCTTCGGAGCTGCCATCTCTCAACATGCCGCGTACATCATCTTGTTTGATGGTGCTGTCTTTAACATCGTTGATGTCAATTCCGCTTTCTGCCAAACGATATCTTGGGGATTTATTATATAAGGCAAGACACAGTGCGTCTAACAGTGTGGATTTTCCTGCTCCTGTAGCACCGGTAATAGCAAAAATACCGGCACTTCGGAGCGGTTCCTGAGAAAAATCAATGGAAGTATTGCCTTCTAAGGAGGCTAAATTTTTAATGCGAATAGCTAATATTTTCATGCTTCTGTTTCGTTTACTTCCCGTTCTGCCTGTTGGAATAATGGAATCAATGTATCAGGTAAAGGGTGGTTGTATTTATTGCGATACGCTTGTTGTAGTAAGTCTAAAGGCCGGATTTTAGTGAGTTGTTCCGGATCGCTGTTATTGTCTTTCGGTGCTGTTGTTGTTGCTGTTGTTTTGTAGCGCAGGTCAATTCGGGCTAAGCGGTAATTTTTTCCCTCAATAGCGGAGGTGATTTTATGCCGCAGGCCGGGTTCCGGGCCTTCAGCAAGTATGCAGACTTCCAGATACGGCGCTGTGATGGCAGCTCCTTCAAAGGGTTGTAGCTGACTTAATGAATGCAGCACTTCATTCAGCGGGCTATGTACGGAAGGTACGCGCATTAAGGGTACGGATACCGGGATTTCAATGGTTTCTAAGCGGCTGATTTTTCCCTCTTCCAATTCAAAAACGATAACCTGATGCTTGTAATTTCTTTCCGAAAAAGACATGGGCAGCGGGCTTCCGCTGTAACGGATATGTGCTTTGCCGCCTACTTTTTGGGCTTTATGAATATGTCCCAGAGCTACATAGGCAATGTCGTCATGAAAAGCCGATGCTGAAATGCATTCTATGCCGCCCATGATCAGCCGTTCCATGTTGTCCGTATCGCTGATGCTGGCCTGGCTGGCGTGTAAATGTCCCATTGCAATAATGCTTTGTCCCGTTTGTTTTTGGGTTGCTGCATATTCAAATGCGGCTTTGTAAAATGCTGCCACGCCTTCCGCATAGGGATTGTCGCAATCGGAGCGGGTGGGATAGTCGCCGCTGCGCAGAAAAGGTGCGGCAATACACCATGCCTGAATGTCGCCGTTTTTATCTTTAAGCGGCAGGGTTATTTTGCTGAAATCAATTGCCGCCTGATCATCTTTTTCTATAAGACCAATGATATGAATATTGGATGATTCTAAGAGTGGTTTGGGTGATTCTAAACGGGAGGGCGAATCGTGGTTTCCGGCGGTAATGATGATCTGTAATTCGGGATTGGTTTTTACGGCCTGATTCAGGAAGGTGTAGAATAATTTGACGGATGCTGCGGAAGGATTGGTCAGGTCAAATACATCTCCGCTGATGAGTAATACGTCAATTTGTTCTTTGTTTAATGTTGTTGTGAGCCAGTTTAGAAACTGCTGATGTTCAAAACTGCGGTCGTATTCATGGAAAAGCTGGCCTATATGCCAGTCGGCGGTATGTAGAATTTTCATAAAAATTGACGATAAACAATGGATTCGCTACGGTTTAAATGACGGTAAGCGATGCCGGTTGAAGTGCCAATTTAATCTTTTCTGCTAAAATGAGCAGGATGTTTTTTCTGAACGGGTATTTCAAGTAAAATCGCCCTCATTGACCATACCATATACTCACCGGTTATCTCCTCAATATATTACTGATGGTTTCTATATAATTTCTGGAAACGGGGATGATGGTATCTTTTACGACTAAGTTTTTAATATTGAACTTGTCAATCTTATTTTTATTGACTACAAAAGCGCGGTGTACCTGAATGAAGATATTGCCGGGAAGCTCTTCCATAACTTGTTTGATGGTAGAGCGGGTTTTATATGTTTTTCGGTCGGTATGCAGCAGCAGATAGTTGCCTTCTGATTCAATATAGCTGATTTGATCCAGCGGAAGCTCTATGTTGTAATCGCCGTCTTTTGCTATAATATGCGGTTTGTATTTTGTTTTATGCGCGGTTTGTCTGACGGCGATTTCTACCGAAGTCAGCAGATCCACATTTTTAAACGGTTTGGTCAGATAGGAATAAGGTGCGGTAGATACTGCCCTGTTGATAATTTCAGGATTTTCATAAGCCGTGAGATAAATAAAAGGGACGGCATATTTGTCTTTAATATAGCTGCCGAGGCTAATGCCGTCTTCCTCGCCTTCTCCGAGATGAATGTCAAGAATGGCAAGACTTATTGTTTCCGTTTTCAGAATAACGAGTGCTTCTTTGGTGTTTTTGGCTTCCAGAATACGGTATCCGTTTTCTGCAAGTATTTTTTTAGACACTCTTCTGTTTAAGAAATCGTCTTCTACCAATAAGATGGTTTTTTCTTCCATGAGCTGTTGTTGTTGCGTTTCTGAGAAATTTCTGTACATTTTCTGCAACGCATTTTACGAGTTTAATTGCCGAAATCTTGTTTAAAATAAATGATAAGCTCAAATCCGTTATTGTTTTTAGTCTCCGTTGTCCCATCTAACTGGTCAATCAGGCCTTTGATGATTTCCTGCCCTAATCCTTTTTTGCTTGTTGTGTTAAAATCAAATCCGCTTCCGTTATCGGCATAATACAGCTTGAGGCTGTCCTGCTCTTTAGTGATGGCAATATTGATAATTCCGATGCTTCGTTTGTGGAAAGCATGTTTCATGCTGTTGCTCACAAGCTCTACGATGATCAACCCTAAAGGTAATGCCCTTTCAATAGATAGGGTTGCCACATCACAGGTAACATTAAGACTGATTTCTTTTTTGTGATTATCGTACGATTCCTTTACGAGATCGGAAAGCTCGGTAACATAACGATTCAAATCTACGGTATTGACATCTTCGGTGGTATGCAGTTTTTTATGGAGCAATGCCATAGAACGGATACGGTTTTGATTGCCTCTGATGAGTTCATCAATATTGTTGAAATCAACCGATTCTTTTTGTATTTCCAAAATACTGATGACATGTTGCAGGTTGTTTTTTACGCGATGTTGCAATTCGGATAGCAATACCTGTTTTTGCTCTAATGTTTTCATCAATTCCTCTACCTGGCTGCTGATAATTTTATTCTGTACATGAATTTTTCGGTTTTTACGGAAAATTAAAACTGTGGCAATGGTAATGATACCAAGCAGGCAAATGATTAAAATCAGTTGCAGGTTTTTGCTGTTTAATGCAGCTTCCTTTTTGTCGTTTTCATATTGTTCGGTTATTTTTCGGATCTCGAGTGATTCCTTTTTAGTGAGATCATTTACATAAGCAGTATGGTATTGTTGTAGGTAGTAATAAGCAGAATCAGCATTTCCCATAGCATTAAACAGTTGATGTCTGGTTTTCAAAACATAGTAAGCTTTGGAGGCTGAATATGTTTTTACAACCCATAATGCTGAGTCGTTGTACAGGAGCGCTTCGTTGATTTTTTTATGACGCAGATAGACCGCGGAGGTGTTGTTGTATAAATTTGCTGCACCTTCGTAATCCTTTTTCTTTAAAAATGCATTTGCGGCAAGCAAAGCATATTTTGCCGCCTTGTTATAATTTTTTTCCGACAAAAGGCTGCCGAGCAGTAGGCAGCCGTCAATATACTCTCTGCGATTTCCGTATTGTTTTGCGTAATTCAAGGCCTGTTTGGCATAGCGTATGGCAGCTTCTTTTTCACCCTTGAAACGATAATAAGAAGACAAGCGTATGCAATAAACGGCATAAACATGTTCTAATTCATACTTCCGGTATAACTGAAAGGCCTGATCTAAGTAATGTTTGCAGATGTCCAGCTCATCGGAATGCTCATACATGGTAGCGGCCATCAGGCAAGCCTGGTATTCTTTTTCCGGAAGGCCATACATCTTGGCTTGATCTATGACGTTCAGGGCTACTTTTAGCGCTTTATGGGGCGAATGGTCGCGGGCGTATAAATAAGCCTTGTTGAGCAGTAAATGAAGTAGCACTTCCGTATGTTTTTTTTCAGGGTCATTTTTGATGAGATAATTATATAAACTGTCCGTCTTTTGCTCGCCTTCCTGAAAGTTGCAATAAAATATCAGGCTGTCAATTTTTTTGGATTCAGTCATGATAAAGGTATCCTGAGCCATTCCGGTATGGCACCACAGCAGCAGGAATAATAATTGACCCCATTTCATCGGGGCAAATGTACTAAAGAGATGTGCGTATAAATTTCCTTTTATCCCTGATTTGCGCATAATATCCCATTTTTTACATCTTCCATCGGGCTTGCTATATTATTGCAAATCAAAAATTAAAATAGTGCTCCCTTTCGAAAAAATTACTCCTCAAAATCAATGTTTTCCAATGAAAAGAAATCTATTCCGAGCAGGGTTTGCAGGATTGTTAATGTTAGGCTTTTTGTCAGAATCTTTCGCAGTAAGTCGGTATGTGGATGGGTCCGCCACCGGTGCCAATAACGGTACTAATTGGGCAAACGCTTATACCAGCTTAGAAGATGCTGTTGCAGATGCACATAACAATCTTGCTATTGATACAATATTGGTAGCGCAGGGTACTTATTTTCCTGTAACAGCCGCAGGCGCGGGAGGTGATGCAAGAGACCGTACGTTTTTATTTACCCGCGATGGTCTGGCTGTATTGGGCGGCTATCCTTCCGGTGGCGGGCAGAGAGATGTTGCCAATAATATTACCCTGCTCAACGGCGATTTAGGTACTGCCAACGATAATACTGATAATGCCCTTCACATAATGGTTGCCTTAGGGACAGCTACTCAGGCGATAGATGCTACCTTAGTTATAGACGGCTTTACGTTTATCAATGGCAATGCTGATATTTCTTCCGGTAATACCATAAACGGAATGAATGCGGCAAGGAGCAACGGTGCCGCGATTTACACCTATTATTCCGGCTTAACGATATCGAATTGTACATTTAAAGATAATGATGCCGTATATGGAGGAGCAATCTCTGCCCAGGAATCTACTGCAATAATTTCTGACTGTATTTTTAAAAATAACAGCGCTTCAATAAATGGCGGTGCAATTGATAATGTAAGTTCCGGTTTGAAAATTAAGAATGTTGTTCTTACCGATAATGTTGCAGGTAATGGCGGAGCTATTGCATTTCACAGCGCTACAACACCCTTTGTGCATAATGCGGTGTTTGCCGGAAATACTTCTACTGCCTGGGGTGGGGCGGTTTACAATAATATTTCTTCTCCTGAATTTGTCAATTGCCTGTTTTATGGTAATACCGCACCTACAGGTGCTGCGCTTGCTAATTATCTGGATGCTGCTCCCGTATTGATTAATACTACTATTGCCGGGAATAACGGTGGCTTTGCCGGAGCTATGTATAATGCTACCAATGTAGAAGTAACGCTGACGAATTGTATTGTGTATGGTAATAATTCCGGTATTCTCAATGATGCTACCAGTGCTTATTCACATTTCTACAGTTTGGTTCAGGATGACGCTTCTATGGATTTCGGCAATCTGAACGGCTATACAACAGATCCGTTATTTGTAAATGCGCCTTCATATTTTACAGCTCCGTTTTCATCTGGCGCAGATTATCATTTGCAAAATTCAAGTCCTTGTATCAATGTAGGAGATAACAGCGGCATCCCCGCAGGAATGTTGTATGATTTGGCCGGAAATGACCGCATTACTGAAAGCGTTGTAGATATGGGGCCTTATGAAAAAGTAGTCGGGGTATCCTGTAATTTGGAAATTGCCATTAATTCAACCGATATTACCTGTTTCGATGCCGCAACAGGATTGATTGAAGTTTCGGTAACAGGTGGCACTGCTCCTTATCAATATGCCATAAATGACCAGCCGCTCGGCGAGAATAATGTTTTTGAAGACCTGACTGCCGGCACTTATCTGATCGTTGTTGCGGATAACGCAGGCTGTACAAACGAATTAGAGGTTACGCTCACGCAGCCCGCATCGGCATTGCAATTTACAACAACGGTAACACAGCCGGCCTGTTTTGATGCCGCCACGGGACTGATTGACGTTTCGGTAACAGGCGGTACTGCTCCTTATCAATATGCCATAAACGACCAGCCGCTCGGCGAGAATAATGTTTTTGAAGGCCTGGCTGCCGGCACTTATCTGATCGTTGTTGCGGATAATGCAGGCTGCGTAAGCGAATTAGAGGTTACGCTCACACAGCCCGCATCGGCTCTGCAATCTACAGCAACGATAACGCAACCGGCCTGCTTGGGTGCAACGGACGGTGCTATTGCCGTAAGTGTTTCCGGCGGTACTGCTCCCTATACTTATTTGTGGAGTAATGAAGCTGTTACTTCAGCAATAAACAATCTTGCAGAAGGTACTTATACTTTAATTACTACCGATGAAAACGGTTGTCAGTTGTATGATACATTTCATATAGCTTACTCCGGAGAGGTGTTTTCCGTTGACCTTGGTCCCGACAGAACCCTGTGTGCAGAACAGGCTGCAACCTTAGTTGTTGATGTGGAAATGGAAGATGCAACATACGCTTGGAGTTCTAATAACGGATTTGCCAGTAGTGCTGCGCAGGTAACCGTGTCGAATCCCGGAATTTATACGGTTACAGTTACAACTCCTGAAGGATGTACCGCTTCGGACAGTATCGCTATCGCTGTCTCCGAAGGAACGGTCAGCGCGG
>Ga0206107_1000668_pt1 | contig 12125 bp, 19 predicted proteins | sample 2B0metagenome_FD_148652 | JGI IMG/M metagenome (GOLD analysis project Ga0206107, IMG submission 148652) | Enriched microbial communities from leaf-cutter ant dump, University of Wisconsin, Madison, United States - 2B0 | ecosystem: Environmental > Terrestrial > Nest > Insects nest > Nest dump...
CGGGTGTCCAGCGCGGGCGGCATCGGCGGCAGGGTGGTGACCGGGGTCAGGGCAGGGGCTTGCCTGTCGCCATCACCCGCTTGGGCTGCAACCGGCGCCGTGGTGGCGCCGTCGCGGCCGGTGAAGGTCGCCTCCGTTGCTGTGGGAGCGAATCCGGCTGGTGCGGTGTCATCCGTGGCGCCGGGGTGGGAGCAGGCGGAAAGTGCCGCCAGTCCGGCGGTCAGGGTCAGCCGCTTGAGCAGGCATGTCGGGTTCATCGTTTGGCCTCCGCCGGGCCAAACGCCCGGGCTTCTCCAGCCAAAGGCGCGAAAGCACGGAAAACCGGCTCACTTTCCTTCGGGCGGATGAGCCGATTTCGGTGCCGGTTGCGCCTTCAAGGAGGCGCGATGCGGAGGAATCGACCTTCGCGGCGGAGAGAGCGCCATGCACGAGACGGTGATGATGACGGGCGGGTCGACGCGGGCGGGCTCAGGCTTGCTCGGCCAGCGCCTCGTACAACCAGGCGCGCGCCACCTGCCAGTGGCGCTTGGTGGTGGCGGCGGAGATACCCAGTGCGTCGGCGGTCTCCTCGATGGTCAGGCCGCCGAAATAGCGCAGCTCGACCAGTTGCGCGCGCATCGGGTCGACGCTTTCGAGCCGGGTCAGGGCGATATCGAGCGCCGTGATGTCGACGTCGGCGCCAGGTGCGGCCAGGTCGATGTCGGTCAGCGCGATGCGTTCGCCGCCATCGCGCTTGGCGGCACGGTGGCGCCGCGCATGGTCCACCAGGATATTGCGCATGATCTGCGCCGCCACCCGCGCGAAGTGTGCGCGATCGGTCCAGTCGATCCGGTTCAGGCCGCTCAGGCGCGTGTACGCCTCGTTGACCAGCGCCGTCGGTTGCAGGGTGTGGTCGCGGCGCTCGCCGGCCAGCTGACGCCGGGCCAGCGCGCGCAACTCCGGATAGGCCACCGCAACCAGGCGATCGCGCGCAAGCGCGTCGCCCTTGCGCCAGGCCGCAAGCAACGAGGTGAATTCCCCTGTCATGTCCGTCAGTCTAAAGCGTATGACGGGCGTTTGGCGGCATCATCCGCAGGCAGGCGCCGCAGGTGGAGGCGATGACAATGAGTGCAGAGCGCGAGGGCGAAGTTCTCGGGTGGTTCGAGCGCGCGCTTGATGTGCCCGCCGAAAACCGCCTGGCCTGGCTGGAGGACAAGGCGCTGCCGCCATGGTTGCATGCGCGTGTGCTGAGGTTGCTGGATGCCCAGGCCAGGGCCGAGGACGACGGCTTTCTCGATCAGCCTGCAATGCAGCCGGAGCCGGAGGACTTTCCCCGGATCGGTGAGAAGGTCGGCCCGTTCCGGCTGGTGCGGCGAATCGATGCCGGCGGCATGGGGGTTGTCTACCTGGCCCGCCGCGACGACGGCAGTTTCGAGCAGGAGGTTGCGCTCAAGCTGATCCGGCCGCTGCATCTGGCGGTCCATGCCGGGTTCCGCGCGCAATGGATCGAACGTTTCGAGAACGAGAGGCGTCTGCTGGCCCGGCTGCAGCATCCCAATGTCGCGCGGATCCTCGATGGAGGCGCCACGGCCTCGGGTATTCCGTGGCTGGCGATGGAGTATGTCGATGGCGTTGCGCTGATCGAGCACTGCGAGCGCGGGTCGCTGGACATGCGTGCGCGCCTGCGGCTTTTCATCAGGGTATGTGCCGGCGTGCAGGAGGCGCACCGCCATCTGATCGTCCATCGGGACCTGAAACCCGACAACATCCTGGTCGGCGCCGACGGTGAGCCGAAACTGCTCGATTTCGGTATCGCACGGTTGCTCGACGACGACGTCGAGGACGCTGCCGGCATCACCCGTTTCACCGCCATGACCCCGGCCTACGCCAGCCCGGAGCACGTGCGCCGGCAACCGCTGACCACGGCTTCGGACGTCTATTCGCTGGGCGTGCTGCTGTACCAGTTGCTGGCCGGCATCCGCCCCTATCAGCTCGACGGCCTGAGCCCGGGCGAGGTCGAGCGCACGATCTGCGGCACCGAACCGGCAGCGCTGCGCACCGCCTTGCGCGATGCCGACGACCCCCGGCGGGCCGCGCACGTGGCACTGGTCACGCCCGACCTGGAGCGGGTCGTGGCCAAGGCCATGCACAAGGACCCGGCGCGCCGCTATGACACGGCGCAAGCCCTGGCTGACGACATCTCGCGCTGGCTTGGCGGCAAGCCGGTGCTGGCGCATCCGGACTCGGCGGGCTACCGCATCGGCAAATTCGTGCGGCGCCACCCGCTGGGCGTGGCGGCGACCGGCGCGGCGCTGGCGATGATGCTGGCGGCGTCCGGCATCGCGTTGTGGCAGGCACGGCAGGCGCGCCAGGCGGCCATCGACCTGCGCGGCATGAATGCGTTTCTGCTGGAGGTGTTGCAGACGTCGGATCCGTTCGATGCTGATCGTGAACTGACGCTCAGCGAGGCACTGGACAGCGCGGCGGCGAGCATCGACGAGCGCTTCGCGCAACGTCCGGCGCTATCGGCCGAGCTGCGTTTCGGCATCGGCTACAGCATGCTCAGCCGCTACCGGCTGGAACAGGCGGACCGGCAGCTTGGGCTGGCGCTGGCGGAAAGCCGCGCAGCCTTTGGTGATGACGACATCCGCACCTTGCGCGTGCGCGACGGCATCGCCTACCTGCGCCAGGAGCAGGACCGCGGCGATGAGGCGGAAACAGGCTTTCGCGAGCTGGCCGCCGGCCTCGAACGCCTGCACCTGACCGACGATCCGTTGTACGGCAATGTGCTGGGCAACCTCGGCAACCTGTACCTGATTCGCGAGGACTACCGGCAGGCCGGTTCGTGGCTGCAGCGCTGCAAGGCCTGGTACGACGCGCATCCGGATGCGCCTGACCATGAGCGCGCCAACCTGTTGTCCAATCTCGCGCACCTCGCGCACGGCCGCGAGAACCTGGACGAGGCCGAGCGGCTGTACGCACAGGCGCAGCAGGCGATGGAGGCCCTGTATCCCCACGGCAATCCCGATCTGGCGATCCTGCTCAACAACCGTGCCTTGCTTACCGAGGAGCGCGAGGATCCGGTGGCGGCCCTGCAACTGCACAGGCAATCGCTGGCGATGCGGCAAAAGGTGTTCAGCAGCGAGCATCCGATGACCCTGACCGCGTTGACCCATGTGGCCCGTCTGTCGGTGATCGTGGGCGATGCACGCCAGGCGCTGGCGCTGGCCGAACAGGCGGCAGTCATGTCCGATCGCGTCTACGCCGATGCTCCCAGCGACCGTCACGCTTCGACCTGGGCCACCCTGGCGGCCGCACGCCTGGCCAATAACGACGACTCCGCCGCCGCCACGGCGCTGCAACGCGCCGACGCCTTGCTGGCCACGGTGGAACATCCCGCACCCAGCGTGGCGGCGTATCTGCAAAAGGTGAGGGCGCAACTGGCCGCGCGTCGCGGCGGCGTCGACACGCCTGCACCCGGGTAAGCAGGGGATTCGGGCACCAGCGCGCAAGAGGGAAGGGCCCGGCATTTGCTGGACTGACAAGAAAGCGGGGTTTGCCTAGAAATCCCTGCCATTTACCGGAACACGCTTGATGCCTGCCAGGTCAATGCCGTCCACGCAGCGGATATTGATGGCAGCCATCCCGGTTCCGTCAGGCTTGCTCCCGAGGCCGAACGCCTGGCAACCACAGACCGAGCAAAACTGGTGCTGGATGACGTGCTTGTTGAAGGTATAGGTGGTGAGCTTGTCAGCGCCCGACGCAACCACAAATTGCTCTCGGGGTATGAACCAAAGCAGAAGGCCCTTGCGGCTGCAATGCGAACAATTGCACTCGATGGCTTGGTCAACCTCCCCTTGAGCGGTGAACTTCACGGCTCCGCAATGACAGCTTCCAGACAGCATGGTGGTCTCCAAAGTGGCTGACGCCTGAATCAAGCCGCTCCAATGGTCAGGCCGGCGCGCAGCCGCCGGTCTTCAAGATGCGCTCCGAGGAGCCGGGATACTTTCCCAACAGGTGAGGTGGCCGGATGGGGCGCGGAGAAAAGTTGCCGCCGCAATTTGGACATGTGCCCCCCAGAACCCCATGGGCACATTCCGGGCAGAACGTGCACTCAAAGGTGCAGATGACGGCTTCGGCATCAGGCGGCAAATCCTTGTTGCAGCATTCACAGTTCGGACGAAGTTGAAGCATATCCAAACCCCGTGTGAACTCATGCGAGCGGCCTGGCGCTTGAGCCAGGCCATGCCGCCAAGCGGCATCGGCATGAACGAATGGTCAGGCCCCGTGCCGGGCCCTGTGAAAAGCGACAAGTGCATTGGCGTGGCCGTGGCCAATCTTGTGCTCGCTCTTGAGGAAGGCCACCTGCTCCATGTGCTTCTTGTCCTGGATGGCATCAAGAACCCCAAGCCAATGTGCCACGGGCTTGCCGTAGTTTTTCTCGATGGAGGGAAAGTACGAAGCCGGCCCCTTGGCCTTGGTATCCGCAGTCATGAACGATCCTCGTTGTTGGAATGAGACAGGCAGGTAGCCGCCCTGGCTGGCCCTGCAGGCCTCCCCTATGCGACGAACGAGCCGCCCCGAAATCGACAATGCTGCCATCAGGGACCCCAAGCCGGGCCGCCAAGCGGCCTCGGAAACCGGGGTCAGAGTGGACTTAATCGGATAAGTGCACACTGACCCCTGTTTTGGGGAAGTCTCCTGCAGCATTGTTAGGCGCCATTGCGTGAAGTCTCGATTAGGCGACCTATAGTGCACTCAACATAAGAGTGGATTCCCGGTGAGCGGGTTGCGCTCGGGCCTGCAACATTGAGCGTGGCGATGCCGTTCTGATGCACGAACTGCACGAGGATGGCTGTGGCGCGCTCTGCGGAAACCTCGGAGCAGTCAATGAGCTGGTAAGGCTTGTGCAGCTTGATGCATTGAACAAGCGTCAACTCTGTCCCGCCGACAGGTTGGGTGAAGTAGAAGATGGCGGTCCCGTCGCTACCATCAATGTGCTTGATGGTGCGCTGGCGATACCCCGCACCAGGCAACTCTTGTAGCGGGTACACCGGCGACAACGGACCATCCTCTGCTAAGCGGCCTTCCGGGCACCATCCGCCACACGGAAAGTTGGCCTTCAGGGCGGCGCGGTCTGCACCGGTCTGTCCACCACTTACGATTTGCCGAAGATCCATTTGGCACCTGACGCTGGAGTTGAGCGGCGGCAAAGCCGTCCGCTCGGGTGACGGGTTGGCACGCTCGCTGCGCTACTTTTGCTTGGTTGCCTTTGCTCCGAGAGCGGGTGCGACAACTAGGACGGCAACAACAAGCAAGGCGAGTGCACCACAGATGATTGCCGGAAGCTCCCACGCAGGCGACCCTGCAAAGTGGCGTACGGCCGCCCTGGCCACGAGGCCACCAACGACGAAACCAGCCAGGCCACATGCTGCGCCTCTGGCAACCTTGCGAAACGTGATACGAGTGTCCGACATGTGCTGAACTCCATGCTCATGAGTGCTGACGCTCAAGGCTGGCCGAGTTGCAGCGCGTAGCTGACAACATCGCAACTTCTTCTTGCCATGTTGTTGGCGTAGCGACGCAATTTCCGCTTGAACGCGTTGTTAGGCCCCGTACCGGGCTCTCACTCGTAGGCCGCTTGCCAGCCTATCGATATCTTCAGAGGCGTGGGCGATCTTGAGTGAGCCGATGATGGACTCTGTGCGGACAATTGCGAATCTGATGTCGTCGTCAAGCGTGACAATCAAACCCGCGTCATACGCAACAGATTCGAATTCCCCGACCTCACGGGCCTCCAGCACATCAATGGTCGCAATTGCGGCCTCGGCTCCCAAGTGCACGCTCAAGTGGTCGAAGGTGTAGTTGGCGCCGTTCCTGGGTGGCTTGGGGTTGTACTTGATTCCCTTTGGCGATCGCGCGATCCGTACGGAGAGCGAATGGTAGTCCAGCCATTCCTTCGGAGTGTCCGCCCAATCGCTTTCGATCACGGCAAAGTGCTTCTTGTCCAACTGGATTGAGACCGAAAGCACGTCTATGGTCGAATGGCCTATCTCAATATCGGCGCTCTCGCTCATGAGTGTCTGAATCTTGCGGCCAAGCAAGGACGCCAATGCAAGCTCTGATTCGTGATCCAGACGCTGAAGGATTTCGTCCATGGGGCCTGACGCCTGAGGTAAACGGAGCGAAGCCGCGCTAGCGGGTTTGCGTCCGACTGGCCGAACTGCTGGGCGGAGGCGCCGGAATGCCCCGATTGCCAATCCATACACTCGTGCCCGTAAGTTTATCAATGGCTTCGGAGAGCGCGACAATTTGTTTTGCAATAGCGATTCCACCGCAGCCGTAGTAATACGATACATGCTTCTTTTTCAGGCCCTGTGTGGCGATGATGTCCACAGTCGGACCATCGGTCGACCAGGTGGTACAACCATCCTGCTCGTAACGGTACTGATCCTGTAGCTTGAAGAAACCTATCCGGGTCAGTAGCGCCGCAAGCTGTTGAAATTGACTTGGAGTCACTTTGCCGTGGTGCTTGCCTGTCTTGTCGACGAAGCGATGCCCGTTGAAAGTGACAGCACCTTGCTCGTTTACCTCTACCTCGTAGACGGGGCAAGAACCGAAGCAGCCGGAACGATGCATAAGTATCGAGGTAATTGCATCATTTGCGTTTGATTCCTGAGCGGGACGCGCAGGGACTTGGCTTGCGGAAGCGGCTTGCGGAGCGGCTGGCGCCATGCTTATGCACGGCGCCGCAAGTAGGCCAAACAACAACGGCATGATGCGGAAACGTTTCATCTGGTCTCCTGACGCTGGAGTTAAATGGCGGCGAAGTCGTCCGCCTTGAACGACCTTTCAGGGGCGTCCATCCAAGTACAAGACAACGTAGTAATACTGCTCGCCGTTCACCTCGTGGCGCATATAACTTGAGAATATGAAAGCGTCCTTGGGCTGCACAAGTGGTGCCATTTGAGTCTTGCCGGGATCTCTCACCATCTTCAAAGCGTTGGCCTCGAAGGATGCTGCAGCCTTCTCGCTTGCGGCGGGCGAGCCATTGCCTGGTGTTTCAAGGCGACCGAAGAGCCTGCTCATGGTGCCGTAAAGCGCGAGCCATTTCTTGGCTCCGGCCACGGGATCCTTACCCTCATACAGAGAGATGCCGATACGACGAAGCCGCTTATCAACGAAGTAGAACTGAAAATTCTGCTCTTCACCGTCAAAGACACCCTTGTACGTCTCAAGGTCACCATTACTGAAGGATTTGTACGGCCCGCACTCAGTGACCCCTGCCACCTCTTCCGGCGACATGCCGAATTTCCATGGCAATGAATCACAACCGGCAAAAGCTTGGCTGGCCAGTAACCAGCAGAGCAGAACTGACAGGCTGCGATACCGCATGGTGGAGGCCTCTAACGCTTGAATTTAGCGGCACGCGTAGCGCGCCCGCTGGAATGAACTGTTGGGTAACATGTTTAAGGCGCAACTCCCACCTCGACCGTGCCGCTTGCGGTGACGACAACCAGTTTGCGCGTGACTACGCCAGAAGTGAAGCCTTGTGCGAATTGTATGTAGATAGTGCGACCACCCAGCTCTTTGTAGCCTGCTTCATATGAGATCTGCACATTGTTGACCAAAATGCCACTTAGCTCTTTGAGTTGTATTGCGTTGAGCTCATATTTTTTGCCGAACGCCTCAACGGTAAGGCTACGCAAACCCCTGGAACCTTGAGTGCCTGAGATTGCAACTGGACCAGACGCCCCCGTGCCAGGAGACTCAATGTGAAAGGAGCCCAAAACAAGAACGCCTTCCTGCGATGCGGTAGCGAGCATTGTAAAGAAGAGGGTGCAAAGAAGAACAAGAATTTTGTGCCTAGTTCGCATAATGACGCCTAGCGCCTGAGTTAAGCGGCGGCGAAGCCGTCCGCCTTGAACGAAATGTTAGGCCTCACCGGTTGCGCGCGACTTTGGGTAGAGCCGCCGTTTGCGCTTGAGAGGCCGTGCCCGCTCCTCTAGGAACTCTACAATGCCTAGACATATTGCCTTGTCGAGTATTGGGCTGTCTGGTGCAGAGTAATGCCTCGAAGCAAGAACACCAATTGCGGCTATGGCTTGCTGGTCGAGGTGCATGAGCCTGTCCGATGCATCTGTCTCGCCGTAAGCCGCCAACTCCCTCACCAGGTCAGCCGGATCGAAATTGACTGTGCTACGAGCACCAGCGAGGATTTTTGAAGCATCGAGCATGGTGGTTCCAATGCGGCCTAACGCCTGAGTTAAGCGGCGGCGAAGCCGTCCGCCTTGAACGAGTAGTTAGATGCACTGCCGCTTGATATGGCCACTGAACTGCTTTTCGTAGGTCCCAAGCGCTTCGGTGCAACGAGCCAGAATTTCGTTCTGCGCTTTGATATGTTCCACACTTAGCATCTTTGCAATCGTCAGATTCGCCTCTTCCCAGGGGCGACTATTTACAGAGGGCCTTTGCGGCAGCCTCCCAATCTCCCTTTTGCGTTGCATAATCAAAAGAATACATAACTGTGATCCCATCGGGAAGGAGGTTTTGTAGGGCGGGCAAACATTTTGGACAAGGACTCATCTCGATATATACACCGACGACAGGAAAGATAATTCCTTGAGCATGGCCACTCTGCATTATTACTTCTATTGCGTTAGCTAGGCCTGAGAGTTCTCCATGGTATTTTACCCACGAGTTTTTATAAGGAGAAAATTCAAGTTCGTTTCGCATTTGGCTGAAGCCTGTTTGAATACTCATTGTCGGACCAATAAAGAACCCAACACCAGCCCAGCACGAAAGTGGGCCAGTACCAACGTTAGATTGGCTTAGCTTTTTAGTTTGAAGTGTGGTTCTCACAATATCGTTGTCAGAATACATGTCATAAGGAACTTGCGTGAGTGTGATCATGTTTACATCCTTTAAGCGTGGTCTGGGTCGTAAGGGGCTTGTTCCTAACGCCTGAATTAAGCCGAGCCGCGAAGCGGCTTCGGCTTGAATGAATTGTTAGACGTGTGGCGACGAACGATGATCTCCGCGATAGCTGGCCGGGTGTAAAGGTTTACCGGGTCCAATCCGCCCGGAACCTCCGGTCGCTGGAACTCGCCATCATCGAACGCTGAGAAGATCTCAAACGCCAGCTCAGGCAGAGCGAACTGTGCCAAGCCAAAAATCCAGTTAATTGCAGCGTCTCCGTCCTCAAAGGACAGGCGATTAGCCGCGAACTCGTTTGCCACATACCAGGCTAAAGCATCATAGAAGACTTCTCGTGTGATGCCAGCCTCCGCGCAGGCAGCATCCACAGCCGCCTCATTAGGCGGTTGATCCGCGGCACACTGATCTACAAATTGCCTGATTGCTTGGTCCACACGTCTAACGCTTGAGTTAAGCCGAACCGCGTAGTGGAGGCAAAGGCATGGCAAGCTTTTCTGCCATGCCTTTTCCGTAACGAAGCGGTTTCGGCTTGAACGAATTGTTAGGCCGCGCCACATGGCTACATGCACTGAGAGCAACGAGTCAGAGCACGGCCGAACTTGGTTTGCGAATACTGCTCCAAGGCGTCCAGATCAGTGCTACAGAACTTGACGTAGTCGCCGGTTGTGAAGTTGCCGATCTTGGCGCTGGACATTGAGCCATGAGTCGCCACGTGAACCATTGGGTATTGCGGCACTGTCCCTGCGCGATCGACGTTTGCGACGAAGCCACGCGGGTTTGCCTGAACCCACTTGAGGTATCCGGTCTCGTCGTTGTCAAACAGCTTGACCATGATTCTCTCCGATTGCTTGAGCGGCCGATAGCGGCCTAACGCCAGAGTTAAGCGGCGGCGAAGCCGTCCGCCTTGAACGAGTTGTTAGGCCCCCGCAACCGATGGCCAGTCGCGGGGAAGCCAGCCAGAACTATTGCGAGTAGGGGGGAGAACACCCCGTTCTCGAAGGTGCTTAAGGATCTTGCCCTCATAAGCTGGTGCCCAGCCGTCCCAGTTGCCTTGGTAGCAACCGCGACACACGGTGATCTCGTAGCCAGGGATATGACGGCCGTGATATGCATGAGGACCAAACTGAAACTTACTGCCGCAGCAGAAACACTCAATCATATGCTTGAATTCTTGCACGTGTCTCTCCGTAGGCCTAACGCCTGAATTAAGCCGAGCCGCGAAGCGGCTTCGGCTTGAATGAATTGTTAGGCGCGGCCCGACTAGCCTCCAGCGCCAAACTCCTTTGACAGAGAGGACCTAAGGCTGTCCGTCATGGCGCACATTTTGCCTGTGGAGCCGTCGTAGAAGTCAAACTGAGAGGCTTTCCAGGTGGTGCGGCCAGAGCCCTCGTGGAAATAGATCAAAAGCCGGAGGTCCATTTCGCTTTCCCGGCGCGCCGACGGTTGGCAAGGCGCATCAACAAGCCGGTGAATGCGGCCCAGGCGGTCCTTGTCCGTGATGTGGAACTCGCTGCCGGCGGAAGTGACCATGATGTTTTCGGTCAGCCGAACGATTGACGTTGCCTCAAAGGGCCTGAAATAGACGTCTGCCGATGTAGGGACAGATTTGGCTGCGCATGCGCACAGGCAGGCTGCGGCGACGATAGCTATGGTTTTTACTCGCATATACGACTCCCCCGCAGCCGCGCCTAACGCTGGAGTTAAGCGGCGGCGAAGCCGTCCGCCTTGGACGAATTGTTAGGGCGAAACTGACCGGCTTGCCCTTTTCGACTCTCTGGGAAACCGGGGTCAGAGTGGACTTAGTCTGGGAAACCGGGGTCAGAGTGGACTTAGTCGGATAAGTGCACACTGACCCCTGTTTTGCTCCTACCGTTGCCTATAGCAAAATTTGCGACATACGCAACCGGTGATTCATTTGGTGCATTGCCACGCCATACGTTTCGCCATATTTGCATCTCTGTAGTGGCATTTATTTGCCCCACTCCGATAACGCCAAGCTCGGCCATTGCAACCATCAAGGTAGCTGCGCCGCACGACTGGGCTTGAGTTTGCGCATAGCTGTATCTAGGCATCTTCATTCCTCCATATGTAGCGCCAAACAACTTGGCCTAACGCCTGAATTAAGCCGCCGACGAACCGCGTAGTGGTTTGGCGGTCGGCTTGAATGAACTGTTAGCCACTGCTTGCGCTCGGTTTGAAAAAGAACGTCCAATATCCTTGCCCGCTCATGGCCGCACTGCGCCAGTGAGCCGCCTCTGTTGCAAACATACGCGCGCGGCCGCTGAGCTCTGCCGCGGCCCCCTCCGCCGTTGAACCAGGAACCAACTGAGCTGATTTTAGATGTAGCGCGGCGCCAGCAATGAGGCATGCGTCTGCGAAGTGAAACTCGTCAACCTCCGCGAATTCACTGGATGTAAGAATAAGAAATGCCAAACGCTCTTGAGGCGAAACAATGGGTGCCTCCAGCGACTCATGGTTGCGCAGACGCTCCACTAGCTTCAGAAACTCTGGCAGTGACGGACACCGTGGCATGGACGACAGGCAAAAGTTGGCAACCTCACTGATTTCGGTTGGTGTGGAAGGCTCAAGATCTTGTGCCCAGAAGCGCACCCAATCCTCCCGCTTGGATGGAAGGCCCCACTTCTCGTCGAAGCGCTTATAAATTTGCGTGAGCACAAACTCTAGACCTGACGACATAAGCGCGTTGACTCCAAATGCATCGCTCGTAGTGGCTAACGCTTTGAGTTAAGCCGCGCCGCGAGGCGGCGTCGGCTTGAATGAATTGTTAGGGCTCACGGAGCGTGACCCATCAGAACTTGTAGTTGGCATTGCCGTCCCACTGAATCTCGCCGGTTCCTTTACGGTACTGCAAGACGTTGCGAACGTTTCGCTTCCACTTTGGAATGTCAGACGAGGGTGACTGTGGAAGATGGTCTTCACGGTCGAGCGTGACGCTGGAAGAGACAATGGCATAGATTTCATCCAAGCTAGTCCATCTACCGCGTGGTAGTTGGGAGCGGATAACACTCCAAATCTCCGGCAAGCGAGTCATCCGAAATCTCCAAGTGAGCCCTAACGCTGAAATTGAGCGGCGGCGTAGCCGTCCGCCTCGAATGAGTGGTTAGGCACGCCAGCTCCCTGCTTGCACCAACAGCATTGACCTAGTGACTTCGTCGTCTGAAAGCGTCGGGAAATCTGGATGGTACTCG
>Ga0206107_1000673_pt1 | contig 12017 bp, 14 predicted proteins | sample 2B0metagenome_FD_148652 | JGI IMG/M metagenome (GOLD analysis project Ga0206107, IMG submission 148652) | Enriched microbial communities from leaf-cutter ant dump, University of Wisconsin, Madison, United States - 2B0 | ecosystem: Environmental > Terrestrial > Nest > Insects nest > Nest dump...
TGAGGGCTGTGTCCTTGTTCCGGTGCTGTGGATGTCGCGGATGGTGGTTCGTGTTCACGTCGGCACCTGTGCGCGTGTGCTGGTTGTCGATTGGTGGTGCAGGCTGGTCAGCAGGGCTTCGAGGTGGTGTGGCCATCCGCTAAATCCGGTCGTGATCAGGAGTTTGGCGTGATCGCGGTCGGCGCCGGTGAGGGTGTTTGAGTAGCGGTGTAGGCAGTGGATGCGCCCGGTGGTGGCGGCTGCTTGAGCGACGTCGCTGGCCGGGTCGGTGGCTAGTGTGGCGATGGTGTCGTGGTGTGTGTTCGGGTTGGATGCTACATATTCTCGGACGTTGGGGTCGTGGTCGCTGGATAGTGCGGTCAGGGTTGTCTCGGGTGTGTTGCGGTTGGTAGCTACCGACCGTCGGACGGTTTGTGTCGTGTCGTTGGCCAGTGTGGTGAGTGCGTGCCCTGGTGTGCTGGGGTTTGATGCGACATGGACCCGTACTTTGATGAGGGGGGTCGCCGGCCAAGGTGGTGAGTGTGTCCGGTGGGGTGTGTGGGTTGAGGGAGACGTACCAGCGGACGACGTCAGCGGTGTCGTTGGCTAGTGTGACCAGTGTTGTTGCTGGAGTGCGTTGATGGTAGGCGACGTAGCAGCGTACGTCTGCTGAGGTGTCTGTCGATAGTGTGACGAGTAGTGCCGTTGGTGTGTTGGGGTTGTTGGCCACGCACGCACGGACGGTTGTATCGGGGTCGTGTGCTAGTTGTTCCAATACCGCGTGTGGACTGTTGCGGTTGGTGGCGACATGGCGCCGAATGTCGGTATCGGGGTCTGTTGACAGGGTCGTCAACATCGAGGCTGGGGTATTCGGGTGTGTTGCGTAGTCGTTGCGTCTCGATGGGTTGGCGGGGGTCACGGTTGCGACTGTGCGGGCATGGGGTACGTGTGTCACACCCGCTGGCGGGTCATGTGCGGGGTTGAGATTGCCTACGTAATGGTTGAAGGAACGTGTTGTTGAGGTCTGATGCTGCGGGTGTGGATGTGTGTGATGGTGCGCTGGTTGGTGAGGAGGCCGGCGAGCTGGTCGGGCCAGCCAGTGAACCCGGTGTCGATGAGTAGGTGGGCATGACCTCTATCGGGTTCGGGCAGAGTGTTCGCGTAGTGGTGTAGGCGTTGGATGCGCTGGTTAGCGGCCGCGGTTGCAATGTCGGTATCTGGGTTTTGGGAGAGGGCACGCAATACTGTGTCTGGTGTGTTCGGGTTGCGGGCGACGTGCCAGTACACCTCGGGGTCGTAGCCGGGGTCGGTGCCGAGTGCCGTCAGGGTGTCCGCTGGTGTGTTCGGGTTGGTGGCCACGTGGCGACGTATGCTCGTCGCGGGGTCGGCTCCCAGAGCTGCCAGTGTTGGTGGTGGGGTATTGGGATTACCGGCGAGGAACCAGCGCACGTCCCAGATGTCATCGGCGAGTGCGGCTAAGATTTCTGGTGGTGTGTAGGGGTTTGCCGCCACTTTCTCGCGTACGTAGCGGATGTCGAGGGCAGTTGCTAGTGCGACCCGTGTTGATACCGGGGTATTCGGGTTGGTGGCCACGTATCGGCGTACCGTGATGTCGAGGTCAGTTGCTAGTGCGGCCAGTGTGGCTGGTGGGGTATCCCGGTGGCGGGCTATCCGGCGTCGGCTGAAGGTGCTGGTCATGGTAGGGGACCGTGCTCGCTGACAGTGTGTACAGCACTCGATAACTGCGCAATTTGCTGTGGATGACGTTGGCGTTGTTGACACCGATGATGCGCACCTGATTGAGCGGTAGGAAACGTTGAAGAACCCGCCACATAGATTCACCTGTCGCGGGCTCTTAACGGGTGTGTTTAGTTGTTGTCGTTGTTGCGGTCGGGGTATCCGGCTAGCTCATCGTCACGGTCGAGGCTGGGGTATCCGGCTAGACGGTGTTCCTCGGCCAACCGGTCCTGCTCATCCCAGTCGATAGCGTGTAGTCCGGCTAACGCTTCTGGGCTAAGTGGTCGACCCGGAACGATCTCCCCCGCTTGTGCGCGTTCCATACGCGTTTTCTTTCGTTGCTCACCCATAGTTGATGCTCCTTCAAAGGTCAATGATGGGGTGGGGTATTGGGGTGGTGGTCGCTGTGGAGTTGTTGATACCGATTATGCGCACTCCAGCCTGCTGGTGCACACGTTCAGTCATCTGATGGTGGAATGCTGAACTATCCGTGCCGAGGGCTGCGGGTGGCTTACCTGCCGTAGCCGCGGTTGTGGCTGGTGGTGACCGGTGTGCTGATGGTGACGTGTCGGGGTGTGTGACGGGGGTTGTGTGCTGGGGGTGTGCGTACGGATTCGGCTGGGGTGGTGTAGGTGTGGTCGTTCCACCGTCCACCATCATGGTGGTACATGCGGGTGCGAATGTTTGCGACCATCGCTGATGCCCCGACACCGCACCAGCCGTCACAGGTAGCAAACGTGACCATCACGTCCGGGTGAGACTTGGCTAGCCGTGCCAGTGTCGTGCACACACCAAGATCTTCTAAGTCGACGCGTGGGTCACTGCTGTCGATACGCCGGCCGTGGGCATCCATGTCCGCTAACACTGTGGGTACCGTTCGTTTCAGCAACGGCCATGTGACCGTCAGTGCCTCATCCCGAATATCAGACCACGTACGTGAAGACATCTCCCCAGTGATCCCCGGGTAACTTACCAATTCGTCGAGCCGTTCGGAGACCAGTACCTTTGCCAGTCCGCGTTTCTTGGTCAGCGCAACCCCAACGGTGTCGAGGAGGTTGTCGCTGGTGGCGAACTCACCATCATCTATCGCGGCTGCCAGATCGTTGAGGCGTGGATCTTTGGATGAGAACAGTGTGTCCAGCATCGGTAGTTGGGTTTCCGGTTGACGTGCACGCCGCTGCGCCAGCTGATGCGCGGTGTCTCGTCGGTCATAGTCCAGGATGGCGTCGACCAGGATGTTCGCGTCAGCGAAAACCAGAGAGTTCATACACGATGACTGTGGCTGCACAGATCACGTCAACAAACGCACATAACCATCCGGCACGGGGACTCCAATTGGGGTGCAGGCTAGGTTTCACCGAGTGTGTGCCGCTGCGTATGTGTGCTTGATACAAAGGTCTACGACCCGTGCGCTCTCTTACAGCGTTTCGATCCTGCGTCTGAGTATGACTTAGTACGTGTTGGGAAAGTCGTTATTCGGTCAGTTTTGGTTGCCAGGCACGTCGCCCAGAAGTTGGTGCGAGGCGGCGGGTCATGAGGCCGATCATGGTCCACTTGACCATGGCCTCGGAGTGCTCGGGCAGTCGCCCGTAGTCCCGCGCGAGGCGTCGAGTGCCCATCAGCCAAGAGTTGGTCCGCTCGATGACCCACCGACTCGGGAGAACCTCGAAGGTCGGCCATTTGTCGCTGCGTTTGATGATCTCGACCACGATCTTGAAGTGACGCTGGGCGAAGTCGAGGAGTTTGCCGGCATAGCCACCGTCAGCCCAGATGAGCACGAGCGAGGGCATCTTCATCTTCGCCCGCTCCACGACCAGACGACCGCCATCACGGTCCTGCAAAGCGGCGCTGGTGACCAAGACGACGATCAACAATCCGAGGGTGTCGGCGCCCTTGACCAATTGGGAGTCCACGATCCCGGCTGATGCCAGCGGATCGCGGCCATCAGCATCGCGAACCGCATCGCGCAATGCGTTGTGGAGCCGGTCGACTGTGCCGTCCTCAGCCCAGCGGTCAAAGTACCAGTACACGGTGTCCCACGGAGGGAAGTCGTGGGGCATCTGTCGCCACGAGCACCCGGTCCGGTTCACATACAGGATGGCGTCCACGATCCGGCGGCGTGGATGCTTGGCCGGCCTACCTCCCGGCTTGACCGCGACCATGGGCTCGATCAACACCCACTGCTCATCAGTCAGGTCCGAGGGGTAGCGGGCTGGTGAAGAAGACCGCATGTCTCCAAGCTGAACCACCAACCACGACCCTCAGCGAAAGCGCGACGACACCTTTCACAACACGTACTTAGAGCTCTCTTAATGCAACCGGTAGCACCCCATCTCACTACCATTCCAAGTCGAGATCGCAGACTAGGCCCATAGGATCGTTGAGTCTACCAATATGTATCAATGTCTAACAAAAATAAATAGACATTGATACATATTGGTAGACTTCGTTTATGGACCCAAGGCTCAATCCGTTTGCTCCCGGTGCCGGAACGATGCCGCCCGAGCTCTCCGGCCGTCAAGACTTACTTAACCGATACGACATTTTCCTTGAACGCCTCTGGTCGTCGTTAAGCGCGCAGTCGATGATCGTCACTGGACTTCGTGGGGTTGGTAAGACTGTGCTGCTCACACGTTTCGGTCAGCTAGCAGAAGAGCGGGACTGGGTTGTGGTGGAGACGGAGCTGGCGGCGAAAGCCCCGTTCGCACCACTTATGGCGCGGTTGAGCCGCAAAGCGTTACTGGGAATCGATGCTCCGAAGCGGTGGAAGGCTAAGGCATTGAGAGCTGCTGGTGCGTTACGCAGTTTCACCTACACATTCGCCGACGGCAGTTCTATTTCCGTGGGTGGGGTCGGAATGCTTGAAGGAACAGCGGATTCCGGCGAGCTGTCAGAAGATCTAACTGACCTGATCCTGGAGTTAGGCTACGCAGCGCAAGAGCGAAGAAGGGGTATTTTGTTCCTGTTCGATGAAGTGCAGTTCATTGACAAGGGTAGTTATGAAGCAGTGATTCTGGCATTCCACAAGGCCGCGCAGAAAAACCTTCCGATCACGATGGTGGCTGCCGGGCTTCCGCAGCTACCAAAGCTATCGGGCGAGGCGAAGTCTTACAGTGAACGCCTATTCACATTTCCAGAAATTGGCTTCTTGTCGTTGAGTGCCGCCCAAGCGGCTATCGAAATTCCATTGCGCAAGCATGGAGTGTCAATTGATTCAGATGCTCTTGCATTGGCGCTCGATTTCACCGGTCGCTACCCCTACTTCTTGCAGGAGGTTGCGTCGGCCGCATGGGATTTAGCCGATGATGAGATTGATTTGGAGACTATGCAGCAAGCCTGTGATGAGGTGCGAGCTAAGCTCGATGCCAGTTTTTTCCGAGTGAGGGTGGCGCGTGCGACCGAACTTGAATTGGCTTACATGCGAACAATGGCGGAGATAGGCAACGGGCCTTACCGGTCGGGAGATGTCGCGACAAAACTGGGCTACGGTTCGTCACAGGAGTTGGGGCCTGTAAGAGCAAAGCTCATTGACAAAGGGCTCATCTATGTCCCAGACCACGGTCAGGTGGAATTCACTGTGCCGCAGTTTGCAGATCATTTGCGGCGAACAACTAGATTTACTCCTCGAAGCTAACGATCAGTAGCTCATGACTGTACTGATCGTCTGGTTCGCGCTATCGATGCGGCAAGTGCGCCTTGGCTAGGGTAAAACGAAATCGTCTGAGTTGCGGCATCGAAGTAGCCGTACGCGTTCGATGCGTATGGTAGAGGGCAAGTTGTCTGCTGTAGGCAGTGACCGTCGCCTTGTCCGGGGTTGCCGTGGACAACTGGTAGCAGGCGCGGGCAGTGGTGCAGTGCTCGGTGACGTCTGGATCAGCGATGCTGTGTGACAGTGCGTCCAGGGCGGCGTGGTGGGTATGTAGTGTGTTGAGTTTCTTGTTCATATGGTGTGCTCTCATGTCTGGTGATGGTTCGTGGCCGGTGGAGCGCTGTTCACTCCCGCACGCGCTGCCGGCTCACACCCGCACACAATTTTCCTCAGCGGTGGTTGCGTGCGGGACTGTTGTCACCCGGTGACACCGATGTGGTGTCCACACCGGCGGTGTTGTGATAGCGGGTAACGGCGGCGTGTGCAGCTGTGCCGTTCATCTGATGGTGTGGCAGTTCACTGGCAGGGGTGGCCAACTGTGACGTGTCCACGGTTTGCGCAGTGCGGGTGACCGGCACAGACGGCATGTGGTGAGGGTCTGCCAGGAGCTGGTGCCGCCTGTGCGGGTTCGTAACGTGGGTTGGGTTCGGCATCTGGTTCACTGTCTTCCTCCTGATTGCTTCGCGCCCGCTGACTGTTGACGCACCGGCAGCGTGGCTGCCTGCGCGTGGTTGAGCGCAGTTGTGGGCATCCGGGCGCGTGCACGCGGTTCTGGCGTGGTTGATGGCGGCTGCGTTCATACCTGTGGGAGTACCGGCGCACGCTTGTTATGCGGCGGGCGGGTAGGGGGTTGTGGTGTGGATGGGTTGCGTATGCAATGGGCGCTGCTGTGTGTTGTGTTGTCATGACTGTGACTGTTCACCGGTGCGTAGGCGCCGATCACACCCGCACACCGGTGATCTGCACACACGACCACCAATTTCTGGTTGGGTGTGTCTGCCCGCGCTTCAGACGTGATCTGCCCGTTTCGGCAGCGTGCGCGATCAAGTGGTGGAAAATAGCTGAAGGCGTGGCCGGCGGGTCGTGATTGTCAGAGGTGCCGGGGCGGGGTAGAAGGTTGCTGTCATGCCGGTGATTGTGCTGGTCACGTCATGCTCGCGCACAGCCGCACACGCGGTCTGTGGCACACCCGCACATATTTCTTTGCTTGCACGTTCGCCGACAGATAGTCGCTGGCAATTATTCCATCCGTAATAGGTCGGATCCCAGAGCGTTGTGAATGCGGTGGGCTCACATCACGAGTGTGCGTGGTGGGTCGGCGTGGTGTTGATGGTGTTCGTGTCGCGTGGTGTGCCCGGGGTGGTTGGTGCGCTTGAGCGTGGTGGGTTCGCGGTCACGGTGTGCGGGGTTGTATTCGATGCCCCGACAACGGGTGCATATGGAGTTTTCAGAAAGAATCGAGTATACGTATGTCTGTATCGACAGTGCTTGCACCTGCTGTTCCAGGCCCGCGGGTCATGCCCACGAACAACAATTGCGCGCCGGTGTTCACCCCTCTTGGGGTGGGTAACACGCAGCAGCTGTTCGTGAACATGTCTGCAACATTGCCTAAAGATCAGTTCATTCGTGAGTTGACTCAAAATGGTATCGACGCGATCACTGCGCTGGGCCCGAACAAGCATGGGCGAGTGTTCTGGCATTCCCAGAAGATCGGGCGGGTGAAGAAACTTGCGGTATCAGATACCGGTATCGGGATGACGGCCGAGTTTCTTGCCACACGGATGAACGTCCTGGCCGCGCATTCGACATCGGGACGCAATTTTGGTGTTGGAGCGAAAATTAGTTTGGCGGCCGTGTCACCGTTCGGTGTCCTGTATTACACGCTGCGTGACGGTCAGGCTGTCAGCATGCGGATCGGAATGAACCAGTCAGGTCAGTGGGGTGCAGGTGCGCCCGTACCGGTCCCGCAACGTGATTGGGTGAGCGTGTTCCACCCGGCAGTGATCAAAGCCGGGCACGGCACGACTGTGGTGTTGTTAGGTGCATCCCAGGCCGACAGTACGGCAACGTCGCTGGTTCCTAAGTCTGCATCGTCACCGGATTCAGGTAAGGCCGGGTGGGGTATCCACCGGTACTTGAACGGCCGTTATGTTCAGGTTCCGAAAAATGTGAAAATTTTTGCCACCCGCCCGCAATGGTCATCTGAACATAAACGGTTGGTGGAGTCTGTGCGTGAAATCTACGGGCTCCGGCATTACTGGAATCAGTACTGGAACCCTGCGAAAGGGTCGCATAAGGGGAAAGTGACGGTGACGGTTGCTGGCCAGCCGGTGACGTGTTACTGGTACTTGTTTCCGGAAGATATGAGGGTTCCGAGTTTCGTCAAGATTGGTGGCTGGGCCCGAGTCGCGGTTGATGGCGAATGCTATATCGCCAAGAATGACCTGTCGGCGGCGAATGTGTTCGCTAGTCAGAAACGGGTGGAGTTCTTGTTCGATTTCTCGTCGCTGCCTGCCGGGATGGTGGACGTGAACCAGGAGCGCACAGCTGTGACGGTGAACCGTCAACCGGTTCGTGTTGATGATCTGCTCAAGGATGTGGGTACCCAGTTGCCGGCACCGATTGTGGCGATGTTGACGCAGGCGAACACGTCGGGGCGGCAGATGCGTTCTGCGCAGGCGAAAGTTGCCCGCCATGCCGACTTCTTGGCGACAGCGTCGTCTCCGTGTGTGGTTGTTCGCCGGTCACAGGCAACGTTGACCGGTGCGCCTGTTTCGCACGTGTCGACCGGGGCGAAACTTGTTCGCCGAACCCCCGCCACCACCTCGGCTGCTGGTGGCGGGTCCAGCTCCGGTTCCGGTGCTGCTGTGTCCGCGTCGCCGCGGGCACGTTCAGTGGGGCAGCCTGCTGCTGACGGGACCACCCCGTTGGCGGCAGTGACACCGTCACTGACGGTGCCGTCGGTGCAATGGGACGATCATGCCCCTGAGGTGTGTTCGGGTGTGGTGGCTGAGTACTTTCCCGCCATTGACCAGCTGACCTGTTATGCCGACAGCCCGATCTATAACCAGTTCCTGCGGTACTGGCTGGATCAGGAGAAGAAACAGGCACACCGGTTGGTGGCTGCTCGCCGGGTGTTTGTTCAAGACGCTGTCCGGGAGGTGATCGCGACGAAGTTGTGTTTGACGGTCGTGATGGTCACAGCTGGTGGTGGTGACCCGGCGACGTTGCTGTCGCCGCAGGCGTTGACTGCTGTCGCATCCGATATGGGTCTTAACGACCAGATACGTGCGCTGCTCAAACCGTGCCGCTAGCACCGCTGCCCGTTGTCGGGTGGCTGAGATAACAAACACCCCCGCAACCATTCACGGTTGCGGGGGTGTTGTGTGTGTGGGGCCGGCGGCTAGATCGCGGCATCTGCGGTCAGTGCACCCAGTGCGTGGGTGAACAGCTGCCCGATCACCGACGGGTCAAGGTCGTTGACCATGTCTGTGATCGTGTCGCGGGGCTGTCGGTTGTTACGCCAGATTGCGCTGGTGCGTGCGGCGTCCAGCAGACGGGTGGGGTTCACTTCGATGCTGTCCAAGGTGAGGACTGGGACACCGAGTAGCCTGCCGAGTGCTGTGAAGGCGTTCATGCGGGCGTCGGTGGCGATGGTGTCTGCCAGGTTCACAACTAGTGCCGGTAGTGTGCCGGTGTCATCTGCGAGTTGGTCGATGTCGAACAGTTCTTGCCACACTTTTTGGATGGCGGTTCCTGGTTCTTTCTGCGCTTTAACGGAGATGACCATGTGCACCGGGTGCGGTGTTCCTGGTAGGACCAGCCCTGGGGTGAGGTCGTGCAGGGCTGGGGCGTGCAGGAAGATGTCGGTGAACTGCCCGGTACCGTCCACGCGTACGCCTTCGTAGCGTGGCTGGGCGGTGGGATGTCCGAGTTGTTCACAGACGGCCATGGTGCGGTTTTCGCTGTCGGCTCCCCATGATTGGGTGGATTTGTCCTGTTGGCCCGTGTGGGCGGTCACCGGTGTGGTGACGGGGTCGATGACAGGCAGCTCCCACATGGGAAGCTACATCAATCCTTTGTCAATCACAGTATGTTCTGTGCCCGCAACGTTCCCGCGCGCAAGCAGCACACGCGCTTAAGTGCCGATGCCGACCCCACACACGTTGGTGGTGTGGGGTCGGCATGGTGTCAATCGATGAAGTCTTCGGGTGCTGGTTCGCCGACGCGGCTGGCTTCGTATTGGATCATGCGGATGATCACCGTCGGTGATGTAGGTGTCGTACTGTTCGGTGGTCAGCAGCCGTTTGTTCGCGCTGATGTGTTCGACGTTGTGGCCGAATCGGGGATCACGTACAAGTACGTGCGTTTGCGGGTTCCGTCTGGTGTGCGCCGGTTCACGATGTAGCCGTGAGGGTTGTGTTCGACACTTAGGATCTGGTAGCCGGCGGGGAGGTCCGCTTCGGTCAGCCACGGGACTTTGTTGAATGCGTCGTGGACCTGTGTGGTGAGCCGCTTACGGCGGTATCTGGTGAGCCATCCCATGCAGGGGTGTCCTATCTGTGGTGGTTTGTTTGGTGGTGTGTGTCGCCTACTGTGGGCGCGGCCGGTGCTGGGAGTTCTCACTACGGGCGTTGTGTGCATGCGGGTCTGGTGTGGTGGTCATGGTGATGGCCCGTTGGTGGTTCAGGATGGTGGCGAGGTTGTCGGGCCATCCGGGGAAACCGGCGTCGATGAGTAGCTGGGCATGGACACGTTCGGGTTCGGGCAGGGTGTTCGCGTACCGGTGTAGGCAGTGGGTTCGTGCGGTGGTGGCTGCGTATTCTGCGACATAGCTGTCCGGGTCGGTGGTCAGCCGGCGGATAGCCTCAGTTGGGGTGTTCGGGTTGGCGGCCACGAACCAGTGCACGGAGTAGTGGGTGTCGCCTGCGAGACGGGCCAGATCCTCGGCCGGGGTGTTCGGGTTGCCGGCCACATACTGGCGTACGGTGTCCCAGGTGTCGCCTGCGAGACCGGTCAATGCTGTAGGTGGTGTGTTCGGGTGGTCGGCCACCCGACAGCGCACGTCGCGGCTGGTGTCGCCTGCGAGTACGGTCAACGTTACCGGTGGGGTGTTCGGGTTGGCGGCTACGTTCCAGCGTATGTCGTCGTAGGGGTCGGTGCAGAGTGTGTCTAATGCCGCCGCTGGGGTGCCCGGGTTGGCGGCTATCCGCCGGCGCACGCCGTCATCTGCGTCGCCTGCCAGACGGGTCAGGGTGGCTGCTGGGGTGCTCGGGTTGCCAGCTATCCGCCTGCGTACGTCGTCGTCTGCGTCGCCTGCCAGACGGGACAGTGTGGCTGCTGGGGTGCCGCGGTTGTTGGCCATCCGCCGGCGGATGCTCAGTCTGCTTCTCGTCATGACTGGTGACTGTGCCCGCTGTGTGCTGGCTGAGCACTGGCAGCCGGTCGCACGGTTCTACCGGCCACGGTTGGTGTGCTGATGTGTCGTTGGCTGGTCAGGATGGTGGCCAGCTGCTCCGGCCAGCCGGGGAACCCATTGTCGATCAGTAGCTGAGCGTGGCCATGTTCGGGTTCGGGCAGGGAGTCCGCATACCGTCGCAGGCAGTGCACGCGACCGTTCGTGTCGGCGTTGTCGGCGACTTCGATGCAGGGGTCTGAGCTGAGTTCTTTGATGGTACCGGTTGGGGTGTTCGGGTTGCTGGCGACTCGTGCGCGAACGAGCTGGTCGCTGTCGTGTGCCAGGCGGACAAGAATGTCTGGGGGTGTGCGTGGGTTGTCCGCTGTTCCCCAGCGCACGTAGGCGTCGGTGTGGTGAGACAGACGTGTGATGACGTGGCTGCTGGTGGCCGGGTTTGATGCGATGTAGGACAGGACATCGGGGTTCTGGTCTGGGTGTGCGAGTTCTTCCAGGAGGTCTGCTGGGGTGGTGGTGTTGGCCGCGATCGCGGCGAGGATGTCGCCTCGTTGGGTGGCTGCCAGCTCGCGAAGTGTGTCGTAGCAGGTGTTGCGGTGTGTGTCGATCGCGTGGATGGATTGTTGAGGCGTGGTGCCCAGCAACTGATGTGTCAGTCCCCGCCCGGGGATGTCCCAGGTGAGGTCATCGCGTGAGTCACTGCCCGGCAGGGGCTGAGTGGGTCGTGCGCTGCTGACGTGTTCTGGTTGGTGTTCATTCACGTGATCACCTGCGGTTGGGAGGCGGTCGGCGTGTGTCCGGCTGTTGGGCTGCTGCTGCTCAGGATGGTGTCGAGGTCGGTCGGCCAGCCGGGGAACCCGGATTCGATCAGCAGTAGTGCCTGGCTGCGTGTGGGTTCGGGCAGTGTGTCTGCGTGCTGGTGTAGTCGTTTGATGCGGGTTCTGTGACCGGCGTATTGTTCGTTGCGGTTGCCGTGTTCGATGCGGTAGGCGATGGCATCGTTGCTGGTGGCCGGGTGACTGATCACGATGATGCGGGCTTTGCTGCCGATGTCCCAGCCGCGTTTGGTCAGTGAGGCGTTCAGTGCTTGCGGTGGGGTGTTGGGGTGGGCGGCTGCGGTTTCGCGTACTGCCGCGTTTCCGTCTTCTAGTAGGTAGGCCAGGGTGTGCGGTGGTGTGTTGGGGTTGGCGGCAATGTCAATGAGTATGCCGCCGAACATGCTGTCGTAGCGGTGGGCCA
>Ga0206107_1000675_pt1 | contig 11957 bp, 8 predicted proteins | sample 2B0metagenome_FD_148652 | JGI IMG/M metagenome (GOLD analysis project Ga0206107, IMG submission 148652) | Enriched microbial communities from leaf-cutter ant dump, University of Wisconsin, Madison, United States - 2B0 | ecosystem: Environmental > Terrestrial > Nest > Insects nest > Nest dump...
AGCCTGCGTTACAGCGTCAAAAAGGCGATTCAATTCTTCCGCATTCAACAAAGAAGGTGTACCTCCGCCAAAATAGATCGTCTCCACTACGGCATCATCAAGATAATTTTTGTTTAATGCTACTTCATTCAACATGGCTACAATCATGTTTTCCTTTTGGCTAAGTATAGTAGAAAAATGAAAGTTGCAATAATGACAAGCTTGTTTGCAAAAAGGAATATGGAAATAAATACCGGCCATGAATTTTTTAAAGGCTAAAAATACGGCATCTGTTTATCTTTGAAATAAGAAACAATGAATACGCTCATAAATTACAATGGCATACTGATGCCTAAAGAACATTTTTTCCTGCCGGAGCATCAGACCGGCTTGATAGAAACGATGTTATGGCAACAAGGGCAGATTGCGCTTTGGCCGTATCATTCCCGGCGCTGGCGTGAAGGCTGCAAACGCCTGGGGTATTCTTCCTCCCGGCTATCAGATGCTATTTTGTCCAACGCTGTTTCCGAAACTGTTGCTTCACTTCATCTTTCCACCACGGCAAGAATCCGTATGTGTATTTTTCCTTTTGAGGAAGATCTGCATTTTACGATTGAAGCATTTCCCTTTCAAATTACGGAACAGATTTTCCGGATTGGGTGGACACAGCAGCGGGTAAATACAAGGGCTATTTTTTCAGGATTAAAAGCATTTCCCCGCAACCATTATGATCAGGCTTTTATAGAAGCACAAAGCAACAATTGGGATGACGGCCTTTTGCTGAATGAGGCCGGGCGCGTGGCGGAAAGCGCTATTGCCAATATTTTTTATCTTAAAAAAAACATCTTATACACGCCGCCGCTGACGGAAGGTTGTGTGGAGGGGGTGTACCGGAGCTATTTTATGGAAAAACATGATGTTGTTGAAAAAGCTGTTACGCCTGAGGAATTATTAGCCGCCGATGCTGTTTTTCTCACCAATGCATTACGGGGTAAAATTAAAGTGGCCGCTATTGGTAATACTCATTTTCCCGTTTAATAATATTTTACCCGATTTGAATTTCTACAGGCAACTTTATTGGTACATTCGCATATCAGAATTTCGGAATTTCGGGAATATAAACCAGAAATTCACCTCATATTATCAGCATAGATTTTTATGTATCAGACAGATTTTTTAGTGATCGGATCAGGTATTGCGGGCCTTACTTTCGCAGTTAAAACAGCAGAAAAATTTCCGGATAAAACCATTACCGTACTGACCAAAGTGCATACGGATGAAACCAATACCAAATATGCGCAGGGCGGCATAGCCGTTGTGAACGACAAAGCGGATACTTTTGAAAAACATATTGAAGACACGCTGATTGCAGGCGATGGTCTTTGTAATGAAGCGGTAGTGCAGGCCGTGGTTACAGAGGGACCGCAACGGGTGAATGAAATCATCAGTTGGGGTACTAATTTTGACAAAGATGCTTCGGGAGAATATCTGCGTGGCAAGGAAGGCGGCCATTCCGAATTTCGCATTTTGCACCATAAAGATGTTACCGGAAATGAAATTGAGCGGGCATTGGTTGCCAAAGCCGCTACCTATTCCAATATCATCTTTCACAATCATTGGTTTGTGGTGGATATTATCACGCAGCACCATTTAGGTTTTCTGATTACTAAATCTACACCCGATATTGCATGTTACGGCGTGTATGCGCTTAACATGCATACCGGAGCGGTAGAAAAGATACTGGCACCGATTACGCTGATGGCCAGTGGCGGAACAGGACAAGTATATCGCAGCACTACGAATCCTAAAATTGCTACCGGCGATGGCATTGCCATGATTTATCGGGCTAAGGGACGTATTGAGAATATGGAGTTTATTCAGTTTCATCCAACGGCATTATACGAACCGGGAGTCAGTCCTTCTTTTCTGATTACGGAAGCGGTGCGTGGCGATGGCGGAATTTTACGCAATAAGGATGGCGAGGCTTTTATGGAGCGCTACGATTCCCGAAAGGATCTGGCGCCGCGGGATGTGGTAGCACGAGCTATTGACAGCGAGATGAAGCGTACCGGCGTGGAGCATGTATATTTGGATTGCCGGCACATGGATCAGGAGAAATTTCTGCACCATTTCCCCAATATTTACGAAAAATGCAAAAGCTTAGGAATTGATGTATTTGAGCAAATGATACCGGTAGCACCGGCAGCGCATTACTGCTGCGGCGGTATTAAAACCGACATGCATGGCCGAACTTCCATCAGGAATCTTTATGCCTGCGGCGAATGTGCCAGTACGGGATTGCACGGCGCCAACCGATTGGCAAGCAATTCTCTGCTGGAGGCTTTGGTATTTGCCCATCGCTGTTTTGAAGATGCTGCGGCAGCTATTGAATTGCTGCACATCCCGGATAATATACCCGAATGGGATGCTGCCGGCACTGTAGCGCCAAAGGAAATGATCCTTATTACACAAAGCCAGAAAGAGCTCCGGTCTATTATGAGCGATTATGTGGGTATTGTACGAAATAATATTCGCTTAGAGCGAGCCATGCGCCGGTTGGATCTTTTGCATGAAGAAACCGAGCGGCTTTACGAGCAGGCGATCATTTCACCGCAATTGTCCGAGCTCCGTAATCTGATTACTATCGGCTTTCTGATTGTAAAAAGCGCACAATTTCGCAAAGAAAGCCGGGGTCTGCATTATAATACGGATTATCCGAATCAGTTATCCCGAAAGGAAAATATTGTATTGTAAGTTGAAGATACAGCAGTTTTTTATACATTGGAAAATTCATACCGTATAGTTATTGCACCTGATATCCATTCATGTACTTTGGTCAAGGATGACGATGGAAATGAAAATTTTCAACAACATCTTTACCCGAGCCATACTCTTTCCATATTAAAAAAAAGATAAAATCATTTCGGCAATTGTGTCCGATTATCTTTCAGAACTACCTTTGCTATTGCTATTGCAACATTTGATTTATAGTATGATGACCTACAGACATGTTTTTGATTAATACCAATCTGTAAAAGGATCAGAAACCATAAATTTGATGTTGTATCCATTCATTTCGTAAAACAATCAAATACTTTCAGATGAAAAAAATGATCTTAGGCATGTTGATCACAGGTACAGCCCTGATGACTACGCCAACGTACGCACAATTACAAAAAGGCAATCTGATGATAGGTGCAGATCTTGCCAATATCGAACTGAATTTACAATCGGGCAATACGAAGTTCGGTTTTGAACTTAATCCCAAGGTGGGTTATTTCGTAGATGACAATATTGCTGTGGGCGGTATGCTCAATATCGGCATAGAAAGCAGCAAAGGTTACTTCGATTTTGAATACGGCATTGGTGCATTCGGCCGTTATTACGTCAGCGATCCCCGAACCATTCTGCTGAAGCATGCCCGTTTCTTTGCTGAAGCCGGCGTAGGTATTAACGGTTACAATACCAGAACAGAGACTGCGGCCGGTACGGTATCTACATCTACCAATGGGTTGGGTATCAGTGCAGGGCCTGGTGTAGCGTATTTTCTCTCTCCGAACATCAGTTTGGAAGCGCTGCTCAAATATGATCTGGCTGTAGGTTTCGGCAATTCTACTACGAATAATAAGTTTTCGATAAATGTAGGTTTCCAGATTTATCTGCCTACCAATAAGGCGCGGGCTATTTACAACGAAGTAAAAAACGAAACCGATAGTGCCAGAGAATAGTGATATTTAAAGGGGGAAATGTATGTTCCCGAGTTGGCGGGGAAGTCGTAAATGCTATAACGACTTCCCCGTTTTTTTATGCCGGGCTATTTAGGAAATACTATACGGTTTTTGAAATATTAAGATGGCATTCCGGCTGCATTTTACCCAATAAAAAAGCCGATCTTTTCAGAATTATACCGTCATACGGATATAAAAACAACAATCGGCTATCAGGCGAATTTTATTCATCAGGATGCCGATGATGCGCCGGATGCGGTTCTGAATACGCCAAAAGCATAAAACTGACGTGCTTTAAGGGGTATTTTGAACGAATTAAGCCCTTATTTTATATCCCTCATTTGAAATAAAATGGCACGAAATGGAATAGTTAATCAAGATAAAGCAGAAAAAACGAAAAATCAAATAACATGAAAAACTAAAAAGGGAATGACAGAAAAAACTAATAATGGTATAACAGAAAGAGCGAATAGTTATCTTTACACTTCAAAGGTTAAGGTATGGCAACCCCGTCGGAAAAACTGGCTTCCTCGTTAGAAGTTCTAAAACGGATACAAGATAGAGGCATTATTGCTATCCGCTCTACTGAATTGACACGCACTCACCGTGTACGTTTAGTAGAGGCCGGCTTTATACAAGAAGTTCTTAAAGGGTGGTACATTCCCGCCCGCCCTGATGAAACGGCAGGAGAGAGTACCGCATGGTTTACTTCTTACTGGAATTTCTGTGCGGCATATTTGACGGAAAGATTTGGAGAAGACTGGTGTTTATCTCCTGAACAATCTTTACAAATTCATGCAGGCAATAAAACTGTTCCTGTACAACTTTTCGTAAGGGCGAACCAAGCCAAGAACGGAATAACACATTTAATTTTCGATACGTCAATATTAGAAGTAAGGGCAAATATTCCTGCCAGTAATGAAATCGTTACTGATGAGCATGGGTTACGCATTTTTTCTTTACCTGTTGCATTGGTTTCTTGCGCTAAAGATTTTTATGTTCGCTCCGCTACAGATGCAAGAACGGCACTTGCAATGATAAGAGATAGCTCTGAAATTTTATCCTATTTACTTGAAGGCGGGCATAGTGTTATTGCAGGCAGACTTACGGGGGCATTCAGAAATATCGGGCGCACCCGAATTGCAGATGGCATTATGAATGGAATGAAATCTGCTGGTTATACGGTACAGGAAACTGACCCGTTCACGGTACAAAGTTCGATTATTCTATCCCCACGTGTCACATCGCCCTATGTCAACCGTTTACGCCTTATGTGGCAGGAGATGCGTCATCCTGTGATTGATATATTTCCACAATCATCGGGACTGCCAACGGACAAAGGAGCTTACCTGAAACAGGTTGCTGATAATTTCGTAAATGATGCCTATAACTCGCTTTCTATAGAGGGGTATCGTGTTAGCCCGGAGTTGATAGAACATGTACGAAGTGGCTCTTGGCAACCCGAAACGAATGAACAAGATAAACAGCACCGCGACGCTATGGCGGCCAGAGGGTACTGGCAGGCTTTTCAGGCAGTACAGAAAAGCCTTGAAAGCATCTTGAATAATGAAAATGCAGGAGATGTCGCAGATAAAGACCATATCCTATGGTATCGGGAAATGTTTTCTCCAAGCGTTACGGCCGGTATTTTAAAAGCTTCCGATTTGGCAGGGTATCGCAATCATCCTGTTTACATTCGTCGCTCAAAACACGTTCCGCCAAGCGCTGATGCCGTTCGGGACTTGATGCCTGCATTTTTTGATTTATTAAAAGAAGAAGAAAATGCTGCCGTCCGTGTGGTATTAGGTCATTTCGTATTTGTATATATCCATCCCTATATAGACGGTAACGGCAGAACCGGACGTTTCCTTATGAATGTCATGATGGCTTCCGGCGGTTATCCGTGGACTGTTATTCCATTAGAAAGGCGTAATGACTATATGGGCGCATTGGAAAAAGCCAGTACGGAACAAGACATATCTGCTTTCACACAATTTCTGGCAGAGCTTGTAACAAAAAACTGATTATAGCCCACTACTTTGTAACAAAACAGGATACCCACCTTCCGAATTCAAAAAAAATTGAAATACTAAAGTTGGCATGGGTGCATTTCAAACCTTCGTTCCCATATACTCCTTCTTGTTTGTTATTCCGTAGGAATCTAAAGGACGTATATAGATGCTTTCAGCATTGACAGTGGGGAATTGTAGGGATGTTCTGTTAGTAAAAATGAAATGTACCCGATGGCATTCCGGCTGCATTTTTACCCAATAAAAAAGCCGATCTTTTCAGATCGGCTGTAATCCGTGCCCCAGGCGGGACTTGAACCCGCACGAACATTGCTGCTCACAGGATTTTAAGTCCTGCGTGTCTACCAATTCCACCACCAGGGCAATGCTTTTACGCATTCGGTGCATGGCAAAAAAAATCCAAACCGAAGTTTGGATTCAAGGCCAAAGAGCAGAAGACGAGACTCGAACCCGCGACCCCAACCTTGGCAAGGTTGTGCTCTACCAACTGAGCTACTTCTGCATTTTTAAAAAAGAACTCTTGCTTTTGGGAGTGCAAAGATAAAAACCATTCTCCATAAAACAAAAACTTTTTAAAAAATTATATCCCCCTCAGCTCTTATTTTTTTTCTTTTCATTAAACTCAAGCACCTGTAGGATATTACTATGATCCAAACCTTTTCCGATGATGGTTTTATTTTCATCTAATAAATAAATCTTCGGCGTACTATACACATCATATTTAGCACGGTAGGTACTAGCATTAGGCTCTACGGCATGTTTCCATCCGTTGAGATGATGATCTTTGATAAAAGTTTTGATTTCGTCTAATGTACCATCCGTAGGCACCGACAGCACTTTCACACCACGAGTTTTCAAAACTGCTTCATAAACGGAATCCACCATTGGCACTTCCTTTTTACAATGGCCACATTCCGGCGACCAAAACACAATCAACGTATAAGGCGATTGTATATTATCAAGTGTTACGTCTTCGAGGGTATAAACATCTTTCAGATTTAAAGTCGGCGCAGGATTGCCGATAACATTCGGAGCTATTTTTTTTGCACGATCTATATATTTTTCCAATTGTTCGGAATCTAACCAATAGGCATCGCCTTTCATATAATAATTTTCTACCAAATGCACAAATACTTCGTCCATGCCCATAACTTTACTGCGTTCTGCATAGCCTGCGAGGAAGTGGAGGGTATATTTGAATAATTCCTTTGCGCCACGGGTTTTAGCCAGTAAGGAATCGGCCTGCTGATTAAAGCTGTCCGGCACCGGAAATACATAATTGGTGAAATAATCATTCAGCTTTCCGTCATAAACAGGCGTATGAATCAGACGATTATCACTGAAATCGAATTTATCCCAATAATGATGACGCACATAATTAAATGCATATAAGGAATCAATTGTTTTACCGTCGGGCAGATAATGATCACCTGCCGGCGGTTCGGGCGTTTCGATGGCATTAAACACATGCGCTACAAAGGAGTTGGGATATTTATCTACATACTGCTGGCGCAGGGCATTAAATTTTCCCTGCAAAGCCTTATAATCCTCGCGGATACGCATAGAATCGGCATTTGTTTTAGCAGAATCAAATAATTGAGTAAGTGCCTGAAACTGCCGTCCGTATTGCTCTGCCTCAATCTGATAGGCTGCATAATGCGTATTTTCTGGACTGTTGGAAAAGGTCATGCCAATGGGCGTTTTTCCCGCATCAATCGTTACCGCAGTATTCAGACCATTCTCCATAATAATTTCGGCATATTTTGCATTTTTCTCAAACAATACCATATATATCCCGCCTAAGATGCTGTCAGAAGTTTTAAATTCGGCCGTACGTTTATCACGCACTACCGCCGAATCAATCTTATAGATGGTTGGAGGCGGTTTGGCATAATATTTAGCCAGATAAATAATACTGTCCGGAATGTCTTGTTGGAACGTAACCTGAATGGTATAACCCTCTTTTGCCCTTGCTGTAAAACCTAAACTAAACAGCAAAACGATAATCAGTAATTTTCTCATATCATGTTTTTAAAAAAAAATTTACAATATTAGAATGTGCGATGTGCAATGTGCAATGTGCAATGTGCAAAATAATAAAAGTTGATATTCAACACAACAAAATCCCGAGTGTACAGACAACTTCTTCTTGACAAGGGTACTCAACTCTATTGCACACTATGCAAAACTATCAAACGGGATCGCATCACATTGAAATAGCGCGTAACTTTGCAAACGATTAACAATGCATTGATTGTGGCACGCAAAAATAAAAAGACAGTAATAAATAATATCAGGTTGGAACGATATGCCGCTGAAGGCAAGTCTGTAGCCCATTTTAACGAAGGAAAAACAATTTTTGTGGAAGGAGCCGTGCCCGGTGATGTGGCCGATATTCTCGTTCTGAAAAATAAAAAAAGCTATGCAGAGGGCAAGGTGCTGCAGATTACGGAATACTCTGAAGATCGCGTAAAGCCCTTCTGTAGCCATTTTGGTATATGCGGCGGATGTAAATGGCAAATGCTGCCTTATGAAAAACAATTAGTGTATAAACAGCAGCAGGTAGCCGATCAGCTTTCTCGTATCGGGCAAATTGCCCTACCGGAACTGAAACCGATTATCGGAAGCCAGGAACAACAATATTATCGCAATAAATTAGAATTTACCTTTTCCACCCGACAATACCTCAGTCAGCAGGAGCTGGCACAGGCAGAAGGCGAGCCTATAGCCCAAAAGCCGGTATTGGGTTTTCATGCGCCGGGACTGTTTGATAAAATAGTGGATATTGACACCTGCTATCTTCAGCCCGAACCGACCAATACCATCAAAAATCTGCTGCGGAGTCTGGCTTTAGAGCATCAGTTTGAATTTTATGATCACCGCAGTAAGGAAGGATGGCTGCGTAATGTCATCATCCGGGTGGCTTCTACCGGCGAGGTTATGGTCAATCTGATTGTGCATCATGATGCGGAATCGCTGAAATTTATCTTAGATACTTTGTTAGCAGCCGTTCCCGAAATCACCTCCTTACATTATACCATCAATCCCAAGCTGAACGATACGATTTATGATTTGCCGGTAACCACTTATTTTGGCAAGGGTTTTATTGAAGAACATTTAGAACATTTCCGTTTCAAGATTTCTCCGAAATCATTCTTTCAGACCAATAGCCGCCAAGCGGAAAGGCTGTACCAAGTGGTTCGTTCTTTTGCCGGGCTTAGCGGCAAGGAAACCGTATATGATTTGTATTGCGGCACCGGCAGTATCGGCATTTTTCTGTCCGAGGGTGCGCAGAAAATTATCGGCATTGAAACGGTAGCCGATGCGGTAGCAGACGCTAAGGAAAATGCCGCATGGAACGGCTTATCACATTGTCATTTTTTTGCGGGAGACGTGAGCCAGGTGGCCACCGATGATTTTTTCCGGGAGCATGGTTATCCCGATGTAATCATTACGGATCCGCCGCGGGCGGGCATGCATGAAAAGCTGATTGCGCAAATTTTACAAATCCGTGCGCCGCGCGTGGTGTACGTGAGCTGCAATCCGGCTACCCAGGCACGCGATTTGCAATTATTAGATGCGGCATACCGGGTCAGCCGACTACAACCGGTAGATATGTTTCCGCATACGCATCATATTGAAAATGTGGCTTTGTTGGAACTGCGGGATGAGGCAGAAAACCCTTAACGGGTCAATCTGAAAGTAACCGGAAGTTTAGCCATAGCGGCTACTTTTTTCCCTTGCAAATCCTCAGCAGGAATCCATTTCGGCATCAGTTTGACCACCCGGATGGCTTCTTTGGTAAGGATGGGATCGGGAGAACGCAGCGTTTGCACCACCGTAATTGCTCCTGTACTATCTATCACACAACTCAAAAACACCAGGCCTTGAATTCCGGCCTTTGCGGCAAAATTCGGATAAGTTATATACTTCTTCGAAAATGCTTCATACGCTTCTGTTCCTCCGGGAAATTCAGGAAATTTGCTCAGCATAGCTTTTGGAGTTACTTCAATACCTCCGCTGGCATATTTTAATTGAAAGATAATGGGTATGCGGTATTGCGCTGCCACTTTTTCTCCTTGTATATTTTCTGCGGGTATCCAGTGAGGCATAGCCTCTACGACACGAACGGCTTCCTCGGTGCAGCCCCCGTTCAATTGGTTTAATGCAGCTACATCGCTGATACTGCCATCTGCATTCACTGTAAAGGCCACCATTACCGTACCCTGAATATCCTCATCAATAGCCACCAAAGGATAATGTACCGCATCTTCCAAATATTCCGCCAATGCCGCTATTCCTCCCGGAAACGAAGGTTGTTTAGACCATATTGCTGCCGAATCCTGAGCTATACCCGTTTGTTCGGCAGCATCCTGCAATCGAAATGCCACGGGCATTTTATAGTAAGTACTTACCGCTTTTCCGTCAATTTCGCCCGGTATCCAACGCGGCATATTGCGGACAACTCGCTCCGCTTCTGCGGCCAACACAGAATCCGGGGCAGACAGAGTCCTTACCTGATTTACCTGTCCATTCTTCCGAACCACAAACTCTACCAAAACCGTACCTTGCAGATTTAGCTCCCGTGCCCTTTGCGGATAATTCAAGTGTTCGCTTAAATACTTTTTCAAAGCACTGCCACCACCCGGGAAAGAAGGCATTTTACTAACCATACGGTAGGCGGTATCCGTATCAGGAATTGCTTTTCTTTCCTGAAAGAGTGTATTAGATGCTCCTCCACCGCCATTCATATAAAAAGCAATCGGCACTGTATAATATACGCTTACAGCCTTGCCGTCTTGTTCTCCGGGAATCCAGGGCGGCATATTGCGGATAACCCGTTCCGCTTCTGCGGCCAGAATTGGATCAGGAGATGACAGGGCATGAACATCGGCTATAACACCATCCTTCCTGATGACAAATTCCACCATAACATCTCCCTGTATATTCTGCTCCATAGCGCTTTGCGGATAGGTCAGGTTTTTACTCAGATATTGTCGTAAAGCATCATGCCCTCCTATAAATTTCGGCATTGTGCTTACCGTACGATAGGGCTTATCCGCTGCTGTTACCGCCGAAGCTTCTGTGGTTTCAGTAGTATCCGACTGCGCCCATAAATCCGTAGTATATCCCCCAAATAGCAGGCCGAACAGCAGGAGGCAATAAAGTTTGTACATTATTCCGTTTATTATTTTTAAAAAAATGAAAGCATTTGCAAAGGCAAGACGGCACAAAAAAACGCAGCATCTTTTTGGCAAAACTAAATAATTCTGGTGTTCTTGCATTTTTGTTGAACGAAACCTACCGCAGCCTCATGCGGGGAAACTGCCACCGTCCGAGCAGCGATGATTTTTTAATCTTATTGCTCTCTTATTGCATACAGTCAGAACGGCTGTTTTTTTTTATGGCTGGTGGCAAAACACGCTATTGCAGGGTGTTTGGGCTGGATAGTTTTTGGCGTAAATGCATAAGTTTGAGAGGGCGTTTTACTGCGCTGTTGCAATTCGTAGAGATAGCACCTGTTTTCCCTTAATGCTTCCGACGATTTTTTTTCGTTGTCATAAGTAAATTGTTTTGTGAACTACAAACCTACGGTTTAGCGCGGAAGGCTACCGTAGGTTTCGTTCAATAAGCCGCTCCACAACATACCATCATTCTTTATGCACAGCATCCAACCGGAAAATGACAGGAATGGAAAAATGCGTTTTTACCTTTTTGCCCTCATGCATTCCCGGAATCCAGGGCGGCATATTTTTCACCACTCGGACTGCTTCCTCGGAAAGCCCGCCGGGCAATTGTTTCGTTGGCCTTACGTCCGAAATGCTACCGTCTTCATTCACCACAAACTTAACAATTACGGAGCCTTCCAAACTGTCCTTAACCGCTTGCGGAGGATAGTGGAGATTGTTCATTAAATACTCCTGTAGATCATAGGGAGGGTTGGGCCGGCTGCCGAACTGCTGCCCTGATTGATCCGGAACGGGTGGTATCGGAACAGGTGGGGCAAGAGGCGGCGGCGGCGGAATAGGTATAGCCGGAGCAGCGGGTGCAGTAGGTGCAATAGGTGCAGTAGGTGCAACAGGAGCGACAGGAGCAACAGGAGCAACGATCCTGTCTTGTGCTTTTTCAGGTGTTGTCTTTTGCTCCTCGGCAACCGTTGTTTTTTCCTGTTTATTTTGAGCATAAACAGCTTCTCTGCTTTGCAACACAATGGTAAGAA
>Ga0206107_1000676_pt1 | contig 11956 bp, 14 predicted proteins | sample 2B0metagenome_FD_148652 | JGI IMG/M metagenome (GOLD analysis project Ga0206107, IMG submission 148652) | Enriched microbial communities from leaf-cutter ant dump, University of Wisconsin, Madison, United States - 2B0 | ecosystem: Environmental > Terrestrial > Nest > Insects nest > Nest dump...
TATAGTTTTTAGAACCATTTCTTAAAGACGGAGAGACTAAGGTATTAATCCATCTTTAGGTTCTTTGACATAATGTAAAATAATGGGTTTTTCTTCTGTATAGGTAGGAAGGGATTTTAGACCATCCAAGATATTTTCTTTCGGTTCATCTGAAAATTCATGTATAATATCAATAGCTTCATCAATAGATTCCATATTGATTTTATAATCAGAAGGAAATTCAGGGTTAGGATTAATTATCCATTTGTGTTGAAAATTATCTTTATCAAATGATACAAAATTAATTCCTCCAAATGTACTGTGAGGAGTTGAAGCAATATTGCTTAAATCACTAATGATTTTTTCAAATCTTTCTGTTGTCATAATAATTGATTTTTAAATTGTTAATGTATAGATAAAAAATGTTGGTTTAACTTTTTATAAAAGCTAAAGTTTTTCTGTGATATTATTTAAACCACCCGACAAATAAATATCCTGTGATTGTTCCAGATTTTACTTTGTAAAAATTTTCATTAATTTTTTCCAATACCTTGACAGTATTATTCTCGACTACACCTATTTTCTTACCACCAACTATATCGGGTTTATCTAATATCGGTGCGTAGGTAATGGCAGTTTGTGTTCCTGAGTACTCCTTATGATATGGATTATTAGATTTTTCTGTATTTTTCACAGAACTGTCAGTTTCACGATCGCTGTTAATACTGTTAATGGTATTATTGTAATTCTGATAGATGTAGTTTAGAATACTATTCACTACATCACTATTTGAAAAATCAGATTTACCTGTAGAATTAATCTCGTTAATTGAATTGGTTATACTGTTTTGTAATTGTGTTTTTTCGTCACTTGATAAAGTTGTACTATTGGAAACGTCATTACGGAGTTTTTGAATTTGTGAAGTAACATATCTATTGCCTTCATCGTATTTCTGTTGCTTGTATGCCAATGCCTGATATGCCAAATCCCAGTTAGTCGGGTCAGAAGGTTTAAGATTTTGATACGTAGGTACTGTTTTAGCTACTTCGTAATACTCCCAACGGTTGTACAAAGAGTTATACTTTTTATAGCTTACAAGATTATTACTTGAATCGTACAGCTCATACCGGTTATACAGCGAATTGTATTTCTCAGTGTAAGATTGGCTGAATACCATTATTGGCACTAAAACCAAAAGAAATAAAATGGAATTTTTCATAAGATTTAAACGCCACTCAATCCCAAAGTGCGGATTTATTTAAACAAAGAAAGCGTGGGATTAAGCCCTACCGCTAACGGAGGTTCTGACAAAACCCAACAATGCTAAATAGGGAAAAGCCCACGCCTATAGCGTGAGCGTATCGCTGATTATTCTGCATTGTTAAAGTGAAACTGTCAGATTTCCGTTAACAGAATAAAAGCTAACGCTTTTCGATTATAAAATTCTAATTACAAAATTAAGAAAAAATATGGATAAGAAAGAAGTAATAATAAAAACAAATGTTTGTAAATCAATAATAGATCAAATACTAAATATTGACAATATATTAAGGTCAATGAATTTACCTTATAAAGTAAGTATTGATATAGATGAAAATATGGTTAAAGGAATAAATAAAGAAGTTATTAAGAACATTCATGCTCGTTAATCAATTCCATAGGATATTTTATTAGCTCCACATACATTGAATATGTTTTAGCAGCGCATTGGTAGAACTCAGGAGTGTTTTCTATAATTTTGGGAGCGGAGAAAAACCATTTGTTTTTAAAAATATCTGTTTCTATTGTAGCACATTGTTTAATATAATATTCTAGTTCATAACGATCTATTTTGTCTATTTTGTGGATTTTATCAAAACATTCTTTAATTTTAGACTTAGCATTATCAAAATCAAGTTGGGTCTTTTGTATGAAACGATCATATACATCTTTTGGTGTCATAATGTTCAAAGTTTAGTAATCGCTAATTTAATAAAAAACCGCCACGAAAAAGATTAATAACAAAAACTAACATGAGGTTCAATAAATATGTTAGTGCCAAATTTTATTTCAATATCTTGATTAAATTCCTTTTTTAAATCCTGAAAAGTTAAGGCTCCTAAATCTTCTCCTTCAATCAAATCATCTTTAAATAATGCTTTTCCTAATTCCAATTGATAAACGATTATTTGTACCATATCAGAATCCAGGATTTCTTGATTTGAATTTTCAGAAATGACAGTATATAATAAGGAACTATTTTCACTTACTTCCTTCCATTTGAATTCTTGAGAGAAAATAAATACTGACAAAAACAAAAAACTAAATAGATAGAATGATTTCATATTTCTGTATTTAATCTTGTGTCAACCTTTCCAACCCATACCGGATCATTTCATCAATACTTTTATAAGAATCTTTACTGAACTCGCCCAATGCACGGTTGGCCACAATGCAATTGACCGAAAGCGCTTCGTGTCCCATCATTTTCGCCAAACCATAAATTCCTGAAGTTTCCATTTCGAAATTCGTAATCCGGTGACCGTTGAATTCAAATCCGGCTAAAATTTCATTGATATCAGATGGGTTCGGTTTCAAACGTAAAAACCTTCCCTGCGGGCCGTAAAATCCAAGTGCTGTCGCGGTAATGCCAGCTTTTGTTTTTTCCGATGATAATTTTTCCAGCAGTTCCAGTGTGCCTTTTACAATGTACGGAATCGCCTTGGCTTCGTCCCAGTTTGAATATTCATAAAAAGCTTCTTCCATATCCAGGTCGCGTACCATCAGCGAATCTTCATAAAAATGCAAAAGCCCGTCGAATCCCAGCCCATGGGAACTCAAAACATAACTGTCCACCGGAATGTCTTTGTGCAAAGCGCCCGAAGTCCCGAAACGCACAAATTGCAGCTGCCGGAAATTTTCTTTGGTTTCACCGGTTTTCAGGTCAATGTTGGCCAAAGCATCCAGCTCACTGAAAACAATGTCGATGTTGTCGGTCCCCATGCCGGTTGAAATCACCGTAATCCTTTTGCCGTTCATGCTTCCCGTATGGGTAACGATTTCCCTTTTCCGGGTTTTGAATTCGATCTTGTCAAAATGTTTTGATACTTTTTCTACACGATCCGGGTCGCCGACGGTTATGACAAGGTCAGCCAGTTGTTCCGGTAAAATATTACAATGGTAAACACTTCCGTCAGGATTTAATACCAGTTCCGATGCTGCTTTGTTCATAATTCACTGTTCAGTTTTCAAATCTATTAAAACTTATGCAGATTTTCTTATTTCATCAAAACATAAATTTTTAAATTCAAAATTATTGGTGTAAAATAAAATTGTTAGATTTGTAAAACATTTTAAAAATACTGTTTTGAAATATTCTCATAAATCATTGGATGATGTACATGAAAGTGTAGATGTAACGGCTCCCAAGTCACGTTTCCGGAAATTCCTGGCATTCATCGGGCCAGCTTATCTGATCAGCGTCGGGTATATGGATCCGGGGAACTGGGCGACCGATTTGGCGGGTGGAAGCCAGTTTGGTTACGCGCTGATTTGGGTATTGCTGATGAGCAACATTATGGCGCTTCTGCTGCAAAGTTTGTGCGCCCGCCTGGGCATCGTCCGTGGAAAGGATTTGGCGCAATGTAACCGTGAATCTTATCCCAAAGGATTAAATTACGTGCTGTATGTCCTGGCTGAAATTGCCATTGCTGCCTGCGACCTGGCCGAAGTTTTGGGTATGGCCATTGGTTTGCAATTGTTGTTCGGTTTGGATCTGATCTGGGGTGTTTTGATCAGTTTTCTTGATACGTTTCTTTTATTGTATTTACAGCGTTTCGGGATCAGGAAACTGGAGCTTTTCATCATCGGGTTGGTGTTTATGATCGGAATGTGCTTCATGGTCGAAATGTTTTTTGCCCAACCTGACCCCAATGAGATTGTACAGGGATTTGTTCCCAGTATTCCCGACGAAACTGCTTTGTACATTGCCATCGGAATTATCGGTGCGACCGTTATGCCACATAATTTATACCTGCATTCTGCGCTTGTCCAAACACGGAAAATTCCGCGCGATGTCAAAAGCATCAAACGTGCTTTGCGGATAAATTTCCTGGATTCGGCCGTGGCGTTGAATCTGGCGTTTCTGGTCAATGCCGCCATATTGATTCTGGCAGCTTCCGCGTTCTTTAAAAATGGAATGACCAACGTGGCGGAACTGGAAGACGCGCATGAGTTGCTTTATCATGTCCTGGGTACCGAATGGGCGCCGAGATTATTTGCCGTTGCCCTGATTTTAGCCGGACAGAGTTCGACCGTTACCGGAACGCTCGCAGGCCAGATCGTGATGGAAGGATATTTACATTTAAGAATCAACCCGATACTCAGAAGGCTTCTGACACGTATGCTGGCCATCGTTCCCGCCGTGGTTGTCATTTTGGTTTTTGGCGAAAGCGAGGTTGGAAAATTATTGATTTTTTCACAGGTTTTGCTCAGTATGCAGCTTGCTTTCGCCGTGGTTCCGTTGATTTATTTCGTCAGCAACAAACAGAAAATGGGACAGTTCGCCATTAAATTACCGGTAAAAATTGCGGCCTGGACGATCGCGGGAATCATTTCTGTGCTGAACCTGAAACTGGTGTATGAAGAAATGATCGGCTGGATGAACAGCTCCGGTAGTATTTGGGTTAATTTTCTTGCCATTGCACTGGGAACCGGAATGCTGTTGCTGTTGCTGACTGTAATTCTGTATCCGGTATTTTTTAAATGGAAAGACCACAGCACGGAATTGCACCCTCCGTTTGAAGCGGTGGAAGAATTGAACCTGATGAAATTTAAACGGATTGCCGTTGCGCTTGATTTTTCGGATTCGGATGTGAAAGCTCTGCAATATGTGATGAATTTTGCACAAAAGGATACTGTCATCACATTGATTCATGTTGTGGAAAGCGTTTCCGCCCGGATGGCCGTTGAAGGGGCGGATGATTATGAAACACGTAATGACGAAGAACGCCTGAAACGATACGCGGAACTGATTCAAAACAAAGGGTTTACCGTTCAGTACAGGCTGGGTTATAAAAACAGGATACGGGAAATCGCGCGGATAATTGAGGAAACCGGTTCGGAATTATTGATTTTGGGCAGCCACGGCCACCGTGGTTTTATGGATTTTATTTATGGTGAAACCATCAGTAAAATCCATCATAAGGTAAAAGTACCGGTTTTTATTGCGAAGTAAATTCAGCTTTCATAGAATTCAATCGGTAAACCATCGGGATCAGCAAAAAATGTAAAACGTTTTCCGGTAAATTCATCCGTTCGTATCGGCTCGGTTTTGATATTTTTTGAATTTAATTCTTCGATGGATTTATCCAGATTTTTCACTTCAAAAGCCAGGTGTCGAAGCCCTGTTGCTTCCGGTTGCGAAAGCCTTTCCGGCGGATCGGGAAACGAAAACAATTCAATGACATAATTCCCGTTCAAAGCCAGATCCAATTTGTAGGAATTCCGTTCTTTACGGTAAACTTCATGTACGATTTCCAGTCCCAAAACTTCTGTATAAAATCGTTTAGAAACTTCATAATCCGAACAGATGATAGCGATATGGTGGATGGAATTTAGTTTCATGATTGATGTTTTATATTCAGCAAACTTTGTCAAAGTCTTATGCGCCGTGAAAATAACTTTGACAAAGTTGGGCTCGTCTTTATTTTTTGAAAAAAGAAACAATTTTCTGTCCACCTGAAATGACCAAAAATACAAGAATTCCCGCCGCCAGGCCGAACACGATTTCTTTTAAAAGAATCGGCAAATCAGGTAAAAGATGATGAAAATAATCAACCTGATGTACAAAAACTCCACCTGAAACCAATATCAGCGCGATGGTACCGATGATACCCAACGCTTTGATGATGAGCGGCAGGGCATTGACCAGCGCATTTCCAACCATTGATAAAAAACCTTTTTCACCCGATTTTTTGATGAGCTTGTAGCCGGCATCGTCCATACGGACAATGAGCGCAACAATCCCATAAACGCCGATTGTTGCCAGGACAGCAACAATTGAAACGGTCATAACCTGTGTTGCCAGCGGCTTGTCCATGACGGTGCTGAGTGAGATGATCACAATTTCCAGCGAAAGGATGAAATCGGTTATAATGGCCGATTTGATTTTCTTTTTTTCAGCATCCCGGTTGTCTTCCGTATTTTCTTCTATGACTTCTTCACCTTTCTTTTCTCTGTGGAAAAGGAAATAGATGATTTTCTCCACGCCTTCGTACGCCAGGTAAAACCCGCCGATGATCAGTGTGATTTTGGTCGCAACGGGAAGAAAAGCATTCAGTATAAGAATGATGGGAACGATGATCAGTTTGTTGAGGAACGAACCTTTGGTGATGGCCCAGAGAACGGGAATTTCGCGGGAGGCAAGAAACCCGGTTGCTTTTTCGGCGTTTACCGCCAGGTCGTCACCCAGGATTCCGGCGGTTTTTTTGGTCGCGATTTTGCTTGCTGTCGCTACATCATCCATCAATGCGGCGATATCGTCCAGAACTGCAAATATTCCTGAAGCCATTGTTTCGATTTAAATTGGTGTAAAATTATAGAATTTGTATCAGCTTCGAACACTACGGTTTAAAATTTAACCATGGAATCCTGTAAATAAAGAACCGCTGGATTTCGAAACCTGACAGCGTTTGGTTAATTTTGCAGTTGATGACAAAGTTGCCTGAATCATTTTTACAACGTATGAAATTAAGGATTCCTGAAAAGGAGTTCCCGGATTTTATTTCGGCTTATCAAAATCCCGCACCGCAAAGCATCCGTTTAAATCCAAAGAAAAAAGCGGATATTTTCCGGGATTTGGAACCGGTTCCCTGGTTTTCCGATGGAAAGTTCCTCGAAGAAAAAAAGCAATTCATTACCGACCCGCTCTGGCATGCCGGTGCTTATTATGTGCAGGAACCTTCTTCTATGATTCTGGGCGAAATTTTCAAACAGATTTACGAAAATGAAAGCCCGAAAAGGGCTTTGGATCTTTGCGCAGCGCCCGGCGGAAAATCGATCTTGCTGCAAAGTCTGCTTGATGAAAACTCGGTTTTGATTGCCAACGAAGTAATCAGACTCAGAGCGCAGATTTTAAAGGAAAACCATATCCGGCTGGGAGTTTCCGAAAATCTGATTATTACCCAAAACGACCCGAAACAGTTTTCCGGATTGGAAGAATTTTTTGATTACATCCAGATCGATGCGCCCTGTAGCGGCGAAGGGATGTTCCGGAAAGATGAAACGGCGCTCCGCGAATGGTCGGAAGCCAATTGTAATTTATGTTCCGAACGCTCCAAACGTATTTTGGCCGATGTCATTCCCGCACTGACAAAGGACGGCTATTTGGTTTACAGCACCTGTACGTTCAATCCGAAAGAGAATGAAGAACTTGTGCATTGGGCGTGTGAGGAATTTGATTCGACTTCGGTAAAATTTGATTTTCCGGAAGATTGGGGAATCACCGAAGTGGAATTCAACGGCGTTTTTGGTTATTATTTTTATCCGCATAAAGTACTGGGCGAAGGTCTGTTTGTTTCGGTGATGAAAAAGAACTTCGGTTATGGATTATTTCCTTTGGAAAATGCAAAAAAGGTAAAACCTGCCCAAGTTCCGCAATTAACTGAAAGTGAAAACATCGTTCAGGAAAAAGAATTTCTGATTTGGGAAACGGAAGAACTCCTAAAAGTTAAAAATTTCATTTCCAATAAGTTAAATATTATTTATTCGGGAATTGAATTGGGTGAAATGAAAGGAAAAGATTTTATTCCTGCGCAGGCTTTGGCCAGTTTTTACAAACATTTACACATCTTTCCCGAAGTGGATGTAGATGCGGAAACAGCACTTCAGTTTTTGCGTGGAAATGACCCGCAATTAAACTTGAACCAAAAAGGAATCTACCTGCTCACCTACCAAAATTTAGGATTAGGCTTTATAAAATTCATCGGCAACCGCTCCAATAATTATTATCCGAAACCGTGGAGGATTAAGAATTACTGAATCTTAGTAAATCAATGTTGTTCAACCAATTCGTGGTTGAGTGTAGATTGTCAGATTTTCCCCGAATTACAATTGAGGTTATTCATATTCCCTTCGGGATAAAAAAGACGAATTACTGAAAATGATTATCTTTGACTAAAACCTCTGATTATGAGAAGTTTTATTTCAGTTATTTTGATTTCAGCACTTTTATTTTCCTGCACGGGAAAAACTGCTATTAGTTATAGTAACACCATCATCAAACCGCAATTGAAAATCGTTTCCGAAATGGACACGATTTTTGCCGGGCCGGAAACTTCGGTGGAAACCATCGGTAAAAACCGTGAAGAAATGGTACAAATCGCGAAAAATGCTTTGGAAGAGATACAAAACCTGGAAGATTTCAAAGGAAATAATTCATTCAAAAATTCGGCAGTTAAATATTTTTCATTTATACAAAATTATTTTTCCGCAACAGATAACCTGGACAGCATCATTTATAAATTCAATTCAGAGGAACGCATTCAAAACTTAACGGAAGAGCAATACAACGAAACCCAGGGTAAATTCAATGAATACCTTGAGCTCGAAAAAGAACTGCTTGACGAACAGAAAAAGTTCGCGAAAGAGTTCAACATGCCGCTTTTAAAATAAATTCTCTCAAACAACGTAAATTCGCAGAATGTTCATCGTAGTTTTTTCCGGTTTGTTTGCCAAAGATTTTCGCGGGCTGGCGATTTTTCCTTTTATTTTCCTGAGAGATAAACTGTTAAAGGAAAATCTTATTGTCATCAACCACGAAAAAATCCATCTACGACAACAGTTGGAATTGCTCTGGATTTTCTTTTTTCTTTGGTACGGAATTGAATTCCTGATCCGCTGGATTCAATTCAAAAACCCGGTAACGGCTTATCGGAACATCAGTTTTGAAAAAGAAGCCTATACAAATGAAGCTGATTTGAATTATTTGAAATCAAGAAAATTCTGGTCTTTTTGGAAGTATTTAAAATAAAACCTTTGTGAACTTTGCGTAATTCTTTGCGAACTTTGCGGTTAAATAATTGAAATGATTTCATTTCCCGAAATAAAATCCAAAATCCAGTTCATTCAAAAAAGGAATGACGTGGAATTCTACATTTTGCGGGAAGACCAGATACATCCAGTTATTTCAGGCAATAAATTCAGGAAGCTGAAGTATAATTTAGAAGAATTTTCCAAAGGGAATTATGATTCCATCCTGACTTTCGGCGGAGCCTATTCCAATCACATTTCGGCTGTGGCGGCGGCCGGAAAAGAATTCGGGATGAAAACGATTGGAATTATTCGCGGAGAAGAAATCGAATCTAAAATCAATGAAAATCCGACTTTGACTTTTGCCCAAAGTTGCGGAATGAAGTTCCAATTTATTTCGCGTGAGCAATACCGGAACAAAACAAATCCTGAATTCCTGGAAGGATTGAAATTAGAATTCGGGGACGTTTTTATTTTACCCGAAGGCGGAACCAATGAGTTAGCTGTGAAAGGATGTGAAGAAATTTTAAACGAAAAAACCAAAGAATTTGATTTTATATGCTGCCCGGTCGGAACCGGCGGAACGGTTTCGGGATTGATTAATTCGTCTGAAAATCATCATAAAGTACTCGGATTCGCGGCTTTGAAAGATTCGGATTTTCTTCAAAACGAAATAAAAAAATATACTTTCCGTTCAAATTGGGAACTGGTTCAGGATTTTCATTTTGGCGGATATGCAAAGGTAAACAACGAATTATTGGATTTCATTAACGGTTTCAAAAATGAATTTAACGTAACTTTGGAACCGGTTTATACCGGGAAAATGGTGTTTGGGATTTTCAAATTAATTGAAACCGGTTTTTTTCCCGCAGGAAGTAAAGTTCTGGCCGTTCATACCGGCGGCTTACAGGGAATTGAAGGAATGAATCAGAAATTAGTTCAGAAAAATAAAAAGAAAATAACATGAAAAAGATGAGATGGGCGGGAATTTTTCTAATGTTATTCGTTCAGAATTTTGCGCAGGAATCAAGGGACATCGACTACATCAGGATGTATGCCAGGCTCGCGGTCGAGGAAATGCAGCTGTACAAAATTCCGGCGAGCATCACGCTTTCGCAGGGAATCCTGGAAACCGGCGGCGGACAAAGCCGTTTGGCCGATATTGCCAATAACCATTTCGGGATCAAATGTAAAAAAGAATGGACCGGCCTGGTGATTTCCCATACCGATGATGCGCCGAACGAATGTTTCAGAAAGTATGGCTCCGTTCAGGAAAGCTATCGTGATCATTCTAAATTCCTGGCGGAAAGGCCATATTATAAAAATTTGTTCAAATTAAACATTTATGATTACAAAGGCTGGGCTTATGGCCTGAAACAAGCCGGATATGCGACCAATCCTCAGTATGCTAACATATTGATTTCCAGGATTGAGAAATATAAGCTGGATGAATTCGACAGGCTTACGCCGAATGAAGTCGAAAAAAAGTTACAGGAACTTTACGGTTCGTCTGATTTACCATTGCTGACCGGAATCACAGATGGCGAGGAAACCATAGCAGCAATAACTTCAGATCCGGTTTCAGATGCGATAAATGAAGCTATTGGGAATGATGGAAAAACCATTGAATTTGAAAAACATCCCGAAAATCCGATGTTGCGGATAAAAAAACATCCCACCGGAAATGATTATATCATCGTATATGAAAATGAAACTTTGCTACAAATTTCAAAACTATATGACATTGATTTAAAGAAACTTGCTTCCTATAATGAACTTCCAAAAAATGGCAAACTTACTCCCGGGCAATTTTTGTTTTTCAGCAAAAAGAAAAACAAAGGCGTAGAAAAATATTATAAAGTGCAGCCGGGGGACAATATGTATTTGATTGCTCAGAAAGTAGGGATTAAAATAGGAAAACTTTATAAACTGAATAATTTAAACGCCGGGCAACAACCCAAAGCCGGTACGGTTTTGAATTTGAAAACAAGAAAAAGATAAAAGCCGAAAACGCAAGTTTTCGGCTTCCCCTAATTAACATAATTAACCCACGAAAAAACTTGTTTTCCTTTTCCCCACCAATTCTACTGATATACGCGAATTTTCATTCCACACAACTTCTCTACTACTAACCACTCAATAACTCAACCGCTCCAACTCAGTCCCTGTTCCTTAAATTGATATATCCTGAAATCCTTTCGCCTGTTTCCAAAGTCAGGATGTACCAGTAAGTTCCGCTCGGTAATGGCTGGCTGTTATATTTTCCATTCCATTCAAAATCAGAGTTCAGGATTCGGTCAACGAACTGTTTACCGTAGCGGTCGAATATCTGTAATCTTGTGTTCGGGAAGGCTTCCATTGCCCTGATCTTCCATGTGTCGTTGTAGCCATCGCCATTCGGTGAGATGAAATTCGGAATGCCCATTATCGCGCCTTGTTTTGCATTTGTTCCACAACCTTTCATATCTCTTACATACACAAAGTAAATCCCCGGTTCAAGGTTTGTGAAAGTGTTTGAGCTTTGCCAGAAGATTTCATTTAAGCTGTATTCAAACGGGCCGTCGCCGGTGGCATAAACCGTCAGCGTATTTTCGGTGGATTTGATTTCCGTGATGACCGGTGTGGTTGAAAAGCTGACTTCTATATCCCGGCTTAATTGACAGGGGATTCCGTTGATCTCTACCGTTAAGGTACAAATTCCTTCTTCTGAAAAAGTTACTTCCTGCGTTTGGCTAATAACCTGATTTTGCTGGTTCGTCCAAAGGTAACTGTCGAAACCGTCAGGTGCCGTGTAGGTGTAGCTGTCACCTTCGCAGATCACGATTTCTTCTTCCAGCTCCATCTCCGGATGCGGATAGACCGTAACGGTCAGTTCATATTCTTCTCCGCATTGTCCCTCGTTGGGTGTAAAAGTATAAACCGTTGTTCCCTGAATGCCTGTGTTGATTTCTGTTGGGAACCAGGTTCC
>Ga0206107_1000679_pt1 | contig 11914 bp, 9 predicted proteins | sample 2B0metagenome_FD_148652 | JGI IMG/M metagenome (GOLD analysis project Ga0206107, IMG submission 148652) | Enriched microbial communities from leaf-cutter ant dump, University of Wisconsin, Madison, United States - 2B0 | ecosystem: Environmental > Terrestrial > Nest > Insects nest > Nest dump...
GTGAGCCTGGCGATTGCCGCGTTGTGGCTGGTGAATCTCACGTGGGTGCGCTCGCGCGAGCCGCGCATTCTGGGCCATGGCCCGCAGGAGTTTCAGCGCGTGGTGTCTGCGTCGTGGTACACCTTCGCGATCATCGCCGTGGTGGGCTTCTTGACGCAGTGGCAGATCAGCCGCGGCTATCTGTTGTTCGCGTTGCCCATTGGCACGGTGGCGCTGCTGGTGTATCGCGGCGCGTGGCGGTCGTGGATCCACGCGCAGCGTGATGCGGGGCAGTTGCAGGCGCAGGTGCTGGTGGTGGGGCCGGTGCGCACCTCTGAGGAGATGATCCGGCGCCTGCGCGGCACCAGGCGCGCCGGGTACAGCGTTGTTGGCGTGTGTCTTCCGGGCGGAGGCGCCTTGAGCACGGACCTCGCCGATGTTCCGGTGCTCGGCAGCATCGCCGACGCTGCCTCCGCTGCCGCAGCGGCCGGCGCCGAATACATTCTGCTGAGCGGGAACGACTCGCTGTCCTTGAGTGAGGCGCGGCGTTTGGGGTGGTCGCTTGAGGGCACCGGCATTGGCCTCATCGTGGCCCCGGCAATGGTGGACATTGCGGGACCGCGCGTGATGATGAGCCCCGTGGAGGGCTTGCCGTTGTTGCATGTTGACCCGCCGTCGTTCTCAGGTGGCAAGTACCACTTGAAGGCCATTGCCGACCGCACGTTTGCGGCGCTCTTTCTGCTCATCGCTGCCGTACCGATGGTGCTCATTGCCGTTGCGGTGAAGCTCAGCAGCCCCGGGCCGGTGCTGTTCCGCCAGCAGCGCGTGGGGCTGGATCAGGTGCCGTTCAACATGCTGAAGTTCCGGTCCATGTATGTGGACGCGGAGCAGCGGCTTGGCTCCCTGGCGGATCACAGCGACGGCAATGCCGTGCTGTTCAAGATGCGTGACGATCCTCGGGTGACTGCTGTGGGTCACTTCTTGCGCAGGTTCTCACTCGACGAGCTTCCCCAGCTGCTGAACGTGCTCAAGGGCGACATGTCTCTCGTGGGCCCGCGCCCCCCGCTGCCGCGAGAGACGGCCCTGTGGGATGAGCCGGTCTTGCGCCGCCAAATGGTGAAGCCCGGCATCACGGGCCTATGGCAAGTGAGCGGGCGCTCTGACCTCAGCTGGGATGAGAGCGTCAGGTTGGATCTGTACTACACCGAAAACTGGAGCGTTGGCGGGGACCTGCTCATCGTCGCCCGCACCGTGCTGGCGGTGCTTGGCAGGTCTGGCGCGTATTAGTCGCGCAGGTGGTCGCGGTGCTGGTGGTACCAGCCGACGGTGTGGCGCAGGCCCTCTTCGAGCGTGTACTTGGGCGCCCAGCCGGCTTGGGTGAGGAGTGACACGTCGAGGAGCTTCTGGGGAGTGCCGTCGGGCTTTGAGGTATCCCACTCGGTAGTTCCCTCGAAGCCGACGAGGCGAGCAATGGTGTCCGCGATCTCGCGGATGGTCGTGTCCCGGCCGGTGCCCACGTTGACTTGGGACGGTCCGTCGTAGTGCTCCATGAGATGCAGGCAGGCATCGGCCATGTCGTCGGCGTGGAGGAATTCGCGCCGCGGCGTGCCCGTGCCCCAATTGGTGACGGAGGCGGCGCCCGAGCGCACGGCCTCGTCGTAGCGCCTGATCAGCGCCGGCAGCACATGGGAGCCCTTGCGGGAGAAGTTGTCGTTGGGCCCGTAGAGGTTGGTGGGCATGGCGCTGATCCACGGCAGTCCGTATTGCCGGCGTACGGCTTGTACGTGGAGGATGCCCGCGATCTTGGCGATGGCGTAGGCGTCGTTGGTGGGCTCCAGGTGACCGGTGAGCAGGGCGTCTTCGGTAATGGGCTGCGGAGCGAACTTGGGGTAGATGCAGCTGGACCCTAGGAAGAGGAGCCGCTCGGTGCCGTGGTGGAGGGCCGCGTCCATCACGTTGGTCTGGATGCGGAGGTTGTCGCTGAGGAAGTCAACGGGGTAGGTGCTGTTGGCAAGGATCCCGCCCACCTTGGCGGCGGCGAGCGCCACGTAGCGGGGGGTGGTGGCTGCAAAGAACGCGAACGTGGCATCGCGGTCCTTGAGGTCAAGTTCGCCGGAGGTGCGGCCAAGGAGATTCGTGAACCCTTCGGCTTCAAGGTGCCGCCAGATCGCCGATCCCACCAGGCCGCGATGGCCGGCCACGTAGAACGGCGCGTCGCGATCAAGTGCGCCGGGGGAGAAGCCTGCCACGGCGTCGGGCGGGCTCACGCCGTGCCCCAGGATGCCAGCCGCACCTCGTCAATCCAGGGTGTGCCGGCGTGCTTGAGTGCGGCAATGTCGGCGTCCACCATGAGCCGGGCGAGGCCGGTGCCGTCTACCTGCGTCTCCCAGCCCAATTTCTGCTTGGCCTTCGAGGGATCTCCGATGAGCGCGTCCACCTCGGTTGGCCGCAGGTAGCGCTCATCGAACTTGACGTGGTCCTCCCAGCGCAGGCCCGCATGCGTGAAGGCGGCATCAAGGAAGTCCTTAACCGAGATGCCAGTGCCGGTGGCAAGGACAAAGTCCTCGGGAGCGTCGGCCTGGAGCATGCGCCACATTCCCTCAACGTATTCCGCCGCGTACCCCCAATCGCGGACGGCGTCGAGGTTGCCCAGGTACAGGTCATCTTGCAGCCCGGCCTTGATGGCGGCGGCAGCTCGGGTGATCTTGCGTGTCACAAAGGTCTCGCCACGCCGCGGAGACTCGTGGTTGAAGAGGATGCCGTTCACGGCAAACATGCCGTACGCCTCGCGGTAATTCTTGGTCATCCAATAGGAGTAGACCTTGGCTGCCCCGTAGGGGCTGCGCGGATAGAAGGGTGTGTCCTCGTTCTGTGGCGGGGGAGTGGCACCAAACATCTCTGAAGAAGATGCCTGGTAGAAGCGTGTCTCGATGCCCGACTGCCGCACAGCCTCGAGCATGCGGATAGAGCCAATGCCCGTGACATCCCCGGTGTGCTCTGGCTCGTCGAAGCTCACGCGCACGTGAGACTGCGCGGCGAGGTTGTAGACCTCGTGGGGCTGGATGTCAGCAAGCAGCCGAACCAAGCGGGAGCCATCGCCAAGGTCGCCATAGTGGAGGAACAGCTTGGCGGAAGGGTCATGGGAGTCCACGTAGAGGTGGTCGATGCGGCTCGTATTGAACGTCGAGGCGCGGCGAATGAGGCCGTGCACCTCATAGCCCTTGCGCAGAAGCAGCTCCGCCAAGTAGGAACCGTCTTGGCCGGTGATGCCGGTGATGAATGCCTTCTTGGTCATGGAGCCCTCGGTGTTAGTGCGGGTGCGTGATGACCAGGCTAGCGCGCGGTGGTATCGGATCAGCGTGGACGCGACTGCCCGTGCTGGCCGTCTGCGAGCGCTGCAAGGACTCCTTCGGCAAAGTGCTCTGCCATCCGGTCTATGCCGAACTCGCTGGCCGCGGCCTTACATGCCGCGGACATGGTCTCCAACCGGGGCTCGTCATGTAGCAGGGCGATGAGCGCCTCGGCGAATCCGCGGGCGTCGTTGGGCGCCGTGACGCTCGTGGTCTCGTCGAGGTATGCGCGTTCGGGACCGTGACCCGGCCAGTCGGTTGTCACGGTAGGCAGCCCTAGCACCAGCGCATCGACAGCCACGAGCCCAACGTTTCCCGGCATGGTCAACACACGAGCGGTCGCCGCAAGGCGAGCTAGGTCCGGGCCGGTGGCACGAGGCAGGAGCACGACGTTGTGGCCGGGATATGCTCGCACCGTTGCCTCAAGGCTGCCCTCGCCCACCATTACGAGCCGGAACGACGGATCGATCCTCGCTGCCTCGCGGGCGACATCCAGCAGGAATTCGATGCGCTTGTTGGGTTCTAAAGCCCCCACGAAAAGTGCCGTGGTCCCACCAACGCCGACTTCGTGCCGTAGCTGGGTGATGAGGTCGGGAGTGATGGCGGCGCACTCACGTAGAAGTGGCGTGACATCCGTGGAGTTATACACGACCGTGATGCGCCGTGGATCAAGACCCATGGCGGTGGCAGCAGCAGCTGCCGAAGGTGTGTATGCGAAGAACCACCGTGCTCGACGAGTCAGCCAGCGCAGGAGCGCGCGGCGCAACCATCCTGCGTCTGCCGCAGCGTTTGAGCCGAGCCCCCAGAGCGCCATGTCACGCCGCAGTGCGGTCCAATACACGTCTACGTTGCGGCGAGCCTGTTCGACGATGAGCAGGTCGGCATCGCGCCGCAGACCCCCAAGGCGTCGAAAGACAACCCGCCTGCCAAAGACCGAGAACTCTCGTTGGGCGAGGGTGACATCGATCGCCGATGTGTCGGCGTCGTTGCGGTCTCGGAACCGCCGGCTCGGTGCCCCGGCAGCAACGACCACGTCCACATTGTGGGGGGCAAGCAAGCGCTTCAGTTCGTGAAAGAAGGGCACCCTGTAGGTGGCTACGTACTCCTGGGCAATGACCACCCTACGGCGCGGTTCCACGCTCGATTGATCCACGAGGCCGTCCACGCTAGGAGCCCGTCGCCGCGGCGTAGACCGTCTCAATCGCGTCCAGCCAGGCCGCCTCGGTGAACCGGGCTTCGAACCGTGCCCGTGCTTTGCCGCCCAAGCGCCGCGCGTCTTTGCGAGTTGCTGACGCCAGCCGAGCTACCTCGGTCATGTCTGCTGCTACGACTCCTGTGCCGAATTCCCGGACGTCATCTGTGACCGCATTCTCACCCACCGCGAGCGTGGCGCGACCCTCGCTCGTAGCCTCCACATACGACAGTGCTGCTGCACCTTCACGCCAGGTGCTCGGAAAGACAAGCCCTACGCTCGCCTGCAGTTCGCGGCGTACATCCTGGGGCCCTACTTGACCGATCACGGTGATCTGTTTGCCTTGCGCGAGACGCTGGATCTCTGATTCCAACGGACCGGAGCCCGCGATGCGCAGCGGCTCGTCGGTTGGCCACGCGCTCACCAAGTCCGCGATGCCCTTCTCTGGGCTCAGCCGGCCCACATACAGCCAGGGCGCGTTGGTGGGTGGTGCGCTGAGGCCGGCGGAGTCTTCGACGAAGTTTGGCACCACCGCGATCTTGCCCTTCAGGTCTGGCCGCAGCTCCCCGTAGGTACGAGCGCTGCGTGGCGCGAGGCACACGAGGCGAAATGCCCTGGAGAGCACCGCATTGTGAATCCCGCTGTCCCTAGTGGCAACCGCGAGGGGGAGGGTGGTGGTGCGTGAGTCGCGATAGCACCCGTGTACAACCGCGCGCAGGCTCCCGGAGGTGGGGCACTCTAGGCAATCGTGTCCGTCACGAAAGAGTGTGCCCGCGGCACACAGCGGACGGAAGTTGTGGAGTGATGCGACCACAGGCGCGGGCGCGGAGTCGAGCCATCGACTCGCGAAGTTCGGAAAGAGGTTGTGGACATGGATGACGTCCGGCGCAAACCTGCGAATCTCGCTCAACGGGGAGGGGCCAATCCCGAGTGCGACATTGCGCGCTGCCTTGAGCGCATAGCCCCGCGACGACGCAAGGTCATCGGTGGCCCGTGAGAACACCCGCACGTCATGCCCGCGGCGCCGCAGGGCCGCCACTTGTAGGTCTACAGCGACGTTCTCACCGCTAGGAGCGGACGAGGCGTAGTAACTATGAACCACGGCTATCTTCATCGGGTTGCCGCCAGCCACAAGTACCTCACGTTGCCTATCAGGTAGCGTCGCCAGAGTCTGCGCGGCTCAGATGCCAGCCTATATAGCCACTCCGTGCCGGTCTTCGTCATCCATACCGGGGCCTCCTGGGTGGTGCCGGCGACAAAGTCGAAGGCGGCGCCGATGCCCACCACCCACGCGCCAGTTTGCTCCGCGAGCTGCACCGCCACGAGGTCCTGCTTTGGCGTTCCGAGGCCCACCCAGATGATGTCGGCCCGCGTGCTCGAGACAGCACGGCTGCAGTCGCTCGCAAGCGACGCGATGTCCTCGGTGAACGGCGGAGCGTGGGTGCCTTCGATGAGCACGCCGGGAACCTGCTTTGTCACATTGCTCACTAGTCGGGTGAGTGTTTCGTCGCTCGCTCCCACGAAGAAGTGGCGCATGCCAAGCGCTCGCCCGTGGTCCAGTACGGCCCGAAAGAGCGATGGGCCGCGGACCTGCTCTGCGCCGCCTTCCTTGCGCCGTACGCGGCGCGACAGGGGACGTCCATCAGGAAGATTGATCCCGTGGCCAGTCATTACGTCGAGATAGTTGGGGTCATCGTGTGCGCAGACGATCGACCACGCGTTAACGAGCCGAACTGAGGTGGCGCCCGGCGCCCCGGCCTCGGGTGGTGCACTGAGCAGGTCCACTGCCTCACTGAACGACGTCGCGCAGATGGGCACTGCCGCGACAACAACCGGCTCGCGGCCAGTCATCGGGATGCCCTGAGCGCACGTAGGGGCCAAAGAAGCCACCACTTGGCATAGGTCGAGAGCCACCACAGTGGCCATGTTCTGGGTCGCACCTTGCGAAGGAACCGCCGCATCGACGCAGGGTGACCGCCGCCCTTGATCGAGATGAATCGCCTCCATCTCTTGAGGGTCGACTCACGAGGTGGCGGCGGGTTCCGCTCACACGTGCCAAACGTGCCGGGAGCAAGAAGGGCGGGCGTGCCTGCTTCGCAGGCGCGCCACCCATAGTCAATGTCCGCAAGCCCGTGAGCATAGCCGCCGTCGATTCCCCCGATCACGAGCGCCACGTCTACGGGTACGAGCACGATGTTTCCATTGAAACTGTCTACTGCGCGCGGTTCGTCGGAAGGGGGGTCCACGAGGGCGTAGGCGAGCGGATGTACGCCACGGCGGTCGAGCCCTCCGTACGTGACGGCCCCGGAAGCGTTGTCCCGAGTACTTCCGACAATGATGCGATGCGGATGTGTCGCTGCTATCTCAAGGAGACGCTCAATCGCGTCATCGTCGAGGTCCACGTCGTCGTTGAGCCACAGTATCCAGCTCGGATCCGAACTCGTAAGCGCCGCGAGCGCCTCGGCCTCTGCGCGGGCCATCGATTGAGCCCAGTACCACGTTCCATCGCCGTCAATAATGCTGATCTTCAGGCCGTCGAAGGTGAGCAAGCACTGTGTGGTCTCATCGGTCGAGCCGTCATTGACGACGATCGCGTGAAGGGTTGTCTGGGACAGTGAGGCCCCCGTAGCGAGCGCCGCCAGGGCTCGCATAGTTGATGCACACCGGTTGTGCACGGCAAGAATCGCGACGATCTGTGCATCGACGCCGACTCGTGACATGACGGGACTCCGGATTCCATGACGGTAGTGAGGCAAAGTCTAGGGTGCCGTGCTTGAACAGACTTGGAATCCGATGGGCTCGCCCACGGTGGCGACTTGCGTGGCTGCGATGCAGGGCACACTTGGGGTGTGAACCAGGGCACAACGACATGAACCCGTTAGCGGATGTGTGGTTGCTCGTCGCGCTCCTCGCCTTTGCGGTGGGTACCGTCGCGTTCATTGCCGCCATCGTCAGATGGCCCGGGTTCGGGCTTACGTTGGCCTCGCTGTTCGCCGTCATTCACTGGGAGTTTCCGCGTGCTCCTGCGGCCGGTGAGTTCTTTGGGTTTGAGGTGTACACCGACGACCTCGTACTCGTTGCGCTCCTTGGAGCAACGGTCGTCAACCTTGTTCGCGGCAAGGTGCGCCTCGCCAGCATCCACTGGGCCGCGCTGGTGCTCACTGCGAGCCTGGGGGTGAGCCTGCTCGTGGGGCTTTCCTCGGGGTCCGCAGGCGCTGTCATCGTCGAGGCCCGACCAGTGGTCTTCGTAGCGATTGCTGCGGTGTGGGCGCTCACCCTCACATGGACAAGCGAGGTCCACCGCCTGGCAACGATTCGCCGGGTAGCCATGAGTACCGCACTAGCCCTGACCGCAGCCGCGGCCTATCACATCGCGCGCTACGGTCTCGGCCGAGTAGACGAGTTCATCGTCAACAGCGATGGCACAGTTGGTCAAACATCGCGCCCCCTCACGGCGGCACAGACGATGATGCTGCTGGTTGCGCTATGCGCCGTCGTTGGGACATCGACAAGGCTCAACCGACGCCTGTCAGTGGCTGTCGTCATGCTGGGAGTCCTGGCGATATTCGCCTCACAGCAGCGCACCGCATGGGTGGCGTTGCTTGCGGTTGGCATCGTCCTGTGGCTGCGCGCGAGTGGGACCAACCGGGTGCGAACACTCGGTATCGCGGGCCTCCTTGCAGGCGTAGCAGTAAATGTCGTCGCTGGCGGATGGGCGAGCCGCGTCATGGGAAGTACTCTCGATGCGGCGCTAGGGGGAGGGACGTATGAGGGTCGGATTTCAGGGTGGACCGCGCTCATCCGCCAGTCAACGCAAGCAGGTGCGGATGCTGTCGCGTTCGGACGTCCATTCGGCTCAGGCTATGGGCGGTACGAGGGGCCAGGTCTGTGGGTGGAGTGGGCTCCCCACAACCACTACCTCACCGTCTTCCTCCGCGCAGGGGTTGTTGGACTAGTAGCCCTGGTGTGGTTCCTCATGGCCGCCTTGCGCCGGTCATTGGCCATTGCGCATGGCGGGTGGGTGACGGCGACGTGGGTGGCAGTTGCGATCATGTGCTGGACGTACACGCTTTCGTGGTTCCTGGTACCGCTCGCGGTGGTTGCGCTGGGGATCCCTATGGTTGCTCCGGAGTCCAGACAGCACCAACGGCTCAGCTCGCTGCGCCGGGCGCCATGGCGGGACGGGCCGCGCGCCGAGCTGTCTCAAAGCAGTAGCGTGCGCCGCCGGTCCAACGCATAGCGAGGTCGCTGCTCACGATTCAGGGTGATCAGAGCTTGAGCGCTGGTCGGCGGTCAGGCGCCTAGTCTCCCGGATCACGATGGCGACGGGACTCAACCGCGTTGTTGCGAGCGCAATGGCCAATCCGCCCAGGAGCCCTCCCGCTACGCGTGCTGCGTAGGAGGTGGGCGACGACCCTGGGGTCCAAGCATCGATCACGAGCAACCCGCCGTAGGCACCAGCTGCGACGACAGCCGCCCATAGTGCGCTTGAAGCGAGCGCCGCCACGGCTGCCCGCGGAGCAGGTGGTGTCTTGCGAGATGCCCATAGGAGGCCCGCAAGACCGAGCGCCGGAATCGCGGCAAGCAGCGCCGCGGTCGTTGTCGGATCCGCGCCGAGCCACGCCGCGGCAGCGGCGCCGGCGGCCCACACCACCATCGCTGCCTGGGCATTGCGGACCACATGGGTTTGGTTCCTCATCTCGAATGCGTTGGACAGCACCGAGTACGGAACTTGAAAGGCCCCTCCGATGGCCAAGGGCACCGTCAATCTCGCGGCCAGATCCCAGCCCTCGCCAAGCCATACGTGAATGAAACTGGGGCCTATGACGGCCACTGTTGCGAACAGCGGGAAAGACACCCCGGAGGTCACTCGTAGGGCGTAGAGCACCGAGCGCCCAAACTCCTGCGCGCCACCTTGCTCACGCCAATAGCCCTGCACGGCACGTGTCATGGCCGTTCCAATGCTCGTCGACGCGGACGTTGTCAGTGCGGTTGCGCGAGAGTACGAGCCTAAGGTGCTTGCGCCATACACCGGGGCCAAGATCCACGCCGGCGCCTGCGACAGGGCGAAGTGGGCGCCGTTTAACCCCGAGATTTTCGCGAGATAGGCCGCAACTTCGGTGAGGCGCTTCGACGCCACGCCGGGTGGGACTACTCCCGCGTGCCTCCCCAGGAGGGCTGCGGCGAAGAGCGTGATGATCACACTCGTGAGTGGTGCGAGAGCTAACGTGGCTGGTGCATGGGTGGCCGCGGCGGCTCCGCCGCTCACGGCTAAGCCGCACACGGCTGCGGTGCCAACGATGGCTGCGTCCAGAACTCCGCGATGGCCCCTCCGCAAGAGCGTTACTTCGAGCGCCGCCATGGGAGACAGGAGTTGGGTGAGTGCGAGTCCCCAACGGAACTCAACACCGGTGTCCACATGTAACAGGCTGAGCCAGGAGGGGAGCACGGCAACGTACACCGCCGCGGTCAGGATTCCGGAAGTGGCGCTAAAGCGCCTAAGGCGCCGGAGGTCGCCAGCGGTGAATGCGGGCGCCATGAGAACGTAAGACGGTGTGCCGGTACTGGACACCATCGTCAGCACCGCCTGAAGGCTGAGCGCGGCAGCGAACCCACCGAAGACAGACGGCTCAAAAAGGCGCCCCGTAATGGCGCCGACGACAAACTGTGACGCAACGATTGCCGCCTGTGCGGACAAATTGGCCACGAGTGCCGCCTGGAGGTGCCGACGCCGAGGGCGGCGCGGCCGAACAGTCATCTTCCACTCCGCTTAGCTCGACGTGGGCGGGAGTGGCCAGAGCCCACCACACTGCGGTATTCCGCCACGTAGCTCGCCACCACGACATCCGCTGAATACCTGGTCACAATGAGCTGGTGCCCGGCACGAGATGTAGCGCGGGACGCGGGTGACGTTCCGTGAACGGCAACGATCGCCTGGGCGATCTGTTGCGGTGACCGAACATCGACGAGAGTTCCCGCAGATCCGTCACCCAGAGTCCACGGACAGCCGCCGCTTGATCGCCCTGCAACTATCGCCAGGTTGTAGGCCATAGCCTCAACGAGCACCGCTGGCTGTGCCTCTTCGAGCGAGACGTGCGCAAGCACGGTTGCAGAACCCATGAGCCGGCGTATTCCCTCGCGATCTTGGATGCCTACGAAGGTGACCTGCTCGGCGAGCCCCCGCGCGCGGAGGTTGACAGCGAATGGGTCGGATTCGTCCAACCCGGGCCCGGCGAGTACCAGTGCTGCTTCGGGAATCTGGCGTCGCACGAGAGCGAACGCGTCCACGAGGGCGGTCACGTTCTTGAGCGCCGTGTCGTTTGCGACGTCGAGCACCACAAAGGTGTCGGTGGTCTCCGTAGACGGTTGGATCGGCGCGAAGGGCGCAATGTTGGGCACCACGGCGATAGGACGCCGGTAGAACAGCCTGCGTCGCCATGATGAGGCGAGATATGGTGAGACGGCCGTCAGATTCCTCGTTGCAAGGCGCACTCGTACCGCCATTGCCAAGCGGATCAAGCGGTAAATGTCGGTTTGCCTACGCAGGATCGCGAAGGGCTCATCGTGAGCCGTCACGATGACCGGAAGTCGACTCGCCAGCGCACCCCATGCAAACTCATATGTCCAGTGCGCATGTATCACGTCGACGTTGTGGTTCTCAAGGGCTGCGGTGACACCATGGCGCTCTTTGCGAAAGAGATCGAGCGCTCGGTGGCGCGCACGCGAGCGATACGGCACAACCTCGATCGTAAGCCGTTCGCCCACGAAGGTCCGCGGACTGGTGACATCCCGAGACCCTGTGACCACGACGAGACGATGCCCTGCGTCCAGCAGGGCGCGGCCCAGGTCGTTCACTGGGACACCGCCAAGCCCCGGGGGAAGCTCACTCGCCACGTCATGGGGGAACTCGCTGGCAAAGGCGCGGGGCTCAGCTGGTCCCACGAGTGCGATCCGCAGCGACTCGATCTGCGGACCTTCCGTCGCTGCGCCCATGGTCGCTCAGCGTAGTAGCCACCCGAGGCAACGACTCATTGCCGCGGGGGTTGCATTGGCAGCGACGCGTATTCTTCCGAGAGTGAATGAGGGTGCGAGCATCATGACGAAGCGCGGTCAAATCCCCCAGCAGGTGGCGTTGGCGCTTGCTGCCGCCGCTGGCTGCACCGCTGCAGAAAGCGTGGGAGCCAGGGCCCTTGTGATCAAGGGCGCGGCCCTCGAAGAGTTTGGATTGCGCGCGCATCGCACGAGTTCGGATGTGGACCTGTGGGTGGATCCTGCGCGGTTCACGAGCGTGCATGAGGAACTTGCACGGCGTGGCTGGGTTGATCGCCCGCGTTGGCGGCTGTCCGATGCCATGACAACGCACTCGGTCAGCCTTGTGCATCCTCAGTGGCCG
>Ga0206107_1000680_pt1 | contig 11892 bp, 14 predicted proteins | sample 2B0metagenome_FD_148652 | JGI IMG/M metagenome (GOLD analysis project Ga0206107, IMG submission 148652) | Enriched microbial communities from leaf-cutter ant dump, University of Wisconsin, Madison, United States - 2B0 | ecosystem: Environmental > Terrestrial > Nest > Insects nest > Nest dump...
CCCGGCTTCGACATGTATATCTGGCTGGATGCCGACACGTGGGTGCAGGACTGGTCGGCCATCGACCTGCTGATCGCAGGGGCGATGAAATCGGGCCTGGCCGTTGTACCACAGGTGGACCGCGCTTACGGCAAGACGATGCGCCTTGGCTGGCTGGGCCCCCTGCCGTTCCGCCCGCGCAGTTTTTATTATTCCAATGCGCGTAAATGTTTCGGCGGCAAAATTGCACGCAAATTATTCCCGTTCCCCACCATCAATGCCGGCGTGTTTGCCATGCGCGCGGATGCGCCGCACTGGGGCCGGTGGCAGGATCTGATCAGACAGGCGCTATCGAAACCCCGTGCGAACATCTTCACCGCCGAACAGCTGACCATGGGCATGCTGATTTATCTGGAAGGTTACACGGCCGAACGCCTGCCCAGCCTGTGCAACTGGCTGGCCGATACCAAACCCCTGTTCGACCCGGTGCAGGGACGGTTCATTGAACCGTATCTGCCGCACCAGCCGATCGGCATCATTCATCTAAGCGGCTACGATTCGATGCGCGTGGATCCTGGCGTCACGACCGACATAAAATGTCTGGATGGCACGGTGCAACCCATGTCACTGCGCTTCCTTGCGGCTTAAAGCCTTAGAGTATGCCCGCCTCTGATCGAGCGCTCTGCACAATTCTGCCATTCCATTGAGCGTATCAGGGCATCCATATCCTGAAGGAATACGCGGGCAGCATATTGTCTGCGCTCGCTCAGCTGAATGGATGGAATTTCCGGGATTTGCGAAGCATCGGCACGAATGGCACTGCCCATAAAGCCGTTTGCGATATCACGAACAAGATCGGCGTGAACCGTGCATATATGCGAGAAACGATCAAAAACACGCCTCTGGTCACGTCCGAAATAGGCATGGCCAATCAGTGTTTTGATATAAATTTCCCGCGACGGCTCCCATCTATCGGTTGGCAGCGCCTGCTCGTTGTATAACTGACCGTTATCGAAGTTGCGATATGTGATCCGTTCCTCGCTGAAATAACGTTTGCCCTTATACACCATGTTTCCGAGCATCAGCCCGCCGGACACCATCGGGAGCATAATTGGAACAATATCGCGTTGAGCGCGTCCCATGGCCGTACTGTCTGCCCAGAACAGCATGAGAAGGCCTGCGGTAACCGCGCCTTTGAAATCAAGCGTATTGTAGGGATTGTCTGTCTGAATGGCAGACCCTTTGGAATCCAGCACACGCTCCTGCCAGCGATCATAAACATGAGCATGCAAAAAAAAGACAGGCGCGTGAATTCCAGTTCTCAAAACCGTTTTTTCACCAACGTAAAGCCGATTGCGGCTGAAATGCACATATCCATGATGTCCAAAGACTGCATTGGAATCGATATTATCCAATGTGCTTGCGACCGCCGGTTCGCGCAATGTGACTCCCTTTGGGTCTTCCAGAAACTCGCTGTAAATGGCAAAGGGATTATGCGTGTTCAGGCGGCGCAATGACTCAGCCATATCTTTTCGAATATGACCTGCGATACCGCCCTGACGTTCGAGCATACCTGTTGCGTAACGGAAATGCTCCGTCACCCCGAGATAAAAAGGAGACTTAAGAATTGCCGCAGTATCCGGCAAATCGCGCTTCATGCTCACATACCCGTTTTTCTTTTCAGAAGAACATAAGCATCGAAAGCGCGTCAAATTTTGCAGGCCGAAAGCCTGATACACGTTTTAAGTTTGTATTTTATGATCTTGGCGGCCTCAATCACAGCCAACATTTGCGTGGCGCTGCCGGATATGCAAAAAGCGCGCATGGCAATTCCTTACGTGATTCATACACTCAAACAAAAGCACGTTTCAGTAGAATTCGATCATTGCCGCGGTCAATGGTTTCATAGCTTTACACCTTATCTGACAGCGCTTGAATCCGACTTGATCACCGAGTGGTCGCTGCAACAGTTCGCCCGCATAAAACGCAAACCGCTGCAAATCAAACCAGACCTGCATCTGAACCGGGAGATGCGGCTGATGTTCATGATTTTTAATTTTAAAGCAGGTCCAGACAATTTTCTGACCACATTTGCGATGAAGATCAACAAACAGTTTGGCCCGGATGCGGAGCCAGCCGTGCCAATCATCCGTACAGTTGTTTTGCCCGCGCCTCGAAGGCCGATACCATCCGCCTGACAGCTTCGTTGAAAAACACGCCCATCAGCTGGCGCAAAATGGGATTGCGGAATTCGAAATCGACAAAGAAATCAACGACACAGGCATCCGGGTTACTGGGCAGAAAGCGCCAGTGATTGGACAGGTGCTTCATCGGCCCTTTCAGATACTCGACATGAATATGCCCGGGGCGTTCCAGTGTCACCCGCGAGGTAAATTTTTCCCGTACCGGACCGTACCCGATCACCAGATCGGCCAGAACCGCATTGCCCTCCCGCTCCCACACATTGGCCTCCAGGCACCACGGCAGGAATTCCGGATACCGGTCGATATTCGCCACCAGATCGAACATCTGTTCGGGCGTATAAGGCAGGGTTTTGACTTCGGCATGGGTGGGCATAACAAAGACTACTTATCATATTCCGGGATTTATACGAGCTTTAGCGCATCACGGCCCAGAGTCTTTGCCCGCCGTTTTAACCAGGCATACTCATATCTGTGGTTTTCAACCAGATCAAAACCGGCTTCTGTCATGGTTTGTTCATGCAGGATGCAATCCACCACCACCGCATATCCCGCAACTTTGGCCAGTTGCTCGGATGGTTTTTTAGAAATTGGCAGATGATAGAGAACGTTCCCCGAATAAACGACATCGCAACGGAGTCCCAGATCGGCCATTTCCATGACAGATGTCGGTTCCATAATACGAATTGTCCGCCGAAGCTCATCAGGGACGCGAAAGTAGTTATAACCATACCGCTGCAACACCTTACGCCGTTCAGGAAAACGGCCGACCAGATGCCTGGGATAAATACCTTCCGCAGCCAGCCGTAAAAACTGAGGCGATATATCCAGCCCGACGATCTTAAGCCAGTCCTGATCTTTGCCCGCCATGAAGGCCAGAGTGTACAATTCAGGCCCGACAGAACATCCTGCCGATAGCAATGTCGCCGGTTTTCCTGAGGCTACACTGAAAGCCCTGGCATGGGCCAGCGCCGATCTGTAGCGCGACGGGCTGCGGAAGAACATTGTAAAACCTTCGAGGTCGTGGTGATGAAGGCTGGCCTGCGCGCCCTCATGACGCAGGGGCGCCCATAATTCATCGGCCCGCGTTTCCTGTTGTGTCAGCTCGCGCAAAATACGAAACATGCCACAGCTAAGCATATCCCGCGAAAAATTTACAAATTATTGGGCTGATTTCGCCAGTTTGGCGGCACGGGCAGCGCGGAGTTTTTCGAAATCTTCGCCGGCATGGTGGCTGGAACGTGTCAGCGGGCTGGCGGAAACCATCAGGAAGCCTTTGGCCTTGGCCATGCGGGTATACTCCTCGAACTGCGCGGGCGTCACGTAATCGATCACCGGGTGGTGTTTCGGCGTCGGCTGCAGGTATTGGCCGATGGTGATGAAATCGACGTCGGCGGCGCGGAGGTCGTCCATCACCTGCCCCACCTCTTCCTTCGTCTCGCCCAGGCCAACCATGATGCCGGATTTGGTGAAGATGGTGGGATCGACCGTCTTTGCATCCTGCAGCAGTTTCAGCGAGATGAAATAGCGTGCGCCGGGACGCACGGATGGATACAGGCGCGGCACGGTTTCCAGGTTGTGGTTGAACACATCGGGACGCGCACGCGCGACCGTCTCAACCGCACCGGGTTTGTTTTTAAAATCAGGCGTCAGGATTTCGACCGTCGTGTCCGGCGACAGGCGGCGAATTTCATTGATCACTTTGACGAAATGCTCGGCCCCGCCGTCTTCCAGATCGTCGCGGTCGACGGATGTCACGACCACGTGTTTCAGGCCCATTTTCTGGGTGCCGATGGCGACGCGTGCGGGCTCGAACGGATCCAGCTTGTCCGGTTTGCCGGTCGCGACATTGCAGAACGCGCAGGCGCGGGTGCAGACCTCGCCCATGATCATCATGGTCGCGTGTTTCTTCTGCCAGCATTCGCCGATGTTGGGGCACCCCGCCTCTTCACAAACCGTCGTCAGGTTCAGCTTGCGGACGATGTCGCGGGTTTCCTCGTACGCCTTCGACGTCGGGGCCTTCACACGAATCCAGTCCGGCTTCTTACCCATCGAAGAATTCTCGGGGTTTTTCTGCTTTTCCGGGTGGCGTTTCGCCGGATCCAAAAGGTTCGGGTTATAGGTCATGAGGCGGGCAGATTAACGTTTTCAAAGGCGTTTTGTCATTAACGATCTTTATTGCAGGGCAGCGTCCCCGCCAAAAATTGACGTCTGAGGCTATAGCCGTTATTCAATATTTATGAAAAATACATACCAGGCATCCGACTTTAAAACCTATTACGCGCAGCAGGAATTTGCCGAGATTGCGGGTGTGATTGATTACGACCTCATGGCACGGTTCATAACCGGCAAGACCCGTGAAAAATATATCAAACTGCTTATGACCGGGGCTGCCAAGGGTGGCGCATCGTTGCCTGAGACCATCGATCTTGGGAGCGGCGTTCAATTATCGGCAGACGAATTTAGACAGCTGGTCCTTAGCGATGCTTCGAAAAGAGTCCTCGACGTGCTTTTCACGATGGAGGAATTTTTTCAGAAAAATAAAAAACCTGAAGATATCCTGATGGTTCTGCAAAGGCGCAGAGCCAGCAGCCAGATGCCGGATATCGAAGATTACATCAGGCTGTATCCGGCAGAGGCGACGTATATCCGCCGTGAAATCGTAAATCCCCCTATTCGTCAGGATAACGACCTTTATAAAAAAGTGATGCAGGCTGAGAACCGGGCTCTGCAGTCACCTACAGAAGTCTCAAACGGGATGGCCTTTATTATCGGCACCGACAGAGGTCCGCTGATCGAAGCGCTAACGCCATGGCAGGTCAGCGCCCTGCTGAACATTTGGGCCGGCGGTGATATCACCATGCAGCAGGTAATGGCCGCTTATAAAGCGCCCAAAGGTAAGCCGGCGGCAAGACCTAACTGATCATGGATGCTTTATTGTGATGATACGCCCCCCACAATTCGGCGCGCCGCAACGGCATTCAAAATCCTGATCGGAATTACTGAAGCGATAATCTGAAGTAATTTCTTCGCCCGTCATGATATCGCGAATGGCGATATCGCTGGCGCCCACCGGATTGGTATTGGCATTACAGCTATGGTTTACAAACCTTTCAGGCGGCTGCATCAGGTATGTACCGTCCTGCATCGTTTCCAGATAGCGATGTTCATAGTCCGGCAAAGCATCCAGCTCGGCTTTGGTCAAAGGACCTTTGGGATTCCACGCCAGAACCAGGTCACCCTTTTTGATCGGAGCGTCGGTATAGACGCCCCAGCCGTTGATACCGCTTTGCTGGACGATCAGGCTCATCAGAAGTGAATGACCTTGCCATACGCATCCAGCACGCTTTCATGCATCATTTCCGACAGGGTCGGGTGCGGGAAGACGGTGTGCATGAATTCGGCTTCGGTCAGTTCGTTGGTTTTGCCGATGACGTAGCCCTGGATCATTTCGGTGACTTCGGTGCCGACCATGTGGGCGCCCAGCAATTCGCCGGTTTTGGCGTCAAAGACTGTCTTCACTAAACCTTCGGGTTCGCCCAGGGCAATCGCCTTGCCGTTACCCATGAAGGGGAATTTGCCAACCTTGACGGTGTAGCCCTTTTCCTTCGCGGCCTTTTCGGTAAGGCCAACGGACGCCACCTGCGGCATGCAATAGGTGCAGCCGGGGATGTTCTCTTTCTTCATCGGGTGGACGTCTTTTGAACCTGCGATTTTTTCGACGCAGATCACGCCCTCGTGTGACGCCTTGTGCGCCAGCATCGGCGGACCGGCGACGTCGCCAATCGCATACACGCCCGGCTCCGCCGTCGCCAGATAACCGTCGGAGACGATAAAGCCGCGGTCGACCTTTACCTTGGTGTTTTCAAGGCCGAGGTTTTCGGTGTTGGCCACCACGCCCACCGCCATGATGATACGGTCGGCGGTGAATTTTTCAGTCTTGCCGGCCAGTTCGACATGGGCGGTCACGTTGTTCGCGCCCTTATCCAGTTTCACCAGTTTCGCACCGGTGTGGATTTTCATGCCCTGCTTTTCAAACGACTTACGCGCGAAGGCGGAGATTTCTTCGTCCTCAACCGGCATCACGCGGTCCATCGCCTCAATGACGGTGACGTCAGCGCCCATGTTGCGGTAGAAGCTGGCGAATTCGATGCCGATTGCGCCGGATCCGACGACGATCAGGGATTTGGGCATATCCGGCGGAGTCATTGCCTCGCGGTATGTCCAGACTAGTTTGCCATCGGGCTCGAAGCCCGGAATGACGCGGGCGCGGGCACCGGTTGCAATGATGATGTGCTTGGCAGCCAGCGTGTCGGTTTTCTCGCCCTTCACTTCCATGCGGCCCTTGCCCAGCAGTTTGCCGGTGCCCATGAACACGGTGACTTTGTTTTTCTTCATCAGGTGACCGATGCCGCCGGATAATTGTTTGGCCACGCCGCGCGAACGTTCAACCACTTTCTTGATATCGAAGCTGATATTATCGGCCTTCAGACCAAACTGATCCAGATGATGCATCAGGTGATGAATTTCGGACGTGCGCAACAACGCCTTGGTCGGAATGCAGCCCCAGTTCAGGCAGATGCCGCCCAGATGCGTGGATTCAACCAGCGCCACCTTCAGCCCCAGCTGGCTGGCACGGATGGCCGCCACATACCCGCCCGGGCCACCGCCCAGAACAACAACATCAAAATTTTGATCAGCCATAAAAGATCCTATCAGTGCTTAATTGTTTTTTTGCTTTGCTTGTAATCAGCCCAATATGCGTTGGACCTTTCCTTAATTTCATTCAATACATACTCAAAGTTTTGTTTATCGAAAAAGAATGCGATCCGATCAGGGTCCGCTCGCTGGCAACTAAAGCGAGAGAACATGACCATATCGTTGGAGAATTTTTCGACGTTACAGGAAATGTGGCCAGATGAATCCTCGCCGGTGTAGCAAACAGCTACAACCTTCGCATGCCCATAAAAGCCGGGATTTTCTTCAATTCCTTCATAATCACGCCAGCCATTTGAAAAATAGCTGCTTAAGGCGCCGATGTATTTTTCGTAGCCCTTAAAATAGCTTTGAATTGGCTTATCATCCACCAGGAAACAAAAAGTAAGTTCCCGCGTAAGCCCTTGTTCGGCCGTATAGGCAAGCTTACTTATTTTTCTGTCGGGCTTCATTGGATGAGCTCCAGCAGTTTATCGGTTGGGTAATTCGGGGTGTAATGAGCAGACAGGCCGATGATGGGATAGGCGGTCTCGATGTCGTCAATCACGATCTCGCCCCTGCCCTGCATCACCTCGGCCTTGAAGGCTTCGGTATCACTAAGGGACAGCAGTTCGTCATTCGAAACAACAAGATATTTAAGATCGATATGGTCCGACAGCGACGCTGCGCGCGCATTTACGTCCGCATAGGCGCGGCGCATGGTTTCGATGATGTCGTCCGGCGTGCCGACGGAAATGCTTTGCGCAATCACGGCGCTGGCCAGCAGACCGGCATTCCAGATGCGCATGATGCCGGTGGGACCATTGTCGATCCCTTGGGCGCCGGCCATCAGCAACAGGTGTTTGATGTTCTGGATCGGCGCACCGCCCATGGTCATGGACCACAGGGCCGCCACCGCACCAAACGAATTGCCGATCACGGCGATATCGTCGTAGTTCACGTGCAGGTTTTTAAGGGCCACAGCGGGTTCATTCAGCCATTTGGCAAGATTGCTTGCTCCGCCGCCCAGATGTGATCCGCCTTGGCGCAGACGCGAGGCATTGTTCACCGCCATGGGCGCAAAACCGGAATCGAGGCGCGTACCGGCGTGTTTGATTACAACAACGTCGTAACCGTGTTCGGCCAGTTCGGCAGCATGACGCTGTTCGAAAATCGTGGCGCCCAGTCCGGGGAAGCCGGGACAGAACAGGATGAGTCTGGTCGAAGGCGCGTCAGGACGAAATACCTGCGCCTCGACGATTTGCCCATCGTCTTCGAATGTCTGCCAGTGAACGCGCATTGTTTGCTTTCTCTTAGGCCAGCATCATGACAGGGTTTTCGATGAACCCTTTGAACGCGGCCAGGAACTCGGCGCCCACGGCACCATCCACGGCGCGATGGTCGACCGACAGGGTGACGGACATCACGGTGCCGACAACGACCTGGCCATTTTCGACGACCGGCTGTTCGACGCCCGCGCCCACGGCCAGAATGCAGGCCTGCGGCGGGTTGATGATCGCGGCGAAGTCCTTGATGCCGTACATGCCGAGATTGGAAATCGTAAAGCTGCCACCCTGGTATTCGGACGGTTTCAGCTTGCCGTCCTTCGCACGGGCAGCCAGGTCCTTCATTTCGCCAGAAATGGCGGCCAGGCCCTTGGCCTGTGCGTTCGTCACGATGGGCGTAATCAGGCCGGCAGGTGTTGCCACAGCCACGGAAATATCGGATGTGTGGTACTGGATCATCTCCGTGTTGTTCCACGACATGTTGGCGGCGGGCACTTTCACCAGCGCCTGCGCCACGGCCTTGATCACGAAATCGTTCACCGACAGTTTAAAGGCGCCGTCTGCCGAGTCGTTCATCTGTTTGCGAGCCGCAAGCAGCGCATCGATGCGGCAATCCACGGTCAGATAGAAATGCGGCACGGTCTGCTTGGATTCCGACAGACGCGCGGCAATGGTTTTACGCATGCCGGAAATCGGCACGGATGTGGCGGCAGCACCCGCCGGAATCGGCTGAGCCGTCTGCGGTGCGCGTGATACGGTACCTGGCTTGGCGCTTTCCACGTCGCTGCGCGTAATGCGGCCATGCGGACCAGTGCCTGATACGGATTCAATCGCGATGCCTTTTTCTTTGGCGATACGACGGGCCAGTGGCGTTGCGAATACACGGGTTCCGGGCGCACCCTCACCCCGGCCCTCTCCCTTATTCAAGGGAGAGGGAGGGACCCGCGCTTCAGCGTGGGAGGGTGAGGGATTTTGTGTCTGCATAGCGGCTCCAATTTTTGCATTATCATTGGCAAGGAATTGATCGACAGCGGATTTGTCCTCGCCGTCTTCCAGTAACACGGCGATTAACTTGTTGACCGGGACGCCTTCAGTACCGGCGGGGACCAGGATTTTACCGATCGTGCCCTCGTCCACGGCTTCGACCTCCATGGTGGCTTTGTCGGTTTCGATTTCGGCGATCACCTGCCCCGGCTTGACCTTGTCGCCTTCTTTTTTGGTCCATTTGGCCAGTTTACCCTCCGTCATCGTTGGGGAAAGCGCGGGCATCAATACAGAAATCGGCATGAAAAACCTTTGTTGAAGAGTCGTCTGAAAAAGCGTGCAGCAATGTACCAAAACACGCCTTTTTGACAACGGAAACTATTGCCGCACTGCCCACTAAGACCTACTGCGCTGAACCGCCGCGAACGACATATAATTTCAGATTTTCTGAATTTGGTAATTTTATTACTCAAAAAAGACGTGAAAACATTATCTTTATTACTTGAAATTCAAAACCACCCTCTGTCATTCTGACAAATGTTGTCAGTAACGTTAATTAATAGAGGGGAATATCAACATGGGTAAGAAAGTAGATGCAAGCCAGGCTATGCGTATTGCCGTTGCGGCCTGCGGATCCAAAAAACTGGCTAAGGATTACCTTGCAAACGGTAAAGGCGTTGCGCCTCATCTGGCACGTCAAATGGCCCATAACGGCGTACGCGCACCGCGGTAATGATCATGGGAAAAGGTAATAATCAGAAAAAAGGCCCAAAGAATTTTGAGGCCAACGCGAGAGCTGCCGCGGCGATGAAAGCCGCCGTGGGCTCACCTGACAAAGCGCAGAGCATTTTAGATTTTAATGAAGAGCATGCACGCATTTACAAGTTAGGGCATGACCAAAAAAGCGGTGTTAATCTCAGGAGTTTTTGTGATCTGGGTATTCGCGCCGGCATGTTCAGCGATCTTGCAACAATATGCAGAGCGATCGCAGAACGCACGGGCGGCCAGCAGCGTGAGGGTGCGCGTCCGATTAAACTGGGCGTTATTCATTCAGTCTGCTCGGGCAGCAACGGCCATCCCCCTATGGTTAAAATAGCTGTGGTTGATGCTTTGCTGGCTGAGGTGCTTTCGATCCGCGCCGGTAAAATGAAGATCAACATTATCCGACAGGAAGAACATAATACCGGCCAAGTGCCACATGGCGCGCCCGTAGCAGTACCCGCCTAAACAAAAGTCCCGGTTATTCGGGGCTTTTTTAAAGTGGCGCACGGTAAATTTGCATTTTTTGCGCCCCCTCTATTACATTCCATAATTTAAAATAATGAGTGATAAAAATGAACAAAAAAGCCATTGAAACGCATCGGCCTAACAAGCTGAACAAACGGCACGAAAAATTCGTGAACCAGCTGTCTGCTGTCCGGTCGGCAATAACACGCGCGGAAAAAATCCAGAGCATCAGCGATGCTTTTTTCACCGCGCATCGCGCCGGTCTTATTACGCTGAAACCGCTGCCGGCGAAGCCTGCCAAGCCTAAGGTGTGGAAGCCCGCACATAAGACCGTGCAACAGCCGGTTCAGGCACAGAAAGACGTATTCCGCGAACTGGTGGAAGGCCGCGCTGATTTTAATAAACTCGAGGATCAGGAGATCGATGTCGTCGTTGCATCCCTGTGCAACCGATACGCATCCCTTACCAGTCAGACACTGGTCATCACATTATAAAAAAAGCCCCGGTCCGGGGCTTTTTTAAAATTTTTAATCGCGTCATTTTATCCCAAAACCGGATTCCACTTTTGGGAATGACGCTATCTGTTCACCACTTCGCGGCATTTGGCGACGATGTCATCCACCTGCGGCAGGGCCAGTTTTTCGAGGTTCGCGGCGTATGGCAGCGGCACGTCCTTGGCATGAACACGTTCAACCGGCGCATCCAGGTAATCAAACGCATGCTGATTCACCACGGCGGCGATTTCGGATCCGATACCGGCGTAGGGCCAGCCTTCCTCGACCGAGACGATGCGGTTGGTTTTCTTGACCGATTCCAGAATGGTCCAGGTATCCAGCGGACGGATCGAGCGCAGGTTGACGACTTCCGCACTGATACCCAGCTCGGCCAGTTTCTCAGCCGCCTGCATCGCCTTGCCTACCATGATGGAGAATGCGGTGATGGTGACATCGGTGCCTTCGCGTTCGACACGGGCGCGGCCGATCGGGATCACGAAATCATCATCGACCGGGCATTCGAATGACTGGCCGTACATGATTTCGTTTTCCAGGACAATGACCGGGTTCGGGTCGCGAATAGCAGCCTTCATCAGGCCCTTGGCATCGGCGGCGGACCACGGCGCAACAACTTTCAGGCCCGGAATGTGACCGTACCAGGATGCATAGCACTGGCTGTGCTGAGCCCCCACGCGGGCGGCAGCACCGTTCGGGCCGCGAAACACAATCGGGCAACCCAGCTGACCACCGGCCATATACAGCGTCTTGGCGGCGGAGTTGATCAAATGGTCGATGGCCTGCATCGCAAAGTTCATGGTCATGAATTCGACGATGGGGCGCAGGCCACGGAAAGCTGCACCGACTGCCAGACCGGCAAAACCATGCTCGGTAATCGGCGTATCGATGACACGCTTGGGCCCAAATTCATCCAGCATGCCCTGCGAGATTTTATAGGCGCCCTGATACTGAGCGACTTCCTCGCCCATCAGGAACACGTTGCCATCAGCGCGCATTTCTTCGGTCATG
>Ga0206107_1000685_pt1 | contig 11806 bp, 12 predicted proteins | sample 2B0metagenome_FD_148652 | JGI IMG/M metagenome (GOLD analysis project Ga0206107, IMG submission 148652) | Enriched microbial communities from leaf-cutter ant dump, University of Wisconsin, Madison, United States - 2B0 | ecosystem: Environmental > Terrestrial > Nest > Insects nest > Nest dump...
AACGTTGTTCACCACGCTCGCCGTGCAAATAACTTTGGTATCGCCAAATTCCACTAAAACCGAACCTTCAGCGTGTTTGGTGTAGCGGCGGGTAATACGGATATCGCGGAGTTGGTTGGGATTGCGACCACTTGGGCGTTGCATGTTCTAATTCCTTACTTCTGAATGTGATATTAGGAAGGTGTGTTACCATCCACCTGAACTGATTGTGGCTAAAATGCGCCGAACTTTACCAGTTATGGCCGTCCGAAGTCACCAAGCCACTGAAATTTAAGGATACTCTTATGCCACGCAGTATGACCGGATTCGCGCGCCGTGAAGCGAAGCTCCCTTGGGGAACGGCCGTTTGGGAAATTCGTAGTGTTAACCATCGTTACCTGGAGCCTAGTTTTCGCCTGCCTGAAGATTTCCGTGAGATTGAACCCAACCTGCGCGAAGCCATGCGTAAAACCCTCCAGCGCGGTAAGGTGGAAGCCAGCTTAAGTGTTCAGTGGGAGCAGGAAGGTGAAGCAGATTTGGGGATCAATTCCGCCCGCGTAATCCAATTAACCAAGGCGGCCCAGCAAATTAATAGCTTGCTGGGCACCGCTGCTGCGCCGATCAACGCTTTGGATATCCTTAAATATCCCGGTGTAATCCAGAAACAGGAGCTTGACCGCGAAGCCATGCAATCCGCTGTCTTAAAGCTATTCGATTCTGCCTTGGAAGGTTTGATCGAACATCGCACGCGCGAAGGCAATGAATTGGAGCAACTTATCCTGCAAAGGCTGGATGCGGTATCAGCACAAGTTATCAAGGTTCGCGCCCGTATGCCGGAAATTCTCATCGCCCAGCGTGAAAAACTGCAAACCAAACTCGCGGCATTGCAAATAGATTTGGACCCGGAACGCCTCGAGCAAGAGATCGTCCTGCTCGCGCAAAAAGCCGATGTGGACGAAGAGCTTGATCGCCTCGATACCCACGTTATCGAAGTCAAGCGCAGCCTGAAACAAACCGATTCACTCGGTCGACGATTGGATTTCCTGATGCAAGAACTCAACCGCGAAGCCAACACGCTTTCATCAAAAAGTATCGTCAGCGATACAACCCAGGCGGCTGTGGAGTTAAAAGTGTTGATCGAACAAATGCGTGAGCAGGTGCAAAACATAGAATAATTTTTCTCTGTGTTTCAGAAGGTTAAAATTGTCAATAAAATCAATAAATTAAACACTTTTATTGGTTCAGCATGTTTCACTGTGTCACCGGTTGTTTCATAAAAATGGTGACATGAATGGTGACATGGCTTTGTTTTCTTCCAAAAACCGAGCTATTTTTTCATTTGTGTCACCATTTCACAGCTAAGGTGTTGATATGACAGTGAAAATGACCGATTCAAAGATACGCTCCCTCCTCAAAAACAAAGAAACTGGCCGCCATGCCATCGGTGATGGCCTGTACTTACGGATAACACCAAAAGGCTCTGGACTTTGGGTAGTTCGCTACCTCATCAATAATAAACGGCGAGAAATCAGCATCGGCCAATACCCAAAAATGGGGCTGGCAAATGCCAAGGTGGAAGCTGCAAAAACGCAGCTCACCATCGAAAATCAGATTGATCCACTCGCAGAAAAGCAGCGGCTTGCCGTTAGGGAATTGAAAACCGTAAATAATCTAGCCGAGGACTGGTTAGAGGACTGTGCCAAGCGCTTGAAATACCCAAACATCCCTCGCCGTGTTTACACCAATGATATTGCCCCCAGTATCGGAGCTTTACGCATTGAACAAGTAAACCCGAGAGATATTCGCGCGATTATTAATAAAATCACCGAGTCAGGACGCCCAACGGTTTCCAATGATGCACTTTTATACTGTAAACAATTATTCAGACACTCTATAAAGCTCGATCTCCGCACCAACAATCCAGCCGAAGCATTTACCACTAATGATGCTGGAGGGGTCGAAGAAAGCAGAAGCCGAGCACTCAGTCTTGATGAACTCACAACAGTGTTTCAAACCTTCAGAAATAACAGTGATCAATTCACGCGGGACAACTACCTTGCCTGTGCATTACTTGTAAGCCTTGGGGTACGCAAAGGGGAATTGGTAGCAGCAAAGTGGGAAGAGTTTGAGTTGAATAAAAACGTATGGCATATCCCCAAAGGCCGCAGTAAAAACGGGAGCGCAATTAGTGTACCTCTTTCCCCAATGGTGAAAAAATGGTTTGCAGAACTCAAAATACGTGCCTTTGATTCAGATTATGTTTTCCCCAATCGTCGAGCAAGTGTGCGTTTTGGACATGTGAGTCCCGACACACTCAACGCAGCAATCCAAAAACTCTTTCGCGAAGGAAAAATGTCTGTAGCGCATTTCACTATCCACGATTTTCGCCGCACCGCCAGAAGTTTACTTTCTTCACTCGGGGTACAGGGACACGTTGCAGAGCGCTGCCTAAATCACAAGCTCAAAGGCGTGGAAGGAATTTATGACCGTTACGACTACTTCGAAGAGCGCAAACTGGCTCTTGAATCTCTCTCAAATAATCTGGAAATGATTTTAAATACACCAACTTAAACAGCCTAACGCGCCTTGCTTGTTTGCTGGTTTTGACCTCAGATGAACCCCCTCTTTTTTGAGGGGAACCATCAGACCCCAAAACCAGCCGCGTGAAAAACAAACTCTCCAGAATCAAGAAATTGTGACGTGATAGCTCTCAGCAAGATCACACAAGCAATTTCCCATAATGAAAATTTCAGCGTCATCCAATAAAAAAATACTGGATATTACATACAAAAAAGCGGCGAGTATAAAAATAAAAACCAAAGCAACCCTTATGTTCATATTGAACCTCCCATACACATCAAAACATTGCGTCATTGCACTCAAGGGTATTTCATATTTAAAGCTAGCCTATTGTATTCTCTAAGCCATTTTCATTTGGTTATTTGGACGACATTTTTTTGAGAACACAACAAAAATACCACTGGCATTAAAACCACTTAAAAGATTTGCAAAAATATGGTTCATCAATACAATAAAAATGAAATTTTATATATTATTTATTGAAAATAATCTCATGCAAGACACACTTACCAATCAAGAGTGAAACGTAAGCCTAGCAATACAATTACAACTCTTTCAATCAACCAAACAACTCAATCTCTCTGAAACTTATGAAGCCATCCCCAAGGATGTTTCGCCACAAGATCCAGCAATTCGCTGGATTAGCGAACATATAGCAGAATCGGTAGAAAAACCGTTTAGCATCAATTGAAAGGTTTTTATTTCTGAAATTTCGCCAGCAAACTTCAAAAATACAAAAACCAAGATGTTTCAAAGTCATTTTCCGCATCTCAGAGAAGCAAGGATTGAGTATGTTATTATTTCCATGGCATCAAAAAAGATGCTTGATGTGCAAGCCGACAGTGAAAACAATAAAATTTTTTATCTCCGCACAACGTACTACCAAATCCAAAAGGAAATTGTCCAATCCATTAACAAAATGGAAGGAAGAAATCTCAAGCCAAATGATTGTCCATACAACACATCCTCTATAAAAGAAGCTCTCGAAATACTCAAAAGAACCGACATTTCGGTGAGAAATGAAAGCGGGGAATCGGTTTATATATTCAACCGCATCAAAGACATTTACATGGAGGACAAAAAAGTGGTGATCGAGCTTTGAAATATGATCTCTCAATATATCAGCAGCGGAGAATGGAGAGCGGCTGATACAGATAGCATCCTAGCATCTAAATCTTATTACACCATAAAACTCAGAACTATTTTCAATTTAAGGTTTCGCTATGCCGGTCATGAATCCTCATTCAGTCCTTCGCTCAGCTATTTAATCGAAAAAATGGCTTTTCACGAAAACAAGGAGAAAAGAATCACCTTACAAAAGGTGGTAAAGATAATTGAAGGCATGCACGAAGTAGAAAAAGTGGTAGTTGAGAAAAAATACAATGGGAAAAAAATAACTGATGCTATTTTACATATTTACCCTTCACCTGTTTTCATAGAAACCATGATCGAAAACAACAAACTCACTCGCAGAGTAAAAGAGCCACTTATCACTCATGACCAAAAAGCACTTATTGAACCAATCCCTTGAGAATTTGAAACAGAGAGAGAATACCAAAAAGCAAGGCAGGATTATTACGTTCTCAAAGGAAAGACATTATATGGAAAAAAATAAAACGTAATTTTAAAAATTATGAAAACACAACAAGCCAAAGAAATCCCTATCACCGAGTACTTGACTCGCATTTGAGCAAAATTCGCTAGAAGACAAAACGGAACTCATGGGCTTGAATATGTGTACCATAGTCCGCAACGTGAAGATACAAAGCCATCACTGTGCGTGAATATCGACAAAAATATTTGGTCTGATGTTCCCGTGTGAGCAGGAGGAAGACTTATTGAACTGGTCTGCCATCTTCACAACCTAGATACCCGCGAAGTCTCGCGTGCTCTTTCTATATTGGACGGAGTTTTTCCTGAAGTGGTGCGTTCAGGGAGAACTGGTAAACCTCATCGAACACTCGCTCAAAATTCAACCCAGACCGTTTCATCAACTTCTGTTCAGGTGGTCGGCGCAACTGGCTTAAAAAGAAAACTCGATTCGATAGAAATTTTAGCTGTGGGGGAGATATATGCCTTCCCACTCAAAGAATACATAACAAAAGTACGCGGCATTCCTTTTGATATCGCAAGCCACTATCTCAAAGAGGTGAAGTGCCGCACCAAAGACCACAAAGAGTTTTACGCTCTTGGCTTTGCCAGTGGCGATACCTATGCACTCAGAAATAAGCTCTTTAAAGGGTTTGCAAGTACGGGAGTGGATATTCGTATTTTTGAAGAGGGGACACCCGAAGTCATAATGTTTGAAGGGTTTATTGATTTTCTCTCATATCTGGCTGCTAAAAGACTCACAAAACCCAATAAAACCGCCGTTGTGTTGAATGGGTACTCAATGGTTGGCCGAGCCATAAGCTTCATTCAAAGCCAGAGTGGAATCAGGAAAATTGAATTTTTCCGCGACCGCGATGAAGTTTTGGGGAAGGAAATAGAGAAAAACACCGGCCTGCAAACACTCAAAAAGCTACAAACTGAACTGAAAAATATTCCCGTTATTGATCGTTCTGAAACCTACCCAAAATTTAAAGATTTAAACGATTGGCGGACAAATCTTGTCAAACAAAAAGACAAATAATGCCGCCTTTTGTTTTCTTTTTAAGCTAGTAACTTCCCTGCTGAAATTTTTCATAGAAGAGAGAGTTTTTAACAATTCTATTTTTAGAATGGTGACTAATAAAGGGTTAATAAGGTTAATAGAAGGGTTAGGCGTGATTTTTTAAGCCAGTATGCTTTTGTGGAATTAATGTTTGGAGGAAAAACCGTACCTCTACTCCCTGTATTTACGTACCTTGTATTCCTGTATTGTCAAAAAATATTGTGGAAATATTGGATAAATTTCTCAAAGCGTACCTCTCACACCTGTATTTTTTGTTAAAAACTCCCCATGTGTACTCCTTACCCCTGTAGGTTGTATGCCTGAAAGCACAAATGTGTACCCTGTGTCCCTGCAAATTTTGTCGTATCACGGACGAAAAAAGTCTGGTGTACCCCGTATTCCTGCAAAATCGTACCTTCCATTCCTGTATATCTCATGACTTTTTCACAATGCGGCAGCATTGAAAATTTGATTTTCGCGCCAGATAACATACCTTTATTTATTAAGGTGTCAGAAGTTCGTTTCGCGTGAGCAAGATTGCAAACTTCCGGAAAGATCGCTTCGCGTCCGTTGTTTGCATCTTGTGAGGGGAGCTCCCCTCAACCCCCAAGAAGAGCGCACAGCATCTGTATTGATGATTTTTATCACCTAATCCAGAAGACATGATGAACACCAAAAACAAACAAAACCAGCAACAGTATATGCAAGAGTTCAGACGCCAACACAAACGTGTTGAACTGAACTTGAGCTTGCCACAATACAAAGCCTTTCAGAAGGCCGCTTTAGCTGAACAGTTATCCGTTAGCCAAACCATCAAAAACATGGCCGTTGCCTATGAGCAGCAGTGTTATTTCATTCCCCAGGAATTGAAAGACAAGCTCGATGCTCTTCATTTTTTGATCCGCAACATTGCCAATAATGTAAATCAGTTAACCCATTATTCTCATACTTTGCAAGTCATGGTCGATGAACACAATCTGCTTTTAGAGCTGAAGAAGCTGGAGGACATAGTGACGCAATTTACTTTAGCTGGGATAAAAAAATAATATGATAATTAAGTCAAAGAGCCGCAAGATTGGAAATTTTGATCAGCTTTTTGACTACATGAAAAAAGGCGCAGATCAGCATCACGGCCACCACGTTTTTTCTAAAAATGTGTACGCGCGTGATCGAGACGGAATTCTTGAAGAGTTCCAGTTTAATGCGCGCCTCTTTCCCAAGCGCATCAATAGTGTTTACCTCTACCATGAAATTATTTCCATCACTCGCAGTGAGGCCATGAGCCTTCGCGAACAACAAGCCGCTTTACACCATATAGTGAGTGAATACGTTGAGCACCGAGCCACCAACAACCTTGTTTGGGGCTACATGCACAACGATGCCAAGACCAATCTCCACTTTCATTTAATGATCAGCTCTAACCCCAGAGGGGGAACCAAAAACCTGCGCCTCAGTAAAAAGCAGTTTGATACCGCCAAGAAGCATTTGGAAACATGGACAAACACCCACTATCCAGCCCTTCGCCAAGGCATAGTGATCAACAAAGAAGCCAGCAAGAAAACATCACACAAAGGCGATGAACTGAAAAAACGCACGGGAAAAATGCCCGAGCGTGAGCGTGTGACCCAAGCGCTCGGACAAATATTTTCTACTGTGAAGGATAAAACTACCTTTTTTGCGCAGCTTCAGTCGGAGCATTTGGAGATCTACACCAGAGGAAAACAAATCGGTTTTGTGGATACCCTTACCGGGAGAAAGTACCGCTTAAATACACTCGGTCTTTCAGACCAATTTGATGCCATGAGCAAACAAATTGAACTTGGGAATACGCAGACTCAGGAGCAAAAACCAAAAGAACCACAACAAGAAAAAGCCAAAACGTCAAAGCAGGCTCAAACAAAAGTTGAAGCTGCCAAACAAGAGCTAACCAAACACAGAGAAAGCAAAGACCAAAAACCACCAGAGAAATCCAAAAAATGAATCGTGCATGTAATACAGCATATAAAACAGCAAGTCATAGGTTTGCTGAGCAATTACTTTAAACGCGAAAGAAAGACAAAGGAGATTGCAACTTCAAAACAAGCAAGAAAATCCATACAAGCGAAACAAGAGTTAGAAACTCTTCGCCATGCGCAAAATGCTGGAGCCAGTGACAAACATTACTCTCTAACATCAAAATATGGAAACAATGCTCATGATACTTAAATCGCTTGGACGATTTACATGGAAAGCCGCAGAATTTTTAATTAAAGGGAAAGTATTGCGCACGAAACAAGGAGCAAAATTTTTGAGCCTTGATGAAGCCCAGGAATTTCTTTCTTCTCGTCACAAGGGCTTGCTCATAGACGGAAAAGACAAACGCCTGAGTGTGAGTGAGAGCTTTCAGAATGTTTGCTTTGCTGCGCGTGTCGGAGCAGGAAAAACCACTAAGTACATTATTCCAAATGTGCTTGATAAGGCAAAACAGAATATCTCTATGGTTGTACATGATCCAAAGGGTGAAGTACATCAGGCCACTTCCGGATATTTGGCTGCTAATGGCTACAAAGTAGTGGTCTTTAATCCCCATCACGTTTCTGATTCCAATTTATTTAATCCATTTTGTGAGGCAAAAAATGCCATTGAACTAGAACTTATTGCCGAAACGCTTATTTGGAGCGGAAACCCTGCCGAAAGTGATCCGTATTGGAACAATGGAGCCACAAGAATTTTAAGCGTACTAATAAAATGCCTGAGCTTTGGTGATAAAAAATATTTTAATCTGCCAAACCTCTATCATCTCTTGCAGAACTTCGGCGCGCTTGGGGAGGGTATAGAAGATTGGGTGGCCGCAAACTGTTGGGACCCTGCTGCCCCAGAAGACCGCAGTGTTTTAAATGAATGGAAAGGAGCGCTTACCGGTAACAAAGAGGCAATACAGAGTTTTGTCGGTATCTGTTTGACTGCCCTCAAAGCACTTTCCAATCGTGATTTGCGTACTTTCTTTAGTGCATCAGACTATGAATTGAGTCAGTTCAGGAAACAAAAAACCGTGATTTATTTCATCACTCCGATAGAACATAGCAAGTATTACTCCTTTGCAACCTCACTCTTCTTTCGAGCCATATTTAATGAGTGCATGAGGCCACACCACCTCAGCGGAAAATCCCTACCTGTTTATATCCTGTACGATGAATTCGGGAATAGTTTTGTGAGCGATTTTGTAAGCGTTGCGACCAGTATTAGGGGATATGGTGTTTCACTCTCTATTATTTTGCAATCTATCTCACAGCTTGCTATGCGCTACGGCCAAAAAACAGCAGAATCAATAATGGGCGCGTTCAATACTAATATTTCCCTGTCAGGTAGCGATCCAGCAACCAGTGAATATTTTTCACGTATCAGCGGCCGCGTAAGAGAACGCCAAATAAAAGATCTTGATGAAATGCACCAAGAGAGCTACCAAGAGTATGCCCTACTGCATCCGAATGAGGTGCGCACAATGGGCGATCATGAAGCGCTGCTTATCTGCAAGAATAGACAGCCAGTACGTTTAGAAATTACTCCATATTTTCAAAATAGGATCTTCCGAAAAGCATCTTTGTTTCCCCCTGTATTTACACCACCAAAGCATCAAACTTCCACTATTGAACTGGTGCAGCTCTAATGGATATTTTCGGACTTGAAATAAATAGCGCATCACTCACCATTATGGGAGTGATGTTTTTTTTCGGTATAACTTTTGGCTGGCTGTGTCGCAAAGGAAATCTATTTTTTATCGTGGTTGGGTTGTTGTTATTTAGCAGCCTTTTTGAGTGGATGAAGCATGTAGATCTGTGGTTTATAACACTTCCCTTTATTCTCGGGTTTCTCGTACATACCGCAAAACCGCTCTGGAGGAAGATCACGCAATGAGTACTGCATATTTGTTCTCCATAGTGATTTATATCGGACTTGCTTACCTTATCGGAATTTTATTCAAGGGGTTTAACCCAATAAAAATGATCGCAGGGCTTGCGTTTTTCGTTGTGACGATACCACCCCTGCTAAACGATAAAGATCCTCTATTTATCGCCGCTTTTTTACTGGGTTTTTGTTACGCCTTTGGAAACCCCATAAAATGGCTTTTTACACTCTTGCAAGAAATATCTCTTTCCTTACAACTCGCAAAAGCAAAAAAGATTGCACAGGAACAAGAATATATCCACCAAATCCGCGAAGACTTGCACCGACAAGCAGATGAACTCCAGCGGCAAAAAAACGAAGCACAAAGCGAAATCCTCAAGCAACAACAAAAAGCCCAGGAACAACTCCAACGAGAAAAAGAGCAACTTCAAAAAGAACGTGAAAAATTCCAAAGAGAGATAGAAAAACAAAAAGGCTTCCAGCAAAGGAGCCTCAATCCGAAAAATCTAAATGATGCGTATAAAATACTTGGTGTACCGCAAGGGGCATCCCTCGACGAGTGCAAGAAGGCATACAGACATATCTGCTCGCTGTTTCATCCTGATAAGTTTGCACGTTTTGAGGGTATACTCAAGCAGCAGGCGGAAGAAAGCTTGAAACTGGTAAATGCTGCTTGGGATACGATTGAGAAAAATATTTAAACTATTCTTTCTCTTCAGTTTTATCTTGCTGCATCAATAATTCATACATTAACTCTCTACTCCGATCATCAAATGCTGCTCCCGTTTTTATTTGAGAGTTTAGATACTCGATATATTCCAATGCTATATTGTGGTCATTTTCTTCATATAACTTTTTAGCTTTTGTGTTTTTTGAAAAAATAGACCCAATAAAGATTAAAAATGTCTGCTCTTCTAACTCCTTGTTTTTCCCAAAAAACATAATGTAGGTTATAAATCCTTGAACCATATAAATCATATCCATTTTTTCTTTAGCTTCTGCTAATGCCTCATCTAAAATAGATAGAACGCTGTAATCCTCAACTCTTTCAACAATCAACAAATACAGCAATTCAAGATATTTACTTTTATTTTTTAATCGATAGATGCTATCTGGAACTGCAGAGTGTTTTGCCAAAGCGTATATTTTTAAAGAAATTATTGCACTATCGATATCATAGCGCCTATCAAAATCATTTAATACTCTTCTTAAATCATGTGAGGTTAGCTTTTCAATTAAAACCCCCCGCAAACCAATAAATCTATTGTCCACCTCATCTTCTTCGTCAGCTTTTAAGTAAATATCAAGATGCTCTACAAGATAAATAATTCTAAATATCTCACCCTTATCAAGAGAAGAAGCATCTCTAATTCTTCTATTTTTTCTGTCAAGTAACCCAAGAGAAGCAGCAACCGATTTAACAAAAAAGAAAATCCATTCTGAATATTGCCTTTTAACAAAAAAATTTATCTTGCTGACATAAAATAAATATCCATAATGAGATGATAAATCTTTATATTGACTCGACAATAAGTGATCAGCAACTTCAAGCGATATGCCGCCGAACCCCATTAGTCTTGCATGATATTCATAGAAACAAAACTCCAAAAATCCGCGTTGCGCCTGATTGTCTATTTCATTTATTGCATTCAACCCTATTTGAAAGCATTCATGGTCATCCCTCAAAAATCCTAAAGAAGCAGAAGCATACAGATAGAGATTCACGATGTTAAAAAAGTCGTAATCTGAGTATTTTTTTTCAGACAATCTACCGCGAATAAATTTCGCACAAAGCAAGTAAAGGACATCTAACTGTTTTAGATCATTAAGACGATCAATAATCTCTTCTATTTCTTCACCTAAAGAAATATCCTCTTTATCAATAAAAATATCATAAAACACCTTCGCGCCATCTTTTTCATCCAGTAATACAGCCCACTCTAAATTCGTTTTTCCTGCGAGCTTAATAATGTCATTTGGATGTTGTCGTTCAAGCTCCGTGAATTTTTCTTTCTCTTCACGAAAAACTCTATTTAACTCCGAAAACTGCCATTCACTTAGACTCACATATTGCTTAATAACCATTCTTTTCTGGTCTATGGGCAAAGACAAACTCTTGCTCAAATAAGTCATAAACTCATGTCGTTCATCCTTGGAAATTGCCGGATTTATCCCCAGCAATTTATCCAGGAACGCATCGGTAAAAATTCGATTGATATATGGTAAAGGCCAACACCATTCCCCAATCGGCATATTACTTTTGATTATTTTTTTCTTCGGCATAGCACACCCAACAAATGACAAAAGCCCGTAAAGGGCTTTTTGGTTTTAATTCAGAAAAAACATTCTGTAAATATCGATTTTATCCCAGAATGGTGGAGGTCTTTTTAGAGTTTCATTTCCCATATTCCCCGAGTCAGATGAAAGGCGAGAGATATAGGAATACACTTGATCTCCAAATTTTGCTTTTAGCGTGTAATTACATAAGCCCTTGCCTTGATAGTAGTTTACATGCAAGTTTATATCCCGAAGATTGATGGGCTTATCAAATACAACATGTTCCCATCCCAATGTTTGCTTCGCAGCACCTTGCGTAAAATCCTTTATAAGCGAACCAAAGCTAGTTACTGGCAACTTATATGACAGCTCTTCAGTTTCTCCTTTTTTTGAAACATATAAATCTAAATCAGAATCACATTCCCACTTCAA
>Ga0206107_1000687_pt1 | contig 11779 bp, 12 predicted proteins | sample 2B0metagenome_FD_148652 | JGI IMG/M metagenome (GOLD analysis project Ga0206107, IMG submission 148652) | Enriched microbial communities from leaf-cutter ant dump, University of Wisconsin, Madison, United States - 2B0 | ecosystem: Environmental > Terrestrial > Nest > Insects nest > Nest dump...
ATCGCATCCAGCGTACGAACGGTGTTCCGGCCGTCCGTTTCGATCAGGGCCGCATCGATGCCGTCCAGCGAGGTGCCGCTCATCAGGCCAATTGCAGTATAGGTACGGGTCATGCTACCAAGCTTCCATGGCTTACAAATCTGACTTTCTCAATATTTTAAACGAGCGCGGCTATATCGACAACTGCAGCGATTTCGCCGGGCTGGACGCAAAACTCAAAAGCGGCGTTCAGTCCGCCTATGTCGGTTATGACGCCACGGCGACATCCCTGCATATCGGCAATCTGATTTCGATCATGATGCTGGCATGGTTCCAGAAAACGGGACATAAGCCGGTTACCCTGATGGGCGGCGGCACCACCAAGGTGGGCGATCCGTCGGGCAAGGACGATACGCGCAAAATCCTGTCCGCGCAGGCGATTAGCGACAATATCGCCAGCATCCAGAAAGCGTTTGGCAAATACATGACCTATGGGTCCGGCGCGACCGATGCGATCATGACCAACAATGCGTCATGGCTGGATACGCTGAATTACATCGAATTCCTGCGCGATGTCGGCAAGCATTTCTCCATCAACCGCATGCTCACGATGGATTCGGTGAAACTGCGTCTTGAACGTGAACAGCCGTTGTCCTTCATCGAATTCAATTACATGATTTTGCAATCCTACGATTTCGTCGAACTGCATGAACGTCACGGCACGATCCTGCAAATGGGCGGATCGGACCAGTGGGGCAATATCGTGAATGGCGTCGAACTCGGCCGCCGTATGCATGGGTATGAACTTTATGCGCTGACGACACCGCTGCTGACCACCGCGTCGGGCGCCAAGATGGGTAAATCAGCGCAGGGCGCGATGTGGCTGAATGCCGACATGCTCTCGCCCTATGATTACTGGCAATACTGGCGCAACACAGAAGACGCCGATGTCGGCCGTTTCCTGAAGCTGTATACATTCCTGCCGCTGGACGAAATCAAGCGTCTTGAGGCTCTGGGCGGCGCTGAAATCAATGACGCCAAAAAAGTACTGGCGTTCGAGGCAACCAAACTCTGCCACGGCGAACAGGCCGCAAACGATGCCGCCGAAACCGCGCGCAAAGTGTTCGAAGAGGGCGCCGCAGGTGGCGACCTGCCGACGATCACTGTGGCGCAGGCAGCGCTCACTGAAGGCATTTCGATTCTGCAATTGCTGAAAGATTCCGGTCTTGCCGCATCGAATGGCGAAGCACGCCGTCTGATTCAGGGCGGGGGCGCAAAGATCAACGATCAGCCGATTGAAAGCGATACGTTAACCGTGACAACAGCCATGCTGAATGCCGATGGCGCAATCAAGCTGTCTGCCGGTAAGAAAAAGCATGCGTTGGTGAAGGCGGCTTAATTTAATATCGTCATCCCTGCGAAGGCAGGGATCCATGGTTCAGAATAACGGATGAATGGATTCCAGCCTTCGCTGGAATGACAATTTTTATTGGGCTTCACACGCCCATTCCAGGACGGCCATGCGCACCGGTACACCGAGGGCGGTTTGTTTTAAAATCAGCGACCGCACCGGATCGTCAGCGACCTCATCGCTGATTTCCACGCCGCGGTTGATCGGGCCGGGGTGCATTACGTACACATCGGGTTTTGCTTTGCCCAGGCGTTCTGGCGTTAAACCATATTGGTGGAAATACGCGGTATCCGAATTGATCAGGCCTTCCGTCATGCGTTCTTTCTGCAGACGCAGCATCATGATGATATCGGCACCCGCGATGCCGTCCTCGATGTTCTCGAAACGCTGTGCTTTGGAAAATTCCTTTTCCGGCGGCATCAGGGACGCGGGCGCCACAATGCGCACAATCGCGCCCAGACGCTGCAGCAGGATGTAATTGGACCTTGCGACACGGCTGTGGGTGACGTCACCGCAGATGGCAACGGTCAGGCCCTCGATACGGCCCTTCACGCGTTTGATGGTCAGGGCATCCAGCAGCGCCTGTGTCGGGTGCGCGCGCCAGGAATCGCCGCCGTTAATTACGGGGCATTTGAAAATTTCCGCGGCAAAGCGTGGGGCATTATATTCGGAATGGCGCAGGATCACGCCATCCGGTTCCATTGCCGCCAGGTTCGCGAGGGTGTCGTAATACGATTCATCCTTGCTCATCGAACTGGTGGTGGTGGAAAAATTGATCACCTTGGCGCCCAGGCGTTTGGCGGCCATTTCGAACGACATGCGCGTGCGTGTCGAATTTTCGAAGAACAGATTCATGAAAATGCGCCCGGTCAGTTTCGGCTCGATGGACGATTTATCTTCCAGTTTTTTGGTCCAGTGTTCGGCGCGATCAAGCAGGGTTTCGACCACGCCGGGACCTAAGCTTTCGATGTCGAGTACGTGACGCATTTATCCTCCAAAAAACGGTATGTGGCGGAACTGCCAGAACGCGGCGATGATGGCGCCCGCGCAAAATCCGGGACCCGCGGGAATGGTCATTTCGCGGAACGCCAAAGTTTCGCCTGCCTTCACGCGCGCATACAGCATGACGAGCAGGCCATGCACCACGCCTGCCATCGCCCCCGCTACCAGCGCATATAAAACCCCGGCAGGCCCAAGCCAAAGGCCAAATGCAAACAGAAGTTTCACATCGCCCAGTCCCATGGTTTCGAAACCGTACAGACGGTTGGCGATGGTACGCACCAGCGCCAGGCCGCCGCCGCCGACCAATGCGCCCATGAGCATAACCTGCCACGATCCTGCATAAGGATAGGCGGTCCAGTGGAACAACAGGGCGATGATGATTAGTCCAATGGTCAGTTCATCGGGAAGAATACGCAGCTTCAGGTCGATCGCCGCATGCCAGACCAGAATAAGAATGCCCAGCGCCAGAAGAACAGTTGCAGCAAGGGAGGGCAGAAATTCCATACCGCAAGTCTTAACCCCGAATACGCGCAAACGGCAAGAAGGATATTATTCACATAATGTGAATAATTGTAGCAGGAGGTTTGACCCCGCGCGAATGTCTGTTACTTTGCAACTTAGTGATTTGAATCTGATAGAAAAAGCGTTCCTACATGGCACCCAAAAAAGACGATGAAATCCTGCGTTACGACCGGATGGTGGAGCGCGCTTTGCGCGGTGTTGTCCGCGATGCCGTGAACGAGGTCATTGCCGACGGCTTGTCCGGCGAACACCATTTTTACATCACGTTCCTCACCGATCATCCGGGCGTCAAAATTCCCGATTACTTACGTGAACGCTATCCGGGTGAAATGACCATTGTTCTGCAGTACCAGTTCTACGATCTGGAAGTGGACGAAAAAATGATGGCGGTGACGCTGTCATTCAATAATGTGCCGGAACGTCTGGAAATCCCGTTGCCGGCAATCACCATTTTTGCCGATCCTTCTGTGAATTTCGCGTTGCAGTTCCAGCCGCTGGAAGGCCCACCCGACGATGGCGGCGACGGCGAGAAAAAAAGCAAAAAGAAATCCAGGGATGGAGAATCCGCAGCACCGAAGAAAACCGGTGAAGTCGTCTCGCTGGACCAGTTCCGCAAGAAAGAATGATTTTATCACCTGATGAAGGCCCGCTTGGCGTTCGCATCGACAAGGGCGAATGGATCGACGCGTCACGTAAACGCAAGGTCGCCTATAAAATCTATCATCCCGAACATATGGACGATGGTCCATATCCGGTCGTCGTATGGTCGCATGGCCTTGGCGGCACACGCGATGGCGCAGGCTTTATTGCGCGGCATCTGGCCAGCCACGGCTATATTCAGGTCAATGTCGATCATGAGGGCACCAATGACAGCCTGTGGCGCGGCCTGCCGGGCCATCCGTGGGACAATATCAAAAAGGCGCATATTCCGTGGGAGGACGTGCGCAACCGTTATCTCGACATTCCTTTCGCCCTCGATCAACTGGAAGGCCTCTATCCCGACCTGATCGACTGGACACGTGTGGGCATGTCCGGTCATTCCTTTGGTGCGCTCACCACGCAGGTGATGGCGGGACAACTGGCGGGCCGTCCGGGTGAAGCGCTGGAGGATTTCAGCGACAACCGCTTCAAGGCTGCCATTGCCTATAGCCCCACACCACATCTGCGGCTGCAACAGGGTGGTCAGGATGTTTATGCAACCATCCGTTTGCCCATGCTGCACATCACCGGCACAAATGATTCCAGCCCCGTCGAAGGTTTCGGTTACGAACGTCGTCTGGAAGTATTCGAACAGGCGGGCAATACCGATCAGATGTTGATCGTTTTAAACGACGCCGATCACATGGTGTTCAACGGATCGCGCGGGCAGCTGGAAGCTTATGAAGCGATGGATAAGCATCAGGATGTGATCAAGATCACAAGCCTTGCGTGGTGGGACGCACATCTGCGTGGTGATGTAGATGCCGCTCAATGGTTCGCGGGGCCTGGTATCCAAGCCGCTCTAGATCCGGCAGATGAGTACAGGAAGCGACATCCATAGCCCATTTTTCCGGGCTGCTTTCAAAGGCCGCGGGGGATTCTTTCGGTTTACGTCCTGCAATTGCACGAAATTTATTGGTCAGCGCAAGCGAACCAATCGAATGGTCGATCGAAAGGCGTGAAAGCGGGAAGGGCGTAAAGCTAACGACCTCTGGCAGTGCGTAATTCAAATCACGTACCTGATATTCAAAAAATGGAACCAAAGAATCCCAGTAAGCTTTTTTGACACGTTTGGTCACTGGCTCGTGCTGGCTATGCAGGCCTTTGTATTCTGGGTCCATATGCGGAGAGAAATCGGCCACGTAAATATCGTCTTCGGGCTTAACACTAATTTTTAAAACTGCGAACTCAGGACAGCGTGAAGGTTTGCTGACAAGGGTTTCGATTAGACCTTCATCAGAGGTATGTTCCATCGTTGCCCAGTTGCGGTCATACGGATTCATCAGTCCGAATACGGCGAAGTCTGATGCTTTTTTCGGCACAGCGTAATCTTCAGGTCGTCCCATGGCTATAAAACGGCAGCGTGGACGTAAGGACGGTTCCTCGTCCTGTAAAATGGTCACGAGAGAGTCCACACGCGTGAAATGGTAAAAATGGCTTTGCATTGTAGAAATATTAAGCCAAAAACCACCAAAGCTCCAGTTTTATGTTAAATATGCGCCTTTTCAGGGACGGACGGGTTGCCCGTTTTTTCCATCATCTGGCCGATCTGGAAGTTTTTCGGCATCAGGACCAGCGGAATGCCTGCTTTTTCGAAGGCATAGCGTCGGCGGCGGTTGAATTCGCGGCCCACTTTCCAGTGTTTACCGGGTTGGGTTTTGACTTTGCCCTTAATGAACATCGCATAGTCGGTATAGGAATCGACACCCCAGATATCGACGGGCTCCAGAATGAACGGGCCAAATTCGGGATCGGCCTGCATTTCCTCAACAATGGCACGAATCACATCGAATACCTTGTCCGGATCCGTTTCGATCTGCACGGCCATGTTTATATCGAACGAACTGAAATCCTTGGTCAGGTTTTCGATAATGCTGATGGCAGAAAAGGGGACGGTCGCAACCGTACCACCGGCCCCGCGCAACTGGATCTTGCGCAGGGTGATTTTCTCGACCGAGCCGGAAATATTCTGGTTGATTTTGACTACGTCGCCTACACGCATGATGTCTTCCAGAAGAATGGTAAAGCCGGACAGGAAATCCTTGACCATCGTCTGCGCGCCAAAGCCGATGGCGATCCCGACGATACCGGCACCGGCCAGCAGCGGGACAATGTTGATGCCGATTTCCGACAGCACGACCAGCGCGAACAATACGGCAAAGATCATGAACATGACATTGCGCACGATGGGCAGGATGGTTGTGGCGCGGGTGGATTCCTTACCGCCTACGCGCACGAAGACAACATGCACGACGGCGTTGACCATCTCCCATGCCAGTGTGGCCAGGACGACGACAAAGAAAACATTCATCGAGACACGCAGGCCATGCGTGAACCAGTCATGATGGAATGGGTTGAAGGCCGTAATCTCCCATATCAGACACAGCGCATAAATCAGCAGGAGCACCAGCACAAAGGCCACGACACCACGCAGAATGCGCCCATACAGGCGCAGACGGCTGGCGGGCATATCCAGCCATGTAACGGCACGATCGGCCCAATACAGACCCTTGGTGACGGCGCGGCGGAAGAACAGGCCGAAAATACCAAGCGCGACGGCAGTCAGGATGCTCAAGGCGATTTTCCCGACAGTGGACCCTTTTAAATTATTGCGGCCCAAAAAATCCTCATAAGCACGAATGGACCTTGTTGCGAAACTATCGACGCCCAGTTTTTCGGTAAGCGGCGCCAGTGTTTCTTCAGCGGTCTTTTCTTCGCCGCTTTCCTGCGTTTCCTGCAGGGTTTTTAAATTCTTGATCAGATCGGTGCGCGCCGTTTCGGATTCCAGCGTGGTGATCAGGCCCTTCAGGTCATCCTTATTGACGGTAACCTCGTCCGCTGTGGCGGGCGCGGCTGTTTCCTGCGCAAAACCGGCGGCAGGCAGCATCAGGATGAAAACCAGTAAAAGAGAATGTATCAGGCGCATGGCTGCAATATTGCGCGCCAGGGGGTTAAAATCAACCCATTGAATTTATGGAACTAATTACGCAGCGGCTTGCCTTTGTCGAGCATGTACTCGATGCGGGCCATGGTGCCCTCGTTTTTCACGAGGGTCATGAAATGCTGACGCTCCAGCTCCAGCAGGCGGTCTTCGCTGACCGGCACGGTTATATCGGCGTCCTCGCCGCCGGCCAGCACGTCGCCCAAAGCTTCGCAGACCACAACATCATACGGCGTAGCCTTGCCTGATTTGCGTAAATCGGCGACAGCCAGTTCCAGCGCGTATTTGCCGGTGGGGCCGGGCAGGGGCACAGCCACCGGTTCCGGCACTTTGTAATTTTCAGCCAGTTTCAGGGCGGCCAGTTTCGCATCGAACAACAGGCGGTCGCGGTTCATGGTGATACCGTCGGATGCCTTCAGGTAACCCACATCACGGGCGTCATCGGCAGATTTGGCAACACGGGCCAGACCGATCGTTTCAAACGCCTGTTTGACATGCGCCATCGGCCCCTTGGCAGCGCCGGGCTTCAGGCTGCCCAGGTAATAACGCGTGAGCATTTCCTTGCAGCCGCCCCAGCCGGGAATAATGCCGACGCCGACCTCGACCAGGCCGCAATAAGTTTCGGCATGCGCCTGCACGTGGTCGGATGACAGCAGGATTTCGCAACCACCGCCAAGGGCCAGGCCGGATGGCGCCGATACGACCGGGAAGGGCGCGTATTTCAGGCGCTTGTAAGCTTCCTGACCACCAGCCACCAGTTCCTCGATCTGCGGCCACAGCGCAATGTTGATCGCGAACATGGCCAGACCCAGGTTTGCACCGGCCGAAAAGACGGAGCCTTCATTGTAAACGACAAGGCCTTTGTAAACGCCCTCGGATTCCTCGATGATATCGCAGACGCTGTGGATGGCGGCAAAGACCTGATCGTCCAGCGCATTCATCTTGCCGGTGAATTCCAGCACAATGACGCCATCGCCCGCATCCCACAGGGATGCCGATGCATTTTTGAGCATCGGTTTTCCGGCGCGTTTAATGTCGGCAAGCAACAGAACGCCTTCAGCGCGTATGATGGCGTGATATTTTCCATCCGTGCCGAAGTAATTCAGTTTGCCGGCGTCGACTTTATAGAATGTGCCATCGCCCACGGCAGTCAGTAATTCAGGAACCGGTTTTCCGGCGCTTTTAAGTTGTTCCGCAAACCATTTCGGACCCAGCGCATCGATCATCTCGAACGGCCCGAATTTCCAGTTATAGCCAAGGCGCATCGCCTCATCGACATCAGCGACGGACGGTGCGATCTGCGGCACCAGCGATGCGGCATAGGCCAGCGTGTCGAACAGCACGGCGCGCGCATATCGACCGCCTGCATCCGGATGTTCAACCACAGCCTTTAGACCGGCTTTACCCGCATCGGCGGATTCCAGTTTCGGACGGTCGGCCAGTTTGTAGGATTTGTTTTCATCGAAACCGGATTGCAGATCGATGGCGAGTTTCTTTTTGGATGAGTCCAGCTTGTAAAAACCGCCTTTGCCTTTACGGCCGGTATGGCCGGCGGCAATCATCTCGTTCACCAGCGGAATGTCGCGGTGGATTTTGCGGTATTCGTCGTCTGCGGGTAGTGTCGATAAAAGGGATTTGGACAGATGCGGCATCAGGTCGATGCCGATCAGGTCGATCAGGCCGAACACGCCTGTTTTGGGAATGCCCACGGGCTTCGACATGATGGCATCGGCGATTTCCACCGGTGTCTTCATGTCGATCGCCTTGTTGATTGCGGTCTGTAGCCAGAATGTCCCGATACGATTGGCGATGAAACCCGGCGTGTCATTACAAACGACAACACCTTTGCCCAGGTTTTTGTCACAGAAATCACGTACAGTCTGTACGGCGTCTTTGCGTGTCCCGGGTCCGATCACCAGTTCCAGCAGGCGCATATAACGCGGCGGGTTGAAGAAATGGGTGATCAGGAAATCCTTGGCAAACGCTGAGCCATGACCTTCGGTCAAATTGTGCAGCGGAATGGTCGAGGTGTTGGAGGATACGATCGAACCCTTCTTGCGGTTCTTTTCAATCTTGTCATACGTCGCATGTTTGACGGCAATGTCTTCCAGTACGACCTCAATGATCCAGTCGCAATCGCCTAGCAGTTTCAGATCGTCTTCCATGTTGCCAGGAGCGATCAGCCTGGCGTTGCGCGGGTGCATCAGCGGTGCCGGGTCGGCCTTCAGCATTTTTTCAATCGCGCCTTTGGCGAATTTGCTGCGGTCGTCCGGGGCGGCATCTTTTGGGACAATATCCAGCAGAACAACGGGTATACCGGCATTCGCGATCTGCGCTGCAATGCCGGAGCCCATTACCCCGGATCCGATTACAGCAACTTTTTTAATTTCGCCGCTGACAGCGTTTCCCGTTTTGGAGGCTTTCTTTTTTCCAAGACCAAACATCATGCAGCCCCTGCACGTTTTTGCATCCAGCGCTGTTTCACAGCATCAAGACCCAGCGTCGATAACAGATAGCCAAACACAGGAACGGATGCATGCATCCATGCTTTGTCATGTCCCAGGATAATCAGCCATATATTCATAAAGAGGTAAGTCAAGGCTGCGATGCACAGGCGGCGCGTCCACGATGTTTCCCACGCCTTGTCGGCTTCGACCCGCGCATTACGCGCGTGGATGGCTTCAAGATCGGTCATGCTTACACCGCCTCGAGGATCGTTGCCACACCCTGACCGCCGCCGATGCAGGCGGTGGCGAGCGCATATTTTTTCTTCTCGCGCACCAGCAGGCTGGCGGCCTTGCCGGTGATACGCGCGCCGGATGCGCCCAGCGGGTGGCCCAGCGCAATCGCGCCGCCGTCCAGATTCAGTTTTTTCGCGTCGATGCCCAGTTCCTGCACGACGGACAGCGACTGCGCGGCAAATGCCTCATTCAGTTCGATGATATCGATATCTGATAATTTCAGACCGGCGCGCTCCAGCGCTTTTTTAACGGCAGGGACGGGGCCGATGCCCATGATTTCGGCATCGCATCCGGTCGAAGCGAATGACTTAATCCGCGCCATAATTTTCAGGCCGTTTTTCTTGGCATACTCTTCGGATGTCACCAGCACGGCGGATGCACCATCGGTCAGCGGCGAGGATGTGCCGGCGGTTACAGAGCCATCGGCAAGGAAAGCAGGCTTCAGTCCCGACAAACCTTCCAGTGTGGAATCGCCGCGGATGCAGCCGTCTTCATTCACGCCGTTGATCGGCACGATCTCATCGCTGAATTTACCCGATCCGCGCGCGGCATCGGCTTTCTGCTGGCTTTTCAGCGCAAATTCTTCCTGCGATTTGCGGTCGATCTTGTATTTCCTGGCCAAATTCTCGGCGGTTTCACCCATGCCCATATAGATCTGCGGATATGTGTCCTTCAGAGCGGGGTTGGGCAGGGGGTTGAAGCCGCCCATCGGCACACGGGTCATCGATTCCACGCCGCCTGCTATAAAGACATCACCTGCGCCTGCCACGATCTGCGCCGCCGCAAAATGGATCGCGGACATGGACGATCCGCACCAGCGGTTGACGGTGATCCCGCCGACGCTGACCGGCAGCCCCGAGAGGACCGCTACGATACGCCCGAGATTGAAACCCTGCTCGCCTTCCGGGAAAGCGTTGCCGAGGATCAAATCCTCGATATGCGACGGATTGACGCCGCTTTCCTTGATCAAGGCCTTTACGACCTCGGCGGCCATGTCGTCGGGCCGGACTTTGGCCAATGCGCCCTTGGAGGCGAAGGTAAAAGGGGAGCGTTTATAAGCGCAGAGAACGGCGGATTTGGTCATAGGGGCATCCTACAGATGGTTCGTTAATAACGTATCGTATTCGCGGGGATTGTCCAAGGCGGGAAGCCTGTTGCACCGCACCCCGTTATTCCAGCATTGACAAGCACTTGTCAGACATGGCAGTGAGGCTCATCGTCGAATTAACAAAGGAATATGTCTTATGACCGACATCCGTGGTTTCAAGCGTATCTGCGCCTCCTGTGCGACGCGTTTTTACGATTTCAACAAAGACCCCATTCTGTGCCCCAAATGCGGCGCCGAATTCACCGGGGTGGTGAAAATCCGTACCCGCCGCGGCAAGGCCGTGGTGGACGACGCCAAAGCCAAGCCGGAGGAAGAAGAGGTTGAAAAGGCCGAAGGGGACGATACGACTGTCAGCCTGTCTGATATCGAGGATGAGGAAAATGCCGGCGACGAGGACGAAGACGAGGATACGGGCGGCGACCTGGATCTCGATGACCTTGATGAAGATGACGGCGAGGATGACGAAGACCTCGAGGATATCGACGAAGACCTTGAAATCGAGGAAAAAGAATAACAGCTTTTAAACTGTCATCCCGAGCGATTGAGAGGGATCTCCCTGAAACCAGGGAGATCCCTCATTTCATTTCGGGATGACAAATTAATCCAGGCGATAAAGTCTTAAAGTCTTTTTCAGGTTCGGCATCAGGCCGCGATCGATACGGCTGATCATGAAGGTGAGGGCCAGGATGACGCGCAGGATCAGGCCGCGTTCCGGTGCGTGCTGTTTGCCGTCTACGTATAATTCCAGCACGGTGTCGTCGGGGCGTTTGCCGGCATTGATTTCGGCCCAGTCTTCCTTTCCGGAAAAACGCATGCCAAGGGCCGGCTGCAGGCTGATTTCACCGTTGGCGCCCAAAGTACCTTTGAGGATTTCGATGGTATAGATGCCTTCCGGTTCGATCCGGACCTCGTATTTCAGCAGGTCCTGATCGCCGCGCACGCCGTATTTCCCCGCCATGACCGTGCCGGACGGACGGGTCACGCAGGCGAACATCGGCCATCCCGAAGGCGGCCAGAATTCGGCGAATAAGGCATTACCGGCGTCAAAAGCGGACGGATCAGTGTCGTTTCGTAAATTGTCCGCTGGCGGCGCGGTTTTTGAGCGCTCTACCATGGTTAGTCCCTGTTTTTATGGTTACTTGATGTTTCCTCAAGTTAGGGATCTTTTGCAACCATTTTCTTGCTATGGAATAGAAACTTTATTTCTCAAAAGCTTTGCTTGAGAATTCCCATAGTACGTATGACACACGTACGGATCAGTTGTGATCGGTGATGTCGTTCGACACTTTGGCGGTATAGGCCACGAACAGGGCCGAGATCAGGAACATCAGGTGGATCACGACCTGACCCTTCACGATAAATTCGCCCTGTTCGCC
>Ga0206107_1000688_pt1 | contig 11739 bp, 9 predicted proteins | sample 2B0metagenome_FD_148652 | JGI IMG/M metagenome (GOLD analysis project Ga0206107, IMG submission 148652) | Enriched microbial communities from leaf-cutter ant dump, University of Wisconsin, Madison, United States - 2B0 | ecosystem: Environmental > Terrestrial > Nest > Insects nest > Nest dump...
GACATATATCTCAACTGCAAAGTCCTGAGACTTCTGCCAAGCAATAATATCTTCAAATTTCCGTATTGCCATAATTTATTTATTTCCCTATTCACAAGCCGAAAATCACTTTCCCTTACACCTTATCCCTTACACCTTATTACTTATTACTTATCCCTTACCCCTTACTACTTACCCCTTACTACTTACCCCTTACTACTTTATTACATCCCGATTTTTCAGCTAATCTTACTCCAGCTTTGCACTAATCCGCTCTTTGTTTGTTGCAGGGCTACTCTCAGCGGTTGGTGCATAGCTTTTTCCATACCGGGATCTGCTGCTAATAAGGCTTGCGCAGCTGTTTTGGTTTCTTCCATAATAGCCACATCATGAATAATATCCGCAATCTTGAAATGCAGCGCACCGCTTTGGCGGGTACCATACAGATCTCCGGGGCCGCGCATTTTCAGATCTTCTTCCGCAATCACAAAACCATCGGTAGTTTGGGACATAATGCTCATGCGTCTGCGGCTTTCCTGTGATAATTCATAACCGGTTAGTAAGATGCAGTAGCTTTTATCGGCGCCGCGCCCTACCCTTCCGCGCAACTGATGCAACTGCGACAAACCGAAACGTTCGGCGCTTTCCACCACCATTACCGTGGCGTTAGGCACATTCACGCCCACTTCAATCACGGTTGTAGCTACCAGAATATGCGCCTCACCTGCAATGAAGCGCTGCATATTGCGCTCTCGCTCTTCCTGCGGCTGACGGCCATGCACTATGCCTATATTGTATTTATGATCGGGAAACCAGGCTTTCACCTGTTCGTAATTGGCATTCAGACTTTCATAAGCCAGTTTGTCCGACTCATCAATAAGCGGATAAACGATATAAACCTGCCGGCCTTTATCTATTTCATGACGAATAAACTGCATCACTTTGGGACGGTAATTTTCACTGCGGTGAATAGTTTGAACCGGTTTACGTCCGGGAGGCAGCTCATCTATTACCGATACATCCAGATCACCATAAACCGTCATGGCCAGAGTGCGGGGAATAGGCGTAGCCGTCATTACTAAGATATGCGGAGGCCGTTGGTTTTTCTGCCAGAGTTTTGCCCGCTGAGTTACACCAAAACGATGTTGCTCATCAATAATAGCCAAACCTAAATTGTGAAAACGCACCGTATCTTCTACTAAAGCATGGGTGCCGATCACAAAAGGAATCAGTCCTTTTTGCAATCCTTCCAGAATCTGTTTTTTCTCTTTTCCCTTTACCGATCCTGTAAGTAAGGCCACCGGTATGTGCAGCGGTTTCAATAATTCCCTGAAACTCTGCACATGTTGTTGAGCCAGAATTTCAGTAGGCGCCATGAGGCAGGCCTGAAATCCGTTATCTAATGCCAGCAACATACTCATTAGCGCCACCATTGTTTTACCGCTGCCTACATCTCCCTGTATGAGGCGATTCATCTGTACGCCGGTTTGGGTATCTTGTCGTATTTCTTTCAACACTCTTTTTTGAGCGCCGGTAAGGTCAAAGGGTAAATGATCGGAAAAAAAGGCATTGAATTGCTCTCCTACCTTTTCAAATACCCAACCGGCCTGTTTACGATGACCGGTTTTCAAACGAGCAATACGCAATTGCGTAAGCAACAATTCCTCCCATTTCAACCGACGCTCGGCTAATTGACGATGGGTTTCACTTTGCGGAAAGTGAATATTTACCATAGCATCAAAACGTCCAATCAATCCGTATTGCTGTAGGATATTCGGAGGAATGATCTCCGGCAGATCTTCCGGCGTCAGCTTTTCCATCAGCGCTTGCAGAAGTTTTGCAAAAGCGCGATTGGTCAGCCCCTTACTTCGGAGTTTTTCCGTAGTGGAATAAACAGGCTGCAATGCCGGTATTTCTTTTTGCGTATGATTTTCGATCGGTTCAATTTCCGGATGGGTAATAGAATACACACCGTTGAAAACAGATAGTTTTCCAAAAACCGTGTAAGCCTTATTGGGAATCAGGTTTTTTTTTATCCAAGGAATACCTTGAAACCACACTAATTCCATTTGCCCGGTTTGATCTGCCAAAGTGGCTTTCAGTCTGCGTTTGAAGCCGGAGCCTTCTTCAAATATCTGCATCAGAATACCCCTTAACTGCACATATTCCTGATCGGGTCTAATGCTTTTAATGTTCTGTACCTGAGCGCTGTCCAGATAGCGGTAAGGATAATGCCCCAGTAAATCGGCAAAGGTATGAATGTCCAAATCCTTCCTGAGGAGTTCGCCGCGTTGCGGGCCAACTCCTTTCAGAAATTCAATAGGCGTCTCTAAATAATTTCCGGGTTTCAGGATAAAATGGTTTTGAATGCAAAAAGCAAATTTAACAATCTGTAGCGATTATGCGTGGAAAAACTTGAATAGTACGAGGCTATTTTAAGGCAATTTAAAACCAGCCAGATACATAGTTAAGTCAAAATGCAAAAGTCAAGATTAAAAAGCAGGCGATTCAATAATCGGCTTAATATGATTTAGAAATGCAGGCAAAATATGCTCAACATCATTGCAACGCTAAGTCTGGAGAACATGATTGGCAGGGTCAAAATTTCATTAAATCATTTTAAGATTGCTGTATTGCATTTTGAATGATTACTTTTGAATTAATAGTGCTATTTTTTAATAACGAACAATGTGGGATTAGGGAAAGGTGCATAAGCATCCGCCCCGTATTTTATCCCTGTACTAAAAAAGCGTATTGATATGCAACGCTTATTTGATTTGGTTGAATATCGGGCAGAGAAACAGCCTGATGGTATATTAGTTGCAGCAAAAATTAAGGGGATATGGACAACTTATACCAATATCGACATTCTTCAGCGTGCACAAAGATTAGCATCCGGGCTGTTGAATTTGGATATTTGTTTTGATGAAAATGATGTAGAAAAAACGGAAAAGATTGCGCTCATTTCAGAGAATCGTCCGGAATGGCTGATTACGGATTTGGCCGTTCAGCAAACGGGAGCCATTTTAACGCCATTATACCCTACTATCAGTTTAGATGAATTTACTTATGCCATGAATGAGGCGGAAGTGCGCATTGCAATTTTCTCCAATCAAAGTTTGTACGATCGTTTTCAGCCTGCTTTTGCCAATATTCCTACATTGTCCTGTATTTTTTCTTTTGATACCATAAGCGGTGTGCGTCATTTGTCCACATTAGCTCCTACTCCGGAAAGTAATCGTCTTTTAGGAATAAATCGTAATCGCATTACCGGAGAAACCATTGCTACCATAATTTACACTTCCGGCACTACCGGAATGCCCAAAGGCGTTATGCTCAGCCATAAAAATATTGTCAGCAATATCATCAACTGCCGGAAGGTATTCACCTTTGCAAAAAGCGGAGAAAGGGCGCTCAGTTTTCTGCCACTGAATCATATTTTTGAAAAGGCAGTAACCTATGTTTATATAGATCACGGCATTAGCATCTATTATGCGGAAAGTATGGATACCATAGGCGACAATCTCCGTGAGGTGCAACCTGTTGTTTTCACCTGTGTGCCACGCCTGTTAGAAAAAGTTTATGACCGTATTGTGAGTAAGGGCGCAGCGCTGAAAGGATTGAAACGTATGATGTTTTTTTGGGCGCTAAAGTTGGCTCGAAGTTATGACAACCGAAAACCGGGAAGCTGGTGGTATCGTCAGCAGTTAGCGATAGCCAATAGGTTGGTTTTTTCAAAATGGAGAGCGGCATTAGGAGGTAAAATCATTGCTATCATCAGCGGAGCAGCGCCTTTACAGGAAAAATTATTACACATTTTCGATGCTGCCCGACTTACTATTATGGAAGGATACGGCCTTACGGAAACGGCTCCCGTTGTCAGTGCAAATTATCTTGATCCTGAAAACAGAAAAATCGGCAGCGTAGGACTGGCATTGCCCAATGTGGAGATAAAGTTGGCCGAAGACGGAGAAATACTTTGCAAAGGTGATAATATCATGGTGGGTTATTACAAGCAGCCCGAACTGACGGCAACAGCCATAGATCAAGATGGGTGGCTGCATACCGGGGATATCGGGGAAATAACGGAAGGTCGTTTTTTATCCATTACCGACCGCAAGAAAGAGATGTTCAAAACCTCCGGCGGAAAATATGTGGCTCCCCAGAGCGTGGAAAACCGGATGCGCGAAAGTCGGTTTATTGAGCAAATTGCCGTTGTGGGATCCAGCCGAAAGTTTGTTGCCGCTATCATTGTGCCTTCTTTTATACACCTGCGGGAACAACTTGAAGCGCAAGGCATCTCATGTGAAAATGAGCCGACTCAATTAATAGCTATGCCGGAAGCAATAGCCCTCATACAGGCAGAAGTTGATAAAAAGAACCAACATCTGAACCGCGTAGAACAAGTAAAAAAATTTGCGCTGCTTTCTGAAGAATGGACTACGGAAAACGGCCTGCTCACACCAAAACTTTCCTTGAGAAGAGATATCATTGAAGCCAAATACGCTAAGAAGATTGAGGATATGTACCGGTAAAATTAGTGTTAAGTCAGTAGTAAAATGAATGAAAAATGAAGAAGAATGAAGAATGATGTAAAAAATAAAGTTGAAACGCTGTTGGTGTTTTTCTTCTGCAACATTTTTTGTTACACTCGCTGCGTTTGACCTGCATAGTCAAATGCAATGCAATTGACCTACATTGGGGAACGTAACCAATACCGGAACATAATGTTTGTGCCGGAATGATTGTACGTCAAATGCATCGCGTTTGCCCCAAAAACGCCTTAATACCCATATTTCTCTTTCCAGCAATTGCGCAAGTATTCCCGTTGCCTTTGCTCTGCCGGATTATCACCCGGATCATATAGACGGCTGCCGGCTATGCTATCGGGCAGATATTCCATCGTAACGAAATTATTTTCAAAATCATGAGCGTAACGGTAATCTTTGTGATAGCCCAAGTCTTTCATCAGTTGTGTTGGTGCATTCCGAATAGACAGCGGAACCGGAAGATCACCGGTTTTTTTCACTAAATCCTGCGCATGATTAATAGCCATATATGCAGCATTGCTTTTTGCGGAGGTGGCTAAATAAGTAGCGGTTTGCGACAGTATAATCCGGCATTCGGGATAGCCTATCATGGATACGGCCTGAAAGCAGGAAGTAGCCAGCAACAAGGCGTTAGGGTTAGCATTTCCTATATCTTCACTGGCGAGAATGACCATACGGCGTGCAATAAATTTCGGATCTTCACCACCTGCAATCATTCTAGCCAAATAATACACCGCAGCATTAGGATCACTTCCCCGGATAGATTTGATGAAGGCAGAAATGATGTCGTAATGTTGTTCGCCGGTTTTATCATATCCAGCCATTCTTTGTTGCACAATATGCTGCACCTTTTCATTCGTAATAATTTTCGGTGATTCCGGCATAGCCTGCACCACTAATTCCAAAAGGTTCAAAATTCTGCGGCCATCTCCGCCACTCAAGCGCAGCAGCGCTTCCCATTCCTGTATTGTTACCTGTTGTTCTTGAAGCCAGTTATCATTTCGGAGCGCCTGTATAACAATTTCTTTCAGGTCATCTGCATGAAAAGGCTCCAATACATACACCTGACAACGGCTCAGCAACGCGCCAATTACTTCAAAAGACGGGTTTTCGGTGGTGGCGCCGATAAGCGTAAGCAGTCCTTTTTCTACTGCACCTAAAAGACTGTCCTGTTGACTTTTATTGAAACGATGAATTTCATCAATAAACAGCAATGCCTTTCCGGCCTTTCTGGCATTTTCAATTACCGATCTAATTTCCTTTACGCCACTTTCGATAGCGCTGAGTTGAAAAAACAACATCCCGCATTCCTCTGCGATAATTTGCGCCAGAGTAGTTTTTCCCACGCCCGGCGGCCCCCAGAAAATGACGGAACGTGGCTGTGCACTTTTGATCATATTGTATAATACCCGACCTTCGCCTACTAAATGCTTTTGTCCGATGAAGTTTTCCAGCGTTTTTGGACGCATGCGCTCTGCCAGTGGTATGTTTTTGTTTTGTGAAGACATGAAGGTGTATTAATTCTTTATTTACTTTTGAAATTAAAGTTCGGTTTCTTTTTATAAAAATAAAATTCGTCAATGAAAAAATCAGCCATTTTCCCAATATTATTCCTGTTAGTACTGTTGAGCAAAGGAGCATTATTTGCTCAGGAAAAACCGCAGGAATCTTATAAAGAAATAGGCAGCCCATTACCTCCTTTTCTTATTGTAGATAGAGATGGCAAGAGCCACACGGAAGCGGAGTTTAATAAAGACGGCACTTTGTTTTTATTCATGTTTAATCCTACCTGTGAGCATTGTATTAATATGGCTAAAATGCTGGGCGCTCATGAAGAGGAATTCGGAAACAGTAATATTTATTTTGTAGCAGTTCCCGACATGCGGGAACAACTTGATTTCTTTTACGAACAAACCGGTGCGGATACTTTCAAACATATTACAATCGGCATAGACAGTATAGACGTGGTACGCAAGTTGTATAATTTTGTATTGCTACCTCAGCTCAACATTTACAGTAAGGACGACAGGAAACTGATTGAAGTATTATCGGGTGATATTGAGTTGGATACTTTGAAATCTTACATAGGTCGCTAAGAGCGATAAATCCGACTACTTTTTAGCTTCCCGCTCCATTTTATAGGCTTTAATGGCACGATATATGGCCATAGCTAATTGTTGCTGCCCGCTTTCTGAATTCATATAAGCTTCTTCTTCCGGATTATTGATAAATCCCAATTCCGTCAATACTCCCGGCATGGCGCTTCCGGCTAATACTTCTAATCCTTTTTGTTTTACTCCATAATTATTACGACCCGCAAGTGTAAATTGTTCCTGAATTTTTCCCGCAAGGCTTACACTCCGTGCAAGGAAACGCTGACTGTATTGAGTAACAATAATAGCGGTAGTCGGATCATTTTCATCTAACATTCCAGGCTCTTCGGTTATATTATCTCCATAACTTTCGATTGCGGCCTCTTTTTGGGAATTGCGATGCAGCCCCAATACATAAGTTTCCGTTCCCGATGCTGTTGTTTCTCTATGATACACTGTTCTGTAGGTAGGCACTTTGCGCCTTTTTTTCCCTTTACCCACATAATGATAACCTGTACGAATCTGCTGCTTTTTAGGAGCTGTAGAATTGATATGAATGGAAATAAACAAATCCGCATTAGCTTGGTTGGCAATCTCATGACGCTCTTTCAGGCTGGGATAAAAGTCATAAGTCCGCGTATAAATAACCTTCACATCAGGAAGGCTGTCTGTAATAATTTTTCCTAATTTCAGAGTTACGGCTAAGGCAATATCTTTTTCCTTAGAATATTTCCCTATTGCACCGGGATCGCTGCCGCCATGCCCCGCATCAATGACAATTTTACCTACCTTAGTTTGGGCGAAAAGCGCAAAACCCGGCAAGCAAAACAGTACACTGGTGAGTAGCGTGATAAAAAAACGATGTTTCATAAATAACGATATGCGCCAATGCAGCATGTTGTACATGATGTAATTAATACAAAATAATAATCGGAAACCCCAATAATACCGGGCACTCCGGTATCAATAAGCGGCAAAGATAAATTAAAAAGATTTTTTGGGTGGATGTCCAATCATATAAAACGTATTTTTGCCGGGATAAATGAATATGACGCTTCGGTATTTACGAGATTATCGTGGAAGGCATTGCCGCCGGTTGATGGCAGTGCTTGTTTTATTATTGTTTTTTCACCCCTTACAGGCGCAAATTATGCCTGTAGGTGTGCCTGCTCAGAACTCCCTTATTTCAGAAAGCGATAGTGCCGAAACATTGCCGATCAACGATAGCGTTATTATGGCCGATAGCAGCATGAGCGATTCTGCCCGAATAAAACTCAAGGAAGAAAAATTAGGAATCAAAATCTCGGAAGATGCTCTGGATTACAAGATCATCTCTTCATCCCGAGACTCTATGGTATTGGAAGTGCCCAAAGGCATATACAAGATGTATGGCGATGTGGACATTCAGTACAATGACATCGAATTGAAATCGGGAGATGTAAGTTATTTGCAAAAAGACAATACACTAACAGCCACTCCTACACGAGACACGAACAATCGTATTATTTCCATTCAGGAATTTAAGCAGGGCGCGGAACGCTTTACTTATGATTCTTTAAAATACAATTTTGTAAGTAAACGCGCCATCGTACGCAATGCCAAATCACAGTATGGTGAAGGATTTATCAACAGTCAGCAGGTGAAACGCAATGCCGACGGCAGTGTTTACGGATGGAAAAACGGTTATACAACTTGCGACTTGGACACTCCACACTTTGCCATTCGTGCCCGGCGCATTAAGATGGTACCCAATCGCATTGTGGCTACAGGGCCGGCAAACCTCGAAATTCAGCATGTACCCACGCCTCTATTTCTTCCATTCGGCATTTTTCCCATCAACGACAAGCAACGATCGGGTTTTATTCTGCCTTCTTATACAATAGAAGAGCAGCGCGGATTAGGTCTGCAACGCGGCGGATACTATTTTGCCCTGAATGATTATTTAGGCGTTACTACCCAGTTTGACATTTTTTCCAAAGGAAGCTGGGGCTTTCTGGGCAGGGCGGATTATGCCAAACGCTACCATTACAGCGGCAACCTACAAATCGGCTATAATTATACCAAAATAGGCGAAGTGTATGAACCTTCGGGCAGCGTTTCCAAAGATTTCAACATTACACTCAGTCATCAGCAGGATGCTAAAGCCCGTCCCGGAACTACTTTTGGGGCCTCCGTAAATATTATCACCCGGAATTACAACAAGTTGAACGGTGTGGATGCCTTGCAAATGCTGAATAATACATTCAGTTCTTCTATTTCCTATTCCAAAAACTGGATCGGCAAACCTTATTCTTTTTCCGCAGCACTGCGGCACAGCCAAAATACCCAAACCGGAGAGGTGAATGTAACGCTCCCGGATATTAATTTTTCCATTTCTCAAATTACGCCCTTCCAACGGAAGAATGCTACGGGAGTTCCCCGCTGGTATGAACGCATTTCCGGAAGCTATAATATACGTGCCGTAAATGAATGGGCTTTTTATGATTCTACTTTTAACATCAACAATATAGCTCTTTCCGATTTTAATAACGGGATTGTTCAAAATCTCAACATCGGTGCTGCTTATAATATTTTTCGATTTTTCAACCTGAGCTTTAGCGTGCCTTATACGGAATACTGGAACACTAAACAGGTTTTCCGGAATTATGATTCTGCAACAAACCAAACAGATACCGTTATCAATAAAGGTTTTTTTGCCACACGCAGCTTCAGCGCCAATGCTTCGGTTAGCACCAGACTGTACGGGTTGATGATGTTCAAAAAAGGAAAAATCATGGGCGTCCGTCATGTACTGACACCCAATATAGGTTTTTCTTATCAGCCGGGTTTTGCCTTCCCTCCTTTTGAATATTTTTACCGGACACAAATAGACCCCAGCTATCCTTATACTTATGAATCACCTTATGTGGGGCCTTATTCCCCTATCGGAGGGCCGGGCAACCCGGAACCCAGTGGCGCTATTACCTTCGGCCTGAATAATAATCTTCAGATGAAAGTACGATCGGGAGATTCTGTTGGCAATAAAAACATCTCCCTGCTTGATGCCTTTAGCATTAACTCCTCTTATAATCTTTTTGCCGACTCACTGAATCTGGCTCCATTTAATATGCGTGCCCAAACATCCATATTGAAGATATTCAACGTAAGTGGCAGTGCCGTTTTTGATCCATATAAATGGGATAAAAACATCCGCACGAATCAGTTGCTGATTCGTGCGGGAGAAGGACTGGCAGATTTCAGGCGAGCTAACCTTGCCGTAGGTTTCAATTATAGTGCGGAGAAGAAAAATGTCAGTCAGCAAAACGACTCCATGAATAATAATGATCAGGTAAACCGACTATTGGGTAATGGCGGTTATGATGATTATTATGACTTCAACATACCTTGGAACATCAGCGCCAATTATAGTCTTAACGCCTCAAAATCTTATTACAGTTCGCGCGACAAAGATTCCATAGCCGTAACGCATAGTTTGATGTTCAGCGGCAGCCTTAGTCTGACTAATCGCTGGCAGATCAATTTGCAAAGCGGTTATAATTTTACCAATAAAGAAATAGGTTTAACATCCATCAATATCAGCCGGGATTTGCATTGCTGGCAAATGAGCCTGAATCTGATTCCCTTCGGCGATTACCGGAGTTTTAATTTCTTGTTACAAGTAAAATCTTCCGTACTGCAAGACCTCAAGTTGATTCGACGGAAGACTTATTTAGACAATTATTAGCGCTTTGCTCAATGCGATAATGTTATTCCCGGTAATCAGTCAAAGCTGATTTCCTTCACCTGATCAGAAATGCTCAATCGTCCGGCTGTTTTGGATTTGATCTCATCAATACTTACCCCAGGGGCGTATTCCGTACAAAGGAATCCGTTTTCCGTAATTTCAAAAACACCCAAATCAGAAACGATCTTTTTTACGCATTTCAAACCGGTAATCGGCAGGCTGCAACGGGACAATAATTTTGAATTACCCGCCCTGTCGGTATGCTGCATAGCCACGATAATATTTTTGGCGGAAGCCACTAAATCCATAGCACCGCCCATACCTTTCACCATTTTACCCGGAACTTTCCAATTGGCAATATCACCGTTTTCTGCAACTTCCATAGCACCTAACACCGTCAAATCTACCTTACCGGCCCGGATCATGCCGAAGCTGAGAGCGCTGTCAAAATAACTGCCGCCTTTAAGCAAGGTTACCGTTTGTTTACCTGCGTTGATCAAATCCGCATCCACTTCTTCTTCGGTAGGAAAGGGGCCGATGCCCAACATTCCGTTTTCACTTTGCAGAACGATTTCAATATTGTCCGGTACGTAATTGGCTACTAATGTCGGGATTCCGATACCCAAATTAACATACATTCCATCCTGAAGTTCCCGAGCAATGCGCCGGGCAATCTGATTTTTATCTAATGCCATTATGATGATTTTTTTTGCTGATTAGCGATACAAAATAAAATAAAATTCTCAGCAAAACAATGTATTTCTTTCCAAACTTGTTTAAACTTGTTTTGCACTTATATAATACCATCATTCCAACGCTCCCCGATCCCGCCCCATACGAATGTTTAGCACATTGCATTAGCGACGAATATTTTTCATCAGCGTATGCAGCATCCGGAATGAAAACAAACCACAGGCAAACATACCAACCGTAGCACCTCCTGCAATCCATAGCATTGCCATGAAAAACGATTCTACATAACCATGTACTGTCCGGACTACAAACAGCATTATGAAAGCAAAAAGTGCGATTCGGGCGATCCAAACACCGTCTTTTTTCAGGTTGAAATACCGGGAAGCTGCAATGAGATTGAGCAATGCTACGCTCAAATGCACACAACAAGCCGTAATAGCCGCACCTAATGCCCCATAGCGGGGAATCAGCAACAGATTGCCACACAAACTGATGACAACACCTAATACCGAGATAAAAATGAGGATGCGAATATTGCCATTTGCCGTAAGCAATGTGGCATATACATAGGAAATACAATAAGCCGGAAAGGTAATCATCAATACAGAAAACACCCTGCTGTCGTATGGTGTGGCATCTCGATGTTGCAGCAGCATAATTTCATTTCCAAAAAACCAGGCGGTAATACATACCGTCAGCG
>Ga0206107_1000690_pt1 | contig 11681 bp, 5 predicted proteins | sample 2B0metagenome_FD_148652 | JGI IMG/M metagenome (GOLD analysis project Ga0206107, IMG submission 148652) | Enriched microbial communities from leaf-cutter ant dump, University of Wisconsin, Madison, United States - 2B0 | ecosystem: Environmental > Terrestrial > Nest > Insects nest > Nest dump...
AGAACTGTCGGGCTGGTTCTGCTGTTGGTAACATAACCCGAGATTATTGCGGGCGGCATTGATGACGGTAGAATTAAAATCATTTTCAGGTATGGCAATAACCTTTTTAAAATATTTTTTAGCTACCGGATAATCGCGAAAAAAATAATAGGCCTCACCGATTTGCATAAGGTCTCTTGCCATTTCAGGATAAGCATCCGGATGTATATTATCGGTCAGTTCCTGATCTAATAATAAATATTGTTCAAAAGCCAGCTCGTAATTTTTTTCAATTTTCCAGTAAAATTCTGCTAAAGCCCTTAAAGAACGGGCTCTTAAAAACTCAATATTATCCTGGGTAGATTGTTCTAATTGTGTTTTCAGCTTTCTGAGCGATATTTCTTTCGGCTGACGCTGGTAAAAGGCATTCCAGAAAACTAAGAAAAAATCAACATTCCGTTCTAAAGCCTTATCCTGATGCTTACGGGCAAAATCCTTTATAACATCAGCCTGCTTTGCACGGGATGCGGAATCCGGTATCTGAATCAGATCATTGTACATAGCATGAATGCCATAAATATTTTCTCCGTAAGATTTATGCAACAAAGAATCGTATTGTGCAAATGCGGAAAAGAAGCAGCCTGTCTGCACTATTATGGCAAGACACAGCGCTTTGTACAAGCATGTTTTTTTCAATGGGCTGGTAAAATTCAATATAGTCATACAGGTGAAAACACGTTCCAAAGGTAAAGGCCATCTTTAAAAAAGCCGAAAAAATTACCCGCAGGAAAAAAGAAAATTTCAAAAGAGGCCATATCCGGTTTCACATTCGGAGTATTCAATGCTTCGCCCGTTACATATTCCGGGCTTAATAAAGATGATGGGCGGGTGCATTTCAATTTTTCGCTAACAGAACGCCCCTGCATTTCCCATGTATATGCTGAAAGCATTATCAATAGGAGTGCGTTTAAACCCACTCCTATTGATGCCACGGGTATCTATTCCCGTCCTTTAGATTTCTATAGCATAGCATACAAGAAGGTGTATATGCGTGCGATGGTTTGAACTCCTCCTGATGAGTTTAAAAAAAGTCTGATTTAATTCTAAATGTATATTTTTGACAAAATTTATTTTATTATGAAAAAATTTACCCTTATTGTGGCGGCTTGCATCATAAGCGCTACTGCCGTTACCGCACACGGCACTGCATCTACATGCTGCCGGAAAAGGAATTTACACCCTCCGTATCACGAATAATGACGGCTCAAAAAATTATGCCCAAAGTATCGTAATCACGCATTAAGCAAAATGCATTACGCTGAATATTCACCCAAAAACCGGCTCTCAAAAAGCCGGTTTTTTACCTAAGAATAATACCTCCGATTTCCTGCTAATTCCGTTTATCTTTGTGCTATGAATCTGAACGCTCCGGACACAATCCAAAATTTTATAGACGGGGAATTTTGTACACCTTCCTCCGGCAAGTATATAGACAATATCAATCCGGCTACCGGACAGGTATATGGCCGCATACCGGACAGCAATGCGGATGATGTACAAGCGGCAGCCTCTGCTGCAAAAAAAGCATTTGAAAGCTGGCGTCTCACTACCCCGGAAACCCGGTTTAAGCTGCTTAACCGCATCGCCGAATTGATTGATGAAAACTTAGAAGCTCTGGCATTGGCGGAAACCAACGACAACGGCAAACCGCTCTGGCTGAGTAAAAAAGTGGATATTCCCCGCGCCTCCGACAACTTCCGTTTTTTTGCCACAGGACTGATGCATTTCGCTTCGGAAAGTCATAACATGGAAGGCCGCGCTATCAATTACACCTTGCGTCAACCCATTGGCGTAGTGGGCTGCATCTCTCCTTGGAATTTACCTTTATATTTATTTACCTGGAAAATTGCACCGGCATTAGCGATGGGCAATTGCGTGGTAGCCAAGCCCTCGGAAGTGACGCCGATGACCGGATATCTGCTCTGCCGCATTGCACAGGAAGCAGGTCTTCCTAAAGGAGTGCTGAATATTGTTCACGGTACGGGCCCGGATTGCGGCGCTGCTATCGTTGCTCATCCCGAAATAAAAGCCATCTCCTTTACCGGAAGCACTCGGGCGGGCAAAGAAATTGCAGCCGTTGCAGCACCTATGTTTAAGAAAATATCATTGGAATTAGGCGGAAAAAATCCCAATATCATCTTTGCCGATTGTGATTGGGAAAAAATGATGCGTACCACCCTACAATCTTCTTTCGCCAATCAGGGTCAGATATGTCTATGCGGCAGCCGTATTTTAATCGAAGCTTCTATTTATGAAAAATTCAAAACGGAGCTGGTAGCACGTACCCAAAAATTAAACAACGGCGATCCTTTAGAAGCCGACACCAAACAAGGCGCTATTGTCAGTAAAGCGCATTACGACAAAATTCTGCATTGCATTGCAAGGGCAAAGGAAGAAGGCGGACGTGTGCTGACCGGCGGACAGGCAGTGCATCCGGAAGGCCGTTGCAGGGAAGGTTATTTTATTGAGCCGACTATTATTGAAGGACTGGGGCCGGACTGCCGCAGCAACCAGGAAGAAATCTTCGGGCCGGTAGTAACCCTGCAGCCTTTTCATACGGAAGAAGAAGCGTTGCAATTAGCTAACAGCAGCGATTACGGCTTAGCAGCCACCATCTGGACTCAGGATATCAGCAGGGCAAACCGCCTTTCGGCGCAGGTTAAAAGTGGTATCATTTGGGTAAACTGCTGGTTATTGCGTGATTTGCGCACCCCTTTCGGCGGATTTAAAAACTCCGGCATTGGCCGTGAGGGCGGTTGGGAAGCGATGCGCTTTTTTACCGAACCCAAAAACGTTTGTGTGGAATATTAAAACGCCGGCATACCATTGTAAAATATTTGTCCTTATGGAGCAATTTGTTTTATCCCTTTGAATTTATCTAAAAAAATGGAGGTTAAAGCAACCCTTGATGGTATGCCAAATGTAATGCTTGCGTTCTGCTGTTTACATGCAATTTCTGATAAATATTGATAACGTGTTTTTTCGCGGTATTGGGGCTAATATCGAGTGTAGCGCCAATATCGCGATAACCCATTCCACTCGCGAGCAGTTTTAATATTTCTATTTCGCGAGATGTAAGATCAAAAAAATGCTCCGTTTTTGTTTTGTTGGTTTTGGTAAAGCGCATTTCCTTTTGTTGTACCAATTGCAAAATTTTATGTGCAATACCCGGAGATATTGGCGCAATCCCGTTTTCAGCAGTTTGTAAAAGTAAAGCGGCAATATTTTCTGCTGATTCTTCTTTTAATAAATAACCAAAAGCACCGGCTTTAATGGCCTTAAATATTCTGTCTTCATCATCAAATACAGTCAATACAATAAATCGCATTTCGGGAAACAAAATCGAACCGATTGCAATGGCATCTACACCATCCATTATAGGCATTTCCAAATCCATTAATACCATGTCCGGCATTTGATGAGCTGGAAGATTTTTAATTTGATCAATAAAATCTTTACCATTTTCGGCACTCAATACTACTTCAAGACCCTCTGAAGTTTGAAGTTTATTTCGAAGGATATTTCTATTGCCTCTTTTATCATCAACGATAGCTATCTTCATTGGCTAATTTTTATTGGTTCGATACATTTTTCTCGCTACAAATTTCTTGCTTCAGAATCTGATCATTCCTGAATCCCAATTCTTCATGGATGATTCCTAAATTTCCATAAAAGCAATTTAGCATTTATTATCCGAACGTACAGGAATGATCAGGGTAACGGCAGTTCCTTTTCCTCGTGTTGATAATATACTGAGCTTATAATTGGCTTCATCGGCACGATGCTGCATATTAGACATACCATTGCCGGATTCATTACTGTTCTGCATATCAAATCCAATACCGTCATCAACAATTCGGATAGACCAGACTTCATCGTTAAATGAAGAGTCTATGTTTATGTTAAGAGCAAATGCGTGTCTTATGGCGTTAGAAATAGCTTCCTGTACTATTCTTACCAAATGTAATGATTTTTGATAATTGCCCGACCACGCTTCCGGAGCAGAGCCGGTTATGGTAAATTTTACAGGATGATAATAGCGTTGCAAACTACACGTAAAATTCTTGATTCTGACCCAACAATCTTCTGCATGGTAATTATCCTTTTTTAATGCCCATACTGTTTCCCGCAAAGAAGTAATCATATCCTTACTTGCAAACTTCAAGTCTTCGATGATTTTATTTTTTGAAGATGTTTCTTTTGTAAGTTGTTCTATTTGATAAAGCACCGTGTGCGCATAAACACCAACGCTATCGTGCAAATCGCGGGAAATTCTGTTTTTCTCTTCTTGTATTTTTTCTTCTGCCGCCAATTGTTGCAGCTTGCGTTCGTATCTTCTTTTTTGAATAAAATAAATGATCAAAACAATGCCGGATAACAATACCAATGAAGATAAAGATACAAACCACCACGTAAGGTAAAATGGCGGTAAGATAAGAATGTCAATTGAATTAAGTACCGGAGGTTGATTGTCCGGAACGGCAGCCGCAGATAAGAGCAGCCTGTATTTTCCCGGTTCAAGGGAATAATGCAATTCTGTATTTTGCATAGTATTGCTCCAGTTTTCATCCAACCCTTCCATTTTGTAGAGATATACATAATTATCTGTTGGAGCATCGCTCATTAGTGCTAATTGGAAAGACAAATTTGCTTCGTGATGGGGCAGCTTAATTGATGGAATATTCCAAGCTGCAAGATCACTTTGGAGCGGTTTATTGTTGGATGATATTTTAGTAATCCAAAGCTGCTGTGTCCAGTTGTTGACAAGCATTTGTTGAGGATAAAATGTGTTAATACCGTTTACGCCGCCAAAATAAAACTTACCACTACTATCAATTGCATTTACATTGGTATTAAATTCGCTACTTTGTAAGCCGTCATTTTCGGTAAGGTAAATAACAACATCCCCGCTTGTATTAATTGCAAAAATACCGCGGTTGCTGCTGCACCATATTTTGCCATCCGCTGCTTCCATAACTGCATATATACACTCATCGGGCAAGCCGGTTTCAACAGAATAATGTGCTTTTACATTCCCCGATATATCCGTAATTAATAGCCCTTTATTAGATCCGATAAATATTTTTTCTCCATCTCGGCTTTGAGTGATATTCCTTATGCCGCTATAGTTTCCTATCGTTTTCCGAAATTTTTCAATTCCGGTTTTTAAGTCTGCAAAAATTAAAAGAGAATCTTGGGAATACACTAAATTTTCGGCAGCAAGTCCGGCATCGGAATATTCTCCGAATTTCTTTTCATATCCGGAATATTCTCCCGAATTTTTATCAATACGAAGTAATACGTCTCCGTATGCCACCCAGGCGCTATCGGAATTTTCTTTTACCAATGAGGTGAAATAACTACTCCATTTCAGTTTTTTTATCGCTTTAATGCTCAGGTCAAAATTCATTTTTATGATTTCTCCTGATGTCGTCAGAATGATATAATTATTGTTCCCTTTAAATATTCGACAAGGCGTCCGGCTGGTAGGATCGTCTTCGGAAGTATTGATTTTTATGTTTTTTATAAACCGGCATTGCGAATCAAATTCCATTAAGCCGTAGCCGTTTGCGCCCGTTAAAATTCTATTGTGGGTAAAATCGGGCAAAATAGCAAGGGAATAATTTTTCTTTTTGTCTTCAAGACCCAAAAAAACAATGGGCAGAATTTGTTTTTTGATAATGCGGATACCGTGTTGAATGATGCCAATGTATAAATTGCCCAGATTGTCGGTATTGATGCGCTGCACTGCTGATGCTGCGAACAGGGCATTATCAAGAGTGCGTAATTCTCCTAAAATACTGTCGTGTGTTGAAGGAGTACTAAAAATTCTATTTCCCAAAATCGCTAAATGCAAATTGTTCCAATTGTAAATAAGAAAACGACCAGGGCTTATATCTTGTATCGGAATGGATAAATGAGTAGCGGTTTTATTATTAATGATATTATGACTCTGCAAATGAATATGGTCTTTTTGTTGATTCAAAAACAGTAAGTTGTTTTCATCTTTTGTAGCAATATAATAGGGGATGTTAATGTCAATTTTATTGGAGCATTGCTCAACCGAACCTTGGGCTAAATTGATACGAAATACGCTGTTTTCCGCACAATAAAAAAAGACCGAATCTTTGGATTGCGTAGGATCAGAAATATCAATATAAGCTGGTTTTTTTCCTTTATACCGCAATTGGTATTTCTTGCTGATTTTAAAAGAAGAAAGATCTAAAATGTTGATTTCATTATTCAGCAATAAATACAGTTGATTTCCAATGGCTCTTGCTGAATATTGCTGAACGGTTTTTTCCGGGAACTTAACGATTAACCTAAATTGATTTTTTTCTGCTATATATGCACTTATACCGTAGCCGTGCAACAAAAACAATTCCTTGTTTTCATTTCTGAAAAAACAAATTCTATCCGTAGTCGGAAGCCCCTTTTGGATGGGAACAGTATAGAGCTTTCCTCCGTCAAAACGCTGTAATCCATTTGAAAAAGAAAACCAGGCAAAATTGTATTTGTCAAAATTCAGATCCAAAACCACACTTTGCAGCAAACCATCCGAAACAGTAAGTGCCCGTGTAGGAAATCGCAACATGGAGTATTGTTGTGCGAAGGCTACAGGATAACATTTTAAACAGAAAAGTATAATAATACAAATGCGTTTCAATAATGAAAAATGTTTAGAAATTTAGATTTGAGATTGATATTATTAGAGTCTGTTTGAGTTTTATGGATGAAATTTATTATGCAGCTATTTTTGAGCGAAACGAGGCGAATGTTGCAGCCAAAAATAGCCATAAGAAAATCATTGAGTAATTTCTAAACAGGCTCTCTTAGGTAAAAATACCAATTCTCCATTCCATACTTATAATCCAAATGGAGTATTTCCCTTTTAAATAACGACCAATACCTTTGACCATGCTAATTCTGTAAAATTAGTAAGCCATTCAACTATATAGTACAAATATATATCATTTTAATCTAAATAATCACTTATTATGAAAAGGAAATTCACAATTGTAAATAAAAACAGTGTTGTTTTCGGGAATAAGATGCTTCTGTATTTTTCTGTTTTTGTAATGCAGATATTGTTTGCTCCGTTTTCTTATTCACAAGAAATTTCTTCAAGATTCTTCAAATCGTATCAGTATGTTTCGGATGAAGGATTTGAATCGCCTGAAACTTTTTTTTACGATATTAATGATTCCGGTGTAATCGTCGGTTCCTTTGTGAATGCAACAGGAGGCACCTCTGCTTTAGTGCTTTTTCCCAACGGTAAAACTTATACTTACAACCACGAAAGCTATACCACTACGGAGTTTATGGGTATTAATAACGAAGGAAAAATAGTAGGTCGTGCTCATAATGGCAATCCTTCTGAGGCATTACCGATTATCGGCATTGTTACGGTAGTGGAAGGCGTAGGTAATTTTTATGCTTCCAGTTATGGCTTGGAAGGCATCAATACATTCAGAGAGCCGCAAAAAATAAATGATAATAATTTTTGTGCCGGAACATTCAGAAGTACGGGAAATTATCGCTGGATTAATTTTGAATTACAAGAAGAACCTTGGACGCAAGCCTCAATCATATACAGTGAAGGGCAAGGTTCGAGCTTTACACAATACAATACTTACGGATTAGGGCTTAATAATTTAAACGAAGTATCCGGATTTTATTTGAATGGTAGTCAGTATTATCCCCTAATTTATAACTATCCGGGTACAAATCCTTCTAATTTCCATACGCCGGCTCAGTACAATCCGGATGGAATACCACAAGCCGGCACCAAGATAAATGACATCAACGATGATGGTTTTGTAGTAGTGGAATATAAAGGTGCAGGCAATATCTGGCAAGGATGTGTAGGATTTTATGATCCCATATCTAACAGCATTAATTATCAAAGTCAATTTCCATTTCATACTGCTGAGGGTTCGTCTGCTTTGGGCATCAATAATAACAAAGATTATGTAGGTTATTATTTTAAAGATGGCATTCGAATGGCTTTTGCCGCATACACAGATCCGAGAATGTTACTTGGTGTGAGCAGCAGCGATTGGTATGGAGAAAACTTTACAAACGATGATATAAATTTCAGGTATTCTTCATCCGCTTATGTGTATGATTACTCCAGCGAAGATCCTTATACCGGCGACCAGGTTAATTTTATAGAAAACTATATGAATATGCTTGGAATGTCTTTTTGTTGCAGCATGTTAGATAGTTTTAATGCAGGGCAAATGTATCCTTCCTGGAAATCTTACGTATTGGCTCAAACTTCTCAGCGTGTATATGAAAATGTAAATGGTATGCAGATACCAAAGCTGAGCGAAATAGCCAAGTGGATGGCTATATCCGACACTGCTTTTCGCGGAAACTGCTTAGGAATGTCTCTTTTTGCAGGACAATTTATGATAGATAATGCGATCAATACTGCTCGGTTTCCGGGTTTGCTATTTTTGGATAGCCTGATTGAAATAGATAATAACACATTGTCCTCTTTCCAAAAGCAAGATGTGAAAGAAGCCATCGCGGCCTGCCAGATTTATTCTAAAAAACCTTCTTTTAACAGCATAGACCATGAGAACCTCCTGTATTTTTATTTGCCTTTTCAGTATGCGATGAGCGAGGCAGAATATGCGGAGCGTTTCGATAGTATTTATGCCATCAATACTAAATTTTACGATCAATTTTATGCCTCTTTAGATCCGGATCATGAAGATTATAGCATTTTGGGACTTGAGTTTTACGATGTAGCAGGGCGTCATGCCGTCTTTCCGATTGGTGTATCCCGATATGTAGATTTGAATTTGAGAATTGATACCATTTTCGTTCATGATCCTAATTATCCTCAAGAGGTGCTGATGATAGAAATTGATTACGATAATTTTTTGGTGAATGCTTATGTCGGCAATGAGCAGGTTTATATTAATGAATTAGGACAATCCGAAATAGCTGTGGCTTATGCGGCTACTACCATCAGATCGTTAGAGCTGGAAGACAATACAGGATTTAAACCTTTGTCCTCCTCAGGAACAGCCAATAAGAGTACTCATAACGGCTATGATATTTATCTAAAGAAATTGTGTGATTACAAAATTGAAGACATTAATGATGCTAATATTTATATAGAAAAAACAGGCGCAACCCTTAATAATAATATGCCCGGAGTTGAAACAATTCTGGATTATAATGATGACAATTTACCCGATATGCTGCGCTCTTATACTTATTCAGGCGTAAAAGCCATGTTGCAAAATTGCGCATCCACCAACAACTGGCTTTATGCTCACCCCGAAGGAGATATGATCATGAGTAGAGGAGATGTGGCTTTAGGTGAAACGGATATTGTTTACAATCAGGGAAATTATATGAAGATTGAAAATCCTGACGCAATCGAAAAACACATAAAATTCGGAACACTCAGCGACTTTACAGGAGAAGAATCAGCCGTTGTATTCGATAGCTTTACTCTGGCATCAGGCGATACCGTCGCTTTGGAAGCCATGGATCAATATCATTTCAAACTCCTGAACGGATTGGATAACAGTAATCATTACGATTTGTTTGTTCGCTATTTAAGCAGCGATCAGACTTTCACATGGAATATGTCTAATGTTCAGATTTCTGCCAATACCAATCATATTGTGGTTCTGCAACCCGATGTGCCGGGTCAGGAAGTGATCATTTTGGTGGATGTGGGTCAGGATGGCAGCATTGATGAGACAATCGTGGAGGAGCCTACCGGTATAAAACCAATTATTGAGGATTGGAATGTCAAATTATTCCCCATTCCTGCCATTGACATTTTGAATATAGAAACGAGCCATTCCTTACCTAAAGGAACATTAGTGAAACTATATAATGCTGAAGGTAAATTATTGCACCAATCTTCTGTAGGTTCTAAAACAGAGATTGCTATACCATTGTCAGGCATGAGTTCCGGAATGTATTTGATTAAGTTAGAAAACCAAAATTATACGATTTGGAATGGTAAGTTTATAAAAAAGTAAATCATTCATTACCCCGAATGCTATCGGGGAATAATTGAAAGTAATGGGCATGGCAAGCGATTAATGTTGTTATGCCCATTACTTTTTTAATAACCTAAGAGCCTGTTTAAGTTTTATTGATGAAATTTATCATGCAGTTTTTTTGAGCGAAACGAAGCGAATGTTGCAGCCATCGTAGGCCACTATGGCGAAAAATTCAACGAAGTTGCAGCCCAAAAAAGCCATAAGAAAACTTGTCAAAAAAAGAATGGAAAACCGAAACAAATCGGGGATTTATCGCTTTCTGAAAAGATTTAGAAGGACGTAACCGGCTAAACATACAAATCCCAAAGCCTCGGCAATCATTCCGATGCTGAGCAGCTTGCTTCCGCCTTCCCAATGCTGTATCTTGAACAATACACCGATCAGAATCGCAATCGTTCCTGTGGACAGGAATAAGATGAGCAGAACGAAAAATAAATTTTTTAAAGGTGGCCTACCTGAATACATCATACGAAGGTAGTACTCTTGTTTCAAATCTGTCCGATGGCAATTGGAGCAGGTGCATTTCAAACATTCGCAGCCCTATTGATGCCACAGATGCTTTCAGCATGACATAGAATTGTGCAGGGACATTTTGTTAGCGAAAAATTGAAATGCACCTATTGAAGCCGTTCCAAAACATGGTTTTTTGTGCAACTGTATAACAGATAAAAATACCATCAATCCAATCCTGTCCGCACTTAAAAATGTTTATCCACTAAATAAACAAATGCCGCCATAGTCCAGGCGCCTAATTTCAGCTCCCGGTGATTGACCGCTTCAAACACGTCTTTGTCGGAATGATGCAATTCGAAGTAACGCTGAGAATCCGGAATCAGACCCGCCACAGGAACGCCCTGTTTTTGTAAGGGAGAAATATCCGCACCGCCTTCCTCCTGCGAAAAATCATATACGCCATAAGGCAGAAACAGTGAGGCCCAGTTCTGAATTATCCGTTTTTGTGCCTCCGGCATCTTCAAACCTATTCCGCGCGGGGAAAAGCCGCCGGCATCACTTTCCATGGCCATGATATGCGATTCGCCCCGTTGCTTGGCTGAATCCGCATAAGCCTGACCGCCCTTCAGGCCGTTTTCTTCATTCATAAACAATACCACACGGATACTATGACGCGGCTGAATACCCAAGGCTTTAAATGCACGAATCATTTCAATAGACTGCACACATCCGGCACCATCGTCATGAGCACCTTCCCCCACATCCCAAGAATCCAAATGACCGCCGGCCACGATATATTCATCCGGTTTTTCAGTTCCGCGAATTTCACCGATTACATTATAAGACACAACAGCGCCCTTCATCGTACACTGAGAGCGGAGCCGGGCTTTCACCGTGCCTTTTCCGCAGGCTTCTGCAAGAGCATCCGCCGTTACATTACCCACCGCCACAGCCGGAATTTGTTTGACGCCTTCTTCATAACGGGAAGAACCGGTATGAGGTGTATCATCAACATTGGTACCAACAGAGCGAATAATAACGCCCGCAGCATTTTTCTTAGCGGCATCATTCAGCGCTACCCAACGGTATTTTACCGCATCGCCATAGCCCTCAAAGGTATTGATGATATCCTGCCGGAATCTGTAGTTG
>Ga0206107_1000693_pt1 | contig 11653 bp, 11 predicted proteins | sample 2B0metagenome_FD_148652 | JGI IMG/M metagenome (GOLD analysis project Ga0206107, IMG submission 148652) | Enriched microbial communities from leaf-cutter ant dump, University of Wisconsin, Madison, United States - 2B0 | ecosystem: Environmental > Terrestrial > Nest > Insects nest > Nest dump...
CATGATGCCAATGGGCCCGGCCCCCGTGATGAGCACATCCTCGCCCACGAGCGGGAACTTCAGGGCCGTATGCACGGCGTTCCCCAGCGGGTCAAAGATCGCCGCCATGTCCAGGTCGATGTCGTCGTGATGCACCCACACGTTGGACTCGGGAAGCACCACGTACTCGGCAAACGCGCCGTCGCGATTGACTCCAAGGCCCGAGGTGCGGTTGCACATCTGACGGCGACCCGCACGGCAATTGCGGCACGTTCCACACACGATGTGACCCTCCCCGGACACGATGGCGCCCACATGCACGTCCCGTACCGCGGCACCAACGGCCACCACCTCGCCGGCAAACTCGTGGCCGGGAGTCAGGGGAGGGTGCAGGGTGCTTGCCGCCCACGGATCCCACGACTCGATATGCAGGTCCGTGCCGCAGATGCCGGTTCGCAGCACGCGGATGGTGACGTCGGACTCGCCCGCGATGGGCTCGACAACCTCGGCGAGGGCGAGGCCAGGGCCGGCGGTGGACTTTACGAGAGCGCGCACACCGTCAAGTATGGCGCTCGCACGGCGCGTCAGTCGGCGAGAGCGGCCTCGATGTCGGCGGCGATGTCTTGGGGCAGATGGTTGGGCGCGTAGCGCTCGATCACCCGGCCGTCGCGTCCCACCAGGAACTTGGTGAAGTTCCACTTGATGGGCTTGCCGAGCGGATCATGCTTCTGGGCCTTGAGCCAGCGGTACAGGGGATGCTGCATCTTGCCGTTGACATCGATCTTCCCGAACATGGGGAAGCTCACGCCGTAATTCATCTGGCAGAACTCGCCGATCTCGTCCGCGGTGTCGAGCTCCTGGCCGGCGAACTGTCCGCACGGGAACCCGAGGATGACGAACCCACGGTCCTTATACGTGTCGTAGAGCGCCTGCAGCCCTTCGAACTGCGGGGTCAGCCCGCACTTGCTTGCCGTGTTGACGACGAGCACCACCTGACCAAGGTACTGGCCGAGGTCTTGATCCGTGCCCGTGAGGGAGGCGGCATGAAAGTCCGCAAGAGTGGTCATACTGGGCTTAACGCCTGACCATCGCGGTCATTCCCGCGCGGTCATGAGGCGGACGTGGCGGCCTCGCCCGCGGTGTCGCTCGTGGGCCGGTGCCCATGCTCTTGACCGATCCCAAAGTAGTGACGGAAGCTGTAAATGGTGGGCTCCCACAGTCGCGGATCGATGTGCTGGGTGCCCGGGGCCACAATCGCCGGGTCCGCGTGCACGCGCACCACCTCCGCCTCCACGATGTGGTACCCCTCAAGCCCATCCGTGATGCGGCGCACGTGTGCCTCAAGCTGGAGCTTGCACTCGCCAACGAGCGGCGGCTTCACAAGATCCGCCTGCACCTGCGTAAGTCCCGCTTGAGCAAACTTGTCGGCAACGTGCTGATAGCGGTGCGCCTTGGGAGCGGGCACCGGATTGCGGCCGGTCGTGTCGGCGATCTTCTCGATGGATTGCCACAGGTCAGGGCCGGGAAAGTTCACGGTGAGCTCTGGCACGGCACGCACGTTGTCGATGGTCTGGCCGTCGGCCTCGAGCCCAATGACAAGCATCTGGCCAAGCGCCCAATAGGACGACGCCGGGGCCAGGTTTGCTGCTCCCTCGCCGTTGACGCTGCCCAACAACATGACGGGGGTGCCCACATAGAGGACAGACGGACGGATTACCACGTGAGACATGCGTACTCCTGTTGCTAAAAACCGCAAGATGTTACGGTCAATACTATGCGAGAGCAGTCACGTGATCGGGTCCTCGAGGCGCTGCGGCGCCATCGCCAGCCCGTCACGGCCCGTGAGCTCAGTGCGGAGCTTGGGCTGCACGTCACAACGGTGAGGTATCACCTCGACGCGCTCGCCGCGAACGCAAGCGCAGTACGGGTGCCGGCCGCAGCGTCGGGCGAACGGGGCCGGCCGGAACTGCACTATGCGGTCGTGGACGCGGAAAGGGCGCGCGAAGAGCTGCTTGCCCTCCTCGCCAATCTCGTTGACAGGGGAGCGGGAAGGGAAGCGGCGCAGGAGGCAGGCGAGGCATGGGCCGACGCCGTGCCCGTCGTCGGCACGGGAGCGCCACTTGTGGTCGCGGCAGAGTTGGCGCGCCGCGGCTTTGCGCCAGAGCCCACCAGCGCTGGAATGGACCTCCATGGGTGCCCGTTCAGGGACGCAGCCACGAGCGCTCCTGGGGTGGTGTGCGCCATCCATTTGGGCCTGACCCGGCGGCTCGTGGAGCGTGCCGATGGCGAGGGCACCTGGGATGTGACGCTCGAGCCGTTCGTCACCGATTCCCTGTGCCGGGTGGGCCTCACGCTCGCGAAAGGAGCCACATGACCGCGATTCACGTACGGCGCGTGTACGAGCCGCCCACGCCACACGACGGACTGCTCGTGCTTGTTGACCGCCTCTGGCCGCGCGGTGTGCGCAAGGCCGAGCTTGGACAGGACGTATGGGACAAGGACGTGGCGCCTAGTCCGCAGCTGCGTACGTGGTGGAATCACGATCCCGAACGGTTCGCGGAGTTTGCCGAGCGCTACCGCGCGGAACTTGCAGCCGGTGATGCGCTGGCCAATCTCGCGGCCACGTGCCGGGATCACGACGACGTCACGCTGCTCTACGCGGCGCGAGATCCCGCCGTCAATCACGCGATTGTGTTGCGTGATGCTCTCGAGGCGGAGCTGTCGTGACCATGAGCGATGCATGCTGGCTGTCAGAAGTGTGCGAGTGTGGGGCCATTACCGAAGGCGATGCGACGGTGTGCTGGCGATGCGGCGCACCGCGACCTGGACATGAGATGACGGAGGATGATGACGCCGCTGACGCGACTTCTCGGCAGTGAACTGCCGATAGTACTGGGACCCTTTGGCGGCGCCTCGAGTGTGGAGCTCACAGCCACGGTAAGCGATCTGGGTGGGCTGGGCTCGTACGGACTGTACGGGTACGACAGCTCTCGCATCACCGACGTGGCCGCGCAGTTGCGCGCTCGCACGGCGCGTCCCTTCGCCTTGAATCTGTGGCTGCCGAGCTCCGACGAAGTGCAGCCGGCCGACGTCGACCTCACTCCCCATGCCGGAATCGCCGAGCTGCTTGCGGAGATGGGCGTGCATCCGGAGCCGCCTGCACAGTTCCTGCCCTCGTTCGACGAGCAGTTTGGTGCCGCCCTCGAGGCGCGGCCCTCGGTGCTGAGCTTTGTGTATGGCGTGCCAAGCGCCGAGGTGGTGCAGCGTGCGCATGCCGCAGGGATTGCCGTAGTCGCCACGGCCACCACGGTTCCCGAGGCGGTGGCCCTCGAAGCTGGGGGAGTAGACGCCATCATCGCGAGCGGGGCGGAAGCGGCCGGGCACAGGGTGTCCTTCATGCATGCGCCGTCTGCCGGGCTCGTTGGCACCTTTGCACTGGTGCCTCAGGTGACCGACGCCGTGCGGGTGCCCGTGCTGGCCGCTGGCGGAATCTCTGATCGCAGGGGAGTGGCCGCGGCGTTTGCCCTGGGCGCACAGGGCGTCGTCGTGGGCACGGCATTCCTGCGCACGCGACAATCCGCCATCTGCGACTCGTATCGGCGGGCGATTTTGCACGCCGCCGCCCATGACACGGTGTTGACCTCGGCAATGAGTGGGCGGCTGTCGCGTGGCCTGCCCAACCGTGCGGTGCGCACGCTCGAGGCAGAACGGATCTTGCCGTTCCCCGCACAGAACTGGCTCACCGGCCAATTCCGTGCCGAGGCCGCACGGCGCGACCAAGCAGACCTGCTCTCGCTTTGGGTGGGCCAAGCCGCCCGCCTTGCGGTCTTTGCCGAAGCCCCCGACCTGTTCCGCGAACTCGTGGCTGGCCTGCCGGCTGCGGCTACAGGGCACTGACTCCAAGACACACCAGTGCTGCCGCGGCCGGGATCGCCTGCACGGCCGCCGCGCGGGCACGCGATGGCGACGAGGCGAACAGCACCAGGCCGGCGGCAACCATGGAGCCACAGCCCGCGATGATGAGTGCGGCGCCAACGGCATCGTGGCCGGCAGCCGTGGCCACCACTCCGGCAGTCGTCACGAGGGCGAGGAAGAGGTTGTAGAAGCCCTGGTTGAACGCGAGGTTCTTGGTGATCCGCGCCTCATCTGGCGTGAGCCCAAACGTGGCCAGACCACGTGGTGCGGTCCACGCGAAGGCCTCAAGCCAGAAGATGTACACGTGAAGGAGCGCGCCGATGCCGGCCAAGGTCAAGGCGAGCGCGGTCATGGGTGAGTGTCCATAGGGATGAGGCCTTCCGTTTCAGGCAATCTACTCCGCGGGGTTACCGTGGACACGGCGCGGCACGGATGAGCCCGCCAGACCCTAGGAGGCATGATGATCAGTACCGCACGCACCGAATGGTCGGGGGATCTCACATCGGGCTCGGGCGCCACGACTCTGGCATCGGGAGTTGGCACGTTCGCCGTCAATTGGAAGGCGCGGTCCGAGGGTGTAGACGGCACCACAACGCCGGAGGAGCTGCTGGCCGCTGCGCATGCCTCGTGCTACTCCATGGCGCTGTCCAACGGCCTTGCGCAGGCGGGTTTCCCACCGGCGGCGGTGACCACGGATGCGCGGGTTACGTTTGTTCCGGGTGAGGGCATTACGGCGATCGAGATCGCGGTGACGGCAACGGTGCCCGGAATGGATCAGGAATCGTTTGCGGCCGCCGCCCTCGACGCCAAGGCGAACTGCCCCGTGTCGCAGGCGCTGCGCGCGGTGCCGATCGAGTTGGTCGAGGCGATCCTGGCGTAGTTCTAGGCTAGCCGCGTGCGGGCGGCAATTCGGGAGGCGTGGTCCGGAGCCCGGCTTGTCTGTGCCGGGTTTGCGGCGTGGCGAGCGTCGCCGCGAGCGATGCTCTTGGGCCTCATCCCCGGCGCACTCACGGCGGTGCTGTTTCTTGGCGGATTCATCGCCATCGGGGCATGGGCGGACGATTGGGCGCGCTCTGTGGCAGCCGCAGCCACCGGCGATGACACTCCCAACGGGATTCTCGTTGGCGTCATTGCCGTCGCGATCGTCGGTGCGGGCGTGCTGCTGGCCATCTTCAGCTTCACCGCCATCACCCTGCTCATTGGCCAGCCCTTCTTCGAGGCCATCTCGGACATCGTCGCCACGCGCGCCGGCATGGCTCCGGTCGCGGAACGGCTGCCGTGGTGGCGCTCAGCACTTCGTGACATCGGGGACACCCTTCGGCTGCTGTGCTGCGGAATCGCGGTAGGTGTGGCTGCCTTCACGCTCGGTCTCATACCCGTGATCGGCGCCGTGCTGGCAGCAGCCTTCAGCGCCATGGCGGGTGGGTACCTCTTGAGCATCGAGTTGACCGCGTATCCCTTTGCGCGCATCGGCGTTGTGTCGCTCACGCAGCGCCGGCATGCACTTGCCTCTCAGCGCCCGCTCTGCGTGGGCTTTGGCGTCACCGCGTACCTGGTGTGCCTCGTCCCGTTGGGTGCCGTCATCTCGATGCCGTCACTCGTGGCCGGAGGAGCCCTCCTCGCCGCCGAGGTCACGCGACGCAGCCAAAGCTCCGTCACGGAATGACGTCTTGCGCGGCCAGCACGAGAGCCGCGCGCACCGCCACAACGGCCGCGGAGCGTCGGGAAGAGCCACGCGCGGCGGTAAACACCGTGCGGTGAGGGCGATCCGGCAGGTGATGCGCGTGGGCGTCGATTGTTCGACCGCGCCACATGAGTCCAGGGATGAGCGCTGCGGCAAGCCCGCTCTCCACGAGCTGCACGTGTGCGTGGAGGTCGGCCGTCTCGAAGCGCACGTCGGGCTCAAATCCCGCGAGCCGGCACTGCTGTTCGGCAAAGTGCCGCGAAGCCGCACCGCGCGGCTCCATCACCCATGCCAGGTCGGCGGCGTCGGCCAATGTGCTGGCGGCGACGTTGCGGCCCGTGGCCAGCAGAATCTCATCATGCGCGAGGGCCGTGCGTTCTAGGCCCGGATAGTGCGGGGCGGAATGGTGGGGGTACTCCTCGGCCACCACCAGGTCAACGTCCCTGACCCAGGTGTCCGCGAGCGCCGCGGCCGGTTCGCGCTGGGTGGCCACCACCCGCACGTCCGGATGGCGCTTGTGCAGGTGGATCAGGGCGCCGGGCAGCAGGGCGAGCGCAGCCGATTGGAAGATGGCAAGGCGCACGGTGCCCGATGCTCGTCCTGAGGCATCCGCAAGCTCCGACTGGGCTCGTTCCATGGTCGCCAAGAGCTCCTCCGTGCGCTGTACGAGGCGCTGGGCCGCGGGGGTGAGGCTGAGCGTGCGCCCGGAGCGTCGCAAGAGCGGAACGCCTGCCTCACGTTCGAGGGTTGACAGGTGCTGAGAGATGGCGGAAGCGGAAAGCCCCGTGGTGACGCTGACGGCGGTGATCGTGCCGCGCAGGCTGAGCTCGCGCAAGAGCGAGAGGCGATGGAGATCGAGCACATCAGCAGATTAAGTGATTCTTCACGGTAATGTTTAGAAAGCATCACTTCTTTCGCATGGTTATGGCGTCGCACACTGGCGCTATGGCGTCCACGTCCCGTACCGCCTTGGCCGACGCCGCCGTCGCCTTGGTTCATCAGTGGCTCGCGCAGTCTTCACGCCGTCCCCAGAGCGCATCGGCGCGGCGATTGGCTCGCCTCGTTGCCGACCCCGCGGGTCTTGCCTTCACCGTGACGTTTGTCGATGCCACCATTCGCCCCAGGGATCGGCAGGTGGCGGCCCGCAATCTTGCGGCGCTCGCTGCCCAGCCGGTGCCTTTCCTGACGCCCATGCTGCGCATCGGGCTGCGGATAGCAGGTGTTGCGGCGCCCGTGGCTCCTTGGCTCGTCATTCCCGTGGCACGCGCGGTGGTGCGCACACTCGTCTCGCACCTTGTGCTTGACGCCAGGCCGCGCCGGCTCGCGAGAGGACTGGCACGCATCTCCCGACACGGCACTGCAGTGAACCTCAACCTGCTCGGTGAGGCGGTCTTGGGAGTCGATGCGGCTCGGCAGCGCCGCGACGGGATCATTGCGCTCATCCGGCGCCCCGACGTGGACTATGTCTCGCTCAAGGTGTCATCCGTTGTGGCGCCCCACTCGCCGTGGGGCTTCGACGCCGCGGTGTCCGCCATCAGCGACGAGCTGCGACCCATCTATCGCGCGGCCGCGGAGCACGGCACCTTTGTGAATCTCGACATGGAGGAATACCGGGACCTCGACCTCACCATCGCCGTCTTCACCAAGGTTCTCGACGAGCCCGAGTTTGCGCACAGTGACGCCGGGATTGTGCTGCAGGCCTACTTGCCCGACGCCCTTGGCGCCTTTCAACGCCTGCTCACCTGGGCGTCAGCCCGGGTTGCGCGCGGCGGATCGCGCATCAAGGTGCGCATCGTCAAGGGGGCCAACCTGTCGATGGAGAAAGTGGACGCACAGTGGCATGGCTGGCCTCTCGCCACGTGGAACACCAAGGAAGAAACGGATGCGCACTACAAGCGGTTCCTCGACGCGGCCCTGACACCACGCGCCACCGCCGCCATGCGCATTGGACTGGCCGGCCATAACCTCTTCGACATCGCGTTCGCGCAGGTGCTTGCAGGCCACAGGGGAGTGTCCGATTCCCTCGATGTGGAGATGCTCCTGGGCATGGCCGAACAGGTGGCGCCGGTGCTCTCTCGCGACGTGGGACCGATTCGCCTCTACACACCTGCTGTGCACCCGCGCCACTTTGATGTGGCGATGGCCTATCTGGTGCGCAGGCTCGAGGAGGTGGCGAATCCGCAGAACTTCCTCAGCAGCGCGTCTCGATTCACCAGGGATCCCGACGCGCTGGCACGGGAGGAGGAGCGGTTCCGGGCAGCCATGGATCGGATGGAACTGGACGCGGCTGCGCGCCATCGTGGCACTCCCGTGGAGCGCCCAGCTGGCTTTGCGAATCAGCCGGACCGGGATCCTGCCACGGAGCCCAGCAGGGCGTGGGCGGCGGATCTCGCCCGGCGCATCCCTGCGTCAACCCTTGGCCGGGCTGCGGCGGATGCCGCATGGGTCTCCGACGTGGCGAGCGCGCGGACGGTGGTTGAACGCGCCGTTGCTGCGGGCATGGAGTGGGGGAGCGTAAGCCCCCACGCACGTGCAGAGACGCTCGAACGGGCCGCGGCAAGGCTCGAGTCCGCCAGAACCGAGCTCGTGGAGGTGATGGCGTCCGAGGCGGGCAAGACCATCGACCAAGCCGACCCCGAGGTGTCAGAGGTGGTGGACTTTGCCGCGTATTACGCGGCCCGTGCACGGGATCTCGATGCCGTACCGGGTGCACGCCCGGTGCCGCGCACTGTCACCCTTGTCACCCCACCGTGGAACTTTCCCATAGCCATCCCTGGCGGCTCCACTCTGGCCGCCTTGGCGGCCGGCAGCGCCGTGATCCTGAAGCCTGCCCCAGCGGCACGCCGTTGCGCAGCGGTGCTTGCCGGGCTGCTGTGGGACAGTGGCGTGCCGCACAATGTGCTCCAGCTGGTTGACTGCGCGGAAGAGCCGGTGGGCTCCGCACTCGTGGGCGACCCCCGCGTGGAGCAGGTCATACTCACCGGTGCGTACGAGACGGCCCAGGCGTTCATGGAGCTTCGCCCAGGGCTTCGCTTGGTGGCGGAGACGAGCGGCAAGAACGCCATCATCGTGACGCCCAGCGCCGACCTCGACCTCGCCGTGCGCGATGTCGTGCAATCCGCCTTTGGACATGCGGGGCAAAAGTGCTCGGCGGCGTCCCTGCTGATCCTGGTGGGATCCGTGGCACGCTCAGCCGGGTTCCTGGAACAGCTGCGAGACGCGGCCGCCTCGCTGCGCGTGGGCCTGCCTGCGGACCTCGCCAGCCAGGTGGGGCCGCTGATCGCCCCACCCACGGGACGCCTAGAGACCGGGCTGACACAGCTTGGCGCCGGGGAATCCTGGTTACTCGAGCCGCGACCACTGAACCCCGAACGCACGCTGTGGTCGCCCGGGATCCGCACGGGGGTGGTGCGCGGCAGCGACGCGCACCTCACCGAATACTTTGGACCGGTGCTGTCCGTGATGGACTCGCCCACCCTTGCCCACGCCATTGCCACGGCCAACGAGGTTCCGTACGGGCTCACGGCAGGGCTTCAGAGTCTCGATGCCGCAGAGATCTCGCAGTGGCTGCGCCACGTGGATGCGGGCAATCTCTACATCAACCGGGGCATCACGGGTGCCATCGTGCAGCGCCAGCCCTTCGGTGGCTGGAAGAGGTCCGCGGTTGGCGCGGGCGCCAAGGCGGGCGGACCCCACTACGTTGAGCGCCTCACCGGATGGGCGCCCACCCAGCAACAGACGGACGATTGGCACGGCGAGCTGCGCACCGCGCTCAGCCACGACTTTGCCCCGTCAGACCCCAGCGCACTCACATGCGAGCGCAACGTGCTGCGCTATGTGCCCGCGCGCACCGAACTGCGCGTGGGTGCGCAGGCCGCGCCCGACGCGGTGGTGCGCGCAGCGTCGGCCGCCGCCGCAGCGGGGGGTGCGCTGGTGACGTTCGCTGCGCCGCCCCCCGCCGAACTGGAGGCACACCTCACCAGGCTCGGCCTGACGTGGGTTGTGGAAGATGATGATGCCTGGCTGGGGCGCATTCTCACCCTGTCTGAGGCGCGGGTGCGGGCCATCGGCCACATTCCGCCGCGGGCTCGCACGGCCGCTGTCGCCATCTACGACGACCCTGTCACGTATTCGGCCCGGCTTGAACTGTTTCCGTTCCTGCGCGAGCAGTCGATCTCCATGACGGCACATCGCTTCGGCACCCCAAGCGACCTCGCTCACACGGTGGACTTGACCGCCGCGCGTTCGGCCAGCTGAGCAAGAATGAGGCGTGCCGTGACGCGCCCCGCCCGATTGGCAGACACCGTGCTGGCTTGGGGACCATAGCCCGCCAAGTAGATCGTCGGCTCGGCCGCGACCTGTCCACGCTCCACGCTGATGGCCCCACCCTCGCCTGCCAGCGCCAAGCCATCGAGATGGCGCAACTCGGCACGGAAGCCAGTGGCCCACACGATCGCGTCGGCATAGGTGAACGTGCCGTCCTGCTCGATGACGCCGTCGGCCACGACCCTGCGGAACATCGGCCGCCTGCGCAATTGACCGCGCGCGTCAAGCCGCTGTACGAGTGAACTTCGCGCAAGACCGGTCACCGACACGATGGACGGCAGGATCGATCCCGAGCGCGCTGCCGCATCCTGGAGGGACACGGCACGTGCTCCACGCGTCTCAGAAAGCCACGGCTCGTCATCGACGAACACCGGCTCCCGGCGGGTGTACCACAGCGTGGTGGCCCCCACGCTGGCGAGGTCGTCGAGGAAGCCCAAGGCGGACGTCCCACCGCCGACCACGGCAACCTGGCGCCCCGCGAAGGGCTGTGCACTGACCCACTCAGGGGTGGTGAGCTGGGTGCCCGCGAAGTCCCGCCTGCCGGCGATCGCGGGGATGCGAGGGTTGGTCCACGTGCCGGTGGCGCTGACGATTATCTGGGCGTCGACCGTGTCGAAGGCGCCACCCTGAGCGATCGTGAGGCGGTATCCGTCCTCGATGCGCTCCACCCACTCGACGGCACAGGGACGCACAACCTGCAGACCAAAGTGCTGCTCGTAACGGGCGTAGTACGCGGCCACCACATCTCTGGCCGGCCGGTCACGAGGCGCGTCATCGAACGTCAATCCCATCTCGTGCATGCCCGGCAGGTCATGCACCTTGTGGGTGTCGCCCAGTCGCAGGGAATCCCAGCGATGCTGCCAGGCACCGCCGGTGCGCGGACCGGCATCGAGCACCAGAAAGTCGGCACCGGGCACAAGTCCCGCCCTGCGCAGGAAATAGGCCACGGACAGCCCGGCCTGACCCGCGCCGATGACCACCACGCGCGTGGAGGCATGGCGCTCAGGCTGCTCGGCGTCGGACATGCCCACAAGCCTAGGACGCCCCGCGGCCTCCTCCGGGCATGCCATGCGGCCCCAGCGATAGCCTGGCTCTAGACGCACCACGGAGGTCCATCGCATGCGCTACCCACATTGGGCACGTCTGGACTACGGCGGCGTGCTCGTGGGACTCGTGTTCGTGGCGCTGTCCATGACGCCGTCGCTGCTGCCAAGGCCCTGGTACTACCAGGGGGCGGTGTCGGGCGTGAGCTTTGCGGCGGGATACGCGCTCGGTGCCGGGCTATGGAAGATCGTGCGCGCAAGCGTCAGGTGGCGCAGCGATTGGCTCACCGTGTGGGGCTGGGCGATCATCGCCGGCGTGTGGGCAATCATGTTCGCCTTCCTCCTGCACTTCGCTACCCAGTGGCAGAACGGCGTGCGCAGGGCCGTGGGGTGGGAACCGCTGGATTCATCCCAAGGCGCGCGGCTGCTCATCGTGACGGTGCTCGTGGCGGCCGTCTGCATCGCCTTGGGCCGCGGAATCTCCTGCATCTACCGTGCGGTGCGCGAACGCGTGGGGCACCTGTTTGAGCGGCGTGGGTGGCGCGCCGGGGGAGCCATGGCAACGTCGAGTGCCATGGCGGTGGTGGCGCTGGGGATGATCTCCGCGTGGGTGGTGCTGTCGTCGGGGGTGGTGCTGTTCCTCGACTCCCGCTGGGAGGTGCGCAACGACGCCATGAGCCCGGACACCCCGCGGCCCACCTCTGCC
>Ga0206107_1000694_pt1 | contig 11635 bp, 8 predicted proteins | sample 2B0metagenome_FD_148652 | JGI IMG/M metagenome (GOLD analysis project Ga0206107, IMG submission 148652) | Enriched microbial communities from leaf-cutter ant dump, University of Wisconsin, Madison, United States - 2B0 | ecosystem: Environmental > Terrestrial > Nest > Insects nest > Nest dump...
CCGTATCGGAATGACACAACTGAGGCGTTACCACATAGATATTGGAATAAGAGCCTGCGGTAAGTCCGGAAATAGTGATCTGCTGATTGATATCTGCATTTAATGTACCGTGTTGCGTTCCATTGTACCAGATGTCATAAGCTGTACCATTTTCAAAACCCGGAGAGGAGAGGATGATGGTGCCGTTTGGTGTAGTACAGTCCGTATTCGGATTGCCACCGGAAACGATGATGGCAGGCTTAACTGGAGCATTAATACTTACCGGGCCTAAAGGACTGCTGGTGCAACCACCAGTTTGAGCCACGATAATGTTGGAGTAGCTGCCAGATATCAGGTTAGACATCGTCAGTTCGCCGGATGTATTTGCAGTACCGCTGAAAGCAGGCTGAGCAATCACTCCGACATTGTAGTTAATCGTGTAAGAAGCGCCAGATTGCAGGCCGCTGATCGTCAGCGTACCGTCCGTAACGCCACAAGTGGTAACATCGGTAGTCTCAGAAATCGTTACCGGTAAAGGACCTTCGATGAGTGTTGCACTCACAGCGTTGGTAATACAACCGCCGCTTGCCGTAGCAATGATATTGGTATAAGCACCTGCGCCCAATCCATTCATCACTAAATTTCCACTGCCGTCTGAAGTCAGGCTCATCGCAGCTTGTGGTGTACCGTCTTTACTGTAATTTACCGTATATCCTTCATTTGCATCCAAGCCGCTCAGTGTAATGCTACCATCATTATTACCACAATAAACAGGTGGTACTACGGATGCTACAGTCGGAGTAAGCGGAAGGCATACAAGAATATTATAATCTTCTACTTCGCCATACAGTTGATCAGAACTACAAGAGTTAATAGGAGCAACATCGTATGAAGTTCGTATTCTTAGTTTGTGCATTCCGGGATTAGCTCCAGTAGGAATAGTAATAGTTGTTGTCTGCGGGTTTGTAATTGATGCATCGCCGGAAACAAAGATATTTTCACCGGCATCATCAAAGCTACCATTATCATTATAATCAATATAAACGGCATAAAAAGTGGGCGTAGCAGGGAAGCCGTCTGCACTTAAAGATAATGGATAAGACGATCCCGGATTGACCAATGCCGACTGATTATAGTATTGATAAAACGGAGCTATTCCGTTACATCCGGTAGTGTTATTAATACCGGCAAACGTTATATTATTAAGGTAAATACCAAAATCGCAACCGGCGCCCGAACTATATACCGGGTTGGTGCAATAGCAAATATCTGAATAATACACCTGTGCAGGAGTGGAATATGCGCTATTACCATCGCAGGTTACCTGACAACGGTAGTAATTGTCTTCCGTTTGAGTAACCGTTGCTGTGGACGAGATTTCGTCTGCTATATCCGTATAATCTGTTCCGTCAGGAGATACCTGCCATTGATAGGTAACACCAGATCCGGCTGTCTGCGTTTCCAAGCTCAAGGTGATATTTGTAGTAGCGCAGGCCAACGATGTGGATGCGAAAGTATTGCCCGGAGCAGGAGTTCCTGCACATGCCGGCGGAGGAGTTACGTTTACCATATAGTCTTCAACTTCTCCCATATTACCGTCATCAGAACAAGAGTTTACAATGCCGGCATCTGCGGTGCGAACACGCATCCTGTGCATTCCAAGAGGGGCATTCAGGGGTACCGTATATGAGGCTGTATATGGCGGAATTCCTCCGGCAACATTTCCTGTAGCTACAATTTGTTCACCTGGATCGTCAAAACTTCCGTTATCATTATAATCAATAAAGATATTGAATGAAGTAAGGTAGCTGGGCGCCCCTCCTGTAAATGATAAAGGATAGGTAACACTTTGCTGTACCGTTGCTATTTCAGAGGGATAAAATGTTGCATACGGAGGCACCCCATTACAGGATGTGGTATTATTGATTCCCGCAAAAGTAAAATTCGTTATTCCTGCGTTGTAGCTACATGGAGGGTATAATGCAGCAAGACCATAAACAGGTGTCATACAATAGCAAACCGATTGTGCTACCTGCACCGGCACAGATGTATCTGACAAACTGCTGGCGGTACAAGTTACAATACACCGATACCATGTAGCCGCTGTTTGTGTAGTGGTATAAGTACTGGTGCTACCGCCGGCAGATGCCCAAGTACTGCCATCGCTGGAGGTTTGCCAATTATAGGTCATGCCGCTCAAATTAAGGTCATATTGGTTTTCCAACGACAGTGTTATATTGTCAGTGCTACAGGCAGACGGTAAGCTGGCAATAGTATTGCCGGGATATGGTGTACCGGTACAAGGATCAAGCGACAGTACAGTGACGGTATAATCCCGGGTGGTGCCATAAGAAACCTGAGTACAGGCACCGGTACCGACAAATGGAGTATTGTACTGTGTTCGTACTCTCATTCTGGTGTTGCCTGCCAATGCTCCTGCAGGCACTGTAATATTATTAGTTACCGTTATATTGTTACCACTCCCTAATGCTGTAAATTCACTGGTTTCAAATGTACCGTTCTGGTTATAATCTATCCATACCCCTACATGCTCAGTGCCGCCAGTACTCACACCAACAGACATAGGGTAAGTGCTGCCGGGCGTCAATAGTGGTACTGCATTTTGAGATGAAGATCTGTTTTCATAATAGGGGGTGCAAGTAAGTCCGTTATCAGACAAGGTTAAGAGCGACACGGAAGCTATATTATCGCCAATACAACCAGACGAAGGATCTACAGGCGTGCAATAAGAAATTACCGTAGTAAACTGTGTTACTGTTGAATAAGCAGTATCATTTGTAGCGGTACAGATGACACGCAGACGATAATATTCCGTAACGCCAAGCGCAGATTCAGCGGTAACGCTACTGGTGGCATTAGTAGCACCGCTTATATCTGTCCAGCCGGTACTGCCATCAGCAGATTTTTGCCACTGATAAGTAAGCCCTGTTGCTGCGGTACCACCGCTAACAGAAAGAGCAAATGTACTGCCTGGGTTGCCTGTGCCGGGTGTAGCGGTAGCCGTACCACCCGATGGCATGCCTGAACAAGTTATTGCCGGAGTAAATGTTACATAACCCACCAATCCTCTAGGTGTAAACGTTGCCGCAGTCATTGTTCCTCCATATCCGTAATTCGTACAATTATTTAAATCAACTCCTCCTTCGGTAAACGAGCAAGTACCCGTAACGGATGAATACCTTAAACTCCCCGCTGTTGTAGTGAAGGCTGGCAATCCTGGGCCGTTAGCTAATTGCAAAGCTAACCTCACCTGAGTGTTTCCCGGTATGAAATAATTCATTCCCGTAATAAAAGGAACCGCCGCACTACCCGTACCCGTAACATTACCAGTCAAAGGAAGATTCGTATTGGAGCCAATTACTGTCCAACCGTTAGCTGCGGTTATTGTTCCTACAGCTCCCGGCGCTACATTATAAGTAGCATCGTGTGCATACAGATAACAAGTGTAAGTCGCAGTTGCCCCTGCCAAACTCCCAATTTCGTTTAAGATAATTCCAGAAGAGTTGTTGTTCTGGATACTAAAAACTACTACCGATGAGCCATTATTGTTGGGCAACGTAGTAGTAATTGTTGTTTGTGCTCTGGCAAGACCCCCTCCGAAAAGCAGCAAACTTAACAGAGCCACATAGCCTGCAATTCGTGTTTTTTTGAAAGAAAATAATTTTATATTCATAGCATAAAACATTTTTTCGCCTACTCTGAATCGGTTTTCGGCACACCCGTTTGTATATTTACAAGGATGTAAGTTATAAAAAAATCAAAAGGAGCATAATTACTATATAAACTTTAACATTACATTAATTAATACAGCTATCTGATAAAACACTCCAAACACCCTGCCCCAACCTATCACACGATGATTACACCATTGAACATTATTCCCGGCATATTTACTAAATGGCTTCAATACGCTTCTGCCTTTTGAGGACGTACGCTTTAGAATGGTGGCATAAAAAAATTAACACGCAGCACTATTTTCTCCAATAGGATTATGGAATAAAAGAGTTTGTGGAAATTGAATTACTATTGAAAATTCATTCCGCTTCAACCGGAATAAAATACATTTGCCTTATCGGTATGCTTTTTTATCTATCCCAACCGAGAATATCTCATACCGAAACACTAAAAATTAAAACTTATGAATATGTCCGAAAATGAACGGCCACAAGACCTCCGTTTCCACAGTCAGAATTTTTGGAATACCCGCTGGCAACAAGGTGAAACGGGTTGGGATATCGGCTATCCTGCTCCCGCCATTCAGGAGTATATCCGTCAATACCGGAATAAAAACGCGCCGGTGCTCATTCCCGGCTGTGGCAATGCCTATGAGGCGGAATACTTATTAAATCAGGGCTTCAAAAATATCAAGCTGATTGACATAGCTCCTGAAGCCGTAAAGCGCTTACAACAAAAATTTGCCGGCAATCCAGAAATTCATGTGGAATGTGCTGATTATTTCCAACACAAAGGGCAATACGAGCTCATTATTGAGCAAACATTTTTTTGCGCCATTGCCCCGGAACGTAGAAAGGAATATGCGGCACAGGCCTATGCTCTTTTAAAGGAAAAAGGGAAAATTGCCGGTGTATTATTTAATCGCTTTTTTGATCAGGACGGACCTCCGTTTGGCGGCAATCCCGTGGAATACGCATCTGTTTTTGGCCCTTATTTTGATATAAAAATCATGAAGGAATGTTACAACAGCATTCCTCCGAGAGCCGGTGCAGAATTATTTATTATTTTTGAAAAAAAACAGTTGAGATCAATGCCGCAGTAATAAATATTATTCCGATTTTACCCAATTACCCTGAACCGCAAAAGCCTTGTAACTGTCGGGTGCATTTCATTTTTTCATTAACAGGACATCCCTACAATCCCACCTGTCATGCTGAAAGCATCTATACACTTTTCCTTTAGATTCCTACGGAATGACAAGAAAAAGTGCATGGTTGCGAAATTTTAAAACACACCCTAACTGCCTCCAAACAGCCGGCAATCATTTTTATACAATAAATAAATCAGCCCACATTTCAGGTGTAAATTCCGCGAGCGAGGCTAATTTCAGATCGGCAAGTGAAAAACGGGGATCTGCAATTTTAGCCGGTTCGGGCACTACCACAACTTTCATTCGGGCTGCCTTTGCCGCAACCATGCCATTTACCGAATCTTCAAAAGCTACGCAGTTATAAGGGGCGGCATTCAGCGCATGTGCGCTTTGCAAATACACTTCCGGATGTGGTTTGCCAAAAAGTGCCGTATCTGCCGAATGCAGTGCATCGAAAAAAGCATTCAGATTAAAATGATCTATCAGCGCATTGACCATTCGCATCGGAGAAGAAGTAGCCAGCCCTGTCCGAATTTGCTGCGCTCTGAGCCATTGAAGGCAGTCCACCGCTCCGGGCATAATACGTCCTTTTTCTTTGGATCGGGCAATAATATCATCTAAAATTTCGTTGGCTACGGTTTCCGCATCTACGGCGCCCGGCCAGGGAAATTTTTCTTTCCAAAAGCGGGTAACTTCAAAAATACGCAACCCGGTGGTATGGCGAAATTGTTGTAGTGTAACCGGAATTTTATAATGGCCGGCGACTGCCATCATACTTTCGCCCCATAAGGGTTCGGTATCCAAAAGAAGGCCATCCATATCGAAGATGGCAGCATTTACGGCATTGATATTTTCATCCATATTAAGGTTCCCAAATGCCATCAAGATGGGAGGGACATTTATAGGTTTTAAGCTGGAAAGACAATGTAAACTGAGCAAAAAGATACTGATCTTTAAAGGCATCATCTCCGCGTTGTTTACCGGCACGACCTAATTTCTGACCGTTTGTAAGCAGCGAGCGATCCTGCAATGCCGCTCCGGCTGTGGGATGCATGGGATCATTGGCAAACTGATCTATACCTACGTAAGTGGTACTTACATCATCCATATAATCCGTTAGCGTAAAGCGGTTAATTACTTCAAAGCCGATATTCAGTCCGGGTCTTACCCAGTATTTAAAACCGAAACCAATGGGAAAACACACACTGAAAGGTTGGTAGCGCCGGTCTTTATATGCATCGGTAAGCTGCCCTTCCGTTCCCAGCAAACGCAGTTTGTAAGTATGTCCTTCAAAACGTGCAGTCGGTTCGTAATAAAACGCTCCGATACCGCCGGCAAGATAAGGTGTGAAACGATGCATCGGATCTCCGGTACTAAACCAAAAGAAATTAAACTCAGCCATTAGTGCTACTTCCAGAATATTGGTATTAAAACTCAGGTTGCGCTGTTGCTGGTAAGCATTTTTGGAAAGATCATCTGCATAGCCCAGTATAGAATAATCCATGCTGGCGCGTGTGGAAATATAGGGATTGAAATGATAGCGAAAAAAAGCACCGACTGCGGGCATTGGCCGTTTTAATCCGTAATCGGGATTGATATCGCCAAAATAATGGCCGGCACCTAATTTTACACCATATTCCGAAGATGCATAAAATTGCTGTGCATATCCGGATATGCTAAAAAGTACAATAAAAGAGAAAAGAAGGGTATTCCTGAAAAATTGAGCCATCGTCAAACAAATTCCTTTTCGCATAAACGCAATTGGTGTACGGTTTATTATCCGTTTATTTTTAGGCCAACTGCATAAGGGTATGCGATCATTTTTTGATATACATCACTTCCTTTACCAATTGTACGGTTCGAGCCACATCCGGCAGAAAAGCGGCAGCCAGATTAGGCGCGTAATGCATATTGGCATCTGCCGTACAAATCCGGCGGATAGGTGCATCCAAAAAATCAAATGCATCCTTTTGTACCCGGTAGCTGATTTCTGTGGAAACTGATCCGAAAGGCCATTGCTCTTCCACCACCACAAGGCGGTTGGTTTTCTTCACAGATTGGAGAATCGTATCCATATCTAAAGGGCGAATGGTTCTCAGGTCAATAACTTCGGCATGGATATTTTCCTTGGCCAGTTCTTCCGCAGCACCTAATGCCACCTTCATCATTTTATTAAAGGAAATAATGGTAACATCACTTCCTTCCCGCTTAATATCGGCTTTTCCGATCGGGATAAGATATTCATCCTCCGGCACTTCGCCCATATCTCCATACATCACTTCCGATTCCATAAAAACAACGGGATCATTATCGCGTATGGCAGATTTCAACAATCCTTTCGCATCATAAGGGTTAGAAACAGAGATTACTTTTAAGCCTGGCACATTAGCATACCAGCTTTCGAAAGCCTGAGAATGCTGTGCGCCCAATTGTCCTGCGGAGCCGTTAGGGCCACGGAAAACAATGGGGCAATTAAACTGCCCGCCACTCATGGAAAGCATTTTTGCCGCATGATTGACAATCTGATCAATGGCAAGCTCCGCAAAGTTCCAGGTCATAAATTCAATTACGGGACGCAGGCCATTTGCGGCAGCGCCTACACCGACTGCGGCGAAACCCAGTTCGGAAATTGGGGTATCAATTACACGACGCGGGCCAAATTCGTCCAACATACCCTGACTTACTTTATAAGCACCATTATACTGCGCTACTTCTTCGCCCATCAGAAAAACCCTTTCATCTCTCCTCATCTCTTCGGAGAGTGCCTCGCGCAATGCCTGTCTGAAAGCTATCTCAGCCATAATATTTACATTAATACTATTAATTTACTTTTTTTCTTCTGTTGCAGCTTTTCCATCATCTTTTTTGAAATGGAAAATTACGGGGCCTCCGCTGGGATCAATCATCTTCAGCGACAGGCTGTCTTTAGTGGCTTTCAAAATGTCAATTACCATACGATCACCCATACCATCTTTGGCTAAAGCGGCATTGTCAAATACCATCTTTTTTCCGTCATCGGCAAAATACCATACGGAAGTATCGGTTTGAGCGCCCATTGGAGATGCTGCATGAGTGTACATTTTGCCATTAGCATCAATTTCGTATTTCAATGAAGCCGCATATTCTTTCTTACTTTTATCATCCTGCTCTTGTTGCCGTGCAAAATCCGCACGGATCAATGCTTTGATACTGTCCACATTGGATGTATTATAATGATTCATTGTTGCAGAATCCATTACCGTAACGGTGTCCAATGATTTCAATCGTTCCTGAATGATAGAGTCGCCCACAGGGGTTTCGATAGATACGCCCTGCCATTTCCCTATAATATTATTATTCTTACCTGATTCGCAGGCCGTCAAAAACAGCATTCCTATGCCGGAGATTGTCAAAAGATATTTTTTCATAATCCCGGCAAATGTAAATCAATATTTTTGGATAAAGGAATAATCTGTTATCGCTTCATTCCAATTTCAATACCCCTACCGTACCCGCATCTCTTCGGCACATTACCAAATACATTACACTGTATAATACTATTTAATTTTTGATATTTAATAAAAAAGTCAAACAGGTTATCTTCAAAACGCTTACCTTTAGGCGTTTTTTAAAAAAAATTTATCTAAAAAATTATGTCTCAAACTTCAGAAACAATGCAAAAGCCGCAATCAACAGGCTTATCAGAAGCGGCAATGCAAAAAGTAAAAAACATTCAGAACGTCACCGTAATCGGTGCAGGCACTATGGGTAATGGTATTGCTCATGTTTTTGCACAATATGGTTTCCGGGTGAGCATGATGGACATTTCCAAAAGTGCATTGGAAAAAGCCGTAGCCAGAATCGGCCAAAATATGGATCGCCAAATTGCTAAGAACCTTTTTACGGAAGAAGCTAAGGCTGCCGCATTAGACAACATTCATCAGTTTACCGTATTGGAAGATGCCGTAAGCGATGCGGATCTTGTAGTAGAAGCTGCCAGTGAAAACATTGAACTTAAAACCAAACTTTTTCAGGAATTGGATCGTTTGTGTCCGGAGAAATCTATTCTCGCTACCAACACTTCTTCCATTTCTATTACCCGTATTGCTTCTTTCACTAAGCGCCCTAACCGGGTAGTGGGTATGCACTTTATGAATCCCGTGCCGGTAATGAAATTAGTGGAAATTATTAATGGTTATGCTACCGATAAAGACGTAACTCAAACAGTTTATGATTTATCGAAAGTGCTGCATAAAGTACCTTGCGTAGTGAACGATTATCCGGGATTTATTTCCAACAGAATTTTAATGCCGCTGATCAATGAAGCTATCCTTGCATTACAGGAAGGCGTTGCCGGTGTTGAGGAAATTGACACCATCATGAAATTAGGCATGGCACATCCTATGGGGCCGCTTCAATTGGCCGACTTCATTGGCTTGGATACTTGCTATTCGATCATGAATGTATTACACATGGGATTTGGCAATCAAAAATATGCTCCGGCTACCTTACTTGCTAATATGGTACAAGCTGGTTTCTTAGGTGTAAAAAGCGGCGAAGGCTTCTATAAATATACACCCGGAAGCAAAGAATTAGTGGTAAGCAGCAGATTTTCCGATAAAAAATGGCAATTGTAAAAAAATAGATTTGTTGTAAAAAAGCTGCCTGAGGGATACGTTTTTATTCCATAACAGGCAGCTTTTTTATACGACTTATTTTATGTATAAATAAATACACCACTTACAATATACTTATAATAAGTTTATTAAAAACAAAATGAATTGTACGACAATATGATTATTAGCTATTCTGCTAATAATTTCGATTATTAGCGAAAGTGCTTATATTTGAAAAATGGTAGCAGTTATTGCTAGGAAGATTCGCTAACCGGCATCATTGTTACCACCATTCTCTGACCATTTATTTCCCATTTCAAAAAACATGAAAAACCGCTGTATTCACGATAAGATTTTTGTTCCGTATATCAGTAAGGAAGCTATTGAAAAGACAATAGCACAGATGGGCCGGCAAATCAGCAAGGATTATTCCGGGAAACGCCCGTTATTTTTGGCGGTACTCAACGGCGCCTTTGTATTTGCCTCGGATCTGTTCCGGCAAATCACTATTGATGCGGAAATTTCATTTATAAAATTAGCCTCTTATCAGGGTACTGCTTCCACAGGCAATGTGATTACGGCTATCGGCTTAGCGGAGCAGATTGCGGGGCGGCATATTATTATCGCGGAAGATATCATTGACACCGGAAAAACATTGCACGAATTTATCCCATCATTGCTTCAGCAACATCCGGCTTCTCTAAAAATCGCAGCGCTACTGACCAAACCGGAAGCGCTCCAATTCCCGATTCAGGCCGATTATTCCGGATTTGAAATCCCCGAAAAATTCGTAGTAGGATACGGCTTGGATTATAACGGTCTGGGCAGAAATATTCCGGAAATATATCAACTTGCCACAGACATGCTCTGATGATTTTCTCTGCGTATAGCAAATAGCAATAATACCAGCCCTGCCAGAAAAAAAACAATCAGCGTCAATATAGCATTGCGCATATTGCCGGTAATATGATCTATCAAGCCAAACGAAAACATCCCGATTACTATCGCTACTTTTTCCGTTACATCATAAAAGCTAAAAAAAGAAGTAGTATCTGGAGTAAGGGGCATCAGTTTGGAATATGTGGAGCGGCTGAGCGATTGCACACCACCCATAATCAATCCTACTACCGCAGCTAAGACATAAAAACCGCTTGCTCCCGTAGTAAAATAAGCGCCTACGCATACCGCAATCCAAATCACCACCACCATAGACAACACTTTCAGATTGCCCATCAGTCCCGACAGTTTTGACATCAGATAGGCTCCGGCAATGGCCACCAACTGGATAATGAGAATCGTTGCAATCAATTCCGATGTTTGCAAATGCAACACCTTACTGCCAAAAAGCGTTGCAGCCAGCATAACGGTTTGCACCCCCATACTGTAACAAAAGAATGCCGCAAGATACGTTTTCAATACCGGCAAATGCCGCAAGTGCTGAAAGACTTTTCTCAATTCTTTAAAGCCATTACTCAAAACATTTTTTTGCGCTCCGGCCTGTATCCGTGGCGAGCCCTTTGGCAATTTGCGCAGCGGAATATGAGCAAAGGCAAACCACCAGATCCCCACAAGTAAAAAGGAAAGACGAGGCGGAAAAGATGCATCGGTAATGCCGAACCATTCGGGTTTCAACACAAAAACAAAACAAACCAACTGCAACAGTACACTACCGATATAACCATAGGCAAAACCCTGCGCACTCACTTTATCCCGTTCCTGTTCATAAGCAATCTCCGGGAGGTAAGCATTATAAAAAACCTGACTACCGCAAAAACCAATAGCTGCAAGAGCAAACAAAACCATACCTGATTCCAGCGTTTCCAAACGAAAAAAATAAAGCCCTGCGCAGGCTGCCGAGCCGAGATAACAGAACAAGCGCATAAAATCTTTTTTATTGCCCCGCAAATCTGCAATAGAGGACAATATGGGCGACAACAATGCGATGACCAAATAAGCTACGGCTACCGTATAATCAAACAGCGATGAATTGGACAATTGCAATCCGAAAAAATTCACCTGATCATTGATAATGGTGCCGTCGTCCGAAGTTGTTGCGGTAATGGCCGCATAATATGCCGGGAAAATAGTGGATGTAATCACTAAACTGTAGGCCGAATTTGCCCAATCGTACATAGACCAGGCACGATGGATTTTTTTATTGGAAACAATATGAGGAACGGCAACTGACATAAATAAAGATTGAAGTTTAAATAAT
>Ga0206107_1000697_pt1 | contig 11616 bp, 11 predicted proteins | sample 2B0metagenome_FD_148652 | JGI IMG/M metagenome (GOLD analysis project Ga0206107, IMG submission 148652) | Enriched microbial communities from leaf-cutter ant dump, University of Wisconsin, Madison, United States - 2B0 | ecosystem: Environmental > Terrestrial > Nest > Insects nest > Nest dump...
TGAAAAAAGCAGACGCATTGGATTGTGAGTTTATCGCCACAGGCCATTATGCTAAAGTGCGGGAAGAAAACGGACGCTTTGTGTTGTCAAAAGCCAAAGACCTGACCAAAGATCAGAGTTATGTGTTATGGGGATTGAATCAAGATTGCCTAAGCCGGAGTATTTATCCTTTAGGTGATTTATTGAAAACGGAAGTGCGGGGCATTGCCGCAGACATGGGCTATACGGAACTGTCTAAAAAAGCGGAAAGCTATGAAATCTGTTTTGTGCCGGATAATGATTACCGCGGATTCCTGAAACGTAATGTAGAAGGATTAGAAGAACAAGTTGACGGCGGTAATTTCGTATTGTCGGACGGCACTATTGTCGGTAAGCATAAGGGCTATCCTTTTTATACTATCGGTCAGCGCAAAGGGCTTGATATTGCTTTGGGAAGGCCGGTTTTCGTAACCAAAATCATTCCCGAAACCAATACCGTAATGTTGGGCGATACGGAAGATCTGGAGCAAAATATTATGCGCGTAGGCGGCCTGAATCTGATTAAGTTTGATGCCATCCCGGAGGGCTTCGAAGCCACTACAAAAATCCGGTATAAAGATTCCGGAACGCTGAGCCATCTGCATCCGGATGGCGATATGCTTCAAGTGCATTTTTATGAACACGTAAAGGGAATAGCACCAGGACAATCTGCGGTATTTTATGACGGAGATGATGTAATCGGAGGTGGAATCATTCGCTCCGGAGACCGCAGTTTTTAAAATTTGTTTTGAAACCGCGAAAATATTTTTATCTTACATCCGTTTTGGAAATTAACGGGCATCAAACAAATAATTCCTGAATAAAATTTATGCGAAAGATTTTTTTACCCCTGATTGCAATAGTTACACTCACCAGTATGTTCTCCTGCAAAAGAAGCAGTATTGATACGGCGGGCATTGAAACAGGTTATGACTTTTTCCCTCTGGAAATCGGTAAGTATATAGTGTATAATGTGGATTCGACCTATTGGGATGATTTCACCGGAACGCCTATTCCCGTACATCTGCAACAGCGTTATGAAGTAGTGGACACCTTCCGTGATGCACAAGACCGACTCAGCTATCGGATTAATGTGCTGAAAAGATACAGAGACGGCGAACCCTATCTGATGGATAATGTAATCTACGTAACCCGCACCAGCAGCGGTTTGGAATATACTCAGCGTAATATTAAACTGATGAAATTAGTTTTCCCGGTGGAAAATGACGTTTCTTGGAACGGTAATGTATTTATCCCAATGAATGATGCTGACATGGAGGAATATCAGAATGTAAACTGGAATTATACTTATGCGCTCAAAGGCGGGGAATTTGATCCGGGAAATAATCTGTATGAAAATGTAGTACACGTTAATCAGATTAATGATTCCCTCAATAATCCCGATATAGATTCTACCGCTTATGCTTTCAAAAATTATTCCAAAGAAATTTATGCTTATGGAGTGGGCATGATTTATCGGGAGCGTGTTTACTGGACTTTTCAGCCCAGTATGGGACCTCAGGGCGGCGGAAGCGGCCATAAAAAAGGTTATGGCGTTATTATGCGAGCCATCGAAAACAACTAATGCACTGAATTTTTTCTGAATAAAAAAGATGGCTGCCTCAAACCGGGTAGCCATCTTTCATTTTATGCAATTGGAATTAAATTGCTTTTACAGGGAAATGAAAACCTCGGGATATTCAGTCTGTAATTTCAATATCATACCGGTCTAAAAGTCCTTTGATGCCCGGAACAGAAAATTTAGCCTTTTTTATCCGGTTGTTTTCGGGATTGATGGAATAATGATAGGCCGTACGAAAATCTGCTTTCTCTATTATAGTACGATCAAAAACCGCTTGTGCCAAATTGCAATGATCAAAAACGACCTGAGTTAAATCGGTTTCCGCAAAATCCGCTTCCTGCAAATCCGTGTTTCTAAAAACGGTATTTTTGATTTTGCATTGATAAAAAGAAGCGTGGTTCAGGCGGCAGCCCTCAAATGAAAAAGCCAATCCGAAAGGATTGCAGGTGTCAAACCGAAGCCCCAGCATTTTACAATTTTTGAATACTACATCCCGGAATGCGGTTTTGTTAACAGCAGCCATGCTGAAATTGCAATCGTTGAATCTGCATTCCGTGAACTGAAATCCTGAAAGATTTTTTTCGGAAAAATCACAGCTATTGAATACGCAGTTTTCGTATTCGCCTTTTACCGGCGTATCGTTACGGTCAAAAGTCTGGTCGGTAATGTAATGCTCCTGCATAAGTTGTTTATAAAGATGTCGTAATGTTGTTCGGTGTATTTCTTGTTGCGAATTGTATGGCTTATTTGCGGTCGCAGGGCAGCAATTGGCTGTTTTTAAATCGGTATGGCGTATTCCGGTCTGCAAGCCATGTTATCGGTTTAAGTACTCCGGCAATATTAATGATGATTCCCAAAGGAATGCCAATGAAATAATCTGTTGCAGTAACTAAAGCTTCTTTATGAATTATGGTAAAGAAAAAGAAAACACAGGGTGCGAAAAACAGCCAACTCGTAACTAAACCGGCATTGTAAAATGTTTTTCCTTTGATGTTAAAGACGAAGGTATGGGCAATGATATTACCTAAAGAAACTAAAATGGTGGCCATGCCTAACCAGATCAGACGGGAGCCGGCTATGGCTGCAAGCAGGTAAGTTGTCCAGCCGATTCCTATGTTGATGATTAATGACGTGTTGCTGTTCAGCGGATACCTGTCCGGTAAATCGCTGTGGAACATGGCGCGGTTGATCATTCCCGGAAATGTGCCGGCTATACGATATTCCTCCGCCTGATGAAAAAGCAGGGCAATGAGGCTTAACCACATCAGCAGTTGATAATGGGATAACGCTGACCCGAAAAGCCATACTGCTACCAGCATCATTACACCTAAAACTCCGCCCATGTCGTACCAGTGATTACGTAGTGTTTTCATTGTATTTGAAATTAGAAAGACCGGTAATACCGCCGGTATATCAGTTTTATTATTGACCCGTCATGAGGATATTTTCAAACTGGTCATGGTCAGCGAACCGCCAACGGGTTTGTCGTTAAACAGGGTGATGTCTTCATGGATATCTTTCAGCGCTAATGCATACAGTAAGGGCAGGTAATGTTCGGGAGAGGGAATAGAAAGCTGGAAAGGCTTGCCTTGCCTGCTGTAATGGATGAGTGAGGAATGGTCGTCATTCAGGATAAAACCTTTCATCTTTTCACTGGCTTCAATAGCCCAGTCAAAAGCAAAATCTTCATTCAACTTGTTCCAGGCCACCATCCTGAGATTATGCACCATATTGCCGCTGCCAATAATCAATACTCCCTTTTCGCGAAGAGCTTTTAATTCCTGAGCCAGCTCGTAATGATATTGCGGCGGCTGAGTATAGTCCAGGCTCATTTCGATTACGGGAATATCTGCATTCGGATAAAGATGTTTGATAACCGACCAGGCGCCGTGATCAAGTCCCCATTTGTCATCCAAGCCTACGATGGCTTTGGTAACGAGTGTTTGAGTTGCTTTCGCCAGTTCGGGACTCCCTTTTGCAGGATATTGTACTTCATACAACTCTTTAGGAAAGCCGCCAAAATCATGGATGGTTTTGGGTTTTTCCATTGCGGTAACAAAAGTTCCCCGCGTTTCCCAGTGTGCACTTATGCATAAGATTGCCTGTGGTTTGGGAATGGTTGTGCTGATATTCCGGAATCCGGTTACAAATTCATTTTCTTCGATGGCATTCATCGGACTGCCGTGACCTAAAAACAATACCGGCATTTTGGCTGTATTGTTTAATGACCCGGCGAGGCTGCTCAAAGCGTTTAATTTCATCGTTGTTCCAATTAATGGCAATATCGCTAATGATTTTAAAAATTGTTTTCTGTCCATTAAAAAAATTATGGAGTAAATAATGTCCTTTTCAAAATTGGCCTTAAAAATGCTGATGTATCTATGCTGGCTTGGTTGCTCAAAAATAATCATTTCTCTCTTGTCCGGTTGTGAAACGAAGATGCCTGTTTGTTTATGCCGAACAGGAGGGCAACCAGATTCGGCATCTGCCTCATCACTCGTTATATCTGCGTTATATACTGTGCCATAATCCGCCAAAACCGCGGGGAGTTTTTGTATATACCGATAGCGTATTGCACAGCCAATAACTCCATATTGTATCCGATACTGACGGTATTTGATTTGTGTGTTAAAAGCTGCATTCTGGAACTGCAAAGAATAGCGGAAGGTCTTAATTTGAAGCGTATTATCCTTACCCCTTATCCCTTATTCCTAATAGAAAAAACAAAAAGACGTACATACAGATATTCTTACTTACCTTTGCCCCGCATCGGTTAAAACTGATGTGCTGAGCGGCTTTTGAAGCCATTAGCTATATATCCTCGGGGTGCCTTACTGTTTTCAGGCTGAGATCAAACCCGTAGAACCTGGACCGGGTAATGCCGGTTAGGAAAGGTAAGCGAAAGTATTTTTCCAACTTACCTTTTTATTGTACTAAAAAATGATTCTCTAAGAGGGAATGTTTTTTATAATTCACGGCTATGTCGTGGCAGATAATGAAGTAAATGTTCATAGAAAAATACATTATAATGAAACCAATACAATCGCTAATCGCAGGTGTTCTTTTGTTGAACGCTTTACCCTTGCAGGTTTTAGCTCAGGACAGCAGCCGGGTGGATACCCTTCATGCCGCTACCCTGATGCCGGTAGAAGTAAAAGCCGTTCGCGTGAGCGACAACAGCCCTTTTGCGCTTACCAATCTGAATGAAGAACATATTCGCCGGAATAATACCGGACGCGATATTCCTTATCTGCTCGATCAAACACCTTCAGTGGTGGTGAATTCGGATGCCGGCACCGGTATCGGCTATACCGATATGCGCATCCGTGGTACGGATAATGCACGCATCAACTTTACCCTGAACGGCATTCCGCTCAATGATGCCGAATCGCAGGGCGCTTTTTTTGTGGATTTCCCGGATTTGATGTCCTCCACCCAAAGTATTCAGGTGCAGCGTGGGGTAGGCAGCTCTACGAACGGATCCGGAGCTTTTGGCGCATCGGTAAATATCAGTAATCTGGAGCAGTCGGAGGAAGCAACTGCTATGCTGTACAACAGCTATGGCTCCTTTCAAACCTGGCACAATCTGCTTCGTGCCGGTACTGGAAAATTGAAATCAGGTTTTCAGTTCGATCTCCGTTTGTCCCGCCAAACCAGTGATGGTTATATCGAACGCTCTTACGCGCAGTTGAAATCCATGCAGTTTTTGGCCGGATGGCATTCCAAAAACAACAAAACACAGCTTAAATTTAATCTGTTGAGCGGAACGGAAAGAACCGGTCAGGCCTGGAACGGCGTGCCGGAAGATTCGTTAAATACCAATCGGCGCTATAATGAATTGGGCATTAAACCGGATGGAAGCTATTATGATGATCAAAGTGATAATTACCGTCAGGATTATTACCAACTGTTTCTGCATCAGCAAATAAATACCTGCTGGAAGCTGAACGGAGCATTGTTTCTGACGCGCGGAAAAGGATTTTATAATGAGTTCAAACAGGACGAATATTTTTCTGACTATGGTCTTCCGGATTTTATTACGCCTTCGGGAGATACTTTTTCACAAACCAATATTACCCGGAAATTATGGTTGGATAATTATTATTACGGCCTCACCGGATCCGCAGTATATCATAAAAACCAAACCGAATTGATTATCGGCGGCTCTGCATTGCAATATGATGGCCGGCATTACGGAGATGTAACCTGGGCGGATTATGGTATGCCTAATGATTATCGCTGGTATGATCTGAATGCTTTTAAAACGGATCTCAATCTGTATGCAAAATGGCAGCAGCGATTATGGAAAGGATGGTGTCTGTTTGCTGATGTACAGTTAAGAGATGTGCAATACACTTTGAACGGATTTAGGAAAAATCCGACGATCCGTATCAAGGATCATGTTACCTTTCTCAATCCGAAAGCAGGAATCAGTTATTTGAAAAGCCATGCCGGCGGTGCGCAGAGTAAGGCTTATTTGTCTTTTGCTTTAGCAGGAAAAGAACCCAATCGGGATGATTTTGAAGCGGCACCTAATGATTTGCCGGTGCCGGAAAAACTTTATGATGCAGAAGCCGGCTATCAATTCCGGAAGCCGGGATTGGATATGAACGCAGGTTTGTACTATATGTATTATACCGATCAGTTAATTGCTACCGGAAAGATTAATGATGTGGGCGCTTATACGCGAACGAATGTGCCCGGCAGTTACCGTGCGGGCATTGAACTGAGCGCTCAGGTAAAGGCTGCCGACTGGCTGCTGGCATTCGGAAATGCCACTTTTTCTAAAAATAAAATTGATCACTTTACCGAGTATTATGATGATTATGATGAAGGCGGACAGGTGTCGGTTGCTCATACCAATACGGACATTGCCTTATCGCCCAATACCATAGTTATGGCCGGCATCACCTTAATGCCTTTTGCCACAATGCCGAAAACGCAGGATTTGCAGATCAGCTTTAATGGGAAATATATTGGCAGGCAGTATTTGGATAATACTTCCGATATCAATCGCAGTATTTCCGCTTATACGGTTGTCAATACACAGATCCAATATCGTTTGCCGCTTAAATGGGTGAATGAATTGGGGCTTACCCTTTCTCTCAATAATATTTTCAATACCAAGTACGAAAGCAAAGGTTATACCTATAGTTATCTGTATGAAGGTGCTATTACTACCGCCAATTATTATTTCCCTCAGGCAGGATTCAACTGGATGTTCGGTTTAAGCCTGAAATGGTAAAGCCATGATTGAACATTGTCAAAAAGTACGAATACTGCCTGCGCTTTATCAGATGTAGGTTTAGATGGACAAGCGGGAGCGCATATTCCCGGTCTTTTCAAAACCTACAACATCCTGAATCGAGGCCACGGAGACCATGTCTTCCATGGCCTCGATAGTAAAGGGCAGTAATGATTTTGAAACCGAAGGTTCGAAGCCGATGAATAAACGATCCGATCCCGGTTTTTTGCCCATTACAGGGTTGATTCTCGTATCCTGTTTTTCATGAAGATCAGCAAATATTTCTTTCAGAAAAGCGATAAAATCATTGAAGTTTTTACCGGCATAAATCCCGCTTTCATCCAGATTATTTTCGATCATTTCCATATCCATTTTGTAGCAATAAGCCACCAACAGGTCTAAAGGAAGATTTACCATACACAAAGAGTTTTTTGGAATTTACGATTATTGAATTGCTTTTGAAAGTCTGTCGAAATAATGATGTTCCATTCCGGCAATTTTACGCAGCCGAGCAGCCAAATCGTGGTATGCTTCCGGTATGGTATCTACGGGCTTTCGCGAACATCTTGCCATATCAATAGCAAAACCACGCCATTCGGGAACGATAATGTCCATCATCTCTTTTCCGTATTCGGAATAAACCGGATTGTTCAGCAATTCGCCTGATTCCAACAGAAATTTTCCGAATTGCTTCCGATATCCGGAGCCGCCGCCGCCTACAAACTCCTGATGCCGGATCATATTGACTAAGTGTTTTTCAGCATAATGCCGACTTCTTTTTGCAGGATATTTTTCCAATGCTTTTGCCAACAGCCGCATTCCCTTAATGCCTCCGAAAGGGAAATAGGGATTCAACATTCTTTTGCAGGTTTTCTTTAATCCCTTATGCACCGCCTGTCTGAGGTCGGGATTTTTATTGTGAATTTGATTGACCCAATACATTTTGCCTTTGGGATTGTCAGGCGCTTTTACAAACCGGGCTTTTTTCATATTCTCCTCCGGAATGGTCAGTACATTTTCCACAATAGGATCGCTGACTAAATACTGATCATCCGTTTTTCCATACACTGCCAGATTGTGATTGTTGAAATGGAAACTTAAAAATTCCGGAAATACTTCAAAGTAATACAAATCGCCGGTAATGCCCACTACAGTGCCGTTTTCAATTTTTTCATCAAGCCCTTGCATCGCATCTTCGGTGTTTTTAAAGGTCTTAACGGTGATGTCAATATCCAACAGTTTTGATGCGTTTTTAATAATGGAGCCCGGTGTATAACGAAAAGAGGTCAAGGGTTCTACAGTGCCCATTTTGATGAAGGGAAAATGGATGAAGTATAAGCCGGAGCCAATTCCGAAAATCATGTCTTCGCTGATTTGCATACCCTTATTATGAAGCAGATTTCGCATAACGCCGGTTTCGCAATTCAAGGAAGTGGCGTGTTCAAACTCGTTGATTTTATTCATAAATAATCCGAATAGTTATACCCGAAAAGCAGTTTGCACAAAGCTTTTATCGCTGCTCTGATCTCGGGAAAGTAAAATCGAAGATAAATATTTTTCTTTAAGTACATTAAAAAATAATATCCGGATCAGAGCGGTATATCTACCGGTAGCGCTTTTGCTTATTGCCGGATTTTTGCGAAAATTATTTTATGTTCATGATGAAATATCATGCCGTATTAATTATTAATTGATAAATTTGCCAAACCATCATTAACCATGAATTTTAAAACCCTCATCATCTCTTATGTCTGCCTCTGCTCCTCAAAACGGGCTGTCCCGTAGTGCCCGTACCGGCCTGATTGGAATGCTTGTTATTATTGCCGTTCTTTTTATTTTTTGGCGCATGTTGCCGTTGTTTTTTCAGGGAAATATTCCCGTGGAAGATCAGCAACTCGCTGTTGCATGGGAACAATTCAAACAGAACAATACCATACCAGTGGAAAAGCGTCCCGCTCCGCCGCAGGCTGTTGCCGGAAAAACCAATAAGACACATTCCCCAAATGCTGCTGTGGCAGTATCTTTATTTCCTTTTGATCCGAATACGGCTTCGGAAAATGAATTTGTCCGGTTAGGATTATCGCCGGCAGTGGCGCAAACCATTGTTCGTTATCGCGGCAAAGGCGGTCAATTCCGCAATCCGGAAGATTTTCAGAAAATTTATACGCTTAAGCCCGCCGACTATAAACGGCTTGCACCTTATATCCGTATTGATGCAGCTCATTCGTCTGCTGCCGAATCGCGCCGCGAAGTGTCGCAGCCGGTGCCAGAACCGGTGTCCGTATCTCTGAATGCCGCTACGGTTGATGAATTGATTCGGCTTAAAGGAATCGGACCGGTTTATGCCGGAAGAATCATAAAATTCCGGGATAAGTTAGGCGGCTTTTACGAAACGGCGCAGCTTCGGGAGGTTTATGGTTTTCCGGATAGTACTTACCGGCTGTTGAAAGATTATTTCATTGCGGATATTTCGAGCATTAAGAAAATAAACATCAACAAGGCTTCCGCTGAAGCATTGGCGCAACATCCTTATATTGGTAAAAAGATGGCGGAAAATATCGTAAAGCTCAGAAATGACTTGCGTCAATTTCATGAAATAACAGAATTGCAGCAAGTACCTTTGATTAATGCAGAAAAATATCGTAAAATTGCCCCCTATTTAAAGTTAACTGATTAAATTATAGAAAAAATATGGATTTTGCCTATACCGAAACGCAGGAACAGATAGCCGGAATGGTGCGTGATTTTGCGAACAAACACATTCGTCCTTACATGATGGAATGGGATGAAAGTCAGAAATTTCCGGTAGAATTGTTTCACCAAATGGGCGCTCTGGGACTCATGGGCGTATTGGTGCCTGTAGAATATGGCGGAGCAGGATTGAGCTATTTCGAATATGTAACCGTAGTGAGCGAAGTTGCAAAAGTGTGCAGCTCCATCGGACTTTCCGTAGCGGCGCATAATTCGCTGTGTACCGGCCATATTTTGTATTTTGGAAATGAAGAACAAAAGAAAAAATATCTTCCCAAATTAGCTTCGGGAGAATGGATCGGCGCTTGGGGACTGACAGAAGCCAACACCGGAAGTGATGCCGGTAATATGCGTTGTACGGCAACCAAAGACGGCGATGACTGGATTTTAAATGGTACTAAAAACTGGATTACGCACGGCATTAGTGGTAATGTGGCCGTAGTGCTGGCACGTACCGGAGCGCCGCGTACGAAAAATAATGTAACCGCCTTTATCGTAGAACGCGGAACGCCCGGCTTTAATGCCGGTAAAAAGGAAAATAAATTAGGAATGCGGGCATCAGAAACGGCTGAGTTGATCTTCGACAATTGCCGTATTAGTGATGCACAACGTATGGGGCCGGTAGGCGATGGATTTAAACAGGCGATGAAGGTATTGGACGGCGGACGGATATCTATTGCTGCTTTGTCCTTAGGTATCTCCGAAGGCGCATTTGAAGCTGCGGTGCAGTATTCCAAAGAACGCCATCAGTTTGATCAGCCTATTTCCAACTTTCAGGCCATTTCCTTTAAACTGGCCGATATGGCTACAAAGATAGAAGCCTCCAAGATGCTGATATATCAAGCGGCAGACAAGAAAAACCGGGGCGAAAAGATGACAAAGGAATCAGCAATGGCCAAATATTATGCTTCTGAAGCCTGTGTGGAAATTGCTACCGATGCCGTGCAAATATTCGGCGGATATGGATACACTAAGGATTTTCCGGTAGAGAAATTTTATCGTGATGCTAAACTTTGTACTATTGGTGAAGGTACTTCCGAAATCCAAAAATTAGTGATCTCCAGAGATATTCTGAGTCAGTAAATAAATGATTCCTGCGGAAGATGCAGGAATGAACATAAGGCGAGACGGCACATTATTCAGTAACGATAATGTGCCGTCTCCTGTTATTTCGGAATATAGCGGAAGGTGTTTTGTCTTTTAATTTGTAGCGCCCAATAATTCAGCTTTGGAAGGCAGACGATCCATCCATGTTATTTTTCCTTGCTCTACGCCGGCGCAATATGTATCGTGGCCGTTAGTAAGCAACCAAAAACGTGCCGCTACCGTACTGTGGTATTGGAGGAGTTGAAAAAGCGTTTGCTCCGTAATCGGAATATCCGGTTGTTTGCATTCTGCCAGCAGGCAGGGTTGGAAATGCTGATCGTAAACTACTAAGTCGTACCGCTTTTTTTTTCGGCCTACCATAATTTGCTTTTCGATGGACAGCAGATTGACCGGATAATCGAGCCGAAGCAAAAGATAAGCAATAAGATGCTGCCTTACCCATTCTTCCGGAGTTAATACCAGATACTTTTTTCTAATCGAATCAAATACATAACGGGTATTACCTTCGATTTTATATTTCAGATTAATTTCGGGATATTGGAGGTGGATAACAGACACGGTTGCGATAATTCAAATAATCGTTCAAATGTATTATCTTATGGTAAGAAATAGTCGTATTGTTTTGCTTTTTTTAAGAAGTAGGGCAAGAGAAAATGCCGGCAGTAATTCCGAATGGCGTTAAAGTAAAGCCCTTAGAGCCAGCCCTTTTCTAATCCGAATTGAACTAATTGCAGTACCGATGTAGTATGTGTTTTTCTTAGAATGTTTTTCCGGTGAGTGCTAACGGTGTTGATCTGTATAGCTAATGCGTTAGCGATATCTTTGGAAGTAGCGCCGCGTGTTATCATTTGAAAAATCTGCCATTCTCTTTTGGTTAAGACATCTTTATAGGGTTTCAATTCCCGGATGGGTT
>Ga0206107_1000698_pt1 | contig 11608 bp, 9 predicted proteins | sample 2B0metagenome_FD_148652 | JGI IMG/M metagenome (GOLD analysis project Ga0206107, IMG submission 148652) | Enriched microbial communities from leaf-cutter ant dump, University of Wisconsin, Madison, United States - 2B0 | ecosystem: Environmental > Terrestrial > Nest > Insects nest > Nest dump...
CAGTGACACAAATCCCTATTCATACCTCAGCCGGCCCTTTCCTGCGACTCCAGCCCCCTACTACGCAGAGGTCACGGCCTCTGCGGCGGTGAACAGGCACGCAGCCCGGCTAGCGGACAGCCAGCCACGGCCAGCATGTATTCCCTCAGGAAGCCACCGCGACCGTTCCTTCCGGCGCCATCACAGACGTGAGGGTCGCTGTACCCGCGCACACGTCCGGCAGGCGGCCTGGCACGACTACCGTACCCCAAAACGTCACCAGCTGATCGCGGGTGAACGGACGCCCAAACAGGAACCCTTGACCCACCGGCACCCCCAACGCAGCCAGTGACCGCACATCCGCAGGTGACTCCACACCCTCAGCCACCAACCGCACCCCCAACTGCGACGCCAGAACCACAGTTGACGCCACCACAGTCCGACACAACGAATCATGGGTCAATCCCGTGACGAACGACCGATCCAACTTCAACTCCTGCGCCGCCAAGTCCCGCGCCTGCGCCACAGACGCAGCAGCCGTCCCGAAATCATCCACCGCGATCTGAACACCCAATGCATGCAACTGCTCGACAGCATCAGCCACCACATCCCGGCGCGCAGGATCCACCAGCACCGACTCCGTCACCTCCACCACCACATCGTGGGCCGACAAACCGAACCTAGACAACACATCAGCAACAACCAGCGCGAACCCAGGCGAACACAAGTTCGTGACCGACACATTCACCGCAACCGGCACCGGAATACCGGCAGCACGCAACTGCACAATGTCGAGACACACCACCTCCAACACAGCCGCAGCCAGCACATCCATCGCACCGAACGACTCAACAACCGGCACAAACTCACCCGGAGAAATCACACCCCTATCCGGATGATTCCAGCGAACCAACGCCTCCACACCCACCACCGCACCAGAGGCGAAATCCACCTTCGGCTGATACACACACAACAACTGGCCGTGCGCCACCCCCTCACGAAACTGCTGCATCAACACCACCCGCGAACTCGCATCAGCATCAACCGAAGCGTTAAACACAGCCGACGGCAACCCAAACTGCTTCGCACGTGTGGCCGCCACCTGCGCACACGACACCACAGAACCCGCAGTCACACCACCCAAATCGGTGGCCGCGGCACCTGCACGAGCCAGCACCGACACCACCTGCCCACCATCAACAACCACATCACGAGAACACACAGCAGCCAACCGGCGGACCAGCCTGCCCGCATCACCGGCCCCAGCACCAGCCAGCACTACCCCAAACTCTCCCCCACCTAGGCGGCCAACCACCGCACCGGACTCCAACGCACCAACAAGACGCGCCGACACCTCACGCAAAATCGTGTCCCCACCACCATGCCCGTAGGCCGAGTTCAACCCCCGAAACCCGACGATATCGACCACCCCAACCGCCACCACACCAGTACGCTCAGCAGCGGACACATGATGAAGGAACACCGTCCTCGACAACAGGCCAGTCACCGGGTCACGCTGCTGACCCGTCCGAAACCCACGCACCCGCGCCGCAGCAGACGACGTCAACCACACCCGCCCGGCGGCCCCCGCGGCCCCCACCGCACACAACACCACCCACACCGACCCGCCGGTCAGCCCACACACCATGAGCACCAGCAGGAACGCTGCCCCCGTACACGACGCCACAGTCGAGGAACGGGGAAGACTGCTGGCCGGTAACGGCGGAGGGAACCACACAGGCGTCACACTGATAATCATGAACCCGGACAGCCATCCCAGCGCAGGTACTTGGGATGACACTGACGTGGACATGTGCGCACTCATCCACCACACATCAGCAGCGAGCACGACACCGAATCCACCAATCAATGCCCACCACGATCCCAGCCGACGAAACCCCAACGCCGCGAACGCACCACACACCGCAGCCACCAACAGCACATCCGACACCGGATTCGCGATCCACATCACCATCGCCGCTCCCCCACGCCCTCGAGGGCCGGCCTGCGGCGCCGCAACCAGCCACACCGACACAAGCAACAACGACAACAATGCAGCGTCCACCACAACGAACCAGGACACACCTCCGGCGGAATACGCCACCAGCACCCAAACAGCACCAAGCGCCAACCCGCATGCCAGAACAAACCCTGCAGACGCCGCAGCCGACACCACACCCTTCTGCCCACTCGCCGTGACAACACCGTCACAAACCCCCCAGACAACGATCCCGGCACCCAGCAGCCGCCATCCGGTGACAGGTGGCCGGGCTGCCATCAAGGTGATGGCACCAGCCGCGATGATCAGACCGTCATACACCCCCACATCCCACACCGGCCCCGACGCACCCGCCCTTGCAGTAATCAGGTAGAGGAAGAAGATGCCGACAAGGGCAACACGGGCAGCACCGACCCGTGACAGGAACGCATACACCTATTAAGCAGTCGCCGGTACGGCAGCGGATGCAAGCAATACCGGCCATTGCCTTCGTGTGAGCGCATGAGTTCGGCAAACCACGTTGTCAGATGGTGGGAATAGATTGACCATGTTGTGACCGAACGTAATCGTTCGGGACGGTCAGGAGCTGCGGCTATGGGGCGTGGCAGACACAAGCAGACGCGGGTGCGTTGCCCCGAACCCGGCGCACGCTGGCGCCCAGGGCAGCGTAGACGGGTCTCGGCAAACGGAACGCGGACTGACTCACCGCTTCATGTGTGACCCGGTGGAAGGCACCCGGTATTCGTTCACGGTTCTCGCCGTCGCGGAATAAGGCGTCGTGCCTACCCCGGTCACCGTCACCTGACTGCCCGGAACACCCTGACTTTCACATGTGCATGTTCGGCACAGACGGCAAGACCGGAACCCGTCCCAAACAGCTGTACCGGTGCGTTCCGGTCAACCAGGGCACACCGCACTGTTTCACGTTTGATATGCCGCGCGACCGGTGTTCACACCGGTGAGGACGACTGCCCCATCTGCGAGGAGTTGCGCGGTGAGCATCGTGGTGACCGTAACGCCGCGCGCGGGCATTCGTGGGCGGAGAAACAAGTGGTCAACGGTCTGCACGGTGTGGCGGCTGGGCAGACGTACGCGAAAGTGTCCCGTGACGCGTGGCGAGTCCGCGAACCGTGAACGGGCCAGGACACGGGCCGAGGACGCGCAGCTGCCCGCTGAACGGTATGTCGCGTCGGCGCTGTCAGCGAGCAGGTGGCACACGGCGGCGGACAGCGGTGGAAGTGTTCGCACCACCGTTGTGGGAGCACGTGGAAGCGACGTTGATAGCCGAAGAAGACAAACGAGCACGCGCTGCCGCTGATGAGGACCTGGACGCAGGCCGGGACCCGCAACGACCGGTTGTTCTGCTCATTGACGCGCATTGCCATCACAGCCGGACGCACACACGACTGGCACGTTCTCGTAGCCGGCCTGGTCACCTGGCACGACAGTGCCGACCCGTGGACCCAACTGGGACGCACCGTGTCGTTGCGCCTGCTGCGCGGAATGCCTTCCGGTGCCCATTACGCCTACCGCACGTTGATGGGCGTTCCCGACCGGACTTCGTCGTGGCCGATGCCGGACCGGGACTACTCAAAGCGGTCCGTGACGCGTACGGAACAACCACAACGCTGCTGCCGTTCGTTGTTCCACATGCGCCGGGCGGTCACACACGGGCTCATCGCGTCCACCCCCAGGGGCATGCGAGCACAACAGACACACCGACACTCCTGTGCTGCTGCCCGCTCTGGACTAGCCATCTGCGGCTGCTGCGCCGGCGGACACTGACGTCCACCACCTCTGACCAGTGGTCAGAGGTGGTGGAACGAACTGGAAGACATTCTCTGCGGCGAAGGTTTGCTGTTAGAACCCACACGGGAACGCCGGGCGAACTACGAGACCGCGTTCGCCCAACTGCTGCCCACGTTCCGCACCATTCCCCACCTACCGATGTCCACCGGTGGTTTGGAAGCGGATTTGCGTCAACGTGTGCAGCCCGTACTGACCGGCAACGACCCCACCGCTACAAGTACTGAACGTACGTCAGGCGTTAGCTCTGGACCGCGCCGCCATCTACGGGCGGTGCCGCAATGCGGGAACGGAGGTACTCCAAGGCGTCGTCAGAGATTTGGTCGGCCGTTTCGTTTCGGCCGGCCAGGTCGTCGGCCCACGGTCTACCGGGGTGGAGGGTGTCCCACCGCGAACGGGTAGAAGTGCCACGTTTGCCTCCTGGCACATGGTTCCCGAAGCCGTCTACCAGGGCGTTCCAGACAGGGACAAACTTGCTGATGAGGCCACGCTCACCCAGTGCCACGAAGGTGTCGTCTACGGTCAGGTGCCGGTAGAAGAAGTCGTCAATGTCAAGGTTGCCCGCTGCCTGGATACTCTTCGCGTGTTCCCGTAAGCGCTTACGTAGTGGACGCCCGTTCGGGGTGCCCGCGTCCAGGTCCTCCAGTCCTTTCCGTCCACCGGAATGGACTGCCTTGCCGACGTAAATGGGCACGTTGAGATTGCTTGGTGAGTTCACCGCCGCCAACGGTGCGTACGCAGCGAATGGTCCGGTGTAGTAGATGAGGTAAACACCGGCGCCCTCAACTGACTCTGTGTCCTCAATGGTCAGCGAACGCCCCTCATGTTCTAAGGCGGCGCGGGCAACGCTTTCCGCGAGATTGCGTTGGTCTAGTGGGTCAAACGGCTTCTTCCCGGTCACGTTTGCGGCCCTTGCTGCGCTGATGCCGTGGACAAGCGTTTACTCGTTCCCGGTTTCATACCGTGCACAGTCCCCGCCGAATCTGGCCCGTCAGGAAGGTTCGCTCGGACCGCTTCGCGGACACGTGAAACCTCCAGGTGTAGTGCGACGCTGCCGGCAACCTTTTGAGCTAGCAGTACGGGCACCGCGTTGCCGAGTTGCCTCATCGCTTCGCCCCAGGCTCCGTGAAGCACGTACCCGTCAGGGAACGTTTGTAGCCGAGCACTCTCCCGAACACTGAAGTAGCGAACTGTGCCGTCATTGCGCAGCATCATGTTTTCGCCGCCCGGTACGCCGTGCCCACCTGCTTTCAACGTCTTGGCCGGAAGGTCTACGGGGCTTCCAGTGTGGCCGGGGTACTGGCGCGCTCCGGACTGGAGAATGTGGTTGTTGTATCGCTTAGACCCGCCACGGGTGGGTTCCGGCAGCCCAGTCAGAGCATCCCGGACAGTGCGCCAGGGTAACGCCAACTCGGCTGGGTCCATCTCCCGCAGACGGTCAATGCCGGGACCGGTGGGTGCCTCGGGCCGGTTACGTTTGGCAACCCGGTGACGGTCCCAGTACTCGCCAGTGACCCACTGGGCATGTAGCAATGCTTCCTTGCTGTGTGTCGGCTCGGGGAACGACCACTCGGCGTCAATGTCCGAGCGGAACCCAACCATGAAGATGCGGTGACGTTGCTGGGGAACTCCGTAGTTCGCAGCGTTGACCAACGTTGGGACAAGGTTGTAGCGCAGGCCCACCCCGTGAGCGGAAGTTGCTTCCGCCTGAAGACGTAGCAGGTGATCAAACCAACTCTCGTCGGCTTCGGCCTGGTGGTCCGGCATCCGAAGGCGCAACTGAATGTAGGAGAAGTAGTTTGCGAAAGTGGACCGGGTCAAGCCCCGAACGTTCTCAATGATGAATGCCCGCGGAGCAAGCCGACTGATGACATCTGTGGCTGCCGGGAACATGTCTCTGCGGTCATCATGAGCCTTGTGCTTGCCTCCCATGGAGAACGGCTGGCAAGGCGGCCCACCAGACACCAAGTCAATGGTGCCGGCAATGCTGTCCCAGTCGTAAGCGCGAACATCGCCCTCGTGGACCTTCCACCCTTGGACCAGGGGATAGCCGTCCGACTGGTTCTCCCTAACCGTGTCACAAGCCCACTTGTCCCACTCCACGACCGCCGCAGTGCGGAAGCCCGCTAACTCGCAGCCCAGAGCCAGGCCGCCAGCACCGGCGAATAGCTCAACTGACCGAAGCCCATTTTCTCCGTCTTGTGCGGTCATGTCTGAACCTTAGCCATCGGCGGGTGCCTCCTCTTGGACTTCACACGGTGGAACACCGTGTCGGCTCCGGCCCAAGCGGCAATGAAGCCGATAACCGGCCGCTACAGGAATCCACGGTCGGCGGCGCGGGCTTCTCCCGGCACGGCACTCACTCTGTCCGCAGCGAGCATTGATGTAGTTCGGCATGTTCTCGTCGAAGGGGTACTGGAGGTGTCCGCGACGAGCCCAGCGCTCCAATGCGCTGTCACAGATTCTTGCTCTGGAAGGCCCACGTCAGGCACCACGAGTGGCTACACACAGTCAAGATTTGGCACTGTGAATAACCCACCAAAAACACAGTGGTGTGCCGAACTCATGAGCGCATGTGGGTGCTCCATGTCAGGTGGCCTCACCTTACGGTAAGACGGTCCTGGTCTGACCCAGCTGGGTGCTGGTGGCGGGTTGACGTGTCATCGCCGGGCGTGTCACCCGCTGGCGGCCGGGCCGGTCTCCTGCGTGGCTGCACATCCTGGCGGCGGGCCACTGCCGGCAGGACCTGTTTCACCCAGGATTTGGGTGCGCTGTGAGGCGAGCCAGGTTGGTCGCGGTATTCACGTCACGGTCAATGACTCGTCCGCAGTGCCCGCATACGTACCTGCGCTCGGACAGCGTCAGTCCCGGTTTTTTTGTCTGGGGCAGCCGAAACATTGTGTCGATGACGGATACCACCTGTCAGCGCAACCAGTGCCGGAGCCGGACCACTGGGTCGTGTAGACCAGCGTGAGCCGGACTTTCCGCCGGTGCGCTGTCGGGCAGAGCCCGGTTCAGCCCGCGTTTGCGTGCCCCGCCACCTGCTCGACGGCTGGCGTCTGCTTTTGGATTGCTGGTCGTACAGCCCGGACTGTCTGGCTGCTTTGCGCCGCAACGTACGCAGCCGCGATTGCGTCGCGATCAAAGGTTTCGGCTCGGTCTCGTCGACTGCTGCGACGACGATCAGGGTTTTGACTCCGGTGCCCACGCCGACAACCGTTGAGACTGGCCTCCGCGACGCGGTCACCCGACACGCTTGAGTCAGTGCGATGGGCACCCGCCAAGCAGGCATCAGGTGGGAGTGGACAACTGCACAACAATGTCTGCGACACCGGCCGAATCAGACAGCACCGATACCTCCCCGACATGGGACAGGGCAGCAAACGATGCCGCATTATCGACGGCAACAGTGGCCGACCACCGATCATAACCACCAGCAACAGATAACACCGCCAGCATCGTCAGCAGCCGAGAACCCACCCCGGCACCCTGCCAATAGTCGGCGACAGCGAGCGCCACCTCCGGCATCGCCGCATCTGGCATGCTCGGGGCAAGGGCGTACTCGACCAGGCCAGCAATCTCCACCAGCTCACCATCGTGATCGCACACGAACGCGGCAAGAGCCACCCGGTCACGGCCATCGCGTGCCGCCAAATACTCCACCACGGTTGGTGTCACCCGGAAGCCTGCGGACAAGAACCGCAACTGCCGAGACTGCTCACTTAAACCCACCGACAGGAACTGTCGCAGCAACGCCGAATCGTCACGATTCAACGGCCGTACCACCAAATACCGGCCACGAGCAACAAACCCCGGCAAGTCAGTACGCGGAACCCGCACCTGCTGCCCATCCGTACTGCCGGACAGCTGATGAGTCAACGCGGTAAACAGTTCAATGATCCCGGCAGCTGTCGTACGAAGAGACGCCGGAACGGTCCTCATCGGAGCGGCCACAGCAGACGACAGCGCAGAAGAAGCATTCATGCTGCCGATCGTGCCCAATACGGCACCCAGTGTCACACAACCGGTCACCAATCCCTGCCTGCATCCTGAGCATCAACGTGCGCAGCAGAAATTCTCTAGCAGCAATCAGCCCGAAAACGGGTACACCAATCCCATGAGCACCGCCACAGCGACAGTGAGGAGCACGGTAGTCATGCACCACGCAACACCAACGCAGTCACAACCATGGGAAGATCACGATTCCTTCACCACACCCACCCGAATAGCGACCGTCACCTACCCAGACCGGGTCCCTCAACTCGACCAGCACCCCTGTGGCAGTTGACGACGAACGTCTGTGCACCATCACCACTGGTTCAGCACAGTCACCTGCATGTCCACCACCGAACTCAAAGACGCCAAGGCGCTTGCCGCAGATCCGTGCACACCTGGCGAACAGCTTGAACCGCTGATCACCTCCACCGACACCGATGTGCGCCGCATGCTCGCCGCACATCACAATGCCACCGACACAATGCTCCAGAACCTTGCAGCTGACACCGACCCGGGTACCAGAGCCGCGACCGCCAGAAACTCCCACACCACACACAAGACCCTGACCCTACTGGCCAGTGACCCGAATCCTGACGTTCGTGAAGCGGTCGCCGAATCCACCACCAGCGAGAACCTGCTGAACCAACTGATGAACGACCCGGACACGGCGGTGATCCGGCGGGCCGCAGAAAACCCTGACACCCCAACCGTGACACTAACAACCGCAGCAGCCGCGCATGCCGACAACCCAGACATCTGCTTCATGATTGCAGGCAACACCAACACCAGCTCCGACACATTACGTATCCTGTCCCAATCCGCAGACCTGCGGGTACGCAACGAAGTAGCAGTCAACACGCACACACCCGACGACGTGTTAGCCGAACTGGCCTGCAACCCAGACACTGCCCTATCAGTTGCCTACAACGACACCACCACACCCACCATCGCGCACTATCTGGCTTTAACGCTGCCCTCAGCAGACCTGCATCACCTGGTCACCAACACCGAAACCAGCATCCGCATGCTCAGAACGATCGCAGCCAACCACCCGCATTTAGCTGACGCCGCAGACCACACCCGTGTCACACGACTGCGGCGATACTCCGCGTCGCTACCCGAATCAGTCCGCCAGAACGCGCACCTGCTCATCGACGCAGGGTTCCCCGGATGGCCCACCCAGCTGCAACGGGTAGTTCACGCTCTGCAAACCAGCAGCCAACCACCAAATGACCTGGCACTGACGCAACTGCCCACGACCCTGACCGCCGCGACACTGCATCACATGTACACCCACACCCGCGACCGGCGCCTGACTGCCCTGATCGCGCGGCACCGACGCACCAGCGGGCGCACACTGGCCGCGATAGCGACCGATCCACATACCGTCGATGACAGCGTCATCGACCACATCGTCACCCGCCACGAAACCCCACAAGCAACACTGCACACACTGGCGACCAGCACCGACCTATCTCCAGATCGCGCGGCACTCATCGCCGCCAATCAGCAAACCAGTCCCGCCACACTGCACACACTGGCCACTCGCACCGACTTAGACGACAGTGTGGCTATCAGGATTGCCTCACGTGCCGACACCCGGGCAGCAACCTTAGCTGCTCTAGCCGAACGGACACATAACCCGAGAACCCATCAGGCCATCGCCGGGAACCCGAACACCCCGAAAACAGTCGTCAACACCCTGTACGCCCGCTACCGGCACACATCGGACCCGAAGGAGCAGCGGGTGGTCAACATGCTGCTCAAGCATCGACTGATGGATCAGGCGACGATGCGGGCTGTTTGCAGCAACCCCGCACCGGCACCAGGCAGCCGGGCAGCAGTCGCCGCCAACACGTCCATCCCCCGAGACCTCATCGCAGCACTTGCGCGCTCGGGTGACCCGCGTATCTTGAGCAACCTCACCAACAACCGCAAGGTTGACAGTGCCACCCTCGAACTCATCGTCTCCACCCTCATCGGTACAGCACGCTGGCAGAACTGGGTCGGATTGGCGGTCAGTGCCCATCGCAACACCAACCCGGCAACACTTCAACAGCTGGCCGGTCTCAACGACAGCTGGATACGTGCCCGCGTCGCACGGCATCCCCACGCCACCGCAGACGTCCTCGACGCTGTCGCCGACTCGATCGCCGCGCACCCTCCCATCAGCCGTACCCAATTCCAGGGCACCTGTGACGTGTTCTCGGTTGCAGCCAATCCCGCGACAGCTGCACACACCTACACGCGACTGGAGCAACTGGCAGATACCATTGCCGACAGCGAACTGGCCACTGACATCAGGAACGCGATCCGAGACGGGCGGATAGCAGCATTACGTAAAGCAGTGAAAACCTTACCTAGTGGTCAACGCCGGGTTGCCCGGGAAGTGATCCGTTGCGGGTTCCCGGGAACAGTCACCCAGTTCCTGTCCATCATGAACTCGGCACACCAACGCGGTTCCGCCACCCGCATCACCATACCCACCGGCGCATCCGTTGGGCCCGCGATCAGCCGATAGCTCATCTGCAGCCGTACCAGCAGCACCCACGAATAGGAACATCAACAACACTGCATCTCCCGGTGGTGCTGGACAGGTGTGTGGGTGGGTGCACGGGCCGGCACAGTGTTCAGTATGTGGGGACGAGCCATGACGGTATCGATCAAACGCCGACAGGTAGGTGGCTACGCCACGACACCGGAGACCCCAGAACTTCGCTGCCTAGCCGCAGCAGCCACCACAGATCCGGTCACGCTGGCACAGCTTGCCTTGCACACATCCGTGCCGATCAGAGAACATGTCGCCGGTAACCTTTCCGCTACACCGGCTACCCTCGACGATCTGAGCCGTGACCGCAGCCGGTTTGTTCAACAGGCCGCTGCCAGCAACCCACACACTCCACCTGCTGCCCTAGACAGGCTGGCCCACAACACAGATATCGACATCCGAAGAGATGTCGCACTCAACCCTGCAACCACCACCAGCACACTATGGGCGCTATCCGATGACCCTATCCGCTGGGTAGTCGAAAACGTAGCATCCCACTGCAACGCCACCCCAGAGCTGCTAGAGCACCTCGCCGGCTGCCGGCATCAAGAAATCCGGGAGGTAGTCGCTGAACATCACACAGCGTCGCCTGCGACACTGTCGAAACTGGCCGATGATTCCTGCATGTACGTTCGTGCAGCGGTCGCCAGTAACCGGAACACCCCACCACCAGTACTCGGACTGTTAGCCCGCGACCCGGACACAGCAGTGGTCGCGTCGGTTGCGGACAATACTGCAACACCGCCGGCCATCCTCGGGTCTCTAGTGGACTCACCTGACCGTTTCACCGCAATCCGGGCACGAACCAACCCGTCACTGCCCTCGCATGTCTTGCATGAGCTTGTGCTATCGGACAACACCGAGAAACGGCAATGCGCACTGAGTAACCCTGCGATCACCGACTCCGACATCGATCTGCTCGAACACAGCGCAGACCCCGTGGAATCGGCAAAAGCAGCAGGGGAACGTCGTGCACGACTATCCGCGTACGCCGGAACGCTCCACGAACCAGCACGCAGCCAGGCGCTGATGCTGATCACCGGCGGGTTCCCCGGCTGGTATCAGCAACTGGACACCGTCCTGGCGTTGGATGTGCACCCGGCGCCTGCCCACCGCACCCTGACATCAGCACATGCGCACGCACAGCAGCCACGATTACAACAGAGAGAACCACGATAATGACCCGACGCCAATGGCCACCCATGCCAGCTGAACCGGTGGCGTACTGGAACAACCCTGAACTCGTCCTGCATTACGCACGGTCAACCAAAACACCCACC
>Ga0206107_1000699_pt1 | contig 11573 bp, 9 predicted proteins | sample 2B0metagenome_FD_148652 | JGI IMG/M metagenome (GOLD analysis project Ga0206107, IMG submission 148652) | Enriched microbial communities from leaf-cutter ant dump, University of Wisconsin, Madison, United States - 2B0 | ecosystem: Environmental > Terrestrial > Nest > Insects nest > Nest dump...
GGGTAATGCAATTCGTTCAAAAGTTGTACCACAGCCGGGTTTTACCTAATGCCGGAACTCGTTTTTCTTATACTAAACGGAATTATTTCGGATACCAAAGTTTAATCGTATAATGCCGATGTGATAGGCTTTTAGATCAATGGAATTGATCTGTTATCTATGATTCCAATTTATTTCGGAACGGATATCCAATCGGTATTAGCCGGGAAAGACAATTTTTAGCCATTTTTCCGAAGCCTTGATTTTTTGCTCCACTTTTTTATCAGGGAAAAAGTGGAAATACCTGGAACAGTTGGGGGATACCGTAAATGTTTGGGTCTTTTCGGTTAACACTTTAACCGGGCATCAAAGGTTCGAAATTTTTAAATGAATATTTTGTATCTGGGGGCGGGAAAATACAACTGAAACTGAATAAACATAAAGCCCCACTAAATATTCTTCAGCGGAAAATTTTGGTTCGAATTTTTTAAACCCATATTTTGTACCTGGGGGAAGGGGCGGCAGCCCCGGGAGAAATTCATCTGAAACTAAATAGATATAAAGCTTCACTAAATTTTCTTCAGGGGAAATTTTTGGTTCGAATTTTTAAAATCCATATTTTAAAGTTGGGGGTAAGGGGCGGCAGCCCCGGGGGTTTGAAACTGAATAAATATAAAGCTTCACTGAATTTTCTTTACCGGAAATATTTGGTTCGAAATCAGTATTGTCCGGTAAAACATAATATAACCGGCCTTGGAAAAATGGGGTCAAGAAAATTGGCATTAACGGCGTGAAAAGAAAAACGCCATATTCAACTGTTGGGTAATGCAATTCGTTCAAAAGTTGTACCACTGCCGGGTTTTACCTAATGCCGGAACTCGTTTTTATTATACTAAACGGAATTATTTCGGATACCAAAGTTTAATCGTATAATGCCGATGTGATAGCCGTTTAGATCAATGGAATTGATCTGTTATGAATATCCAATCGGTATTAGCCGGGAAAGACAATTTTTAGCCATTTTTCCGAAGCCTTGATTTTTTGCTCCACTTTTTTATCAGGAAAAAAGTGGAAATGCCTGGAACAGGTGGGTGATACTGTAAATGTTTGGGGCTTTTCGGTTAACACTTTAACCGGGCATCAATAATATAAAATCAATAAGCGAAAAAAGAAATTGATATCAGCTCTATACATCAAAGCAAAAAGCATCCCCGCAAGAAATATCTTAAGGAATAAAGTTTTGAGATGAATAATATTTGGCCTCTTTACGTTTAGGCTGGCGGATGCATTTATGGCTTCCAAATAATAATACATCAAACTCTATACAACACACAAAAAGGGCTGCCTGTTGGCAGCCCTTAAAATATTGAACAACTTTTTTAGAAATTAGAAACGGTGATTTCCACCCTTCTGTTTTGTGTACGACCAGCAGCAGTTTTATTATCGGCTATTGGTTTGGTATCGCCATAACCGGCAGAATTTATCCTGGTTTCTGCAACTCCTTTACTGATCAGGTAATCTTTAACTGCTTTCGCACGGTTTTCGGAAAGCGCCAGGTTTTTGTCTTTATTACCCTGCGAATCGGTATGACCATCAATTTGAAGGCGAAGCAGATCATCTTCCTTCATCAGGTTCACCACTTCATCCAGCGATTTAAATGATTTGGGAAGCAACTTATAGCTACCTGAAGCAAATAACACATTTTTGGCAGCATAATTTATTTTTTGAATCACTTCCTTAGAGATTTCGGGACATCCCTGATTACTTGCAGGCCCCGGGCGGCTTGGACATTTATCTTCTTCATCATTTACGCCATCTCCATCGGTATCAGGCACAGGGCATCCCTGGTAACGGGCAACGCCTTTCTCATTAGGGCATTTATCTTCTTCGTCGTTAATTCCGTCTCCATCCGAATCAGGAACCGGGCAGCCTTTGTATTTAGCTACACCAGCCACATCCGGGCAGGAATCATCGTCATCTGCAATGCCATCGCCATCTTTATCGGGACATCCCTGCAGGGCAGGTACGCCGGCAACATCCGGGCACTTATCATCTACATCATTCACCCCGTCATGATCACGGTCTAAAACCGGTGGTGGCGGTGGCGGAGGAACAACTACAGGCTTTTCTTTTCCAATATTCTGAGCCACACCTACAGAATAAATAAGATGATCTTTCAGGTATTTCTCTGTAAGCGTCCAGTGATATTGAGCTTGTACAAACAGGTAAGTAAAGTTGTTGAAGTTTACCTGTACACCAACACCGGTGGGCACATAAGCGGCAAACTTGCCTGTATAATATCCTCCTCCAATACCTACAGAAAGAAAGGGATTAAAAAATGCTTTTTCGGGAAGCGCCTTTGCGATGATGGAGGGTTCCAGTTCGAGGCCAAATTCGGTTTTAGTAGTTGCTATACCACGGTCTTCGGAAGAATAATTATGAATATTTCCATTCAGCCTGAGGGTAAAATCGAAATGGGAAGCAAGCCCTTTCCAGTAACTGATCCCCAGCCCCCAGTCCAAATCTTTAATTTTTGTCGTTTTACGGGTGCTGCTGGTATTGCGCCATACCTGTGGAGTTTGAAAATCAAGGGCATTAAAATGAAAACCAACAAGGTTACCTTTTTTTACAGTTTCCGGTTTATCCGTTTGTGCAAAAAGAGCTGCAGCCATCATCATGCCGATAAAAAACAACCCGAATTTTAGTTTCATAAACACAAAATTTTAATGTTTAAATAAACCTGCGAACATACTTATCTGTTTATCAGGTTCTATTTGAAGCAAATGTACTATCAAATAATAAACCATTTGCTAAAATTTTAACAGAAAAATATCAAATTCTTATTTGAAATGAGGTTTTGTTTATGTAGTAAAGAACCAAATGAGGCGGATTAAATGAAAACAATAGGTTGAAAACCTTGAAGCAAGTATATTTGCGCCCTGATTTATTTTCCAGCGGTCCGGTAGCTCAGCTGGATAGAGCATCAGCCTTCTAAGCTGAGGGTCATTGGTTCGAATCCAATCCGGATCACTTCCTTTTCTCTTGCAAAGGAAAAATATACCTGATCATAATCGTTTCTAACCGCCCGGATTGGAAAAATCATGTATATTGATATGATATCGGAATCAAAACCGATTACTTTAAATATTATTTATATATATCGTTGATTCATCAATTTTATGATTATAATCATACCTTCAGGTATGGCAAAATAATAACAATCATTACCAGCCAGCAGGAATATGGGCTACCTTTAATCGCGAAAAAGGAGCTTTCCTTTTAAATAAACCGGAGTTTCCCGAAGTAATTTTTTACCTAATTCACTTCTTAAAGATGAATGATTATAAGTTTATGCTGCTGATATTTTTAGATGCGGCAATCCTGATTGGCCTTTTGGGCTACTACATCTATTTTTCTTCATTAAACCCCAAAGGCGAAGATGGCGGGATAAAGAAACCACTTAAAAAACGCTTCTTCTTCTTTATCATGCTCACCGCTGTGTTGCTCATCCTGCTCACCATTACCATACCAAAATCGCCATACTTCCTGTTCACGGATAAATCGCCATCAAAAGTGGTGTTTGTAGATACAAGGCAATTCAATTTCATCATGTCGTACCAGGCCATTGACCCTAAAAATAATTCTTCAGGCGAGGCCATTGAACTGCCGGTTGACAAACCGGTTGAATTCCGGGTAACCAGCCTCGATGTAAACCACGGGTTTGGTATTTACGATCAACATTCCCATTTAATTACCCAAACGCAGGCCATGCCCGGTTATGTAAACCGGCTTCGCTGGAAATTTACAGAACCCGGTACCTACAAGGTACTTTGTCTGGAATATTGCGGCTTAGGGCACCCTGCTATGAGCTCATCTTTCATTGTTAAATGACCGTTACTATGGCATCATTATCGCTAAAAAAAGTATCCTCAGCCTGGATCATCACCATACTTACCCTCTTTCTGGCAGCAATTATTATGGGCATTTTAATGCGGCTAAACCAGGGTAACGACATTAAACTTTCAACAAACGGATTTTATACCACCATGACCACTCATGGCCTTACCATGATTGGAATATGGACGGTGGCCGGTTTGGTTGGCATTCATTACCTGATGTCGCGCTATGTAAAAGTTTCTACCCGGGTAAATGTGTTTGCCCTTGTACTTACGATAATTGGCGTGATCATGATCTGGATCAGCACCTTTTTTGGGAACTTTCATGCAGGATGGACTTTCTTATACCCTCTCCCTTTATACACTGCCTGGGCCAAATGGGCAACTCCTTTATTTTTATTTGGATTGGCCGTATTGGGTGTGGCCTGGTTTGTATGGTCGGTAAAAATGATGACGGAGATCTTAAAAAGATACAGCATCAAACAAATTTTTGCCTGGCAGCATCTTTCTAAAAAAGAACCCGAAGTATCCACTCCCCCCTTCATCCTTATTGCAACGGTTTCATTAGTGGGCATAATTCTTTGCCTCATCACTGAGTTTATTCTTCTGGTGTTATTTTTTGCCGAGTATTATTCCAACGGGTCGTTTAAAAATGATCCGTTGCTGATGAAAAACCTTACCTATTTCTTTGGCCATACTTTAGCCAATGAAGCGCTCTACCTTGGTGTTGCGTTATTATATGAATTGCTTCCCGAAGTAAGCGGAAGGCCTAAATTTAAAACCACATGGTATATTGCCCTCGCCTGGAACTGCACGATGGTGTTTGTACTTACAGCATTCTTCCATCACCTGTATATGGATTTTGTACAACCTGTCGGATTTCAAATGGTAGGTCAGCTTGCTTCATATTTTGCCAGCATTCCGGCTGCAGCGGTTTCGGCATTAAGTGTGATCTTCCTTGTTTACGGAAATAAAATAAAATGGTCGCTTACCAATATCCTGTTCTTTATTGGTGTAATCGGATGGATGATTGGTGGAATAGGCGCGGTAATTGATGCTACCATCTCAAATAATATGGTACTGCACAATACACTATGGGTACCTGCCCACTTTCATACTTATAATGCAATGGGCAACGTACTATTCTGCCTGGCATTCTTTTGGTGGGTAGCCAACGAATTTGCCGGCAGCCAGGAAACCACAAAGAAAAACACTGCCACCATTGCTATGCTGCTGATTGGTGGTTTTGGTTTTGTACTGATGTTTTATTTAGGAGGCGCCGATTCGGTTCCCAGAAGGTTTTCAACTTACCCAAGTGAATTTTCTGCAGGTATCTCTTATGCCACAACCGCAGCGGTTTTTGCAACCGTATATTTTGTGGCGATGGCTATGATTTTTATTGAAATTGTACGAAAATGTATAAGGGTGTTTTATTCATCATAATAGCTGTAATATGTTTTAACAGCGCCTTTGCTGACCAGAGAACCGGTTATAATCTTTCCGAAGAGCAAAACCTTTATACAAAAATTGCAGATGTGCCTCTTTACAGCACAACCGGCAACATTCAACTCTCGGAGATATACAAAAAATCGCCAGTTGTTATCGCATTCATCTTTACCCGATGTGCCGGAATTTGTAATCCGTTCCTGCTTCGCCTCAGCGAAAATATGCAGGAACTCAACAGCAATAAAAATTTTAAAATACTGGTAGTGAGCTTTGACCCAACCGATAGCCTTTCGGATATGGAAAACCTCGCCTATCGGTTTGGGCTTAAGGATAACGATCAATGGATTTTTGCCACCACTCCAAAAATTTCAACCTTAAATGCTTCGGTAGGTTTCAATCCGGTTTGGGATAGCATCAGGCAACAGTTCGATCATGATGCATTGTTAGCCGGTATCGACAGAAATGGATTAATCACCAAAAAACTGATTGGGCTGCGAGATAAGCGCTCCCTCACTGCTATGATCAGAACCATTAATGACGAATTCACACTATCGTATCCGCTTCCGGGAAAAAATATGCTCTTTTCATGCTTTTCTTACGACCCCCTAACCGGCAAACAAACTCCTTCAATAGGTCTCTTCATCATGATTCTGCCTGCAATCTTAACCCTCCTCATTATATTCTGGTTTGCATACAAAAGCCCGAAATGGCGAATGAAAATGGAAAATACCGAATGGCCAATACATGAGTAACCAGTTGCCGGTGTTCATCATCTATCCTGAATAGAAGCAATTATAAAAATCAGAGGAATTTCAAATTTTTCAGCATTTTCCATTTTAGCAATAAGTGATTAAAGTTAGGCGCTAAAACAAATAAAAACCGGAAATTTGCACCTGAATAATAAAACAACATCCATCATGTTTTTTGAACACATTTACGATAAAAGCCTTGCCCAGGGTAGTTACCTTATTGGATGCCAGGCAACAGGAGAAGCAATAGTTATTGATGCCAAAAGAGATATTGATACCTACCTCAGCATTGCAAAACAAAATAACCTGACCATTACCCATATTACCGAAACCCATATTCATGCCGACTTTCTTTGTGGCTCAAGAGAATTAGCCGATGTTACCGGCGCCACCATGTATTTGTCGGATGAAGGTGGTCCCGACTGGCAGTATGAATTTCCGCATGTAGGATTAAAAGATGGCAGCATCATTAAAGTTGGAAACCTTTCTTTAAAAGTGATGCACACACCTGGCCATACTCCGGAAAGCATCAGCTTTCTCCTTACCGATCATCCTGCAAGCGATAAACCGGTGATGTTATTCACCGGCGATTTTGTTTTTATAGGCGATATTGGCCGCCCCGATCTTTTGGAAAAAGCTGCAGGCATTATTGGAACAAAAGAAGCAGGTGCAAAACAAATGTTTCAATCGCTGAAAAAGTTTTCCGCCCTTCCCGATTATGTTCAGGTTTGGTCGGCACACGGAGCCGGTTCTGCCTGCGGAAAGGCGCTGGGTGCGGTACATTCTTCAACGGTAGGCTATGAAAAAATAAGGAACTGGGCATTTCAGTTTGAAAACAATGAACAGGGATTCATTGAAACCCTGCTTACCGATCAGCCGGAGCCGCCAAAGTATTTTGCCATGATGAAACGCCTGAATAAGGTGGAGCGCCGTCATATTACTGAAGTTCCCAAACCTGCCAAACTTTCTAAAGAACAATTCTTAGATGCTTACCATAAAGGAATGAAAGTTATTGACACCAGGAACAAAGCAGAGTTTGCTAAGGGATACCTTCCCAACAGCATAAACATACAGGGCAATAATTCATTTGCAACCTGGATGGGCTGGTTCCTGAATTATGAGGAGCAGTTTATCCTTATTGCCGGTGATGATAAAATGGAAGACCTTACCCGGAAACTTATGCGCATCGGGTTAGATAATATATACGGATACATTTCGGATGTTAGTGAACCCGGTTTGCCGTTAATGATGGCTGATGTAATTGACATCAACGAGTTTAAAACACTTCTGAATAATGAAAATGTACAGGTTGTGGATGTGCGGGCAGCAACCGAATATGATGCAGGCCATGTAGATGGATCCTGTCATGTTTTTTTAGGCACCCTTCCCGAAAACCTCGATAAATTAAGTAAAGACAAACAATTGGTAATCTACTGCCAGGCCGGAGACCGCTCTTCTATTGCCTATTCCATACTTTCCAAAAACGGATATAAGAAGGTTAAGAATTTTTCGGGGGGTATGAAGGAGTGGAAAGCGAATAAGAACCCTGTTACAACAGGCAAAGAAGCGGCCTGCTGCTCATAATCAGAGATTACTTACTTATTTGATTATGAGATTTAATTGCACCTTATTTGCATTTCTTATCATTGCCATTGAATTATTGGGGGCCTGCAGGAATCATTCAAAAAAGGAATTATTGATTAATTCATATCAGCCTTTTGACCGCATTGATACCGGCAGCCAAAATACGCATACCCCAATCCTTAAAAACAAGCTGCAAATTATTTCAACAGTAACCCTCTCCAGTGAATATTCATTTGAAGTGCAAAATGAAGAGCATGTAAATGCCTCCGATATTGCATTGACCCTGCTCTATACAGCAGATTTTTTGCCTGATTATAATAAGCAGATTAGCATTGCATATAAACAGGTTTCACTTACCCTGGAGAAGGACAAAGAAAAGGAAACTTTTAACTCCAACGATCCGGATGCCGAATATGACCCTGTTTCCCGGTTCCTTCACAAAATTGTAAGCACACCATTAACGTTATCCGTTTCAAAAAATGGAGAAATTCTTAACCGGGAAGCATGTGTTTCATACAGCAATGAAATCTTACATTCTCTGGATGGATTAAATCGGCAGGAATTAGAAAAAATCAAAAGCTTTCTAAATATTTTTTCCAGTCCGGCTTTTTTAGAACAATCGTTAAAAGATCAGTTTTCTTTTATCCCGCTTAAAAAGGTAAAACCAGGCAGCCGTTGGGAGGATTCACCCAATTTCAATGCTGATTTAAAGTTGCAGGGGAAGACTGAATATGAGGTAACCGGTCTTGAAGACAGTATGGTAAGTGTGGTCTCAAACACAAAAATTACAGATATTGACAGTGTGGCTTTCATCAAAGGTCAGGCGGTTAGTACCAGCTTTTCAGGCAATGTGAAAGGAAAATATAAAGTTGATGCTACCCGAAATTTGTTGCAGGCGATGGATATCACCATAAAGGTTGAAGGAGAAATTTATGCAGGCGGGCAAAACATTCCGGTAACCATTGTATCAGGGAGAAAGATTAGAAACAAATATTTCGCTTCACTATAGCTATCCTGAGTTTTTAACTCAGGATTTACTGACAGCAGTACTACAGCCATTCAATCTGTAACTGATTATTCATTACGCACCAACTATATAATACCAGCCCTTTTTCTTTTTGGCAATACCGGATGCTGTCAGGTAAAATATCCCGGTATTCTTTTCTTGTAAAAACATCCACTCATTCCGCCACAGCAAATGTTATAAAATGGATGACTTCTTTGCCACCCAGCTATCCTGAGTTTGCAAACTCAGGATTTACTGACAGCAGTATTACAGCCATTCAATCTGCAATAAACCACAGTTTTTACCATTATAATAATCTCTCGTACTGCTGTACAGATATTCTTCTGCTTTTTCCACTATGCCTGCTTCCACAGGATTGTTATGAATATATTCTAATTTTTGATTTGTAAAATGACTGCTGTATAATTCTATTGGATGGTTATCCTGCCTCCAAAACTGGTATTGACTATTTCGGCTGTTGGCTGCACCGGCTTTGCTGAATATTTGCAGCATCCATTCCTTTCGGCTTTCCGCCTGATGCTCCTGTATCGCTTTAATGATCTGCTTGCTGGTTTATTTTTTAAAGTCCCGTAAAATATCACTGCTGTTACGTTCTTTTGCCGATATCATCAAATGCACATGATTACTCATTACGCACCAACTATACAACACCAGCCCTTTTTCTTTTTGGCAATACCGGATGCTGTCAAGTAAAATATCCCGGTATTCTTTTCTTGTAAAAACATCCACCCATTCCACCACAGCAAATGTTATAAAATGGATGACTTCTTTATCGCGTATTCTATAACCACCACCGCCCATTTGCTTTTATTATAAATATAGCTACTGTATCTTTAATGAGCAAATCCTGAGTTTGCAAACTCAGGATAGCTTCTGTGTACAGAAAAACCCCCACTTGGATCTGATAAATTAATTGGGTTATCGCCCATCCCCATATACCCACTCGCAAACTGCCCATACGGATCCTGTTCTATAAATCTTCCAATCTGTGCATCATAATTTCTCAGCTCAAAATCATTCCAGCCTATGTCTTCATCTAATTCACTGTAATCTCCCTGATAACCATATTCATTGCCCGGCGCTCCATAAGCACGGCTGCTTATACACGCATTCTTCAATCCATAAGCATAGTAATGATTCTCCTCCAATATTCGCCCATGCTCGTGCGTTACCCGAAAATTATCAAAGAACACCGCATCATAACTCTCATTGCTCACAAACGCATACGCATATCCGTTTTTTGGCGCCTTTATATCCGTTAACGACAGATAATCCTGACCCGCTATATACCCCGCATGGTCAACCCGCAGCGATATGCTGCCCTCCTCCACAAAATTAAAACGCTCATCAAAAAAAGATAAAAGATTTCATTTCCTTATTTAACTTTAACCTTATACTCCCCATTCCATATTTCCGGAACAAGTTTTTTCTTACTTGTATCATCTATCAATAAATTTACAATCATCTTATTTTTAATAAATTCAACATCTCCCTGATATTTATAATTATATTCCGGAACGGGTATATCTTTACCTAAAAGATAATAATCTTTTCCTGCAATATAATTTGGTAACGGAAAGACAATTGTGTCATTAACAGATTTTGAGAATATCATAGAAATAAAATCGTGCACTAACGGTACACGTTTGCCAGTTAGTCTAACATTCCAGCTATGGTTATCAAAATAGACTATAGCTGTTTTATCATTTTTACTACTGGTACAAGCATTAAAACTTAAAATGCTTATGAATATTAATAAGATTTTATTCCTAATTGTGTTCATATTTTTCTACAAATGATCTCGAAAAATTATGTCAAAAAAATTAGCCTTTGGTATTATATCATTAGAACTTTCAAACCAATCTAAAAAGAGATTAGTTACCCATTGCAAGTTACTTTTTGGGCCTGGGTACATAACTTCTTGTTTAACATGATTACCTTGCTGACTATGAGTTTCATCACCATTCCATTCTTGAAATCCATAATGTGCTGGTGAGGTAGCGTCTTGTAATGTATGTAATGCATTACCAAATTCATAATAAGCATCCCTTATTTCTCCTCCCTTAAGTAAAATTTTTGCTTTCCGCAGTTGATCTTTGACAAAATTATCTGCTTTTATTTTAGCAGAAGCGGGATCTAAATTTCGATTACTCATTGCATGTTTATAGGAGCCTTCCCCGCTTTGATCCTTATCCATATCAACTGTAGCCTTATTCAGTATTTTTAATTTAGCTTTTGCTTTTAAATTAATATTGGGATTTGCTGAATGTTTAATAGCTGCAGCATTAGCTTGTTGATGAACATTAGCTGGCCATTTAGAACCCCAAGTGGGGCTGTTTCCTATATATTGTGCATATGGATTTTGAGCTTTTGCCACTAAATTTGTCCCACTTACACTTGCTGAAAAAAATAATGAACCTAGATCTCCCCAATTTACGCTCCCGGCTATTCCAATTGCCAATCCCGTTGCCGCACCAACTTTCCATGCATTATCATCACCTGTTGCCATACCTATAATACCGCCTATCATTGCTCCGCCAATTGTAGTAACCGCAGTATTAAGCAATAAGTTACTGGTTCCGGTAATACCAGCTAAACTAAACCCTCCGCTTGGGTCAATCATATTTATCGGATCATTCCCCATCCCCATATACCCACTCGCAAACTGCCCATACGGATCCTGTTCTATAAATCTTCCAGTCTGTGCATCATAATTCCTCAGCTCAAAATCATTCCAGCCTATGTCTTCATCTAACTCACTGTAATCTCCCTGATAACCATATTCATTGCCCGGCGCTCCATAAGCACGGCTGCTTATACACGCATTCCTCAATCCATAAGCATAATAATGATTCTCCTCCAATATCCGCCCATGCTCGTGCGTTACCCGAA
>Ga0206107_1000703_pt1 | contig 11493 bp, 11 predicted proteins | sample 2B0metagenome_FD_148652 | JGI IMG/M metagenome (GOLD analysis project Ga0206107, IMG submission 148652) | Enriched microbial communities from leaf-cutter ant dump, University of Wisconsin, Madison, United States - 2B0 | ecosystem: Environmental > Terrestrial > Nest > Insects nest > Nest dump...
CTAAGTCGAGCCCCACACCGGTGCAGTCTCAGCCTCACGGTGGCGACACCGAGAAGCCGAGTCCCACGCCGACGAAGCCGACCGCTTCGGAGACGCCGACACCTCCCAAGGAGACCCCGTCCACGCCCCCAGCGTCGACGCCTCCGGCGGAGTCATCGCCGCCCCCGTCGTCGGAACCGCCCACCAGCGAGCCGCCGACATCCGAGCCGCCGACCAGCGAGCCGCCCACTTCGGAACCGCCGTCTACGCCGCCCCCAAGCAGCACGCCTCCCGAGACGTGCACGCCGAAGGACGACGAGGACACCTCGTGCAACCCGAAGGGCGACACCAAGGATGACGAAGGGACGTCTCACGACAACCCCTCGCCGACCGGCAGTCCGGAAACCGAGTACGAGGAGCCGACTCAGGCCGACCCCTCAAGCACGCCGGGCTCTGCCGACAACAGCGGTGAGGTGACGGATCCCGAGGCATCTCAGGAGCCGTCAAGGGAAGCCATTCCGTCTCCCGAGGAGTCGGCTGGCGAACCCTCCGTCGCGCCCAGCACGGATGTCGACCCCGACGCCATGCAGACCGTGGCGCTGGTGGAAGACAACCCCACGGACAGTTCTCCGGTGTCGCTCGCGATGCTGGTGCTGTTCGGCCTGGGCTCCATGATGTTCCTCTTCCGGAAGAGCATCCGCATCTCCCGTCGTCACTGACGGGAGCAAGTCCCGGTTCCCCTTGGCGGCATCCGTCGTCAAGGGGAACCACCCCTCGCAAACAAATACACTCGCAAGGAGCTTTTTCGCCTCGCTTGAGTATGTTACTCGCGTAAAGATAAGCTCCTTGCTTATCCATGTTTTGTAACGGTTCGATTTACATGAGCATATTCTGTACGTTGACAATCCGGCCGGTATTTACATTTTTTGCCTTTTGTGATATAAATTAAATGAATATAAGAGGAGCTAGTTTCGTGGAGAATCTAGCTATGAGGAGTTGTGTATGAATAAGCTCATCGCCGCAATTAAGCGTGCACCAAAGCGTGCTGCAGGTTTTGCAGCTATCGCAGCGGCCGTCATTGTTCCTGCAGCACTGTTTGCATGGGGTCCTGACCGCCCAACATTTACTATGGCCAATCCAGCGCCATACGTTACATTCAACTCTATTACCGATAACTCGGTACATGGAGACGAGCGTAATTTCGTTCAAATTAAAGAAGCGAATGCGCCAGCAAGCAGCTACGGCGAAAACGTCAATCTGCAAGCTGGTAAAGAATACATGGTTTATGTGTTCTACCACAATAACGCAGCCAGCAACCTAAACGACGCCGCTCACAACTACAAGGGTGTCGCTAAGGACGCCGCTATGCGCGTGTCAATGCCAGCAACCGTTAAAGCTGGTGAAAACGCCCGCTTTACAGGCTACGTTGGCGCTTCAAACGCCCAACCTCAACAAGTTTGGGACGAAGCCTACGGTAAGGCAGAAAGCAACTTTGCACTTCGTTACGTGCCTGGCTCTGCTACCATTCACAGCAACGGGGCCGTTGACGGAAAAACCCTTCCTGACAGCCTTTACACCACCGGTACGCCACTTGGTTACGACGCCCTCGACGGCAAGCTACCTGGTTGTAACCAGTACGCCGGTTACGTTACCTTTAAGTTTAAGGTAGACCAGCCAAAGTTTGAAGTTGAAAAAACGGTAAGCAAAAATGGCACAAACGCCTACGCCGAAACTGTTGAAGCTAAAGCAAGCGATAAAGTAGACTTCAAAATTAAATACAAAAACACTGGTACGATGCAACAGGATAACGTCATTATTAAAGACAAACTCCCTGCAGGCCTTACCTACGTGAAAGGAAGTACTTCTTACTCGAACGCCAACACTGGCAACACATGGAAGACGACCACCAACGACGCTGTTGTCGAACGTGGCCTTAACCTGGGATCATATGCTCCAGGTGGCGCGGTTTACGTAAAGTTTACCGCTCAGGTAACTGATGCCAGCAAGCTTGAGAAGTGTGGTATTAACACGCTTACCAACACGGCAACCGCCGAAACTGCCAACGGAAGCAAGAGTGACACCGCAAATGTTACCGTAAAGAAAGACTGTGAACAGCCTGCTGAATACAGCTGTGACAGCCTTTCGGGCAAGAAAATTAGCCGCCTCGAATACCAATTTGATGGTAGCGCAAGCGCAAACAACGGTGCCGAAATTGTAAGCTACACCTTCGACTTTGGCGACGGCACTACCAAAACCGTCGAAAGTCCAAAGAACGTTCGCCATACTTACAAAGACGAACCTGGTACGAAAACTATCACGATGTCTGCAACCGTTAAGGTAAAGGGCTCTGAAAAAACCGTCACTAGCGAAGCGTGTAAAGTAACGATCACCGTTAACAAGGTAGACGAATGTAAGCCTGGAATCCCAACTGGCGACAAGCGCTGTGAGGAAACTCCTGCAACGCCAGAAAAACCTGAGACTCCAAAAGAACTTCCAAAAACCGGTATGGATAGCGCAGCAGCAGTTATCGGCCTCGGCTCGATTATTGCAGCAACAAGCTACTACGTAGCAAGCCGCCGCGCGCTCAACCAATAGAGACTGACCGCTCACCTTTCGAGGGTCTAGCCTCGCCAAAACCACCCCTGTTTATTACGGGGGTGGTTTTTGGTATACTAAGAGTATGGCAAAGCAAAAGAAGAAACGAAACAAAGCATACTCAGGCGCAGACGCCAAGGCTGAGCGTCCAACGATCACCCGCGTGAGTGCGGCTAACCGTAGTAAACTTGGTCAGTGGTGGTACGACAACAAACGCATTGCAAAACCTGTCGGCATTGCAATTTTAGTGGCGATTCTCGTTGTCATTCTTCTCATGCAGCTCTTTAAGGTTGCCGGCGTCTAGCTTTTTAATTGGCAGCCTAAACCCGAAAGTACTCCCTTCGTTTTCAACCGATTCCATAATAAGCGAGCCGTGGTGCGCGCTTATTACTTTTCGCGTAAGAAACAAACCCACCCCAGTACCGTCGGGCCGCTGTTTACGAGCGTTACTAGCACGGAAAAACTTAGTATAAAGCCGATTAAACTCGGCCTGCGGTACGCCAATACCTCTGTCTTTTACTTCAAGAACGGCGAAACCAGCCTCGGTAGAAAGCTTTACGTCTATTGGCGAACCCTCATGCGAATAGAAAATAGCATTATCGATATAATTCATTACCACCTGTCGCATCTTTGCCTCGTCGAGGTTTAGTATGGGGAAATGTGATGGTCGCCGATAGCGAATAGTAAGCCCATGCGCTTCGGCCGTTGTGCGCAAGCTATCTACTTCTTGCTCAACCAGCTTACTTAAGTCGACGGGGTGCATTTCTAGCGTAAATTTGCCCGTTTGCAAACGAGATACATTAAGAAAATCACCAATAAGATGCACCATGCGCTCACTACTTGTAAAGGCTTCGCTTAGTAATTGACGCTGCGATTGGCTAATCTTGCCCGCATCGCCTTCAAGCACCATACTTAAATACCCCTTTACACTGGTAAGCGGTGTTCGTAGTTGGTGAGAAGCCATGCTGATAAATTCGTCTTTTGCAGCATCCAGCCGCTGAAGCTGCATATTCGAGTTGCGAAGCTCACGCGTTGCGTCTTCAATTCGCTCCTGCAAGGTGGTATTAAACGCCTGAATTTCATCAAAACGCATAGTGTTTTCTATGGCGATGGCCAGCTCATCACGCGCAATTCTAATAAGCTCAATGTCACGGTTCGTATACGCGCTTCCGCTTGTTTTGTCACCAAACACGGTATACCCTACCACCCCACTCTGCGTTTCGAGACGCGCAACGACAGATGCTCGTATTTCTTGCAGAGCTTTATACTGAACATCTGTTCGCTCAACACCATCCTCCATAGCAACATCGGGAAGCTGGTCGAAAATCTCCAGCAACGCAGCCGGAAGCGACCGTGGTGCAAATTCAGCCCCACTACTTATGCGCCGCCAGCCACTTTTTACCGACGGGTCCTTTAAAAACATCGTGACATAGCGCGATTTTAGCGTATCTTTTAGTACCTGGCTCGACTGACGTGCAACCATATCGGTACCCATACCGCGTACCAGCACCGATGCAAGCTCGTCAAGAATATCCTTGGTATTGTAGTCATCCTGATAAAACACCGCCCGTGTCATGCGGTTAAACAATCGCCGCATAGGTTGTGCTACTAGCACCAATATACCCACAACAATAGTGGACGGAATAATTTGTCCGACAGTTGGCTGCACGCCAGTAACAAAAAAAGATAACGCCGCAGCAGTGAAAGCGTAGAGGACGCTAGCAAACACAAGTACGGCCAAATAGGCCACAAACCTGGCAACAATAAGACGAACATCGAACAACCGGCGCCACACCATACCGTACACAAAGCTAACGCTAAAGATAAGCACAAAAAGAGGCGTCAAACCAATAAACGAACTCGATTTAAAGACAATTACCACGATAAAATTAAAGAAAATAATAAGCGAGAACATTGCCACCATGCCAAACATGGCGTAGCGAACATATTCACGGGCTCTGCCGTGAAGCGATCGAAATCGTCGGAGCAGCACATAAATGCTTGTTCCTAATGCACTAAATGCAAACAAGCCAAACGGTACAATAAGCGGGCCTGGCACAGGTTCGGCATCGCCAGTAGCGTAATCGACAGAGGTAAACAACCATGGGGTCATGGCACTAAGCGTAACGAGAATACCAACTGCGACAGCTGGCTTTTCGAGTCGCTTAAAGTACGGCCTATCGGTAGGAAACACATTTACCAGCATAACAAGCGACAGGCTTAGTAGCGCCGCCCACGCCATATCAAGACGAATCCAAAAAAGTTGGTCGAGCAGTACCGGATGCAACGAAATGTAGTTGGTTATCGACCATCCCACCAGTGTAAATGCAAAAAAAGCAAAGTATTCGTTGACGCTTTTTTGCGCGTTCTTTGCAAACACCAGCGCCGCAAGCGCCAGGTTGGCCACTACCGAGAAGCAAAGAATGACAAGCTCAAGCATTATGTATTAATCATACAATGCTATACTAGTTTTATAAAGTGCAAAATACCACGGAGACGCTATGACCCGATCCATCACCGAAATTATTGATTACGCGAGGCTTGCCCCCTCCGTTCATAACGTTCAACCCTGGCGCTTTTCTATAGAGCAAAACGATATTCTTATTTTTATTGAAACGTCTCGTATTTTGCACGACGGCGACCAGACAAAACGCGAGCTTTGGATTACCATGGGCGCGTGCATAGAAGCCGTGCTGACCGCCGCCAAAGGGCTTGGTTTTTCGGCCGAACTGCGAAGTTCGCAGGCCAACGACATAGACTCGCCGGTGGCTATCATTCACGTTGAACGGGCGGGGAGTGAAAATCCAAAACTACTGCAGCTTCTTGAAGAGCGTCATTCGTACCGAGAAACACTTGCCCCTGCAAAAACCGACGGCTTGGTGACACTTTGCCGTAAACAAATAAGCGACCTCTCATCGGTAGAGGTAATCGTCACCCACGACGATGCAGTAAAAACCATGGTGGCAGACATTGCGCTTCGCGGCATGAAAATTGCCCTGAGTAGCAAAAGTTTCAGAAACGAATTGGGGCCGCTTCTGCACACCAACTGGTCAAACGCAAAAACGGGACTGCATGGCTACGTTATGGGGCTTGGCACGCTTGGGTCGGTGTGGCAAAAATTAAGTGTCGCCTTTGGCGTTGACCGCAGCCGCCAAGGGAAAGCCGACGCCAAGCGAGTGCTCGAAGCGTCCGAGCTTATCTTTATTACCTCAAAGGGTGATATTGGTCCCTATTGGCTGGATGCTGGTCGTGCCTATTTTCGGCTGGCGATTCTGCTTACCGAACATGGTTTTGCCCACTCCACCCTTACCGCGCCCATTGAGGGAGGCCGATTTCACGAAGATATTGAGCAGCTACTCGGTACCGAACAGCGTATTCTCTGTCTGCTCCGCGTCGGAAAAGCGACCATCCCCGTAAAAGGAAGGTCGCCTCGTCTCAGTACCGAAGAGCTCATTGGCTCGTAGCTACATCGAACCAAGTGCGCGTTCTAACTCTTTAGTATGCGCACGCAGTTCACGCCAATGCGCCAATGTACCTGCATCTTTCCGCAGTTTCTGATCGAACGATACGATAACCCGACCCGATTTAAGCGGCGTTCCAAGTGCGATTTGTCGCACGGCATATGCGGCCGCAACGCCCGACATAAGCGCCGTACCGCCAAGCTGCGGCTGCGTCACAAGGTGCGTCCCCACTTTTAATAACGACTTCTGCAGGGCAAGCGGTACGTTTTTAACTCCGATAATTTGCATGGCATATTTCATCCATTCCTGCTTACCAACGGTGCGCGTTAGCAAGCTTTCGGCGTCCTTCACTAATCCATGGAAAAGTGGTAAATTGGGATTCAAATCGAATCGCTCGATATCGAGCATAACATCGTCTCCAAGATCGGTCGCCATAATTACAGGTAGTCCGCGCCTGCGCGCCTCAACCCGCAAACGCACCTTCATTTCAAGGTCGTCAATTTCGTCAACCACAGCCCTAAGTGGCCAATCTTGCTCAAAAAAGTTCTTCAACCCCTCTTCGTCCAGCTCACCGTAGCGACGCACCGCGGCATAAGGGTTCATTTCGTAAAGCCGCCGCGCCACAATCAACGATTTTGACACACCCACAGCATCAACCCCCGCCACAATGCGGTTTAAGTTTGACGCGCTTACAACGGCACCATCGGCAATTTTCAGCTGCGTCGACCCCATGGTTAATCCCAGCGCAAGTGCCACGTTGCTGCCAACGCTCATGCCGGCGCACCCCACGGCAAAATCAGCATACCGCTTTTGCTGGTCGTTGGTAAGCAAATCTTTATTACGGATGGTTTTCGACTCGAAAAACAGTTCGCGCTCAAGAACATGTACCAATGCGCCGCTCCATGGATAATATACCCACGTTCCAAGCTGCCAACCAGGCTGGCCATTACCATGACGCTCTATGTAGTCTTTCAATGATTCTCGTTTCACCTCGTACGACGACCGATAAAGCTGCGGATGCCTACTGACAATGAGTTCGGCAAACTGCTCGTCGTAGTTATCATTTACTATGGTAATATGCTGCTTGCTTAATAACTCGGTAAAGCGTTTTTTTGCATCGGGCTTGTGCATTTCTATCAGTATCGGCGCCTCGGCGTCGGCCGATAATTTGCTTGCTGCGGCCACCTTTTTAAGTTCGGCCGGCCATTCGCCACTTCGATCTTTATTCGTTAGTCGTCCTTGTCCCATTACTTAAGCCTCCACCCATTTATGTTTTGCACCGTCCGAAAAATACGCCGAATCACCAAATTCGTGCAAATGAACATGAAGTGCAGTTTTTTCACCAATAGTTTCGTGCAGTTTAAAAAACTCGCCATTTGCACGCAGCAATGCCGCAAAAATTTCTTTTTTGACACGGGCGTTTAATTGCGCCGTCGCGTCTGTTTTATGTGTCATTTCAATATGAATTTCAAGATATTGATCCATATTTTTTTGATATTTTGTCGCTATCGTAAACCGTCCGGTTACGTGGCGACGAATACGCTCTGAAAGAAGCCCAGCCTTTATGTTTTCGGGATAAATATTGACGCCATAAAGGGTTACAACAAAAAGTTTACGGCCATGCACATACAAAAACGGCCGTTGCCACTGGCGAGGCATAACACCAATGCGTGCGGCCTCAGCTTCAAAATCTTGCTTCATAGGAGCTGTCATGTCATTAAACGATACGACACCACCTTCATCTTCGGTATTATAACGAACAAGCGGCAACCCCGAGCGCGCCGTAAATACTAGCTCGCCTTTAACTTGCTCAAAGTAGCGACGACGCGGGTCGTACTGGACAAGCGTGGGAATGATATCACGGCCAAACTGCGAACGCGCAAGCTTCGGGTGTGCGTCATACAAGCGACGAATAATAATTGACGCGGGCGTCTCAACGCCAAAAATACCGGCATCGGCGCTGCCGTATAGGCTTGCGGTGCCAAAATACGGGTCGTCAGAGCCAATGAGTTCGAGCGCGTAATCACGCCACTGTTCGCTAAATGCCTCACTCGACAGAAATAACTTGGTATTCAATAATTTCCAATCAATTCCCTGCGTGGCGCCCAGTTCAATAATGTCTTTAACAATCGGCGGATAACCAATAAGCACTACCTGTTCGTAGTAGCTACCAAGTTTTTTTACCGCTTTAACGGCCTCATCCTTATCGATGCCGGGCGTGACGACATTCACTGGTCGCCCCTTGCTAATGTACTGAAGCGCTGTTGTCGTTGTAAATGTTCCAGCAATCCATGTCCCCATCGAAAAGCAAACTACCAGCAAGGTGCGGCGCGTGTTCATGGAAAAGCTGCCATCGTAAACTTCACCGAACATTTCGGTACCTTCTTTGTCTTGCTCGATACCTCGCGGCCAAAAAAATGGTTCTCCCGATGAGCCTGAGCTTCCCGATACTATGCGGCTACCGGCAAGCGTGCCATCAAAACAGAGGTCGGCCAGCGGATACTGCGACACGTAATCTTTCTTCGAAATAATTGGCACATGTTTTTTAAAATCGTCAATTGTTGCAATGCGAGAAGCATCTACCTTATGTTTTTTCAAAAAGTCTTTGTACGCGGGAACGCGCGTGGCCATATCATGAAACAGCGTCAGCGCCTCCCTTTCTCCGTCGCGGGCTAATTTAGTGGGATTTGCATTCTGATACATGTAGGCCTCCAGTTGGCTACATTATATACTATTGCTATACAATTTAAACCCTCTTTATGGTGTGGTATGATATGAGAAACAGTAGACAGGTAAAGCCATGACAAAAATTGCAATCATCGAAGACGATCCAGTAATCAACCAAATGTACCGCATGAAGTTTGAAGCGGCTGGCTTTGAAGTGCAAATTGCCGATAACGGCAAGCGGGGCGTTTCCCTAGTTGAGGTCTTTCAGCCGGATATTATTTTGCTTGATTTAAAAATGCCGCAAATGGACGGAGGTGAGGCGCTTGCACTTATTCGCGCTAACGACTCGAGCAAGCAAACCCCTGTCATTGTCCTTACTAACCTTGGTGAGGAAGAAGCGCCAAAAGACTTACGCAAGCTTGGTATTCACAGCTACATCGTTAAAGCCGATCTCACACCAAAGCAGGTTGTTGGCCGCGTCAAAGAAGCACTTAATCTCGAAGATTAAAAAACTACGCCTCTTCGGCCGCTTGTTTTTCATTAGCAACGCGCTGGGCGCTGCGAATAACGTGGTCGTAAAGCGCCGCAATAGTAAGCGGACCGACTCCGCCGCGTTCGGGTGTTATTTTAATGTCATCACGCGCGCGTACGGCAATGTCGACATCCCCGATAATTGCACCGTTTTCGCTGGCCGTGCCGGCATCTACCACAACCGCGCCCGGCTTTATCATGGCGCTGGTAATAAGCCGCGGAACACCGGTAGCACTGACAACAATATCGCTTTGGCGAAGAACACTGGCGATGTCTTCGTGCGAACGGTCGAGAACGGCAACATCGTAATGGCTCGTTGCCCAAATTTTTGCTAGTGGTGCGCCCACCAACCTGCCATTGCCAACAATGGCTATTTTTTTCGTCTTTAAATCGACGCCGTACCCTACTAGCAGCCAACAAATAGCTTCGGCGGTTGCGCTATCGTAAACGGCCTGCGCCCCAAGCCCGTCAACATCTTTTTCGGGTGCAACCAAATTAACTATTTCATCGGTACGGCTACTGTCGGCAAGAGGTAACTGCACAATAATGCCATGCACCGAATCGTCTGCGTTTAAGCGCTTAATCACCGCCGGCATGTCATCTTCGGTGACAGTTTCGATAACCGTTTCTATAAGAATATCATCGCCGTAACGCTGTTTCATGCGGACGTACACATCGATTACCTGCGACGTTTGCGTGCTTTTGACGATAGCCAGCTTGGGAAATACTTTCCATGCTTGACGAAGCGCTCGCACTTGGCGCGCCTGACGTTCTTTAATATAGCCAACCAGCTCTGTTCCGTTGAGTAATTTTACCATTTTTTCTATTATAACAGATAAGCTATGTTTCGTCCTGTGGTACAATAATGCTAGAAAAAGGAGATTCATATGCAATCACTACAACAATTTGCGAACAGTATGCACGAATATCACCAGGGCTACTATGTTCAAGGGGTCGACGACGCTTCAGCACTCACCAACGAGCAATCGCTTGCCATTCTTCTTGGCGTGCTTACCGTTACATTTATTTTTTTGCTGGGTTATTACATTATCCGCTCTATCTTCCTTGGCAAAATTTTCCAAAAGGCCGGCATCGAAAGCTGGAAAGCCTGGGTACCGGTTTATAACAACTGGACAATGCTTGAGATGGGCGGACAGAGTCACTGGTGGGCAGTTGCTGCCTTTATTCCCGGCGTTGGTTTTGTCGCCCTCATTTTCATGTACATTGCCATGTTTAACATCGGTAAAAAGTTCGGCAAGGACGATGCTTTCTTACTACTGGCCATATTCCTTGAACTGGTGTGGATTATTTGGCTGGCGGTAGATAAATCGAAATGGACAGGCGTAAAACCTAAAAAATCACCGACTGTCCAAACAGCTTAGCAACTAAAAGCCGCCAGTAAATGGCGGTTTTTAAAAAGAAAACCCCCTGGTTACCGAAACAACTTTCGGCAACCAGGGGTTGTGCAGGGTGGCTATGCCAGATGTCACTTGCTACTCCTCTGGTGGGGCGGACGGGGGATGGGCTTCTCATCCAGCGGGTCGCTTCCGATACGACCGTTGTTAGTGAGGTGCTCGCGCGTCAAAAGATGCGCTTTGTTGGTGATGTCACAACCCTTGGGGCAAACTTCGTGCTGGGATTCCATGGTTCAGGCCTTTCTTTGGCACCACTAGAGGAATCCCCCCTCTACGGCATCGCTGAGGATGCTGTATAATTCCATTATATCATATATTTAGATAATTTGCAAATATATCCGTTAATTGGTATACTGTTACTGTCGGAACAACCTAAGGAACTCTGTGTCCTCAGACAAAGACATCGCCCTTCCGCCCCTGCGCGAAAGGGCGCGAATCGTTTATACGTCCCTCGGCACTTTTGCCGACGGCCGTGGCAAAGTGCGCACAATCGAATGGAGCAAGCGAAAGCTCAACCCCGAAGACGCCGTCGCCCTTCTTTACCAAAGGCTGATGGCACGACACCGCCTTCCCGGCAGCTATCCGCTAGAGGGAGTTGCGGCGCTTCTGCGGCTGCTTGAAGAGAATAACCTGCTCAAGCGCGACGGCAGCTTCTGGACCCTCAACCCGATCGAGCTGAGGGTCATCAGCAGCTTTCGACAGCCGGCGTTTGTGCAGCGCTGCAACATCCTGCTGGACGTGCTGCGAAACAAGACGCGAGAACGGGGCACAACCGTCCTCGTGGCGCCCATTTCCGCCACTCTCATTAGCCTGTTGCTTGCGGAGGGACATCTCTGGGCGGAGGG
>Ga0206107_1000704_pt1 | contig 11484 bp, 10 predicted proteins | sample 2B0metagenome_FD_148652 | JGI IMG/M metagenome (GOLD analysis project Ga0206107, IMG submission 148652) | Enriched microbial communities from leaf-cutter ant dump, University of Wisconsin, Madison, United States - 2B0 | ecosystem: Environmental > Terrestrial > Nest > Insects nest > Nest dump...
AGCGACATCATCAAAGGTGTCGGGCGGTAGCAAATGCCAGATAAAACGCTTCCTTTTTTTACCCCATGTCTTTTTATCACTGATAATGAAATACCTTAGCCGAACGTTTTATTCAACGATTAAAAGCATTATAATACCTCTTTTTATTTTTCCTTTATTCAGATGAATCCATTTTTTGCAGCCCGTATCCTTATAATCTTACTGCTTCCGCTCTCGGCTTTTTGCCAGTCTTTCGAAGAGATGAAGGCTCGCTACCCGGATGATAACGGTGTGCTGATGAAGCAGGAGAGACACCTGGTTTTTTCATTTGACCGCAATCATCAGCTCACTGCAATTTCAACCAATATTCAGGAAATCATGATCCTGAAGGACAATGCGATCAGCTCTTTCAATACCGCCAGTGTGTATCACAGCTTTTTCAGTGTGCTCGGTGAGCTGAAAGCCGCTACGCTGGTGCCGGATCCTAAACGAGGATATAAGGAGGTAAAATCCGTTTTACAACGCACGCAGCCGGCTCCGCGTGAAAGCGTGTTTTATGACGACGCACAGCAAACAGAAGTTACCTTTGTGAATACCGTTCCCGGAGCTATTACCCGACTGAATTATACCATGTCCTACCCGGATATTCACCTGTTACCTTCATTTTATTTTGCTTCTTATCTGCCTGCACAGCACAATGTCTTTTCCGTAACTTTCCCTAAAGGACTCAAACTGGGTTTTGCATTTCTGGGCGGCGCAGATACCAATTCGCTGATTAAAAAAACAGTTTCGGAAGATGCTGCCACAACAACGATCACTTGGGAAGCTCATGGAGTGCCACGCGCAAAAACCTATGATGATGCTCCTTCGGCAGCTTATTATTTACCGCATATTATCGTTTATGTGAAACAATATACCGATCCGGAAGGCAAAGAAGTGGTGGTTCTGAATAATGTCAATGCCTTGTATCAATATTTATACGGATTAGTAAAGAATAATATCAACGAGGAAAGCCCTGCCGTGAAAACGCTGGCGGAAAGTCTTACTGAAGGATTAGCGCAGCCTGCGGAAAAGGCGGCAGCAATATACAAATGGGTGCAGCGGAATGTACGTTATATTGCTTACGAAGACAGCTTAGGCGGCTTTGTGCCACGCGTAGCCGGAATAGTTTGCCAACGCAAATTCGGTGATTGTAAAGATATGGCCAATCTGCTCCGTGCCATGTGCAGAGCAGTAGGTTTGGATGCCCGTGTGGTATGGATCGGTACGCGATCGCTTCCTTACACCTTTGAGCAGGCTCCCGTGCCGGCAGTATTCAACCACATGATTGCGGCTGTGCATATTGACGGAAAATGGGTGATGATGGATGGCACGGATCCTACGGCCGATTTCGGTCAGGTGCCTTATGTACTGAATGGGAAAGAAGGTCTGATAGAAGAGGGAGATCATAGCTGTGAAATTATAAAAATGCCGGTAGCTGATGCAGCGCTCAATATTACCACCGATTCTTCTTTTGTGCAAATAGAAGGCACCACGCTAAAGGGAGTTGCGCATATCCGGCTTGGTGGCTTCGGAGCTACGGATATGGCCGGATATCTGAGATACAAAACCGAAAAAGATAAAAAGGATGTTATCAGTGCTTATGTCAAACGGGGCTCCAATAAATTTAACCAAAACACATTTTCCTGCACGGTAGAAGAGCGTACACCTCAAACCGTAAACATCCATGCTGATTTCGATATCCGTGATTATGTTAATAAGATCGGAGCGGAATATTACGTAAACCTGAACTTAGAACGGACTTATGAAAATGCTTGGATTGATACCGCCGGGCGAAATGCTCCTGTTGAACTGCTCTATAAAGCGGAGCTATACCAGGTTGTGGAATTGCAAATTCCCGAAGGATATACCGTAAGTTATTTGCCACCGAATGCACAATGGGAAATACCGGGGTTGGTCGGAGTAAACATCCAATATAATACCACCGAAGATCATATCACATTGACTAAGCACATTACTGTAGATACGCTTTATATCAATAAAGCGCAGTTTGCCGATTTCAATGCTTTCATCAGCACCGTACAACAACATTACCGGGAGTCCGTGATTCTTTCTCCAAAATAATTTTCTGTTGGAATGAAGCCTGCATCGAAAGAGGAACGTGTTAGTTTCCCTTGTTGAGACGGTCTTTGAATATGCTATCCGCCTGCGCTCTGCGAAAACTTTTAGTTGCGCAGTTTTTATGTTATTGCCTTAGGCAATAAATGTCTGTTCTCAGCGCAGTGTTCATACAGGTGTTTGTAGTGATCGCAAAAGTATCCAATCAAATCACTACCGATTCGGGTTTTACTCCCAAACTGATTAAGTCGCGGTTAATATCCGATACAAAGCTTTCCGGTCCGCAGACATAAAAATTACTGTCAAAATCCCGGATAGTTTCAATAAGAAATTTACGGTCAATTTTTCTTTCCCGGAAACCGATAACGCCCTGCCGGGTAAAAACATTCAAATAAGCAGCTCCCAGCATTTTAAACAACTCATCATGCAGGATAATATCTTCTTCGCTTTGATTCGAATAGATCAGGCCGATATTTCTCAAATTACCACTGTAATACAATGCGCGGAATATCGCAATGAAAGGTGTTATGCCGGTACCTCCGGCTAAAAAAATGCCCGGACCTTTATAGGCGATAGTGCCGAAAACATCGTGTAATAGCAATTCCGATCCGGCATTGAGTTTGCCTAATTGCCGGGTTACTCCATCATGATCATCATAAATTTTAACGATCAGTTCGAGAAAAGGCCAGTCATTCAGCGATGTAAATGTGAAGGGGCGTTTTTTATCTTCCCAACCCGGTAAATTCAGTGAAATATGGGCGGATTGCCCCGGCCGGTAAATAAAATCTTTGGGTTTTTCAAGAACAAAACGTTTTACGTTATGCGTTTCATAATCCGTATCCAAAATTTTCAGCGTATGCATATATCTCTTGCTTAATGAGGGCTTAAAGATAGCAGGTATTCCCCGAAAAATAAAAAAAACAACATGCTGGAAAAGAGTTTTGAATTTCATTTTTATCTTTAAACGCAATTTTTGTAGGTATGAATTTTCAGCAGGGGAACATCCGTTATAAAAATAATATCGTTCATTGTGTCAAAACCGGGAATGGGCCAAAACTGATGCTTGCCTTTCACGGATTCGGGCAGGATGCGCATTTTTTTAAACCATTCGCAGCAGCCTTAGAGGAGGAATATACTACCATTGCCATTGATTTGCCCGGACACGGGGCAACGAAATGGACGGATCCGTTTTTTGATGCAAATGCTCTCATGGCTCTTGTTCAGGGATTTAAAAATGATTTGAATGTAGATCGGTTTTCGCTGCTCGGATATAGCATCGGTTGCCGGCTTTGCCTGAGTGTTGTTACGCATCAGGCTGATTGGGTAGATCAGGTGTTTTTGATGGCACCCGACGGACTAAAACGCAATTTTTTTTATGAACTGGCTACTAAAAATTTTTTTGGAAAAAAAATCTTCAAAGCAGTTTGCGACAAGCCCCATCTCTTTATCCGATTTGCAAACAGACTGTCGAAAATAGGTTTGATTGCTAAGGACAGGTTTGCTTTTTTGCAAAAAAGCCTTGCTGATGCAGACCGGCGTCGTCAGGTTTATGAAGTGTGGAATCTGCTCAGCCCACTTACCCCCCGGAAAGCCATTATACAGTATTTTATGAAAAAAAATCCGCTGCAATTACATCTGCTGATGGGAGAACAAGATGCCGTTATTCCTCTTGCTTCAGGACAATCATTTATTCGGGGAATGAAAAATGCTACCTTGCAGGTTTTACCCTGCGGACATCATTTCAATAACGAAAAGATTGTTACTCAGGTCTGCCGAATTATTCAGTCAACAACATCCTTATGATTCTGACTATTGTCGTATTGCTGCTGAGCCTTGTTTATGTGCTGCTGATGCTGCTGTATATGGCCGGTTGGTATCTTCAAAAAAGGCAAGCTGCTGCGAAAGATGATCGGGCTGCAACTATGGTCAGTATTATTATTCCCGCAAGGAATGAAGCCGAAAATATTGTTCCCTTGCTGCAATCCGTTTTAAACAACCGATATCCTGCTGCACTTGTAGAAATTATTGTAGTGGATGATAATTCTACGGATGAAACGGCGACGCTTGCTATGGGAATTTTAAAAAATTCCAATGGAAGGGTGCTGGCATTAAAAGATTATTTACCGGCGCATGAACGCATCAACTCCTATAAGAAAAAGGCATTGGAAATTGCCGTATCCGAATCGAAAGGTCAGCTTATTATTACCACCGATGCGGATTGTATTGTTCCCGAAAACTGGATCAGTAGCATCGTTTCCGTTTATGAGCGACAGGATGCAAAATTTATAGCAGCGCCGGTAGTGTTTTCGCAAAGCTCCATACATCCGGTGGCATCGGTGTTAATGTTGTTTCAGTCACTGGATTTTATAACCATGCAGGGTATTACCGCAGCATCGGCGCGGCTGGATTTGGGTAATATGTGCAATGGTGCTAATCTCGCTTTTGACAAAAAAGCCTTCGAAGCCGTAAATGGCTATCAGGGTATTGACCATATCGCTTCCGGTGATGATATGCTGCTGATGTATAAAATCCGGCAACAATATCCGAATGGCATCCGTTATCTGAAATCGAAAGCCGCCGTGGTACAAACAGCGGCGCAGGAAAGCTGGAAAGCATTTTTCAACCAGCGGATTCGATGGTCATCTAAGGCCGGTCAATATCAAGAAAGAAAAATGACGGGTATTCTGGCGATGATTTACTTTTTCAATCTTTGTTTCCCTATACTCGTTATAGCGGGATTTTTCAACGGTTTTTTCTGGAAATTGGCAGGGATTATTTTTTTAATTAAAATAATAACAGAATTGCTGTTGTTGATTCCTGTGGCTTTTTTCTTCGGAAAACAACGCGAACTATGGGCATTCCCTTTGTTGCAGCCTTTGCATATACTCTATATAATATCAGCCGGTTTTTTGGGGAAATTTGGCAGCTATCAATGGAAAGATCGCAGGGTAAAATAAAACGGCACGCTGTTCTTCGGTTTATTTATGTCCATCAAATATATCCTCCGAAATTACTGTTGTTATTAACATGTGGCATTCAGGGTTTATGGAAATAATAAGTGTTATACAATATCCGGTAATGTTGAGTAGTGTCTATTGTGAAATACCGTTTATTGAGCTGCGTAATCGGTTGAATGCTGAAACTGGAGTAGAAAGAGTCTGTGGAAGAAAGTCTGCGTGTTTGATAATCGTGTACCACCTTGAAAGTAGTATGAGGTACTTGTTCCTGTATTCCGGAAAGCAACAGACTTTCTACTGGCAATCCCCAGTCCATTATAAACATATTTTTGGACACGGTTTCATCTTTATACATAAACCCTTTATTGATATTGGCACTTTGTAAAGCGCGTACTGCTGATGCTAATCTGTTATACCTTGCATGAAAATAATCGAAGGAATCGAAAATGTATAGCAGGCGGACGGAAAAGATAAGCAGCAATATTGCAGGAAGATGAATTGTTCTGGTTTTTAAAAGCTGATTCATCAAAGGATAGCTGATGATCACAGACCAAGCCATCCATTCGCTTTCCATATAAAAACGCAAACCCCGGTCATATCCATCAGGAAAGGTAAGACATACCAAACTGAAATACCCGCCGGTAAACAACAGCAATACGGCCAATCCTAAATAATCTCTGTTGCGTAACAATGCCAGACAACTGCCGGCAAACACTAATATAGCCAGCCAGTAATTACTGATTAACAAAGCGCCGAAACTTTTGGCTTGCCCGGTATGTAAAAGATACCTGATCCGATGCAGCGATATCGTATTAATTCCTGATAATTTTACGGAATCGTACCATCCGGAGCTGCTCATGAAATACCGCAATGCAATCAGTAAGACAATGATGGTACTGACAGTTATAACATAGCGGTTGCGGATCAAATCACGGATCGGATGTGTTTTATGGATAAATATCCACAAAAATATCAGCGGTAATGTGATGAGCAAATGGCAGGATATCGCTAAGGATGCCAAAATAATCAGCAGCGTATAATGCCAAGGTTTTTTCCTCGAAACCTTGCGATTCAAATAAAGATAATAGCCGAGAAATAAACACATCCAGGCTATACCCTGATGTACTTCATTATTGGGCCAGTAATACACATCACTCACAAAAAGGGTCAGGTATAATGCCAGTAGTATAGATAGCCAGGGTTGCTTAAAAACGGTTCCCGTCAATAATGCAACAGTTGTATAAAACAGGTAAAAACTGAGGGCATAAAGCATGAGAATGGTTTTTAAGGATAAACCCATATAGGTGCCCGCAAGCGGAAATAATTGTGTGATAAAGGCTCCGTAACGATGTTCGGAAATAGAGAAGCTTTTCGTATTAATGATATTAAAAGTAACCCATGCCGGATCAATGAAAAACATACGCTCCCGGTATGTAAGCGCAGCGCCTATAGTCAGGATGAATATTACAGACAAGGCTATTCGGTACGACAAACGAGAGGAAAATGTACTGCTGTTCATATGGATACTTTGCCTGTTTTAAAGCTTTGGTATTGCGCTGTTATGGATAAATTTCATTTCACTTTATAAAATAAACGCTGATTGAGATGGCACATAGCGCGTTTGCTCTGCCATTTCCCCTACCTGCTCTGCCCCATGCGGATATTTTTTAGTGCGCCAAATGATAAATCCAACATGACAACGAAAATGAAAAAAAATAGAACAATTTCCTTGTCTTCAAAACAGGCTGCTTTTAAAATTTGCCAAATTTATCCAATATCCTTTCTAAAAGAAGCATCAGGAGCTAAAATTAAAAACGACATGAGCTGTCTTGCCGTTCATTATATCCGGAACGCAGGGTAATATTCCCAAAAAATATTTCCAACAACATTGACATTTTACCTGAAAGCACCATTAATTAACGATATGATTGGTTGCATCAATCGTCATGTTGTACAACACAAGCGCATTCTTTACCTTTGCCACCATAAACCGAACACCGGTGGTAACATCATGTAGCGGCAAGAATCAGGCATAATGCCTTTTGCTGCGTTCCGTTTGGTTGTGCTATAAATAAATATTTTCAAATGAAAAATTCGGATAATCTTATTCCGGTGGGCGTTATAGGCAGTGGCGCTATGGGTAGCGGTATTGCTCAGGTAGCGGCAATGGCAGGCCATGAGGTATTTCTTTTTGATACCAATCCGGCGGCATTGAAAAAAAGCCAGACTTCATTGCAGCAAGTGCTGGACAAGTTACAGGCAAAAGGCAAGATCGCTGATGCCACAAGCGTTTTCCATCGCATTCATTTTGTAAAAGAACTGCAAGCATTGCAATCAAGCGGCTTAATTATTGAAGCTATTGTAGAACAACTTGCGGTGAAGCAGGAAGTGTTTTCTGCTCTCGAAGCTGTTGTAAGTGAAGATTGTATTTTAGCAACAAATACTTCCTCTTTGTCTGTTACTTCTATCGCATCGGCTTGTAAAAATCCCGCTCGCGTTTCAGGGCTGCATTTTTTCAATCCGGCACCGGTAATGGCTTTGGTAGAGATTATACCGGCCATTCAAACGGATGCCGCATTGCCGGAAAAACTTCGTCAACTGATGTTGTCCTGGGGTAAATCGCCGGTCATCGCAAAAGACACGCCGGGCTTTATCGTAAACCGGGTAGCACGTCCCTTTTATGGCGAAGCATTGCGGATTTATGAAGAAGGGCTTGCCGATATGGCTACTATTGACTGGGCCATGACATCGTTGGGCGGCTTCCGTATGGGGCCTTTTGCCCTGATGGATTATATCGGTCATGATGTGAATTTTGTAGTAACGGAAACTGTGTTTCGTTCCTTCTTCTATGACGATCGGTATAAACCTTCATTTGCACAAAAGCGTTTGTTAGAAGCCGGATGGTTAGGCCGGAAATCCGGTCGCGGATTTTATAATTATCAGGAGGGTGCAACGCATCCTGAACCGGTGCAGGATGCCGATCTCGGGAAAATGATTCTGGAACGCATTCTGGTTATGCTGATAAACGAGGCTGTTGATGCCCTGCATTGGAATATTGCGGCAAAAGAGGATATAGAGCGGGCCATGACCAAAGGCGTGAATTATCCAAAAGGCTTATTGCAATGGTGTGATGAAATGGGGGCGGATTATGTTTTGAGTGTATTAGACGGATTGTATCGTCATTACCATGAGCCACGTTACAGAGCCAGCGCTCTCTTACGTCGTATGGCCGCGACCCGTCAGCAATTTTTTGGCGAATAAATACTGGCTTTTATGGATTTGAATGACTTTTCATCTTATATCAACTTTACGGCTATTGACTTTGAAACGGCCAATGCTAAATGCTCCAGTATTTGTCAAATTGGCTTAGTGCGGGTAGAAGGCGGCGTTATCGTGCATGAACTGGAGCAATTGGTGAGACCTCCCGGCAATGAATACCACTGGGGCAATTCGCGGGTACATGGAATTAACAGAAGGATCACTGCGGATGCTCCGACTTTTGATCAGGTGTGGCATCTGATGGAGCCTTATATCAGCGGACAACATGTGGTGGCGCATAATGCCCCTTTCGATTGCTCTTGCCTGAACCAAACACTGGAATTTTACCATTTGCCTCGTCCTGAATATAAATCGCACTGCACGGTAAAGATTTATAAGCGCAATTTGGCATTTTTATGTGAGCAGTATGGCATTGCGTTGGATCATCATCATGCGCTTTCGGATGCACGTGCCTGTGCTTTATTATTTATAAAACATCTGAAGGAAAGTGCCGCAGCAGGAAGTCTGAAATAGGCAAAAGAACCATATCGCAATAACAGTATTTTATAATGCTAATTTCATCATGATATCCGTTTGCCGGTCTTCGCCTAACAAAAACAAATGCCGGTCAAATTCTACAAAACCGTTTTTATGGTAAAATTGTATGGCCTGACTGTTGTTTTCCCATACCCCTAACCAAATATAAACGGCATTTTTTTGATGCGCATACTGAATGGCTTTTTCTAAAAGCGTTTGTCCGATTTGTTTTTGCTGAAATGCTTTCAATACATAAATCCGTTCGATCTCTATGCCGTCTTTTTCTTTTAATTCGGTTTGAGCCGCAGCGGAATTGAGCTTCAGATAGCCGCAAATTTGATCCTCATGCCATGCAAAATAAAAGGTACTGTTAGGGTCGTTCAATTCTGCAAGCAATTGCTTTTCGGAAAATTGCCGGTTGAGGTACAGCAGCATATCTTCTTCCTTGTTTGATGAAGCAAAGGTTTCGTAAAAGGTTTGCCTGCTGATCTGTTGCAAGCGGGAGATATCTTCTGGCATAACCTCCCTGATTTTTATAGAATGCATTGTACGGCTTTTGTCAAACTTCAAATATCGCATAAGAAAGAGAAAGTAATTGCGGTATTTTTTTATTATAGAAAAAATTCAGCGGAACGTGCATAGCAATACTGTCCGGCTTTTTTCAGTATAATGCAAATAAGTCCGGAAGAGGTAAATGGGCTTCTTTAAATAGCCTTCGGCTCTGATTTTACAGACCGATGTTTTAGCGTTTTGATGTTCTCATATTGGGTATTTGGTGTTGCTGAAGCCAACATTCGAAGGCTTGTGCATCTTCCGGCATGTGATGAATTATAGTGCCGCATTTTAGTTTCATAGTGAATATTCCCGCCGCTTTCAAATATTTTACAATTTTGTCGTATGAATGGGCGAAATCAGGGTAAAAATCTTCTGCATTCATTATTTTTGGTATTATATGGTAATACAGGCGGACTTTACAGTTGGCCTGACAGGGAAAAACGCAGGCAGACAGCTTACCGGTAACCGAGGTCGTAGGAAACCTGCCACAAGATAAGTGCTACCCGCGCCTTGACGCGAGCAGTATCACTTTATCCTTTGTGGCTCAATTGAAAGTTCCTACGTTTCGGTTTGCCAGGAATTAAAGTATTCCGCTCAAAATATTTATTTATGCAAAAGTAATGATTTCGGACATTGCTTGTATCTGTTCGTAAAAAAATAGTGAGAGACATGGGGCGCGATTCATTACACTACTTGCCTAATACTCCATAGGTTATTCCGAAGGAATCTAAAAAATATGATATGCTATGATGAGATATTTACAGTATGACTTATGGGGAATTCAAAATCCCAAATCATCCTCCCATCTGTGATCCTCCGTGCTATCTGTGAGCAATAATTCCACAATCATCCTCCCATCTGTGATCCTCCGTGCTATCTGTGAGCAATAATCCCACAATCATCCTCCCATCTGTGATCATCTGTGCTATCTGTGAGCAATAATCCGAAATCATTCTCCCATCTGTGATCCTCTGTGCTATCTGTGAGCAATAATTCCACAATCATCCACCCATCTATGATCATCTGTGCTATCTGTGAGCAATAATTCCACAATCATCCACCCATCTATGATCATCTGTGCTATCTGTGAGCAATAATCCCACAATCATCCTCTCATCTGTGATCCTCCGTGCTATCCGTGAGCAATAATCCCAAATCATCCACCCATCTATGATCCTCTGTGCTATCTGTGAGCAATAATCCGAAATCATCCTCCCATCTGTGATCCTCCGTGCTATCTGTGAGCAATAATCCCAGAATCATCCACCCATCTGTGATCATCCGTGCTATCTGTGAGCAATAATCCCAGAATCATCCTCTCATCTGCGATCATCCGTGCTATATCTGTGAGCAATAATTCCACAATCATCCTCCCATCTGTGATCATCTGTGCTATCTGTGAGCAATAATCCCAAATCATCCTCTCATCTGTGATCCTCTGTGCTATCCGTGAGCAATAATCCCAAATCATCCTCTCATCTGCGATCATCTGTGCTATCTGTGAGCAATAATCCCAAATCATCCACCCATCTGTGATCCTCCGTGCTATCTGTGAGCAATAATCCCAGAATCATCCACCCATCTGTGATCATCCGTGCTATCTGTGAGCAATAATCCAGAATCATCCTCTCATCTGTGATCATCTGTGCTATATCTGTGAGCAATAATTCCACAATCATCCTCCCATCTGTGATCCTCTGTGCTATCTGTGAGCAATAATCCAGAATCATCCACCCATCTGTGATCATCCGTGCTATCCGTGATCAATAATCCACAATCATTCTCCCATCTGCGATTATCTGTGCTATCTGTGAGCAATAATCCCACAATCATCCTCCCATCTGTGATCATCCGTGCTATCTGTGAGCAATAATCCCACAATCATCCTCCCATCTGTGATCATCCGTGCTATATCTGTGAGCAATAATCCACAATCATTCTCCCATCTGTGATCCTCCGTGCTATCTGTGAGCAATAATCCGAAATCATTCTCCCATCTGTGATCCTCTGTGCTATCTGTGAGCAATAATCCAGAATCATCCACCCATCTGTGATCATCCGTGCTATCCGTGATCAATAA
>Ga0206107_1000705_pt1 | contig 11481 bp, 15 predicted proteins | sample 2B0metagenome_FD_148652 | JGI IMG/M metagenome (GOLD analysis project Ga0206107, IMG submission 148652) | Enriched microbial communities from leaf-cutter ant dump, University of Wisconsin, Madison, United States - 2B0 | ecosystem: Environmental > Terrestrial > Nest > Insects nest > Nest dump...
TCGAGCAAACCCCAGATGAGGGCGCACGCATCGTTCAGCGAGCGTCGCTTGCCATGGAAGGTATCGGCCTTGCCGGGGTAACGGCTGTAGACCTGCCACCAAATCTTGCCGTCGGCGGGAACGCGCTCTACATCGAAGCCCTCGACGCGCCAATGACCTGGCTTGATGCCCCCGGTCTCCGTGCTCTCTGGAAGACGGAAGTGGTCGGCCATCAGAGGTCCCCGGCCGCCCGTGCGACCCGCAGGACTGTCCGCCATGACGCAGCCGCTGCGGCAGCGTCGGAGAACAGACCACCCCAATGCGGAGCCTTGCTCATGACAACCTCTACGAGGTCCTTGTTGATGACTCCGTGGTTCCAGCCCTCACGCGCCTTTACCCGAGCCCGGTTCGCGAGGATGCCTGCGGCTTCGGTCTTGGTCACACATACATAATGACCAACCTATAGGCAGACGTCAACACATCTGTTTAGTCTTCAGTTCTACCGATCCCAGAACCAATGACCCACAAAACTCTCCACACACGCCTGAAGGGCTACGCCGTCTCTGCGAGCGCGTGGACGCTGACCGTCCTGTCACTCATGTTGCTGCTGAAGGTGTCGTCAGTCGCCTGACGCTACACAAGTGGCACCGCCGTTGGCCGGTAAGAAGGCTGGAAGGACTTGAGGACGTGTCTAGCAGCCCCGAGCGAAGACAGAACAACATCCCCAACGGCGGCTGGCGCATCCACAGCATGGATTCCTAAGAAGAGCGAGCTTCACGTCTGGTCGCTGCTCGTGACGGCAAGAAGCGGATTGGGTACGCGCACCTGCACAACGCCGTGGACGACCACAGCCGACTCGCTTACACCGAACTTCGCTACAACGAGACCGCCGGAGGCCTGCACCCAGTTCTGGTTCCGTGCCGTGAAGTTCTTCGAGGATCACGGCATCAAGCACATCGAGCTATGCCTGACGGACAACGGCTCTGCCTACCGCTCGAACCGGTGGCCGAGGCCTTGCGAACCACCGGCACCAAGCACAAGCGCACGCGCCCACACACGCCGCGGACGAACGGCAAGGTCGAGCGGTACAACCAAATTATGATGGCCGAATGGCTCTACGTGCGCCACTACGACTCAGAAGCCAGCCGGACTGAGTACCTCGCTGACTTCCTGAACTACTACAACTACGAGCGCCACCACAGCGACATCGGCTACTAGCCGCCATCCTCCCGCGTACCAGTGGCGACCTTCCGAATCAACCACCAAGCTGACTGGCTTGGAGCAGGCTGGCGTCCGGGTGTTCGAGGCTCAGCGCAACCTGTTCGACCTGTACGAGGACGACTGAGATATGTCAGCAACGTCCTGAGATTCAACAGCTAGTGCACGACTGCACCCGCGCCGTCAGGTGTCAACGTGTGAAAGAAACGCACACACCCCTGGTCTCGAAACAGTTTCGAGACCAGGGGTGCGGATTGATGGCCAGCGACCCTGCGGCAAGGTCACTCGTCGATGATGTACCAACTGTCGGAGTAGGACGCGTGCGCTTTCAACGCTGCTTCGGTCAATGCTGTGGCCGCAGGTGGATGCTCGACTGCGAAGCTATCTGCTAGCTCATCTCAGTCCTGGCGAGACCATCCGCCACCAGGGTCAACCTGGAAGACGGGGCAGGGTGTCATCACACCGTCGACAAAATGCGGTGACGCAAGTGCCGCTATCGGGATTGCGGACGGCTAATACGTCGACTTGTGGTGAACACACCGAGTCATTATCGTGTTCGTTCTGGCGGGTTTCCTGACCTGTGGCGGCAGGCCCGCGGTGTGGCTGTCATGTCATTCCACACAATGAGTTGCGCGGTGTACGCACATCAACCGTGTCGGCATGACTGACTCCCAACGCCGCATCGTGCCCCGCGTCCGCGGCTGTGACAGGTGTGCGCTGGCCTTGTACAGATCGCGTGCCCACCGTTTGCAGCAGCCGAATACCACCACCGGATGCTGGCTTCTTGGGCGGGTTTTCTTCGGGATTGGGATATCTATTCGGCGGTCACACGCCATGTGGCGTGCGTGATACATGTGGAGACAGGGACACGTAGCAGGCAGACTTTGCCATCGGAGTAATCCAACTTGATTCGGGCGCGCAGACTGTCATCCCTAGGGCATCGGACCGCTAGTCGGCCACCTTTGCTTTCCGGGTACACGCTGGCTGGTAGCTGCAGCGCCCACTGGAACAACGTCGATACGGGCGGCTCCACTAGCTGGTATCCGTCGGGGAAACACTGCAGGACAAGCACCCGATCCACTGACTGCGTGAACCCAGCAGCGAACGCCGCGAAGCGTGCCTGCATCTGCTGCTGGTAGTCCTTGGTGGAGTCCGCTGTGATGGTTTGGATCCAGCGTGCCCCTGACAATTTTGTGATGTCAAGGTAGTCCCGGTTCGCGGCTGCATCCGATTGTGTTTTCAATGACCAGTGCACACCGGCAGAGTCCACAACATCCCATCCTGTTTGGACCTGCGACTGGGCAGTCTGTGCACCTGCTGCGTACGCGAACGCTTCTTCAAATGTCCGTTTCTCCATCCCAGTCAATGCATGCGCTTGAATCAGAAACGTTGTGAACCTGCGCATAAACGTGTCATTACCCCCGAGGTCTGATTCCCGGGTGGCATGTGGAGTGCAGCGGGTGTGCCCGATGGTGGATGCGGCCCGCAGGATTGCGGGAACACTAGCTGCCGGTGATGTCACCACAGTTTGAGACAGCGTCCACGCAGCCCGCAACCGCGCAGGCACTGCAGCGGCTGGTAGTCCGGGAATGGTGAGCACATTGCGACTTGTCCGTCATCGAGTTCGCTATGTGCACATACCGCACAGTCCGAACGTGACACGTGCCGCTAATTGCTGACTAAAACCTCGTAGGTGGTGGGTCGTCCGACGTCGGCGCAGTTACTGTTGACTGAATACTTGATTGGAACACGAGCGATGGAGTAATCCGAAAAGTGGCGGGTGTAGAAGTCGTCACCGGTGTCTTTGTTGGTGTACACGACTTTGGCCCCGAGCGCATCCGCTGCTTTGAAATAGTCCACGACGCTCAGCTGGTCAGCATCGGTGAACCCTTCATCTGTGTAGCCGGTATAGGTTTGCCGGTAGGGCGGATCCAGAAACACGAACGAATCCGGGCCTACTGTGGTGAGGGTCGACTGGAAATCGGCAGCGGTTAACTGCCAGTTCTGCATCAATGCGGCCGCCGCGCGTAGACGGTCTGTGTGGTAAAAGTCCGCTTGTTCGGTTCCGAAACCATGTGAGGTGTTGAACCGTCCCGGATATGTCTTACCTGTGCGGTACAACCCTGAGTACGCGCACCGCAGCATAAAAAACAGCACCGCTGGTCCATCGAGTTCCCCAGTCATATATTTGTCACGGATGCTGTAGTAGTACAGACGCCGTTCAGGTTTCGTCGATTTCGCAAGATAAGGCAGCGCGTACTGTTCAACTTCCGCGATGAACGTGTCCACGTCACCACGGATCGCGTCATAGATATCGATCAGCGGGGCCAGTCTGTCATTGGCAACTACTGTCACATCCGGGTGCCGGCCAGCGATGTGGAAGCTGAGAGCGCCTCCACCGAAGAATGGCTCCACCACAGTGGACTGGCCGGTGTAGTGGGGCAGGACACGGCCGAGCATTCTTTTCTTCCCACCCACCCATTTCAGAATCGGGTCGGCGGGGCTGGTTGCGGGAGCTGGTGCGGGGAACAGCGACAGTGTGTCCACATACCGGCACTGTTCGCGGGCGCGATGAACCGGCAACCGTTGAGAACTCCCCTACACCAGGTCGAGGACGGATTCACGATCACACACCGCAGATACTGTCAGCCACGCCAGTAGGAAGCGGCCCAGATGGTAAACGGCCGATGACATACCTACATACGTGCTGGTGATTGTGCGCCCGGTGGTGGGGATGCCGATACTGTTGATTACCTGTCCGCATGACACCAGCTTCATGATCAGCATGACATCCCGAACCTCGTCGAGGTTACGGTTCCGTCCTCAACGAGGACCGTGTTTGCCGGTGTGTGCTGGCTCAGCGATGGTGGCGCCACCCGCCAGTAACGGCCACATCATCGTGTACTACGAAGGAGATGTTTTCGATCACGGAATGCCGTTTGAGCAGCCGTGTCGCTCATGCGGGGCACAGAATGACACAGTCGTATCCAACAACTGCCCGCATGCGAGTACCCCTGGACTGTGTGGTCACAGTGGGTGTGTTCGACGTCTCCGCTCCAGAGGTGATCATCAACCCAGATGCGGCTGATGTTCTCCCCAGTGGGTTGAGCTCAGGCGTTGAACCAGCGGCTACCGTTACGAACGGTCACCGCCAACGGTTTCGGTATCTGACCTAGCGTCAACATCTGGTGATGCGCTCACACGGCCCAGACCGGGCACGTCTGCACCGGCCGTTACCAGTAGCGGTAAAACGATGCTGTTCAGAGCTGATCGGTTCTGAACTGTTGGACGGGTGAACGCTGAAGCTGTGTCGTTGCCGCTGTCTGGCTGCGCTGACGGTGAAATACGCCGGTGAGGGTCAGCGTCCACCACACAGTCAACGAGCTGAGTGAACACACCAACACCGCCGATGCTGATTCGTTCACGTCTGGAAGCAGCATGAATGCCGCCGTCACCGGCACGGTGGCTACAGCAAGCATCCGCATGTACCGAGCTGCATCGTACGATCCAACAGCACCACCGGTCAGCATAAGCGGCACTGCGGCAGTCACGCATGCGCACCACATTTGTACATTTGTACCGGTTGTTGACCAGCTCGTGTACGCCACCAGCAGTGCCGCTGGCACAACCACAATGTAGACACCAGCTGTTGCCATAACCTGCCCGATCACGAGAACGTCTCGACGTCGTGTCCGCATCGCGGCACATACTGCTGCCACGCTGAATACCGCTGCACACCATCCCGCGTCAACCCATAGCGGCAGCATGTCAACGGCTGTTGGAAGAACGGATGCCGTACGAATCCAGCCGTCACCTATGCCCATCACAGCGCACACACACAACAATGTCACTGCCGCCACCGCGCAGACCGCGGCTGCCTTCACCCAGTTTCGATCAAACCCTGCCGCCGCCGCACCAACACCGGCGATAACAGAAACGGTGAACACGGCCAGTGTGGATGCCACCACGGTCGAACCTGAAGCTATCAATGCCGCACACACGTAGCACATCACCGCCACTGCCAGCATGCCGAAGAGAGGAACCTGGGCGGACTTCCACCACGGCAAACGTCCACGATGGGCAGCTGACCGCAGGTCAACGAATGTGGAACGTGTTCTGAACATGACCGCTACCATTGGCGCGTCATAAACTGGCCAACACATGTGCTGAAACCGGTAGCTGCTTGCACAGTGACGGACATGACCGAACAGCAGCCTCCTGGCCAGCATCTACAAATCAAAGCTGACGCAGCGCGTGCACAACGACGCGACAGCAATTCTGCCCGATACGGGCGCATGTTGGGTGCTGTCGCTACAGCATGGGGTTCTCAATCGCCCGCAGAACGCGCCTACGCTGCTGGCGCGGCCGGTGAACGGCAGGTGTCCGAAGCATTACGACGGGCCGTAGATGGCAGCGGGCAGGTGCTGAACTCGCGGCGGCCAGGCGTGCACGCACAACGCGGAGATATCGACCACATCGTTGTTTGTCCAACGGGTGTGTGGGTGGTCGATGCAAAAAACTACCGCAACCACACGATCAGCACCAGCCGCGGCCTGTTCGGAAAGTCTTCTGAACTACGAGTCGGAGGCCGTGACAGAACAGCACTCGTTGAGTCGGTGCACCGGCAGGCGGCGGTCGTCACACAGGCACTTCATTCTCACGGGTTCACTCTCGAGGCGGCACCCGTGCTGTGTTTCGCCGCGGCGACTGGTCTCGGCCTGTCGGGACGGCGAACTGTTGACGGTGTCATCGTCACGCGCGCCTCCCGGGTCCACCGTGTACTCACCGGAACACCACGGATTGATGCCGATACCGTTACACACGTGACGCGGCTGTTGAATGCAGTGTTCCCTCCTGTGTTCTAGTACTCACATCAAGATTTCGGGACCGCACCAGCAGCTGTGGTACGTACAGCCCGAACGCGGACAGTATCCGCTGATCGGTGTTGTCTGCGCGGACTTGCTGACACACAACGGACAAGCAGCAGTTGATGTCCACCTCAATGACCTGTATATGAATCCTTCACACCCTGCACTGCAAGGTGTGAAGGAAGGTGTGAAGGAAGGTGCGTGATGGACACGATCGACAACGTGAATATATCGGCTTCTGAACCGGTGGTGTTTTTCACCGGAGCTGGTATCAGCGCAGACGACTGCGGGTTGCCCACCTATCGGGGAACCAACGGTATCTATTCCACCAATGTCGCCACACCTTTGCATCGTGACAACGCGCAACCGGAGCGTGTTCATACAGTGTGGAACCATGTGGACTCGATCCTCAGAGCAGGCCGTGGGCCGGGGTCAGCCCACATAGCGATCGCACAATTCGCTGCATCGGCAGCCCCGGTAACAGTGGTGACGCAGAACATCGACGGCTACCACGAACGCGCCTTTCGTGACTGCGGTGTCGATGCACCTGTGTGGGCTCTGCACGGAAGCGCTCACACAGCAGCATGCCTGCGACCTGAATGCGGGACACTGTTCACCCCGGCAACCAGACGGAACAGTGAGGGTGCGCCGCTGTGCCCTTCCTGCCAGGCAGTGTCACGTCCGCGGGTTGTTCTTTTCGATGAACGCTTGAACCCCGAGGTGTTAGCCGGCGCCCAGCAGGCCATGCAGCGTGCATGGACAGTGGTTGTGGTGGGAACCAGTTGTGAGGTGTTCCCCGCAGCCCATCTTGTGTATCAGGCGGTTGATGCCGGTGCGAAAGTAGTCTGGGTGAACCCTCTTCCTGCCCCGGCCAGTCTTGTCGACGCCTGCCGCGGTAACCAGCTTGTGCAGCTGCACGGATCCGCTGACACGGTTGTGCCGGAAATCCTGCACCGGCACCTCAACGATGCGGTTGACAGGTGACGGGTCATTGTGTGGAACTGACTATGCGTGTGCTGAGGGTCGGTCGCTTGACATGCCACGACCCCACATCATGATGTGTACACATCATGATGTGGGGTCGTGTTGGGTAACGCGCCGGGCGCGTCTAGTGTTGCGGGTAAAGCGCAGTGACCAGCATAATCGTGAAGATTCTGCTGGCAAGCAGCATCGCTGGCACTGTGCGGGGGTCGGCACCCTCGGGTGTGTCGATACCTAGGATCATGCTCGCCGGCTGCGGCTGACCCACAGCGGTTTGTTCATCATGATCGCAGGCGCGGGTACTGTAACGGTTAAGTGTTCGCAGCAGCGCTAACGCCTGGTGTCGGGACCAGCGGGCACTCACGGTGTGCTGTCCTGGTAACGGTGAGGTGATCTGTGCGAGCGCTTCTCGGGCGGTCGCGTACGCGTTGTCCAATGCGGCTGTAGCCGCCTCGGCAACTTTATCGTTCGCTATCTCGATTTCGGCTTGGGTAAGAACGTCTGGCGCATTGTGCGCTGCCTTCATCAGCGCTGGCCGGAACTCGATGCTGCCGGCTGCGTCGACGATGAGCCGTAACGCTGCCGCTTCAGGGACTGCCGCTGTAAACGTCACAGTATCCGGGGATTCTTGAGTGAACGTCACGTCCATCGGGGTCATCCCTTCTCCGTGGTTGCCCACAGCGAATACGACGACAGTTCGGCCGCGATCGCGGTTGCCTCATCCTGTGTTCCGGTGAACACGGCTGCTTTCCCTTCAACATGCGCGGTGAGCATGTACCTGTCAGCTTCAGCTTCGGTGCATTTGAGTACCTCTTGTAGGACGCCGACAACAAACGACATGACGTTGACTGGGTCGTTCCACAGCAGAACTTTCCATGGGTTTTCCGGATGTAAGGATTCGTCGGGGCGTTCTAAGACACCGAGTCCTCCGGCGGTATCCGGGCTCATGTCTGGCATTCGACCGGTTCCTCTCTGTTCAACGATTGGTTGGGGTAGACCACGTGTACCGTGCACGCGCTCAGTCGAGGCCCTACACCCGCCACTTGTGGTGTAGCGGGTGTAGTGGCCGACGGCTTAGACAGCCAGTTTGAGGGGCGGTGCGGTTACCGCAGGACCCATCCTGTGTGCGGGGTGCTGTGTGTGCCGTGTTCGCGGCAGCAGCTCCTGCTGTGATCGCAGGCGATGCCAGGGCAGGTCACGGCTGCGCCTTTGACGCTGTAGGTGTGTGGATTATGCGCAGCTGTGTGTCGGCATAACCGTTGATTCGTGATCATGGTGTTGGTTTGGTTAGTCGTCATTGTGTCGTCCTTTCGGTACAGGCAGTAGGTCTGTGACCGTGAGTTGCCGCAGATGCTGCGCGTACGTGTGTGCAAGCTGGTCGCGGGCTGTTCCTGTGGGTGTGCCCGGATCGGATGCGGCACTCAAGACCCTCAGCAAGGCTGCGACCGTGTCATCTCCAGGTGACAGGTGCTGCGCTGCTTGCTGCAACACCGTATCGACCGCGAATTTCTTCGCACGGTCGATCGGCTCCGGTGGAGTCCACCCGGATGAAGGTTCGGCACGTTCGGTTGCGCGGTGTACTTCCCACCTGGTGGTGCCGATGGACCATTGCAGACTCGTCGCGGTTAAAGACCCGTTGGTAGGTAGAACGCGGTCCCAGAGTCGTTGACGGATCGTCCACTGCTCTTCCGGGGTATCTTTGGGACCGTCCGATGAGTTCCAGTAGCCGAAGTCGTACACGTTCGGTACAGACAGCAGCGTGGTCCAGTAGCTGTTGTGGAAACTATGAAGGTATCCGTAGGTGTCCCCAGAGTGGCCATCGAGGAAGAAGTACATTGTTGCTTCCAAGGAATTGGTCACACGTGTGCTCGTGCCTGCCCGGATGCTGTGCTGTTCGGCTCGTACTCGTTCCTTGGCGATCGTGAGCGGGTGTGCCCCCGTTGTCGTCTTCGATGCCTGCGACAGTGACGCCGGCATTATGTAGTGTGCGTGTATCAATGATTTCGATCGCTGCCTTCGCCATCTGGTTCCAGCATTCGTTGTGCAGTGCACCCTGAACAGCAACGCGGGCGTTGTTCGCCGTGTCGAACAGGTCTCTGATGCTGGATGTGGCGATGAGTACACCGTGACTGATGTCAGTAGACATATCGATTCACTCCGATGGTGATGTCTTGTGTAATAGCTTCTTTACGTGTGACTGTGCTGGCGTCGCCGGTATGGCACAGACACCTGACACGTGCACCATGTGCAGTTACGGGAACAGAATGACGACGGCCATGAGCATGCAGAACAAGACCGTCAGGGACATGACAAGGGTTGCTGTGACAGCCGCTACTGCAGCTACTGCATGTGATGTGGACACAGCCTTACCTCCGAGGCCTTCAGTGTGTTTGTGACTGTGCATGTCTGTTGAATGTCGTCGACGCTCATGGTGAGCCGCCGGACTGCTGTGCAGACACTGCCCTGCCTCACCACGGGCACTGTCGCCGTTTCACGGGTCACCGATCAAACGTGTGCACAGGTTTCGGTGAAGGGGCAGACCGGTGTTTGTTCAAGAACTGGCCGGTTGGGTCGCTACTTTCCGGAGAACCCTTGGGAGGCTGTGGTCGCCAACTGCAAAATTGGCCAATACAGCACAACCAGCAGACCACCGACGATGACACCCATGACCACCAGTAACGCGACTTCTATTTTTGCTGACATTCCAGCAACCTCGGTGTCAACCTCTTCGGTTAATGTTGCGGTGACGGACTCCAGCATCCCTTCGACGTCTCCTGTGTCCTCACCGGTGGCGACCATGGTGCGAATGTTCGGTGGAAACAAGTCCGGGTGGCGGGCCATCAACACCGACAACGGTGTTCCCGCTTGGAGGCCGGTGGAGAACTCCGGTGCAAGTGCCTGATACCACTTCGACCCTGACGCTCGGGCAGCCAACTGGACGGCATCTGCCTGCGGAACCCCCGTTTCGATGGCGCCAGCTAGCGTGGACGCCCACCGGTGCATGGCGCTGAGCCGGTTGAGTTTGCCGAGCACCGGAATCCTGAACCACAGTTTGTTCAAGAAAATGTTGACGTTCTCGTTGTCGGCTGTGCGTTTGCGGAAGGCCCGCCAGGCCAGGAACACGAAAAACGCGACAGCGAACAAGGCAACAGGGTTGACCCCTATGTTGATCAACGGTATTCGTGCACCCGCCACCGCCAGCGGCGCCCAGTCGGTGAAGAAGGGAAGGTTCACAGTCGTGTAACCCTCACCGTACAGTGCGGTGTCCCAACCGAATACTGGCAGCATGTTTTTGCTGAGCACAATCAGCGCCAGAGTCGGTGTCGGTAGTGTCGCGTTGAATGAGTCATAGATGCGCGCGTACGCCGGTACTAAGAACATGACGATGCCGACAACCAGCAACACGATTGTGCCGCCCACCATCACCGGGTACGCCATGACGCCTTTGACTTTCGCAGCGATCGCGGCCCGTTTCGCCAGCAGAACACTCAGTTTCGCCAGAGAACTTTCAAACCCTCCGGTGCGTTCACCCGCTGCAACATAGGACACGGTGACTTCATCAAAGGCCCGTGGGTATTCCAGCATCGCACCAGATAGTTTCTCTCCCGCACCTGTACGTGCAGCGAGATCACGGTACATGTCAGCGACAGCGGGTTTAGCGCCTTCCGCCATCGACATCAACGCTGCCGACAGTCCAACACCTGCACGGTGAAGCTGGTACAGCCGGCGCGCGAACTCTGCGCGGGCAGCCCATTTAAGTTTGACGCTGCCACCGATCTGCATGTTCAGATCGATACCGGCGGACTCCTTCACCTTTGTTGGGATGCACCCTGATCGCTGCAGCGCCGCGACTGCTGCGCCTTGGTCGAGGGCCACAATTTTCTTCTTCTTGACCCGGTCACCGGTGTCATCGATTCCGGACCAGTAGAACGTTTTCGACTGTTGCATTGTCCCGGCAGCCATCAGCGCACCACCCCATCTAGGCAGCGGCGCAGTTCTGACACTGGAATGGTCAAGTTCTGCACATGGTCGAACGCGTCCGCCATGATCGGCACCCATCCTTCAGCCACCGCAGCTTCAACCAAACCTGCAGTGGATGCTCGAGCGACGACCAGGTCGCGCACGTGCTGGTTCGGTTCCAGAACTTCAGCCACCGGCAGCCGCCCGAAGAATCCGGTACCGCGGCACATTGCACAGCCACCGGGACGTGGCGACGCGACCTGCTCGGGAACGGGTAACCCTTGACTGGTCAGTAGGCGCACATCCTCAGCGGTGGGTGCGCTGAGGATGGCGCACGAATGCAGCCGGCGGACCAGCCGTTGTGAAACAGCCAACGATATCGCCTCAGCGGCCGAATACGGTTCCACTTTCAGCTCGTACAGGCGATGGAAAACCCCCAGCGCAGAGTTCGCGTGTGTGGTGGACAAGACAAGAT
>Ga0206107_1000708_pt1 | contig 11460 bp, 9 predicted proteins | sample 2B0metagenome_FD_148652 | JGI IMG/M metagenome (GOLD analysis project Ga0206107, IMG submission 148652) | Enriched microbial communities from leaf-cutter ant dump, University of Wisconsin, Madison, United States - 2B0 | ecosystem: Environmental > Terrestrial > Nest > Insects nest > Nest dump...
GAAAATGAAGAAATTAAACATAAGAGCGGCTATACTCCAAACTAGCAGGAACTTTCAATGATTTAAAATTGTGATATAATCCAATTTAATAAAAACAACAAGTTCCAACAATGAAAGTGCCAACCTCCTATAAAATTTTGGGTTTTTCTTTAATTGAAACACTCATCTCACTCACCATACTCTCCTGTACTTTGCTTTCCATGGCATATATCCAGGGACAGGCACTTCATACCAGCACAGCAACACGTTTTCAATATACGGCTTTACAACTTGCCGATAACGCCTATGAATCCTTATTGGCTGGCAACAACGAGGCTGGCAGCCAACTGGATGCAGAAGCACAGAAACAATTGCCTGAAGGCAAAGGAGAAGCACATTCTGATAACAATCATCTGGTGATAAAAGTTCAATGGGTTAACAACCAGATTGAGTTTATCATATGAGACGTACAGGGTTCACTTTGCTGGAATGTTTAATTGCATTAATCATTACCTCTTTTCTCGTTACCGCGTTTTTTAGAAACTATCTGAACGTCAAAAATCATTTTAACGAACGTGAAGGTATTGAAACACTAACAGAAGAAAGCCAGATCATACACAGCCTCCTTGAAACAGACTTACAGGGAACAGGATTTTCAGGATGTATGCAGTGGGATAATCATTCTCCTGTCTATGATAATATTCAGAAGAAATGGCTTACCTCACCTTTATCTGTACGAAATGCCGATGATCCTGATCTTCCTAAAAATATTCGGGAAAGAGTAAAACCTGAAACACAAGTGATTGAAATTCGTGAAATGGATTTTTTCCTGGATACACTATCTAATACTGCAAGTTTTGGCAGCACTCATGTCATGCTCAATGAAAACGAAAATTCCTCATTGAAAAGCAACAATTTTGTAATGATTGCTGACTGTCTGCATGCAGAAGTTAACCGTATCATCAAAATCACTCACTCCAATAATCAGAAAGAAATTCAGCTGGAATCACCTCTCTATTTCTCTTATGACAAAGGATCTTATATAGGCAATTATAAAAATACGATTTATTTTGTAGGCGACACTCATCGCACGTTTAACAATAATGAAATACTCTATGGACTTTATCTTAATGAAAGTGAAAAATCAGAAGAAATCACTGATTTTATTTCAGATATGAAAATACTGCTTGGTGAAAACGGCCAGATGATTCATGAAAAAACGCAAGGCGAACTACAGTTGACCGAAATTAACTTTTTAAAGATTCAAATGACGTTCACGCTCCCTTATTTTATTCATGGAGAAAAAGTATCTATCAATCAGGAAAATAATTTTGCGTTCCGAGAATATCATGAATATCAATAGCCGATATTCTTTCAAACAACAGAAAGGCATGATTTTAATTGTCAGCTTGCTGATCAGTTTTGTTGTTGCCCTTCTGATTACTGTAGAGCTTTCAAATTTAAATTTAAGCGTTAAAGGACTATCAGAAATAAAAACTCAAAAGCAGCTTTTCTATACTGTTGAAAAAAAACTTCTCTTTTACATAAGTTACCCTGAAGTAAATTGCCTTGTTTCTGCTGAAAACGCAAACACCTTTCCTGAATTTTTACATAATGCTGCTATACCAGGCTGTCAGGCATATAGCGAAAATAATATTGAAGTCCGTTATGCTATTGAAGATCTTGGCGAAAATGCTTGTCTAATAATTGAAACTCAACTGGCCCGCCTTTATCGCATAACAGTATATGGCCATTATACGGGTTGGCAGGGATCAGAAATCTCGCTTCAGGGAATCTATTCAGAGAAAAGCCAACATTCGATAAATTCTGCTGACTGTCCTAATCAAGATTTGAAAAATATTTCAACGGGATTATTATCATGGCGAAAAGTATACTAGAGCACCTTCTCCCTCGTCCCTTTTTCCGAAGGCGTTGACATTTATGCAACAACGCCAAAAAAATTACCGTCTTTCGATAGGTATAAACTCTCTTGGAGCAGGGCCAATATACTCAGCATCAGGGCGAATCAGCTTATTATTAGCCCGTTGCTCGATAACATGAGCTGACCAGCCAGTGATGCGCGAAATAACAAAAAGCGGAGTAAACATATCCGTAGGAATTCCGCAGAAATGATAAAGATCTGCACTATAAAAATCCACGTTAGGAAACAGTTTTTTCTCATCCCACATGACCTTTTCGATACTTTCTGAGACCGGATATAATACTTTATCTCCAACTTCTTCTGAAAGTTTTTTCGTCCATTGTTTAATGATATCGGAACGCGGATCAGAAACTGTGTAAACACGATGCCCAAATCCCATAATTTTTTCTTTATTGGCCAACATTTGCTTCACTCCCTGAGCTGCTTCCTCAGGCGAACCAAAACGCTCAATCAACGCCATAGCGGCTTCATTGGCACCACCATGCAGAGAACCGCGTAATGTCCCGATGGCGGAAGTAATCGCCGAATAAAAATCGGACAATGTTCCAGCTGTTGTTCTTGCAGCAAAAGTAGAAGCATTAAATTCATGTTCTGCATACAATATCAAGGAAACATCCAACGCTTTACAATGAGTCTCTTTGGGTTTTTCACCAAGCAATAATGTCAGAAAATAACTTGCTGTTGAAAGCGCGGATAAATTGGTATCAATCCTTTTTCCGTTTTGATGAAAATGGAACCAATAACACAATATAGCAGGAAACAAAGCCAATAAACGCTTAGCAATATGCTTCTGCGTGCTAAAATCCTGCTCAGGCTCTAAAGTGCCCAACATGGAGCATCCAGTACGCAAAACATCCATAGGATGAGCATTGCCAGGAATATTCTCTAATACCAACTTTAATGCTGCTGGCAAATCACGGAGCTTTACCAATTCGTCTGAAAATGCAGCCAAATCAGTTTTTGACGGCAGCTCTCCTTCAATGAGCAGGTAGGCGGTTTCTTCAAAAGTGGCTTTTTCAGCTAAATCGTTGATAGAATAGCCGCGGTAATTTAAACCAACTCCCTTTCCAACTGTTGAAATAGCTGACTGTCCAGCAACAACGCCGGCAAGCCCACCTGTTTTTTGACTCATATGCTTTTCTCCCAACCTATAAACTTAATTTTAAGAACTTAACATAATCGTTGCATTAACACAAGTCTGCTGGTATATATCAAGTATGGCGCCACTTATTTCTGTTCAAAATTTAAGCGTAAGTTTTCGCGCTGCGGCAAAAACCGCGAAAACAATTCAGGCACTATCCAATATCAGTTTTGATATTGCTCCTGGCGAAATCCTGACGTTATTAGGTGAATCAGGCTGCGGCAAATCTCTGACATCATTGGCACTTCTTCAACTGCTCCCTTTCAACGCTTATTATCATCAGTCCAGCCAGATCCATTATCAGGGTAAAAACCTGCTGGAATATTCACCATTTGAAATGAAGGCAATTCGGGGACGGAAAATCAGTATTATTTTTCAGGAACCCATGACTTCACTTAATCCTGTTTATACTATCGGCCAGCAAATCATGGAAATACTGCATCCGCTAACCGAAAACTCTCCCAAACAACGTGCTCTCGAATGGCTGCATCAAGTGGGAATTTCTGAACCTGAACGCTGTTTCGAATCTTATCCCCATCAACTTTCGGGAGGACAGAAACAGCGGGCAATGATCGCCATGGCCATGTCATCAGAACCCGAATTATTAATTGCCGATGAACCTACTACGGCCCTGGATGTCACCATCCAGGCACAAATACTGGATTTACTAAAATCGTTGCAGCAAAAAAAATCTTTGTCTATCTTATTAATTACTCATGACCTTGGTGTAGTGTACAAGATGGCGGATCGCACAGCTGTGATGTATGCGGGCGAAATTGTGGAAACGGCAGATAAAGAAACTTTTTTCAAACAACCTATTCATCCTTATAGCCGGCAGCTCCTATCTTGCCTTCCACGGCCTGAGAAAAAAGATAAATCCCTCATTAGTATCCCTGGTAATGTCCCTCGGCTTAAACAGCACTGGAAAGGCTGCCGTTTTGCCAAACGCTGTTTTGCAGTACTTCCAGACTGCCGCACCTCCCCTCCTCCATTATTACCTTTTGGTATCAGTGCCAATCATCAGGTTCGATGCTTTCGTTCTCACGAGGTACTTCACTTGGAAAACCCTCATCCTATGCTTAGCAAAGGAACTGTTCGCATTGCCGAAACAATTTCAGAAAAACCCATCCTGGAAGTCAACAATCTTTCTGTTGATTTTTCGAGAAAAACACGATTTTCGAACTTGTTACGTCGTACTCCAAAAACTCTTAATGCGCTTGACGACGTCAGCTTTATTCTATATCCAGGAGAAACTATAGGGATTGTCGGCGAATCCGGCAGCGGGAAAAGCACTACAGCTAAAAGTATCGTTCAATTGGTACACACCCAACAAGGACAAATTTACTTTAAAGGACATAATATACTTAAAATGAAGAACAGTGCACTCATGGCTTTTCGTAAAAATGTCCAGATGATCTTTCAAGATCCTTTTTCTTCCATGAATCCGCGTATGTCAGTCCAGGCAATTCTGATGGAAGGAATGAAAGCACACAGACTTTACAAGAACGACACTGCCAGAGAAAAACGGGTATTATCCTTGCTGGAACAAGTAGGGCTGCCAGAGGGTTCACACCTGCGCTACCCTCACCAATTTTCAGGCGGACAGCGGCAACGTATTTGTATCGCTCGCGCTTTAGCTGTCGAACCTGAAATATTGATTTGTGATGAACCTACCAGCGCGCTGGATATTTCTGTTCAGGCTCAAATCATTAATCTGTTAAAAGACCTGCAGAAAAAACTTCAGCTTTCTTATTTGTTTATCAGCCATAATATCAGTGTTATCGGTTATATTGCTGACAAGGTGCTTGTCATGTATCGTGGAAAAATCATTGAATCTGGATTGACTCAAAAAATACTCAATCAGCCAGAACACCCTTATACAAAAGAACTGCTTTCTTCTGTTCCTTGGGTACCAGATAATTTTGATTAGTGTACCTGTGATCTTTGAAAATCATGCTTATACCCAAGTATTTCGAAATGGGATACTGATCTTTCGCCCTCTTTGAAAAAAGTAGCACTTCCAAAAAACTTGGGTATATAGACTCGTGTTTCTGGATGCCGCGAACAAGTCACGGCACGTAGGAGATAGGTGGCCGCAGTACGTAGAGGTGGTCGCAGCACATAGAGGTGATCGTAGCACGTAGGCACAGTACGGTTGCTGCGGTACGCAAGCAGTAGGTTACTGCGGCACTTAGTCAGGAGATGATCCCACTAACACCTACATCCTGAGGATTCCACTATCGCCTACGCCCCGCGGCTTGTCCGCGGGGTCCAGTTTGATGCATGCATTCCGAAGTAACTTGGGTATACACCCAAACAACTTGATAATGCTCAGTTTTCTCCATCGTCATACCTACTTCCTCCTGCCATTCCCACCTTCTCCCGTCATTCCCGCGAAAGCGGGAATCCAGAGGGATAATCAGCAGGGTTACTGGATTCCCGCTTTCGCGGGAATGACGGAAGAGGCAGGAATGACGGGAAGAGGCAGGAATGACGACAGTGGGAAAAATGGTATTCCGAAGTCTCTACAACTTTGCCGTTACAAAGAGCACGAGTATATATATTTTTAGACAGATAAAATAAAACCTTCCAGCCTCAAAACTGCTTCTTTCAATACATCCATACTGGCAGCAAAAGAAAGCCGGACACAGCCCTCTATCCCAAAAGCAGAACCAGGCACAAGGGCAAGGTTAGCTTCAAGCAGCAATTTCTCAATAAAAGCAGCATCATTGGGCAATCCTTTTTTCTTGATTGCTCCGCTAACATCCAGGAAAAGGTAAAAAGTTCCGTCTGCAGGATGAAGCCGTACGCCAGGCAGGGTTCTGAGTTTTTCATAAAGGTAGTGATGCCTTTCCTTGAAAGCAAGCATCATATCTTTTACACATTGCTGATCCCCATTTAATGCTTCAATGGCCGCTTTTTGAGCGATAGAAGTCGGATTAGAAATGCTCTGAGATTGGATATTCGTCATCGCTTCTATGACTTCCGCAGGACCAGCAGCATAACCAATACGCCATCCTGTCATCGCATAAGTCTTTGAAAGACTATTCAAAACAAAAGTTCTAGGATAGAGATCAGGACAAACATTAAGAATGTTAGTAAATTCAGGCTGTTCCCATAACATGGCTTCATAAATATCGTCAGTTATTACTAAAACATGAGGATGCCGAAGCAATACTTCAGATAAAGCCTTGAGTTCATCAGGTGTATAAGCCTTACCACTAGGGTTAGAAGGGCTATTAATAATAAAAAATTTCGTTTTGGGGGTAATTGCTTTTTCTAATTGTTCCGGCGTAATTTTATAAAAACTTTCAAAAGTTGCCGGGATAATAACCGATTTGCCTTCCGCCAACAAAACAATATCAGGGTAAGATACCCAATAAGGTGCGGGAATAATCACTTCGTCGCCAGGATTAATTACGGCCTGTATGAGATTATACAAACAGTCTTTAGCACCTGCTGAAATCATCACTTGCGGTAATGTATAGGTCAAATGATTATCACGCTTAAATTTTTCAATAACAGCTTTCTTTAAGTCAACAATGCCGTCAGCGGGTGTATACTTTGTAAAACCAGCTTCAATTGCCTTAATCGCCGCCTCCTTAACAGAAGAAGGTGTATCAAAATCGGGTTCTCCTGTAGCAAGACTGATAATCGGTTTCCCCTCAGCCTTTAAACGGGCTGCTAAAGCAGCCATTCCCAATGTTGGAGAAGGTTTTACGCTTTTAACACGTTCCGCTAAAGTAATATTAGTCATATTTATTATCTTCTGGTTAATGAATAGAATTGAGGACAGGCCCTAACCAACACGATCATCTTCAAATTGCGCATCACGATCAATAATTTTATTCAGGATCCCTGTTTTTTTAATTTCAGATAGACCTTTATTAAAATCTTTAACAAGTTGGTTAGCATTGGAAACTTTTTTTGATATTCCAACATAAAGTTTCTTATAGCCTAATGGGGGCTGCATAAAAACCATCTGTTCACGGTATTCAACAGGTAAAACATGATAGAGTAAATATTCGGCTGTATATTTATCAATAAAAACCAAGTCAACCTTTCCTTCGTAAAGGTTTCTGAGATTTTCTTCATCAGAAGCAGCATAAACTTTCTTTAGATTATGGGCGTTATCAAATGCCTCTGTGTTAATATAGTCTCTTACAACACCAAAGCGATATTTCTTCATTTCATCAAAAGTTAATTTTTGATCTCTGTTAGGGTTGGATACAGGAAAATGGATACCACTATTCACTTTCTTAAAAAGCCCTAAAGGCCCTCCTGAAAAAGGCTCCGTAAAAATAATTGTTTTAAGGCGGCGTTTGCTAAAATATTCCGGAAATAGGCCGTCAACCTGCCCATCGTTTACTGCTCGGACTGCATTGTCCCATGGCATAAAAACGACTCTGACATCGTAACCCGCCTGCTTAAAAGCTGCAATAACGATTTCATAAGCGTAGCCTTTATAAACACCTTCACGTACATAAGGTGCCCACACTGTTGTAGCCAGTGTAACTGTTTTAGCATAACTTAAAGGAATATGTAGGAAAGATAAAAGATAAAGCAAGAAACAGAAAAGGACTTTTTTTATCATCTTAGTCAATTCACTATAATCAGTTAGCGAATGGAATGAAGCCGCATTATGGCAGAGATAATGAAGCATAAAGAAAAATTGATACGAATAAGAAAAAAATCCTGGCGATGCCCTACTTTGACATGGGGAAACCCCACACTATCATTGGCGCTGAGCGTTTTCACGACTGAGTTCGGAATGGGTCAGGTGGGGCCCGCTCGCTATCGTCGCCAGGAAAACCGTTACAATGATGCAACAAAGCACACAAACGTAAAACATCTCCATGATATGGTCAAGTCTTTCAGCCAATTAGTACGGGTTAGCTCAACGCCTCGCAGCGCTTACACACCCCGCCTATCCACGTCGTCGTCTTCAACGGGCTTCTTGGGAAAACTCATCTCAAGGGAGGCTTCCCGCTTAGATGCTTTCAGCGGTTATCCCGTCCGACCTTAGCTACCCGGCCATGCCACTGGCGTGACAACCGGCGCACCAGAGGGTCGTCCACTCCGGTCCTCTCGTACTAGGAGTCGCTCCTCTCAATTTTCCTGCGCCCACGGCAGATAGGGACCGAACTGTCTCACGACGTTCTGAACCCAGCTCGCGTACCACTTTAAATGGCGAACAGCCATACCCTTGGGACCTGCTACAGCCCCAGGATGTGATGAGCCGACATCGAGGTGCCAAACTCCGCCGTCGATATGAACTCTTGGGCGGAATCAGCCTGTTATCCCCGGAGTACCTTTTATCCGTTGAGCGATGGCCCTTCCACTCAGAACCACCGGATCACTAAGACCTACTTTCGTACCTGCTCGACATGTCCGTCTCGCAGTCAAGCACCCTTTCGCCTTTGCGCTCATAGCACGATGTCCGACCGTGCCGAGGGTACCTTCGTGCTCCTCCGTTACTCTTTAGGAGGAGACCGCCCCAGTCAAACTACCCACCATGCACTGTCCCTCCACCCGATTAGGGCAGCAGGTTAGAACATCAATCCTATCAGGGTGGTATTTCAACATCGGCTCCACCCATACTAGCGTATGCGCTTCAAAGCCTCCCACCTATCCTACACAGATAGCATCAACATTCCATGCAAAGTTATAGTAAAGGTTCACGGGGTCTTTCCGTCTAGCCGCGGGTATACTGCATCTTCACAGCAATTTCAATTTCACTGAGCCTTGGATGGAGACAGCGTGGCCATCGTTACGCCATTCGTGCAGGTCGGAACTTACCCGACAAGGAATTTCGCTACCTTAGGACCGTTATAGTTACGGCCGCCGTTTACCGGGGCTTCGATCCAATGCTGCCTCTTGCGATTCACATCTTCAATTAACCTTCCGGCACCGGGCAGGCGTCACACCCTATACGTCTTCTTTAAAATTCGCAGAGTGCTGTGTTTTTGATAAACAGTCGCAGCCACCTGGCTTCTTCGACCCACTTCAGCTCCAGCTGCTCGCCTTCACCTACCATGGGCGTACCTTCTCCCGAAGTTACGGTACCATTTTGCCTAGTTCCTTCACCCAAGTTCTCTCAAGCGCCTTAGTATGCTCAACTCGTCTACCTGTGTCGGTTTGCGGTACGGTGAAGTATCACCTATCGCTTAGAGGCTTTTCCTGGAAGCTTGGTATCAATGACTTCATCCTCATTACAAGGACTCCCCTCGTGACCTCCGCTTTAAACGGGCGGATTTGCCTGCCCGTCCAGCCTACATCACAGAACCTGAACCACCATTCTCAGGCTCACCTAACCTTCTTCGTCACCCCATCGCAGTCATACTCCGTTCAGGAATTTTAACCTGATTCCCATCAACTACGCCTCTCGGCCTCGCCTTAGGAGCCGACTCACCCTGCTCCGATGAACGTCGTGCAGGAAACCTTAGACTTTCGGCGAGGGGGACTTTCACCCCCTTTATCGTTACTCATGTCAGCATTCGCTCTTCGGATACCTCCAGCACACCTCTCAGTGCACCTTCATCAGCGTACCGAATGTTCCTCTACCACAGTCCGATTTCTCAAACTGTCCGCAGCTTCGGTGATTGGTTTAAGCCCCGTTACATCTTCCGCGCAGACCGACTCGACCAGTGAGCTATTACGCTTTCTTTTAAGGATGGCTGCTTCTAAGCCAACCTCCTGGCTGTCTTCGCCTTTCCACATCGTTTACCACTTAACCAATTCTTGGGGACCTTAGCCGACGGTCCGGGTTGTTGCCCTCTCCACGACGGACGTTAGCACCCGCCGTGTGCCTCCTGTGATTCAAGTCATGCGTATTCGCAGTTTGCATCGGGTTGGTAAGTCATGACAACCCCCTAGCCGAAACAGCGCTCTACCCCACATGCTCACTCACAAGGCGCTACCTCAATAGCTTTCGAGGAATACCAGCTATCTCCGAGCTTGATTAGCCTTTCACTCCTAGCCACACCTCATCCGAACCTTTTTCAACAGGTCCCGGTTCGGGCCTCCAGTCTGTGTTACCAAACCTTCACCCTGGACATGGCTAGATCGCTCGGTTTCGGGTCTATTACCAGTGACTATCGCCCTCTTCAGACTCGATTTCTCTTCGGCTCCCCTCTTCGGTTAACCTCGCCACCAACAATAACTCGCTGACCCATTATACAAAAGGTACGCAGTCACCCAAATAAATTCAGGCTCCCACGGCTTGTACGCAAACAGTTTCAGGGTCTCTTTCACTCCCCTCTCCGGGGTTCTTTTCGCCTTTCCCTCACGGTACTGGTTCACTATCGGTCAGTAAGGAGTATTTAGCCTTCGGTGATGGTTCACCTTATTCGTTCAACCAAAATCTCACGTGTCTCGGTCTACTCGCTCGCATGCCTAGTCTCAATAAATGTCTACGTGTACGGGGCTGTCACCCTCTACAGCGGCCCTTCCCAAAGCCTTCCACTTCACATCTATCTATCTCATGCCGGGCTACTACCCTTTCGCTCGCCGCTACTCAGGTAATCTCTCTTTGATTTCTTTTCCTCTCGGTACTGAGATGTTTCAGTTCCCAAGGTTCGCTTGTTCACCCTATCTTTTCAGATGAACATGACGCTCGCGCGCCGGGTTCCCCCATTCAGACATCAGTGGGTCAAGGGCCGTTTGCCGCCTCTCCACCGCTTTTCGCAGGCTACCACGTCTTTCTTCGCCTCTTACTGCCAAGGCATCCTCTGTTTGCGCTTTCTTTCTTGACCACATCATCGAAATGTCTCTACCTTAAAAGTAGCCACACCCCAATGTGCTTCGCCTTCTTCTAAAAAACGCTTGTGTCTCAGTCTTATCTCGCTCAGATTAAACTGCAATCTAAGCTTCAACAAAACCTTTTCTCTTCGTTACATCATCTCTCTTTTTAATGAACACCTGGAAATCCCAGAAAAAAATCCCCTTCATCCTCTCACCGACAGAATAAAAGAAACTTCCTCCCAGCCTCTCCTCTTTGGAGCCAGGGAGATTCGAACTCCCGACCCTCTGCGTGCAAAGCAGATGCTCTACCAACTGAGCTACGGCCCCTCTCCTGGGTCTGAGTGGATTTGAACCACTGACCTCACCCTTATCAGGGGTGCGCTCTAACCAACTGAGCTACAGACCCCTCACAATTACCACCCTTTTAAAGGGTGGAGGTATTATGAAAGCCTGACAATACATTGTCAACTCATATGCTAAAATATTCTTAGTCTTCTTACAAACACTATTGGTTTTCCATACCAACGAGAAACGAAAAATGAGGACACTTTATGAACCATTGAGTGAAGTGCTTCTTTTCATAAGGAGGTGATCCAGCCGCAGGTTCCCCTACGGCTACCTTGTTACGACTTCACCCCAGTCATGAACCACACCG
>Ga0206107_1000710_pt1 | contig 11437 bp, 10 predicted proteins | sample 2B0metagenome_FD_148652 | JGI IMG/M metagenome (GOLD analysis project Ga0206107, IMG submission 148652) | Enriched microbial communities from leaf-cutter ant dump, University of Wisconsin, Madison, United States - 2B0 | ecosystem: Environmental > Terrestrial > Nest > Insects nest > Nest dump...
CGGTAGATGCTTTTTGACCGATAGCCACATATATACAATATACCGGTTTTCCGGCATCGTAAAATTCTTTTTGATTGATAATGGTATCTATACAGATAGCAGTTTTACCCGTTTGACGGTCACCGATTACCAATTCCCGCTGGCCGCGACCAATAGGAATCATGGCATCTACAGCTTTAAGACCGGTTTGCAGCGGTTCTTTTACCGGCTCCCGGAATACTACGCCCGGTGCTTTACGCTCAATAGGCATTTCATACAGTTCGCCGGTGATGGGGCCTTTACCATCAATAGGCTCGCCTAAGGTATTCACCACGCGGCCTACCATGCCTTCGCCTACTTTGATGGAAGCGATGCGGCCGGTACGTTTTACCTTAGAGCCTTCTTTCAGGTTTTTGCCTTCACCCATCAATACCACACCTACATTGTCTTCTTCTAAGTTCAGCGCAATTGCTCTGGTGCCGTCTTCAAATTCCACCAGTTCCCCCTGACGTACGCCGCCAAGTCCGTAAACACGCGCGATACCATCCCCTACGGTCAGTACGGTGCCTACTTCTTCCAGCTCTGCAGAGATATTGAAATTGCTCAGTTGCTGGCGCAAAATTGCCGATATTTCATCCGGTTTGATGTCAACCATTGTTTTGGAAATTTTTGATTATGATTATAAAAATTTATAAGTTCCTTTCGCTATAAAAGCGGAAAGATACAGGTTTTCTTTATTATATTTTTGCAACGAACAAATTATGTTCAAATTGCTTTTTAATGTCGTTCAAATCCCGGCGAATGCTGGCATCAAAAGATTTGTCCTTAATCTCTAAGATAAATCCGCCCAAAATATCCGGGTCAACGGTAGCATGTAAATCCAACTGACCGTCTAAGGTACTCATAATTTTGTCCGTGATCTGTTTTTGTACAGCTTCGGTTAAAGGTACGGCGGTAGTCAGTCTTACCGTATTGATGGATTTGGCATCTTTATATTGTGCAATATATGCCGAAGAAATTTCTTCCAAAAAGACCTCTCTTCCTTTAGCCATCAGCAGGTTGATAAAAGCTTCAGTAATCCGGTTAAAGGTTCCTGCTCCGAATACGGCATGCATCACACTGATTTTTTTATCTCCATTAATCAGGGGGCTGCGGAGCATCAGTGCAAAATCTCTGCTGGCTTTACAGGTTGCTCCGATTCGTTCCATATCAGTAAGCACCGCATCCATGACACCCTGCTCTTGTGCAATGTCTATCAGCGATTTGGCGTATCTGTTAGCGAGACGTGGATTTCTCATTGTGTTAATTTAATAGATTGATGTAGGGCGAATTTAAAAAAATAACTGCAAGGATTAATTCAATGTAATTTCTTCAGCGAGCTGACGTGCATAAGCAGATTGCGACTCGGTTGTGGACAGTTCTTTTCTTAATATTTTTTCTGCTACTTCCAGCGACAATTTACCGATTTGATTTTTCACTTCCACAATAGCGGCATTCTTTTTATTTTCGATCTGGAGCGTGGTTTCTTCCATAATCTTAGCAGCTTCGGTTTTAGCAGCTTCCTTAGCTTCTGCGATAATTTTTTCTTTGGTATCGCGAGCTTCTTTCAGCAATTGTGTACGTTCTTCACGAGCCTGAGCCAAAAGAATTTCATTTTCTGCTTTGAGCTGGCTCATTTCGGCACGAACACGATCCGCAGTAGCGATAGAATCGGCAATATTTTTTTCCCGGTCATTTAAGGACTTCAGGATAGGTTTCCATGCAAATTTTTTCAGTAAAAATGCAACGATAAGGAAAGCAAGTAAGGTCCAGAAAAAGAGACCGAAATCGGGGGTTAATAAATCCATTTTAGAATGTTTTTAAGTTTTATTTTTAAGTTTTTCGATTTGTTGTAATAACTGCATCCGCTGCCCTGTGCGTTGGATGCAGTTAAGATTTTCCTTCGGATTATACGAAGATGGCCAGTACGCCGGCAATAACGCCGAACAGCGCAACCCCTTCCACGAAGGCAGCAGTAAGGATCATATTGGCACGGATATCGCCTGATGCTTCCGGCTGACGAGCGATAGATTCTACCGCACCTTTACCGATCTGACCGATACCTACGCCAGCGCCCAAGGCAGCGATTCCGGCACCGATGGCACCCAAACCTGCACTTTCTACTGCTAACAAAATTGTGTCTAACAACATGTTTATATGGATTTTGATTAAAAAATACTAAGCTATGATTTCCTGAGTTCCTACATTATATTCCTGACCGGTTTCCGGATTATGATCATGATAACTTTCATGTGCAGTATCATGATGATGCGGCTCTTCGATAGACTGACCGATGAAAACTGCGGTCAGATTAGCAAAGATGAAAGCCTGAATGGCGCCTACCAACAGTTCAAGACAAAACATGAACACGGCAAACAGCAGGGAAATCAGGGAGAAGCCCCAACCTGCAAACACGCTCATTTCTGCGAAGATAAAAGTCATCAGCACCACGCTCAGAATCACGATATGACCTGCCAGCATATTGGCAAAAAGACGTATGGTTAATGCAACGGGTTTGATAAACAGAGAAATAATTTCAATAGGAACTAAAAGCAGTTTAATGCCGAAAGGTACGCCCGGCGGATTGAACAAGTGCCCCCAGAAATGCCGGTTGCCCATAAATATCATTACCACAAAGGAAACCACTGAAAGGCATAATGTAACGGCAATATTTCCGGTAAAATTGAATCCGAAAGGCAGTAATCCCAACAGACTGTTGAGCCAGATAAAAAAGAAAAGCGACAGCAACAAGGGCATAAAGCGCATATATTTATTACCCAAATTAGGTTTGGCCACTTCATCTCTTATGAAGATAATCACCGGCTCCAATGCATTTTGAAAACCTTTTGGAGCAGAAGTAGCGCCGGTATTACGTGCTTTTTTACCTACGCCCATCATTAATAACAGCAGCAGGGCGATGGACAAAAACATACAAAGTATATTTTTGGTAATAGACAGATCATAAACCTTAGATCCATCTTCAGCAATAATTTTTTCTTTAATACCGCGCTCTATGTAATAGCCTTCGTAAGTATCGCTTATACCGATATTTTTTCCATCCACTTCATGATCATGAAAATGACCGAAATTTGAGGAAGAAAATACGCTCAGGCCTTTTTCCGGGCTGTAAAGAATAATCGGTAAAGGGATGGTGATGTGTTTTTCTCCTATATTAAAGAGGTGCCAAGCATGCGCATCACCTACGTGAGAGAAAATGAGTTCTGATACATTTAATCCTTTTTTTTCATTTTCAGTGTTTTCATGGGTATTGGCCCAAAGTGAATTTGACACGCTAAAAAGCGTAAAACTCAATACTAATAAGGAAAGAAGGCGCCTTGATCTCATTACTTTTCTCTATGAATTTTGGTGAAAATCAACAGGGAATATTATACCACCTGCGAAATTTTGCGCAAAGATACTTGTTTAAAATTCATAACAAAGAAAAGGGCAAAATTTTGAGAGAAAAACTTGGATAAATGCTTTTTAACTATCAAAACAACAGTTACCTTTGCAGCCTTAAATCTAATACATACAATATTTAACACAAATATGACCAGAGAAGAAGTGATCAAACGTATTAATGATTTTTTAGAGGAAGATTTTGAAGTGGATCCTGCCGCAATACAGCCTCAGGCTGCATTAAAGGAAACCTTAGATCTGGACAGCCTCGATTATGTGGATCTGATTGTTACCATTGACAGCCACTTCGGTTTTAAGGTAAAACCTGAAGAATTTCAGCAAATGGTAACTATTGCTGATTTTTATGATTTTGTATGTAAAAAATTAGACATTAATTCTGCTGCTTAAACGCAAACCCGGTGCATCAACCGAGCTGCATTAATCTGCTTCATTATTATTTCAATGTAAAAGCCGCCCCAGTATTTTGAGGCGGCTTTTTCCATAACGCAGACTATCCATCTGCTCTTCCCTAGTGCGCAATTACTACTTTCTCAATTTTTTTATGATTATCGGAGCTACAGATTAAGGTGTAAATGCCTTGTGCCATACTTCCGGTATTGATGTGTATCTGATTTTTTGTGGTGGTAGTGCTATAAACGGCCTGCCCCAATACATTCACCAAAGTAATGGTAAGCGGTTCGGTGAGTTTACCGATAACATCCACGTTCAACTGATCCTGAGCAGGATTGGGATAAATGCTCAGGCTGTATTGATTTTCCGGATTAATAATGCCGGTAGAACCAGTTACGGTAAAGAACTGAGTAAAACCTGTTCCGAAGTTTCCAGATAATCCCGGATTTTCCAAATCGGTTTTAGGTAAAGGAAATTGAGCTCCGTTATTCAAATTGAATGCCTTAATATACCCGGGAACACTGAAAGCACCAAAGAAGTTGAAGCCGAAGCCGATATAGCTGGCATCTACATCCAAGCGATAGCAGCCATTGGGTAAATTCACCGTATCTTGATAAATTACAGGATTCTGAACTGTTGAAGCTTCAGTTCCCTGACGGCTGAATAAAACAGTACCATTCTTATCGCTAATAGTCCAATTCACTTTATTGGTAAGACCTTGAATCTTATTAGACATTTTCATTTCAATACGATAACTGCCTCCGTCCCATTGTGGTGCGGCAGTAAACATTGTGGTTTGAGAATTATTAAAATGATCTTCATCTGCCTGGCCGTTCACTTCTTCAATAGATACGGAAAACTGATTAGCGGCACCTGAGGCATTTTGAAGAGAAGTCAATGGATCTAATGTTATTTCCAGCTCATCTAAAGATGCGATATTACCATTCCAGGTATATTCCATTGGTGTTTGTCCTACAATGCCATAGCTGAATTTAATGGATGTGATCGGATTGCTGCCTTCATTTTTGACTTTAACCACTGGGCCTCCGCAAATCGGATTTTGCCGATAATAAGTTTCATTGTTATTAGGGCTTATAACGGCTTCCAGACTGGCATCAGTAGCATGATTGAATGAGCCGTAATAAAACATTGTTGCTGCCACTTTATAGCTGGCGCCGCCATCCGATGTATAGTTTTGGAAATCCATATCTACGGTATAGGTTTGGCCGGGCGTTACGCTTGCAGGTACTTTTTCTATAAAAGGAAATACCTGATCTCCGGGACACCAATTAGCCCGATCATACACCCAGGTTCCCGATTGGGGATATAAAAAATTGTTTCCGCAGTTATCTCTCCAGATATCTTGTTGATGCACGTTGTTTCCGTTAATTTTAAACTGATACCATTTTCTACAGAATTCCGAACAGTTTTCAGGGGTATCGCCACCGTGACCGGATATAATCAGCCGCATAGCCGCGCTTACGGCATTAGAAGGCATTGTTTCCGTTATTGCCGTAACATTATTGTCTATAGGATTTGAAGGATCACCATAAGCGTATCCTCCATGCCACAATTTAGAAATACCAACCACATCACGGGCGCGAGTACCTTCTATAAAGTGAAATTTCACCGTGCCGGTAAAGCCTCCGGAATAACCGGAGTAAAAAATTCGGATGGTAACATCATTTTTCAAAATAGAATAGAAGTCGGTTACATCAAACCAGTAAGAATGTTTCCATGACCATGGCGTACGAGGGAAATTGGAATTAGCATAAGGAGTGATCAGCTCTCCTAATTCAAAAGTATCTCCCGTAGGTGTACAGGCAATCATGTGTACATCATAATCCCAGTCGCCGCACCAACCGGTCTGATTGGCTCCTTCACCCGCATTGCTGGGATCATATCCTTCGCATTGATATTTTCCCAATTCAAATTCCATCAAAATTTTGCGGTAAGACAAGCTGCCATCGGGAAATGTTGCTGTAGCATCATAATTGTCATACCAACTCAATTCGGTATTATTATGAGCAACAATCACTGTTGTATCTCCTTCATTTGCCGATGCCTGAAACACAGTGCCGCTCAGGCAGGCCAGCAATAAAATGTAAAACTTTTTCATTCGGTTTTTTTTGAAAATAAAAAATTATACTATCCGTCCAAAAGTACGAAACAAGCCGTTGATTGACCCTAAATTATTACAGTTAATTCGTATTACTACACCTTTATGTGGCAATATTCAGAGCAGAACTGCACCGTATATAAAATCCGTTTTTCAGTTTTTAGAAATATAAAAAAACTCCCCCGTCCGGAGGAGTTTTTTTATACAACTTTAAAAATTCAGGGCATTACAAATTGCCGCGTTTGGCCTGTTCTCTTTCTATGCTTTCAAACAGTGCTTTGAAATTTCCGGCACCGAAACTCTGTGCGCCATGGCGTTCAATTATTTCAAAAAACAAAGTAGGGCGGTCTTCTACCGGCTTGGTGAAAATCTGTAGAAGATATCCTTCTTCATCCCGATCCACCAAAATACCCAAGTCTTTTATTTTTTTAACATCCTCATCAATCTCTCCTACCCGATCCGGCAACATATCATAATAGGCATCCGGAGGAGCGCTGAGAAATTCCACGCCGCGCGATTTCAGATCCATTACCGTCTTTATAATATCTTTTGTTGCAACGGCAATGTGCTGCACGCCTTCTCCCTCATAAAATTCCAGATACTCTTCAATCTGTGATTTCTTCTTTCCTTCCGCCGGCTCATTGATTGGAAATTTGGCATAACCATTTCCATTACTCATCACCTTACTCATCAATGCCGAATATTCCGTATTGATTTGTTTGTCATCAAATGAAAGGATATTCACAAAGCCCATTACTTCTTCATACCATTGTACCGTAGGGAGCATACGATTCCATCCTACATTACCCACGCAATGATCCACATACAGCAGTCCGGCCTCAGAAGGCTGGTAGCTGCTTTCCCATTTTTCATATCCGGGCATGAAAGCACCTTTATAATTTTTACGTTCAATAAACAGGTGTACGGTTTCTCCGTAAGTATAAATACCGCTCATGCGCAGCTCACCGTGGTCATCCGTAAGTGTTACCGGCTCTAAGTAAGGCTTTCCGCCGCGTTTGGTTGTTTCTTCAAAAGCGCTGTAGGCATCATCCACCCAAAGAGCCAAGACCTTTACTCCATCGCCATGCAACTTTACGTGTTCGGAAATAGGATGATCGGATTTAAGTGCGGTAGTGAATACCAGGCGAATTTTTCCCTGCTCCAACACATAAGATGCCTTATCACGCACTCCGGTTTCGGGGCCGGCATAAGCAACGGACTGAAAGCCGAATGCTGTTTTGTAAAAATGGGCGGCCTGTTTGGCATTGCCTACATAAAATTCAATATAATCGGTACCATTGATCGGTAAAAATTCTTTAGCCTGAGCTATTTTTTCTGCAAATGTTTTTCCTTGTACTACGGACATGTTAATTAGTTTTTTGTTTTAAATAAAATAAAAAATTTAATAAGGGGACTGAATATGCTAAAGAAATTCAGCAAATCAGCTATGACTCCATTGAGCCATTGCCATCTTTCTGAGGCGCTTTTTTACCCGGATATAGCCGGAATTGAGGTATTCTTTTTCCATGATTTTTACAATATAAAAAAACAACAACAGCTATTTTTTGAAAAAGCTGTCGCTAAATAAGCTAAAACTAATTATTCCGCCCAGCTCATTTCATAATGCTCATCTTCTATGGACAGCGCATCCTTAGTCAGAAACAACGGATGGAAAGTATCTAACATCACGGCCAGCTCTCCGGTTTCCTTTTGTCCTATACTTTTTTCTACGGCTCCGGGATGTGGCCCGTGCGGAATACCCGCAGGATGCAGCGTAATCATACCCCGCTCCACATGTTTACGGCTCATAAATTCTCCATCCACATAATACAACACCTCATCGCTGTCAATATTACTGTGATGATAAGGTGCCGGAATAGACAAAGGATGATAATCATACAAGCGCGGCACAAAAGAACATACTACAAAATTATGACCTTCAAAGGTCTGATGCACCGGTGGCGGCTGATGCACCCTACCGGTAATCGGTTCAAAATCGTGGATGCTGAGGATATAAGGATATTCGCAACCATCCCAACCCACTACATCAAAAGGATGCGTACCATACCAAATAGGATAAAGCAATCCTTTCTTTTTAATCTTGATTAAAAATTCTCCGCTTTCATCATGCGTAGTCAGGTTTTCAGGCTGACGAATATCGCGTTCGCAGAAAGGTGCATGCTCTAACAACTGTCCGTATCGGCTCAGGTATCTTTTAGGAAAACATACCGGGCTGTGGGATTCAATAATTAATAAACGGTTATCAGGACTATCAAATTGGACTTGATAAATGCAACCCCGCGGCACTACCACGTAATCACCGTATTTGAACTTCAATTCACCGTAAGGACTAAGCAATACACCCGAACCCTCGTGGATAAAAATAATTTCGTCCGTATCGGCATTTTTAAAAAAGACATTGTCTCCTAAACCGCCCTGAGGTGCAGCCAGCGTAAGGCTCACATCACTATTAAACAAAACGGTTTTCCGGCTTTGTAGATATTCCGCTTCCGGTTTTATACGGAATCCTTGAAAGCTGCGGTGTTTTAAGATACTGTCCGAAGCTGCTTTAGGCGATACATCCACCGGCAATTCCGATCGGATAATTTTTGTCGGCGGCTGAATATGGTATAACAAGGAATAATTGGAGGAAAAGCCTTCGGTGCTGAAAAGCTGTTCGGCATACAATCCGCCTTCCGGCTTCCGGAATTGCGTATGCCGCTTATGCGGAATAAATCCTAATTTATGATAATGTGGCATTATAAAATTTATTAAGGCTCACAAAGATAGGAAAATTTACCAACGGATGGATTAATGCAAAAATCAAAATGAAAAATGCAAAAGTCAAAACGGCGTACCATCATCGTCAGTGTATATCGCGTTGACTTTTTATTTTTGACTTAACACTACATAAACATTTTGATAAAACTTTTATTTTGCAACTAAAAATAGCTTTTTTTGCAAAAATTCTAACTAAGAAAAACAAGCTGATAGAAAGGATTTTTGACCAATCCAAAAGATTTTACTTTTGATGAATTGGCAGGCTTGTTCAGTCATTTAGGGTTTGAAACTGAAAATAAAGGTAAAATGCAGAGCCGAACGGCTCGGGCAAATCTACAATTATCAACCGTATCCGCGATTACAGGGTCAAGGAAGAACGACCGCTGGACTTTGGAATCTACACATAGCAGCCAAACTCCGCAACAGTTGCTGCGATTTTTCAGACTACAACATATCTTTTGAACAAAAAGAGTTTAATGAAATTATTCAAGCATCAGGTTGCTTAACGATGATTTTTCTTTTCAAAAATTTTCAGAATGTGTAAACATATCTAAAAACACACTTTCTCTTCATCATAAAAAAATATCCGTAGTTGGCAAAGCCGATGGAAGAATTGCTCAGATTATTGCCGATTATCTTAGAGTTAAACTATTACATTCCAATCTGGAATTTTCTTTTGAAACCGTTTTTTTTCCATGAGGGAAAAGTAGTAGAAATATTAGAGTCTGTTTAAAATTTATTGAATGATTTTCTTATAGCTATTTCTGGCTGCAACTTCGTTGAATTTTTCGCCATAGTGGCCTACTATATCTGCAAAATTCGCCTCGTTTCACTCAAAAATAGCTGCATAATATGCATAATAAATTTCATCAATAAAACTTAAATAAACTCTTATTATAACAAAAACATTTAGTATTTTATTGACCACTAATGGCAAACCTGTATTTTTATTTGAAAAATAAAGTAATACTGATAGCATCCTGAATACATAACGGACAATTTGCCTCCATCCAATCTCTGAACCCGTTTTACACCACCATTAAAACTCACTCGTAAAATGGAAGGTAATATCCGGGTTATTCTGACGCTCAGTGTTCAGGAACCATTCGCTTTGTGCCAGATAAACAAGCCTTCCGTCTTTATCCGTCATGATATTGCCCTGTTTGAAACGGATAAATGCTTCCACCGCCTTTTTTTCTCCGGTAATCCAACAAGCTTTATAGAAATTCATCGGTACAAAATTTACAGAAGCGCCATACTCCTGTAACAGCCGGTACTGAATCACCTCAAACTGTAGTTCTCCCACACAACCGATAATCTTCCGGTTACCTTCATGCTGGGTGAATAGCTGCGCCACACCTTCATCGGTCAGTTGCCGGATGCCTTTTTCAAGTTGTTTGGTTTTCATTGGATCTTTATTCACCACCTCTTTAAACAGCTCCGGAGAGAAGTTAGGCATACCTACAAAAGTGAAATTATCGCCTTCCGTAATGGTATCGCCAATCTTAAAATTTCCGGTATCAAACAGCCCGATCACATCTCCGGGATAAGCATCTTCAATCACCTCCTTACTGCGTGCCATAAAGCTGTAGGGCGCATTGAAACGAATATCCTTATCCAAACGAACATGATGATAACCCTTATTGCGCATAAAACGGCCGGAACAAACTCTTAAAAAAGCAATTCTGTCCCGGTGGCGAGGATCTAAATTAGCATGTATTTTAAAGACAAAACCGCTGAATGCATCATCCGAAGGTTTTATTTCCACGCCGGTATCAGCCATTCTCGGCATGGGGCCGGGTGCAATGCGTACAAAAGTTTCTAACAATTCCCGAACACCGAAATTATTAACGGCAGAGCCAAAAAACACCGGTGCTGTTTTTCCCTGCAAATAATCGTTTACATCCAGATCGCCATACACACCGTTCAGCAATTCCACATCTTCTCGCAATTGTGCTGCATTACGTTCCCCTATTTTTTGATCCAGCAGCGTATCATTCAAATCGCTGACCGGTACGCTGTTTTCCTCTGTGGCTTTTTGATGCGGAGAAAACAGCAACAGATTTTTATCATAAAGATTGTACACCCCTTTAAATTCCTTACCCATATTAATCGGCCAGGTAAGCGGATGCAGCATAATGTTCAATTCCTTTTCTATTTCATCCATCAGATCGAAAGGAAATTTACCGTCCCGATCCATCTTATTGACAAACACAATTACCGGCGTATCTCGCATACGGCATACTTCCATCAGCCTGCGGGTTTGCTCTTCCACCCCGTTCACGCTGTCAATCACTAAGATGACACTGTCCACCGCAGTGAGGGTGCGGTACGTATCTTCGGCAAAATCCTTGTGGCCGGGCGTATCCAACAGGTTGATCAGCAGGTTTTGATATTCAAAAGTCATTACCGAGGTTGCTACGGAAATGCCCCGCTGACGCTCAATTTCCATAAAGTCGGAGGTAGCGCCTTTCTTTATTTTATTACTTTTTACTGCACCTGCCGTTTGAATAGCACCGCCAAACAGCAGCAGTTTTTCAGTAAGGGTGGTTTTACCGGCATCCGGGTGGGAAATAATGGCAAAGGTCTTGCGACGGTTAATTTCGTTGAGATATTTCATAAATTCGGCTGCAAAGGTGCAATGTTATTTCCAAAATGAAAATTATGAATACCATAATTTCAGGGAAAACAGAGGCAACATAAGAAAAA
>Ga0206107_1000711_pt1 | contig 11435 bp, 7 predicted proteins | sample 2B0metagenome_FD_148652 | JGI IMG/M metagenome (GOLD analysis project Ga0206107, IMG submission 148652) | Enriched microbial communities from leaf-cutter ant dump, University of Wisconsin, Madison, United States - 2B0 | ecosystem: Environmental > Terrestrial > Nest > Insects nest > Nest dump...
TCATGGATTCAAAACGGCCGGCAGGATTTTCACCCGCGCCACGTCCGCGGATGCGACGGCGCATGGAATCGGCGGTATGAATATCGGGCGCGTTGGGAAAACGGTTGGACATGGCGTCCTTTATAACGCCACCAGCCCAATTGTTCTATAAATGTTCCAAAATTATCCACAGGCTGGTCAGCCAATGGGTTTCACCGTGAAATTATGCACGGCCTCGATCTTGCGCAGCGTCCCGGTTTTGGACCGCATGACGATGGAATGCGTGGTCGCTTTTTCCGGATCGCGCTGGACGCCTTTGAGCATGCCGCCGTCCGTGACACCGGTGGCCGCAAACATCACATTGGGCCCGTAAGCCATGTCGTCATGGGTATAGATGCGTTTGAAATCCGTGATGCCCCAGCGCTCCGCCCGCGATTCTTCGTCCGCATTGCGGAAGATCAGGCGTCCCAGCATCTGTCCGCCGATGCATTGCAGCCCGGCTGCCGCCAGCACGCCTTCCGGCGCGCCGCCGGTGCCCATGAACGCATCGATATTGCTGCCTACTTCGGAGACATTCATGGCCGCGGCCACATCGCCTTCCATGAACAGATTGACCTTGGCGCCCACGCCGCGGATGGCATCGATGATCGCCTCGTGGCGCACACGTTCCTGCACATTGATGGTGATCTGGTCGGGGCGCTTGTCCCGGGCCTTGGCCAGGCGGCGCACAAAATCAGCCGGGGGTTCATCGATATCCAGGAAATTTTCCGGCAGGCCCGGACCCACCACGATTTTCTGCATATACACATCGGGCGCGTTCAAAAAACCGCCCTCTTCGGTCATGGCGATCACCGTCATGGCATCCGGCGCGCCCTTGGCCGTGGACGATGTGCCCTCCAGCGGGTCGAGGGCGATATCGATCTTGGGCCCCTTGCCGGTGCCGACACGCTCGCCGATATACAGCATCGGGGCTTCGTCGCGTTCGCCCTCGCCGATCACAATGCGGCCGTCAATGTCGATGGTGTTGAGGATCAGGCGCATGGCGTCGACCGCGGCCTGATCGGCGGCGCGCTCATCGCCGCGCCCGATGAACTGCGATGCCGCAAGCGCCGCGCTTTCGGTCACGCGCACGACCTCAAGCGCAAGGTTGCGGTCCATTGCAAATGTCAGTTCTTCAGACGTTTTGTCCACCGATGTTCCGCCCACCACGCTTAAAACCATATCCCCTCAATTCCCCTTATGACTTCAGCAATTCATCCAGCTTGCCGGATTGGTCCAGCGCATACAGATCCGTAAAACCGCCCACACCCTGGCCGTTGATAAAAATCTGCGGCACGGTTTTGCGCCCATCGGATTTTTTGATCAGGGCCTCGCGCGCCGCATCGTCGCCGGTCACGTCGATTTCCTGAAAATCCACGCCCTTATGTTTCAGCAATTCCTTGGCACGGGTGCAGTACGGGCAATAATCGGTGGTATAAACTTCGACAGTGGCCGCCATGGCTTCGCCTCTCCTTGTAAGGTTGTAAACAGGTCCATATAGTTTGGCTATGTCGAAATGCGATATCCTTATTATCGGTGCGGGTGTTCCCGGCCTGTCATTGGCGGTTCTGCTGGGCGCAACGGGACTTGAAGTCACTTTGGCCGATGCCGGGCCCGCCATTCCCGCTTACGACCCGGCAAAACCCGACGGCCGTACTGTGGCCCTGATGGGTGCATCGGTCGATATTCTGGCGCGGGCAGGCATCGAAGATGCCATCCGTGCCGATGGCAATCCGCTCAAACGTATGGCGGTGGTTGATGATTCCCGTTATCCCGCCGGCGCCGACAACATGATCGAACAGATATTCGATTCAGCCGAAACCGGGCGGGATGCGTTTGGCTGGAACATACCCCTGCCTGCCCTGCGCGCCGCGCTGCACACGCAGATCAAAAAATATAAGAATATCGCCTTCATGCCCGGAACGTCGCTTTCGGATCTCAAGACCCTGAAATACGATCTGTTGGTCGGCGCCGATGGCCGTAATTCAGCCGTCCGCACACAGGCAGGGATCGATGCTTTCAAAAAATCTTACGGGCAGACGGCGATCACCTGCGTGATCGAACACAGCAGCAGCCACCGCAACACCTCGACCGAATTCCACCGTCCCGGCGGACCGTTTACGCTGGTGCCGATGCGGGGAAAAACATCCGCCATTGTGTGGGTGGAAAAAGATGCGGATGCCGAAGCGTTTCTGAAACTGCCGCGTGATGGCTTCACCCGCGGGCTGCAGGAACGGACGCGCGATATGGTCGGATCGGTCCGGCTTGTCACCAATCCGGTTTCATGGCCGCTGGAATGCCTGCGATCCGAAAAACTGGCTGCCCCGCGCACCGTACTGGTGGCAGAGGCCGCACATGTCATGTCGCCCATAGGGGCCCAGGGGCTGAACCTGTCGCTGCGCGATATACGCGACCTGGCGGACACCATTCTGAATGCCCGCCATGCCGGCCTGGATATCGGATCGGATACGGTCCTCGCCGATTACGCCCGCAGACGCAGCGGCGATATCTCCAGCCGCACGACAGCCATCGATTTCACCAACCAGATGGTCGCCAGTAACTCCGGCCCCTTGCGGGCCTTGCGTCGGCTGGCGTTACGCGCGATGTCCCTTCCGGGACCCTTGCGGCAGATGATCATGAAAAAGGGATTGGCGGCTTAAAGGCCGAATTGTTCGTTGACCTGGTCTTCAAGCGCCTTGGCCGCGGCTTTTTGCTGAAGCTCCATATATTTTTTGACGACTTCCTGGCCTTCGACCTGCAACTGGGCCACGGCGGCCGTCTGGCCCATCCGGTTCATCAGCTTGATGCGGTTGCTGATTTCAAATGCCTTCATGCGCAAAAAATCTTCGCTGTCTTCGTAACCGCCCAGTTTTTCCTTCTCGGCTTTCTGGGCCTTGAGCATTTTCTGCACCGGGCTTTCCGTGGCGTAGTTCAAAAAGCTGGCGGACGAACTGCCATAGCTTTTGGCGGTAAAGCCGCCCCATACGGATGACGATATGATCGGGTTTGTCGCCATGCTACACCGTCCATTCCGATGCGCTGCGGGCGCGGATCATGGCGCCGATCTGATAGGCGATTTCCCCCAATGCGCGATTGCCGTCCCGCGTACCTTCGAAACGGCTATAGAACGCGACGCGCTTTTTCAGTTCGGCCGCCTGCATTTCATCAAAACTGTTTCGTTGCTCGCTTAAGGCCCTGGTGATTTTTTGCTCAAGGGCGGAGGACCCACCCGTCCATTGCACCGGACGCGGGGAAAAACTTCTGAATGATGCCCCATTCAACGGGCCCATATTCAGCGGACCTGTGCCTGAAACCGACATCCTGTCGCTCCTTTTGATCTTTTACCAGTATACCGGAAAACACCGCTTTAGCGCAACGGATTCGGCGCCAGGGCAATGCCCCATTCAGGGTTTTCATGAAGCATCAAAACAGATGATAATTGCCTGAAAATACTAAATATTTTCGTTCCACCTGAGATAAAACCTAACATCTGTTCCAACGGATTGCCCCCATCCGGCAGGACATAGACATCCATATCCGCACGGGCAATACCCAGATGCCCCGCCACGTCATCAAACGCGACCTCGAGCCCGCCCAGCCCGTCTACCAGCCCGCGTTCTTTCGCCTGCCGTCCGGTCCAGACCCGGCCCTGCGCCATGGCCTCCACAACATCTTCGGAAAATCCCCGGCCCTTGGCGACACGGGCGATGAACCCGTCGTAAATATCATCCATCATCCGGTCGACCGCAGCGCGGCCTTCCGTATCGTAGGAACGGTTGGGCGACCACATCCCGGCATTGGCGCCAAGCTTGACCGAATCCCAGTTCACGTCCAGCTTGCCCCACATCGCAGACAGATCCGGCTTGCCGCCAAATACGCCGATCGATCCGGTCAGCGTACCGGGCATCGCATAGATTTTATCGGCATCGACGGATACCCAGTATCCGCCGGACGCGGCGGTCGACCCCATCGACACGACGACATATTTGCCTTTTCCCTTTGCAACCTCGATGGCGCGGCGGATCGTTTCAGAGGCCGACGGCGACCCGCCCGGCGAATCCACGCGCACAACGATCGCGCCGACATCATCGTCATTCGCAGCGTCCTGAATATCCCAGGCAATATCGTCCGCCATTGCTGCCGGGTCGGCAAACGGCCCGCGATCCATGCCGGATCCCGGCAGGATCATGCCGGTGACATACACAAGCGCCACGGATTTTCCGTTACCTTTGATATCTTTGCTTTTGCCTTGTGCGGGCTGGCGCACGGCCCCGGCTTTCACGGTTTTTAGCAGGCTGGATGAAGAGTCGTAATAATCGACAAGATTTACAATATCTTCGCCGTTCTTTTTAACACCCGGGCTGATTTTATCGATCAGCTCATCCTGATATCCCACGACATCGACCAGCTTTCTGTCCTTCGCCTCGTCCGCCGTATAGGGTGCGCCGTCAATCAGCTGGCCGATCCGGTCGATCGGCAGGTTGCGCCCTTTGGACACGCCGTCGAAAAAGTCGGTCATCATGGATGACATGATGCCGTGCCAGGTTTCGCGTTCCTGGTCGCTCATATGTTCGCGGATAAAGCCTTCGGGCGCCGTCTTGTAATCGCCGCGCTGGGTGACCTCGGCCACAATGCCCAGGCGTTCCAGCGCCGCCTTGATATATGGCTGCTCGATGGCAAAACCGGTGATGGCGACGTTACCCACCGGCTGCAGCCAGATTTCATCGAAACTGGACGCTAGGTAATATTCCGCCATGCCGGGATACAGATCGCCGTAAGAATCGGCGTAGACATAGGCCATCTTTCCCGCATCGCGGAAGGTTTTGATCGCGGCCTGCAATTCCTGCACCGCGGCCCAGTCATACGCGCCCGCCTGCAATTGCACGGCCAGCGACGTCACGCGGTCGTCGGTTGCGGCGCGCGCAATGGCGCTGGTGACTTCCGAAAGGGTCGGCTCAGCCCCGCCAAACTGCATCAGCCAGCCCGGTTTTGCGGGCGCATCCTGCGGCGTCCCTTTGAAGGCGTATACCAGCGCCATGCGGTCCGGCAGCCTGGGCTCGATCTTGCCGTGAAACGCCCAGACGCCAAGCCCCACGATGGCGACGACAAACAACCCCACCAGGACCAGAAAGAAGCGGATTATTTTCCAAAGGATGCGCATGAATACCCCGATTTAAATCACGACTAACGTGTATCAGGCGCATTCTATCCCTAAAAGCGCCTTTTTTCGGGCAGAACCCCAGCCATAATTATTCAGGATGCCGGTTTTCTGGATCACACGGTGGCATGGAATCAACAGGGATACGGGATTGGCCCCGACCGCATTGCCGATGGCGCGCGGCGATCCCGGGCGGCCGATGGCCGCACCCAGATTTTCGTATGACAGGAAATGCCGCGACGGGATTTTCAGCAAGGCCTGCCAGACCTGCATCTGGAAATTCGTGCCATGGATATGCAGGGATATTTTCTTTGTCTCGTCATACCCGCGAAGGCGGGTATCCAGTCCAGAAGCCGCATCTGCGGCAACATGAGTCATGCTCGCGCCGACGCGCGGATCGCCGGATCCCCGCCCCTCTGAAGCGACGCGTGCGTTCGCACAACGCAGAGTGGCGGGGATGACGGGTGCGCAAATGGCGCACACTGCAACCGCATCATCTGCAATGGCGGCATCATCCTGCACAAAAGCCGCATTGGGCCAGTAATCGCGGATTCGTTCAAGGCAACGGTCGCGGCTGTCATCCACGCGGAAACCAAGCCAGCAGATGCCCTTGGATGTCCGCGCGATAATCAGCTCGCCAAACGGACTGGGCGCAAAACCGTATGTAACGATCAGGCCCTTGCCTTTGGATTTCACCTCGCCAGGCGTCGCCGCCTCGATTTTAACGAACAGATCATGCAGGCGGCCATTGCCGGAAAGGCCCGCTTCATACGCGGCATCCAGCGTTGAGATATTCCCCTCCGCCAGCAAATCGCGCGCAGTGCGGTATGTCATTATCTCGATGAATTTTTTGGGACTTAAGCCGACATGCCTGGTGAACAGTTTTTGATACGATGTCGCCTCCAGACCCGCATGCAATGCAGCCTCGTCCAGGCCCGGCTGGTCCGGAAACCTGGCCACCAGCCAGTCGATGGATCGGGTTATCAGTTGTTCGTTGTTCATGCCCGACAATCTAGGGCTTTGGAAAAAGGCCGCAATCCGATTCTTGCATCGCTTACGCTCGCAAGCGGGGTCATTCCCCGGCCGTTATTTCCCTTCGAGCGCGTCCAGACGCTGCAGAATCGTCGCATTTTGCGATTTCAGCGTTTCGACCTCGGCCTTCAACGCGGCATTATCCGTTTTCAGGGCCGAATTTTCTGCCTTCAGCAAGTCCACCATATCGAACAGCTGCGCGATCTTGCCGATAATATCGTCGACTATCTTTTTCAGATTCTCGACCAATGATCTCAAACCGTCATTTCCAGCCTTCAGCGCCTGAACATCCGCGTCCTTTTCGTGCTTTAAATCCTGCACTGCGTTGATCAGCGCATAATTGATCGGTGTTGCATCCAGGCTGTAATATCCGTCATCTCCCTTGCTGACGGCTTCAGGGAACACCTTCATAACGTCTTGCGCAATCAGGCCGTAATATTGCGTGTCCGATGGCTCGTGACGCACGTTATCTTTTTTATAATGAAACATGACGGGCTTGAGTTTCACAATGGAATCCAGACCTTGCGTATAATCGCCATCAATATCTTTCAGGCGGATATCGGACGTCGCGGCCCATGAGCCGCCGCCTGGTTTGCTGGCTGTGCCCTGAATGGTCAGATTGCCGTTGACGGCATTGAATCTAAGCTTCTCGGTCCCATATGGGCCTCCGATGTAAAAGTCCTCCACAACAAGCCAGAGATCTTTATAGTTGGTGCCGCCGCAATCGGCCTCAATAGATAGATTTGAGTCGGTTCCCGTGCCGCGCTGATAAAAACACCAGTTGCGTTCCATATTCAGTCTTAAAACCTGGGCACCGTCTCCACTTTTCGAAGCGGTAAAACCATCATTACTTGTAATTCTTCCGGTGGCTGAAATGTCACCCGAAGCCGTGATATTACTGAAACCTGAATATGCCCCCGATATCCGGGCATTCGGTACCGTGCCCGACGACAGGTTGGAGGCATTGAGCGAGCTTAAGCCCGAGCCATTGCCGGTGAACGTCGCCGTGCCAATGTTGATGTTGCCGAAATTGGACGTGATCGATCCCGCATCCAGCGCGCCTACACCGGTGATACCGGTATAGGAGCCCGATATCCGCGCACTCGGCACCGTACCGGACGACAGATCGCTGGCATCCAGCGATGTCAGGCCCGATCCGTTACCGGTAAAGGTCGCCGTGCCGATATTGATGTTGCCGAAGCCGGAAGTGATCGAGCCTGCATTCAGTGCGCCCGTGCCGACAATCCCGGTATAGGAACCCGATAGCCGCGCCACCGGCACGGTGCCCGTTGTCAGTTGCGTGGCGTTAAGGCCCGTCAGGGATCCGCCCGCGCCGGAGAATCCGCCGGACGCGGTGACGACGCCCGTGCTGGCGACGACCAGCGCATTGGTCCAGGCCGATCCGTTATAATAGCGGATCGTCGTATTGGCCGCCGTGGCGCTGCCGCCGAAATTGAGATACGCGTTCCCCGGCTGGCCGGAATAGGTCGAGCCGTAAAGCTGCAGACCCGCCCCGTTGGTATTCGTCGTTCCGCCGTAAATCAGGACGGCATCTGCCGTCGAGTCGCTGATAACCGCGGAATTCGTGCCGCTTAAGGTCAGGTTGCCGCTCATCGTCACGTTGGTGGCGCCGGTAATCGCCTTGCTGTTCATATTAAGCGTGGTCGTGGCTGTATGGTTGCCGAGGTTATCCGCGCTGCTGGGGATCGTACCCCATGTATTATTACCGTATAAAACGGTCGAGCCGCTGGCCGTGCCCGAACCAAGCCGCGCCGGGCTGACTGTGCCCGATTTCAATTCCGTAGCATTTAAATCCGTCAGTCCCGTACCGGTACCACTGAACGATGTGGCGGTAACATCGGAATCTGCAAAAATACTCTTCGTATTGTAGCTATAACGCCAATACCCGCCAGCAGGTATGCCGTTTGTCACAGCACCGGCACCAGTATATCCGGTGCCGTTACCAATATATGTCATATGCATGGATGCCGACGCCAGTGCGCCGCCTTCGCCGATCGAGATATAGGCACCCTGGTCCAGCCAGTTATCATTGCCGGAAACATTGCCCTGCGATTGTAAAACAAGATTCGGAAGCGACCGGGCAGGCGTCGTTTTGATATTACCGTTAACCTCCAGTGCCTCCCCGGGCGATGCCGTGCCGATGCCGACCTTGCCTGAACCATCGATGGTCATTCTAATGTTCGATCCACCAGTTCTGAAGGACATGCCGCCCGTGCCCAGATTGCTGATGTAACTGGCACCCCCGTCGCGGTGGAACGACAAATCATTACCCCCCAGCGTGGCATACATGCCGCTTTGATTGCCTGCTTGAATATTGCCGTTCACATGCAGACTGTCTTCTGGTGCCGCCACACCAATGCCCAGACGCTTGGCACTGTTGTCCCAGAACAGGTTGCTGTCCGCCGCAAATGTGCTGGACCCGCTGTTGAACTGTATCTGGCCTGTGCTGCCCGCGGGCGTACCGCCGGCGGAAACCGTCGCCCAGGTGCCGTCGCCGCGCAGGTAGGTCGATGCGCTTTGCGTCCCCGATCCCAGCATGGTCCGCACCTGCGCCATCGTCAGGTCCAGCGCCGCCGCAGCGGAGCCCGTGTTGTTCCCCTTGATCGTATTCGCCGCCATGTTCGCCAGCTTGGCGTTCGTCACCTTGCCGTCGCCGATCGTCGCCGCCACGCTGCCGGTGCCCGAGGCCGTCACATCGCCGGTGAGCGCCGTAATCCCGCCGCCGCCCGCGCCCAATGCGACCCATGCGCTGTTGGTGCGTACATTTAATTCGTTGTTGGTGCTGTCATAGACCATCAAGCCTGCGACGGGGGAGGAGATGCCCGTCATCTCCGCATTTGTCATGCGCGGCGGCAGGAGGCCTTTGGATGTCGAGGTGAGGTCCAGAATGGCGGAGGCGTCAGCCGCGGCGGCGGAACCAATGCTGACACTGCCGTTCGAGCCGATGCGCATGCGCTCCGTCAGGCCCGCAGCATTGGTCGCAGACGTATGGAATACCAGCGCGGAAGGCAGCGTATTGGCGGAAACCGCACCGTCCACCAGGCCGACAATAGAGGCGCCCATGGTCATGCCGGAACCGGACGAGGTCGTCGTCTGCCCCGCAAAACCGATCCCGGGCAGATAGGTGCCGCTGGTTACGGCATTGATGGTCGTCGACCATGTCGAATTCGGCCGGCGCATGCCGATGATGGAATAATAATTTTTATTGTTGGCGGTGCCGAACATGCCCACATGGATCCCGCCGTTGGTATCGCCGCCATTGGTGATCACGTTCAACCCGCCGGCATAGGATGTGCCCACCGAATGTTCGGCTGTAAGATGGTAATCGGATACGCCTGTTGACGCGGCAATCACCGCCTTCCGTGCTGAACCGCTGCTGCCCAGTTGCAGGCCGTAGGAGGTGCTGGATGCCCCGATGCCGATATTGCCGGTTAAAAACAGATTGCCGCTATCATCAAGGATCGCACTGCTGTCCTGAAGGGTTTTGCCGCCCGTACCGTCAAAACGCACAAGGGCGTTGTCCGTCGAGGATGCGGGACCCGTCACATCCCCCGATCCGCCGCCACCACCGCCGCCGCCGATATCCGTCCACGAACCGGCGGTTACGCACATCTGGAATTTGGCGGACGGAGTCGTCACGTATTGAAGCGCGCCAAGGCGGTCGGCATCGCAGGATTCACCCCCCGACCCGATTTTCACAGTCCCCGTAACCTCCAGCGCCGTGTCTGCCACCAGGTTTGTCGCCGGCGCGGCCGGATCGATCACCATTTTGCCGCCCAGGAAAGAAACCTGGTTGTCGGTGGACAATACGCGGCCGTTCTGATCGCCCATGAACACGCCCATCGACTGGATGCCCGTCACACGCGGCTTGGTCGAAATAGTCACAGCATTATCGACAAGGCCGATTGCCAGGGAACCGTCCCCTTTACCACTGCCGGATGTATCGTCGCCGGCTATCGCATAGGCCCCCAAAGCCACGCTGTCGATGCCGCTGGCCGTCACATGGTGACCGCCGGCAAAACTGGCCGTCCCTTTTGACACGGTGTTCTGCCCCAGTGAGATACTTTTCACGCCGATGGACGAACTGTCAGCCCCGATAACGGCGCTATACCAGCCGCTGGCAGTCGAGCCGTATCCGATGGCCGTGGCATATTTGCCGGTTGCACCTGTATTAACCCCCATCGCCGTGGCGTAATCTCCGCTGGCTGTCGTGCCGGAACCAAAGGCCGTGCTGTACGCACCGCTTGCGATCGTGTCGGAACCAAAGGCCATGCTGTGATTACCCGGAGAATCCCATTGAGTGCCGGAAACTGTTCCGGCCCGGAACGAGGAGGACTGCGTATCGAAGAACATGCGCGTTCCCGCGCCCGATGCCGGCGCCGACGCCGTGCCGGTATACGTGCCGGTCAACAGCAGATCGCCATCCGCCATTAATTTGAATGTGCTGCTCGAACCGAATGCCGTACCGCCATCATTGAACTGAACCTCGCGGTCATTACCGGCCGGTGTGCCGCCGCCACCGCCGCCGGTTTCCGGAACCCATTTCGTGCCGTTCCAGCCCAGAACCTTGCCGCTGGCAAGACCGGTCGTCAGATCCACGTCGGACAGGTCAGCCAGGGCCGCTGCACCGGATCCTGCGCCACCACCGACCAGTTTGAAGGTGCGGTTTTCACTTTCCAGCGTAGCGACGTTTTTGCCATCGCAACCGGTGGCGTTGGGCCAGCCGGCGGTGTTGTCGGTGGCAATATGGCTACCATCGGTAGCATCGAACGTGACCATGATGCCAATACCGGCGTCAGCTCCGCTAAAAGAATAACGCCACTGGCTGGCATTCGCGGTTTGCAGGTACAGAAGACGCTTGTAGCTATTGGAGCCACAGTCGATCGCATCCGGCGCGCCGGTGGCAAAACCGCTCCCGCCATCGGCCGCAAACGAAGTCCATGCGCCATCAAGGCATATTTCCAGCTGACTGGTGTTGAAACGCAGCGTGCCGTTATTCGCGCCATTTACATCGCAGGTCGCCTGGTCGCCAAGCTTGATGCCGCCCGCCACATCCAGTTTGGCAGCGGGGATGCTGACGCCAATCCCGACATCGCCGGCCTGTGTGATGCGCATGCGCTCAACAGAATTGGTAAAGAAACGATGCGACCCCGTATTCACATTATAACGCATGTGATCGGTGGATTCCTGATACCCGAAGAACGCG